>Ga0114946_10001334_pt1 | contig 17005 bp, 11 predicted proteins | sample WalLakDeSediment_FD_88676 | JGI IMG/M metagenome (GOLD analysis project Ga0114946, IMG submission 88676) | Lake sediment microbial communities from Walker lake, Nevada to study Microbial Dark Matter (Phase II) - Walker Lake 11/02/13 Deep Sediment | ecosystem: Environmental > Aquatic >... | reverse complement strand
GTCGCCGACGCCGGCGTGCCCGAGCGGGTCGTGCGGCTGGGCCGCGCGTACGCCGACCTGGAAGGCCTCGGCGCGGGCGCCGATGCCTGGCTGGGCGCCGCTGTGCCCCTCCCGGGGCTGGTGCGGCGCGCGCGGCACCTCGGGCTGTCGGGCCTGGAAGGGGTGCTCGGGGTGCCGGCGCAGCTGGGCGGCGCCATCGTCATGAACGCCGGTACCCGCTTCGGCGAGATCGGCGACGTGCTGCAGGAGGTCGACCTGATGGTGGACGGCAGGGTCGAGCGGGTTGGCGCCGGCGAGCTGGGCCTCGCCTACCGGCGATCCGCGCTGCCGCCCCGGGCCGTGGTGCTGCGCGCCCGCCTGCGGCTGACGCCGTCGACCCCCGAGCGGGTGGCGGCGGCCGAGGCGACCGTGGACGCCGCCCGTCGCGGCCAGCCGAAGGCGAGGTCCGCCGGCTGCGCGTTCAAGAACCCGCCCGGCGACGCCGCCGGGCGCCTGATCGACGTCGCGGGTCTCAAGGGGACGCGCGTGGGCGACGCCATGATCGCGCACGAGCACGGCAACTTCGTGATCAACCTGGGTGCCGCCACCGCGGCCGACGTGGTCGCCCTGCTGGAGCGCGTCCAGGCCGCGGTGCCCGTCGCGCTCGAGGTGGAGTGGCGCCGCTGGGGCCTGCCGGGCGGCGACCCGCCGCAGCGCGGCTGGGGCCCGCGGCCCGCGGCCGGCAGCGCCCCCGCAGGGGGCAGCGCCCCCGCGGGGGGCGGCGCCCCCTCGGGGGGCTGAGCGCGATGCGGGCGCTGTGGATCGTTGCGCTGGTGGTCCTCGTCGCCGTGGTGACGGTGACGCGATTCTGGCCGACGATCGTGCGCGTCGAGGTGTTCGGCCACCAGCACCTGTCGCGCACCGACGTCCTGCGGGTGGCCAACATCGCGCCCGGCGACCCGCTGCTGTGGGTCACCCGCTTCCGGGTGCGCGGCCTGGCGGCCGAGCCGTGGGTGGTGCAGGCGCGGGTCACCCGCCACTGGCCCGACACGGTGGCGATCTCGGTGCTGGAGCGCGTGCCGGTGATCAGCGACGGCGTGCTCGCCTGGGCCGCCGACGGCACCGCGCTGTCCGGCGCCGACCCCCAGGCGCTCGCCGGACTGCCGCGCCTCGCGGGTTGGGGCACGCCGCGGCTGTCGGAGTCGCTGGAGGTGCTCGCCATGTTGGCCGGTCGTGGGGTGAGGGTGATAACGTACGGGCCGGAAGGCTTCGAGGTCGTGCTCGCGGACGTGGTGCTCTTCACGCCGAGCGTGGACGCCCTCCGGGCGCAATGGTCTGCGTTCGAGAGCCAACGCGGGGGCCGCGTCGCGGTCTACCCCTGGGGAGTGAGCAGCGCACCATGACGGACGAACGCATCATCGTCGGCCTCGACATCGGCACCACCAAGATCTGTACCGTCATCGGCGAGATCGCCGGTGACGGCGTCCTCGACATCATCGGCGAGGGCACCGTGCCGAGCGACGGCCTGCGCAAGGGCGTCGTGGTGAACCTGGAGCGCACGATCGCGTCGGTGCGGCAGTCGATCCTGGCGGCCCAGCGGGTGGCCGGCGTCGAGGTCCACTCCGCCTGGGTCGGGGTGGCCGGCAGCCACCTGAGGGCCCTGACCAGCCACGGGATGGCGGCGATCCGCCGCGGGATGGACATCACCCGCGCCGACGTCGACCGCTGCATCGAGAACGCCCAGGCGGTGCCGCTCGAGGCCAACATGGAGATCCTCCACGTCATCGCGCAGGAGTACGTGGTCGACGGCAACGACGGCATCAAGGACCCCATCGGCATGTCGGGGGTCCGGCTCGAGGTCGACGTCCACCTGGTGGCCGGCGCCCAGGGACCGCTCGCCAACCTGCGGCGCTGCGCCGAGGACGCCGGCGCGGCCGTCGACGGGCTGGTGGTCCAGGCGCTGGCGTCGGGGCTGTCGGTCCTGAGCCGCGGCGAGCGCGACGTCACGACCGTGCTGATCGACATCGGCGGCGGCACGACCGACGTCGGCGTGTTCCGCCGCGGGACGCTGGCGCACTCGGCGGTCATCCCGCTCGGCGGCGACCACGTCACGCAGGACATCAGCCAGCTGCTGCGCATCCCGCCCGACGAGGCCGAACGCGTCAAGAAGCGTTACGGCGTGGCGCTGCCCGAGCTCGCGGACCGCGACGTCGTCCTCGAGGTGGCCAACCCGTCGTACACCGCGTCGATCAGCACCTTCGAGCTGGCCCAGGTGATCCGCCCGCGCGTCGTCGAGATCCTGGACCTGGTCCGCTCCAACATCGAGCAGCGCATGGGCGCCCTGGAGCTGCTGGCGGGGAACGTCGTCGTGACCGGCGGCGCCTCGCTGATGCCGGGGCTCGATCAGGTGGCCACCGAGCGCTTCCGCCTGCCGGTGCGGGTCGGCAAGCCCGAGGGCGTGTCCGGCCTGGTCGACGTCGTGGCGAGCCCCGCCCACGCCACGGCGGTGGGCCTGGTGCGCTTCGGGATGCTGCACGGGGCGATGTCGCCCGCGATGGGCGGTCGCCGCGACGCGCGCGCCGGCGCCGGCCTGCTCGGCGGCCTACGGCGCGTGCTCAAGGACTTCTTCTGATGGTGTGGGTCGAGGGGTCGGGGGAAGGTCCGCTTCCGCTGCCCGTGAGGAGTGACGCATGAGCCGTAACGAGAACGCGGTCATCAGGGTCATCGGGCTTGGGGGTGCCGGCAACAACGCCGTCAACCGCATGATCGAGACCGGCCTTCGCGGCGTGGAGTTCGTCGCCGCCAACACCGACGCCCAAGTGCTGGCCACCAGCCTGGCCGAGACCCGCATCCAGATGGGCGACCACCTGACCAAGGGCCTCGGCGCGGGCGCCAACCCCGAGGTGGGCGAGCAGGCCGCCCTCGAGGACCGCGACCGGATCGCCGAGGCGCTGCAGGGCTCCGACCTCGTGTTCCTGACTGCCGGCATGGGCGGCGGCACCGGCACCGGCGCATCGCCGGTGGTGGCCGAGGTCGCCCGCGAGCAGGGCGCCCTGACCATCGCCGTCGTCACCAAGCCGTTCCTCATGGAGGGCCCCAAGCGCATGCGGCAGGCCGAGGAGGGGCTGCGGCGCCTGCAGGACAAGGTCGACGCCCTGATCGTGGTCGAGAACCAGCGCCTGATGACCGCCCTCGACCGCCGGGTCAAGCTCACCGACGCCTTCCGGGTGGCGGACCGGGTGCTCTACCACGGGGTGCGCGGCATCTCCGACGTCATCAACGTGCCCGGCCTGATCAACGTCGACTTCGCCGACGTCAAGACGCTGCTGTCGGGCGCCGGCACCGTGCTGATGGGCATCGGCGCGGGCCGCGGGGAGAACCTGGCCGAGGAGGCGGCGCACAGCGCCACCCACTCGCCGCTGCTCGAGCGCGGGGTGCAGGGCGCGCAGCAGCTGCTGATCAACGTCACGGGCAGCGAGGACCTCACGCTGTTCGACGCCCACGAGATCGTCGAGAAGATCGCGGCCGCCACCGAGGTCGAGGACCCCAACGTGCTCTTCGGGGTCACCTACGACGAGGACGCCGCCGACGAGGTGCGCGTGACCGTCATGGCGGCGGGCTTCGACCACCAGCCGCACACCAAGGTGCTGCGGCCGGGGCACATGCGCGCCGCCGCCAGTTCGCGCACGTACGACCCTTCGAACTACGACATCCCGGCGTTCCTGCGCTACAACCCCGAGAACGATCGCTGAGCGGGGCATGACCGACGACGGCGGCGAGCGCCCCCCGGCGGTGCGCACGGTCTTCCGCGGCCGGGTCGTGGAGCTCGTGGTCCTCGACGGGCGCTGGGAGGTGGTGCGGCACGACGACGCCGTCGCGGTGCTGGCGGTGGACGGCGCCGGGCGCGTCCTCGGGGTGCGCCAGCGGCGCCCCGCGGTGGGGGCCGTCACCTGGGAGCTGCCGGCCGGCCTGATCGACGCCGGCGAGACGCCCGCCGACGCTGCCGCCCGCGAGCTGGCCGAGGAGGCGCAGCTGGCGGGCACGCTGCGGCCGCTGGCCGTCGGCTACGTCAGCCCCGGCTTCACCGACGAGCGCGTCCACCTGTTCGAGGCCGTCGACCTGCGGCCCGCCGCCGCTCCGACCGACGAGGGCGAGGACCTGCACGTCGACTGGATCGACCTGGACGAGGCCTGGGAGGCGGGATCGAGCGGCGCGTTGGTGACCAGCATGGTGACGCTGCTGGCCCTGCGGCACGCGCGGGCGGCGCGCGCCGACCGCTGATGGCGGGCGGCCCCGATCCCGGCGGCGCCCGCGGGACGCTGCCGCCGCCCGCCCGCGACGACCTCGGCGTCCCCCTCCATCGGACCCTCGCCGGCATCGAGCACCAGGGCGCGGTGCTCGCGCTCGGCAACTTCGACGGCGTCCACGTGGGCCACCGGGCCCTGCTGGCGCGCGCTCGGTCGCGGGCCGACGAGTTGGGCGCGCCGCTGTCTGTGGTGTCGTTCTTCCCGCCGGCGAAGGTGCTGTTCGACGACGCCCGCTTCCTGACCAGCGAGGCGGAGAAGCACGCGCTCCTCGCCGAGGCGGGCGCCGACGAGGTGGTGATCGTCCCCTTCGATCGCGCCTTCGCCCGCACTCCGCCCGCGGCGTTCGCCGCCGCCCTGGCCGCCGCCCGGCCGACCGTGCTGGTCGTCGGCGAGGACTTCCGCTTCGGTCGCGACCGGACCGGCGGCCTCGACCTGCTGCGCGCCGCCGTGCCGCACCTCGAGGTGGTCCCGCTCGAGCTGGCGGCCGGCGAGGTGGCCAAGTCGTCGACCATCCGCGACGCGCTCGCCGCCGGCGACGTGTGGAGGGCGGAGCGCCTGTTGGGCGCCCCCTACCGGGTGACGGGGCCGGTGGTGCGCGGCGACGGTCGCGGGCGCGGCATCGGCTACCCGACGGCCAACGTCGCCACCGACCCGCGCAAGGCGCTGCCCATCGGCGTGCTGGCGGTGGTCGTGGACACGCCCGCGGGTCGCTTCGGCGGCATGGCCAACGTCGGGCCGCGCCCCACCTTCCCCGAGGGCGCGCCGGCCCTCGAGGCGCACCTGTTCGACGCCGACCTCGACCTCTACGACCGCCGCGTGACCGTCCACCTGTTGGCGTACCTGCGGACCCAGCGACGCTTCGACACTGTGGACGCGCTGCGGGCGCAGCTGCGGCACGACGAGGCCGCCGCTCGCGCGGCGGTGGCCGCCAGGCCGGTCGGGGCCGGTGCGACGGCCGCCGGCAGCGAGCCGACGTAGACTCCGTGGATGCTGATCTTCGGACGGCAAGCCGTGCGGGCGGCCATGCGCGAGGGCCAGGTGCGCCGGCTCTTCCTGGCGAACGGGATCGAGCGCGCCGCGCGCGCCGAGTTCGCCCGCGCCGCCGAGCTCGCGGGCGTGCCCACCGAGGACCTGCCCCGCATCGACCTCGACCGCGCGCTGCGCACCACGCAGCACCAGGGCGTGGCGGCCGAGGTGGCGGCCCTGGCGTACGCCGAGCCGGAGGCCCCCTTCGAGCTCGCCCGCGAGCGCGGCGACCGGCTGCTGCTCGTGTGCCTCGACCACGTCACCGACCCCCGCAACTACGGGGCCATCGTCCGTAGCGCCGAGGCGCTCGGCGCCCACGGCGTGGTCAGCGAGGCCCGCCGCAGCGCGCCGCTGTCGCCCGTGGTGGCGAAGACCTCGGCCGGCGCCACCGCCCACCTGCCGCTGCTGCAGGTCACCAACCTGCCACGCTACCTCGCCGACCTGAAGGGCCGCGGCGTGTGGGTGTACGGCGCCGACGCCGCCGGCGCACGCGGTCCGCGGGAGCTCGACTGGGACCGGGACGTGGCGCTGGTGGTGGGCTCGGAGGGCGAGGGCCTGCGCCGCGTGGTGCGCTCGGCGTGCGACGAGCTCGTGGCCCTGCCGCTGCGCGGCCGCACGCCTGCGCTGAACGCGTCGGTCGCCGCCGCCCTGCTGATCCACGAGGCGCTCATGGCGCGCGACCTCGCGCGCGACCTCGCCCGCGACGCCGACCGCGCCGGTCACACCGACGGACCCACCTAGGAGGACGACCGATGGCCGCCAAGCTCAAGACCCGCCACCTGAGCGAACTCGCGTTCGTCGCCGACCCGCGCCTCGCGCCGGCCCCCGCGGGCGAGCGCCCCACGCGCGCCGCCGCGACGCTGACGACCGTCGTCCCCGGCGAGGGCCAGGAGCCCCCGCGCTACCGCACCCGGATCGCGCTGGTCGACCTGCGCGCCGAGTCCCGGGGCGAGCGCCTGCGGACCCTCACCTTCGGCGAGCAGGACCTGGCGCCGCGCTGGTCGCCCGACGGCCGCCGGATCGCGTTCCTGCGGGGCGGCCGCGACGCCAAGGGCGCGCCGGTGCCGGCCCAGCTCGCCGTGCTCGACCTCGACGGCGGCGAGGCCCGCGTGCTGACCTCGTGGCCCACACCGGTGTCGACCTTCGCCTGGCAGGACGACGGCCACCTCCTGCTGCTGACCCGCGGCGATCGGGTGGACGACGACGCCAAACGCGGGTTGGGGCGAGTCGCCGACCGCCGCTGCCACCGCTTCGACGGGGCCGGCTTCCTGCCCGGTCCCGAGGTCGACCTCGTGCGCATCACGCTGGCGGACGGCGCGAAGCGCACGCTGGCGACGCTGCCGGAGGCGCCCGACGAGATCGCCGTGGCGCCGGGCGGGCGCCGCATCGCCTACCTCGCGCCGGCCGACGCCGCCGAGTTCGACGCGGCCATGGAGCGCGTCTGGGTCATGCGGCTCGGCCGCAGGCGGGCCGACGCGCCGGAGGACCTGCTCGGTCGCACCGTCCGCGCCGGCGGGCTCGCCTGGTCGCCCGACGGCGCGCGGCTGGCGTTCGTGGCGCCCAGCGACCTGACCGGGTTCGGCCGCGCGAGCTCGCTGTGGCTCACCCGCCGCGGGACCGGCGCGCCGCGCCGCCTGACCGGCGGCGTCGAGGTCGGCCAGGCCGTCGCGGGCGACGCCCGCTTCGGCGCGTACCCCGGCACGCCCCGCTGGACGCCCGACGGCCGCGCGCTCATCGCGATCGTCAACGAGGCCGGTCGCAGCCGCCTGGCGCGCGTCGGCGTGGGCCGCACGCCCGCGGTCGAGCCGCTCGGCGGCGGCGACCGGGTGGTGACCGCCTTCGACGGCGGCGATGCCTGGGCGCTGCAGGTGGTGGAGACCCCGACCGAGCCGGGCGAGCTGGTGCTGCGCGGGCCGGACGGCGCCGAGACCCGGCTCACCGCGCTGAACGCCGACTGGACGGCGCGCTTCGCCCTCGCCGCGCCGGTGGAGCGCCGCTTCACCTCCGGCGACGGCACGTCGTTGGCCTACCTGTGGTGGGCGCCGGCGAAGCCGCGCCGCGACCGCGCCGTGGTCATCCAGGTGCACGGCGGCCCCCACACCAACGACGGCTTCGGCTTCCGCTTCGAGTACCAGCGGCTGCTGGCGGCGGGCTTCGCCGTGGTGGCGCTGAACCCGCGGGGCAGCACCTCGTTCGGGGAGGCGCACGCCGCGGCGGCCCTGCTGCGCTACGGCACGGTCGATGCCGACGACGTCATGGCCGTGGTCGGCCACGCCCTCGCGCACCACGATCGGCCCGAGGCGCCCGTGCACCTCACCGGCGGCTCCTACGGCGGCTTCATGACCAACTGGCTGGTGGGCCAGCACCCCGACCGCTTCCGCTCGGCCGTGACCCAGCGCAGCATCAGCAACTGGGTGTCGTTCTACGGCACCAGCGACATCGGGCCCTGGTTCACCGAGGGCGAGGTCGGACGCGCGCCCTGGACCGACCTCGAGGCGCTGTGGCGCGCCAGCCCGCTGCGCTACGCCGAGCGCGTCGTCACGCCGACGCTCATCCTCCACTCGGAGAACGACCACCGCTGCCCCATCGAGCAGGCCGAGCAGTGGTTCACGGCGCTGAAGGGCCTGGGACGTGCCGAGACGCGGCTGGTGCGCTTCCCGGACGAGGGCCACGACCTGTCGCGCAGCGGCCGTCCCGACCGCCGGATCCAGCGCATCGACCTCATGCTCGACTGGTTCGAGCGCCACGCCTGAGCCCGCGGTCGGCGCGCGACGCGCGCGCCCACCGGTGACCCCACGACACGTCGGGTCCCGCGCGATCCGGCGGCGCGCGGCGTGCTATGGTGGCGCGTTGGCGAGCTCGGCCGCGATCGTCACATCAGCGGATCCGGCCAGGTCCCACGACATTGGCGCCCCAGGGCGCCCACCCCAGCGAGGTATCTGATGCTCACGCCCGACAAGAAGCGCGCCATCGTGGAGAAGTACGGCCGCGACGCCCAGGACACCGGATCGACCCCCGTACAGGTCGCGCTCCTCACCGCCCGCATCGACGAGGTGTCGGGCCACCTGCAGGCCAACGTCAAGGACCACCACGGCCGCCGCGGCCTGCTGACCATGGTCGGCAAGCGCAAGCGGCTGCTGTCGTACCTCGAACGCACCGATTACGAGGCGTACAAGGCGCTCATCGCCGACCTCGGGCTGCGGCGCTGACCGTGCCACCACGGTCCGCGACCGCATCGTCGCCGACCGGCCACCGCATCGAAACGTGGGCAGGGACGGGGCGCCAGCGAGGCGCCACCGCGTCCTGCCCTTCTAGTACGGCCGCGCCGAGGGCGGCGCCGCCGGAGGAGCCAGCGTGAACATCCCGAACGGCCAACGCTACACCACCACCCTCGGCGGGCGCGAGCTTGCCCTCGAGACCGGCAAGTACGCCAAGCAGGTCTCCGGCAGCGTCACCGTGCGCTACGGCGACACCCTGGTGCTCGTCACCGCGCACATGTCCGACGACCGCAGCCCGATGGGCTTCCTGCCGCTCACGGTGGAGTTCGAGGAGCGCCACTACGCCGTGGGCAAGATCCCCGGCTCGTTCCTCCGGCGCGAGGGGCGGCCCGCCAACCAGGCCACGCTCAACGCCCGCCTCATCGACCGCCAGATCCGCCCCCTGTTCCCCAAGGGCCTGCGCAACGAGATCCAGGTCATCGTGACGGTGCTGTCGGCCGACCAGCAGAACGACGCGGCCTGGCTCGGCGCCATCGGCGCCTCGGCGGCCCTGTCGCTGTCCGACATCCCCTGGAACGGGCCGGTCGCGTGCACCCAGGTGGGCTACCACGACGACTACCTGGTCGCCCCCACCCTCCAGCAGCTGGCCGACCCCGCCAACCGCCTCGAGCTCACCGTCGCCGCCTCGCGCGAGGCCGTCCTGATGGTCGAGGCCGCCGCCGACGAGCTGCCCGAGGACGTCATGGTGGGCGCCATCGAGACCGCCCAGCGCGCGCTCGCGCCCGTGGTGGCGCTGATCGAGCGCATGCGCGCCGACGTGGGCCACCCCAAGCGCGACTTCGAGCCGGTCGTCGAGGTGCTCGAGGGCGACGTCGCCGACCTGACCACCGCGGCGCGCGCCGCCGGCCTGCGCGACCTACTGCTCACCCCCGGCAAGCACGAGCGCGCGGTGGCGGTCAAGGCGCTGCGCGACCGGCTGATCGCCGAGCGCGTGCCCGACGCGGCCGCGGACGGCGCCAAGGAGCGCATCGCCCAGCTCAAGGGCGCGTTCGGCAAGGCCGAGGCGGCGGAGATGCGGCGCATGGTGGTCGAGGAGAACCTGCGGACCGACGGTCGCGACCCGAAGACCGTGCGGCCGATCTGGATCGAGACCGGCGTGCTGCCGAGGGCCCACGGCTCCGCCGTGTTCACCCGCGGCGAGACGCAGGTGCTCGGCGTCGCCACCCTCGGCACCGGGCGCGACAACCGCCTGGTCGACGACCTCGGCATCGAGAACACCGAGGAGTTCATGCTGCACTACAACTTCCCGCCCTTCTCGACGGGCGAGGCCAAGCGCCTGCGTGGCGTCGGCCGCCGCGAGCTCGGGCACGGCAACCTCGCCAAGCGGGCCCTGGCGCGCATGGTGCCCACGAAGGACACCTTCCCCTACGTGATCCGCGTGGTCGGCGAGACCCTCGAGTCCAACGGCAGCTCGTCGATGGCCACCGTCTGCGCCGGCTCGCTGGCACTGATGGACGCCGGCGTGCCGCTGCGCAAGCCGGTCGCTGGAATCGCCATGGGCCTGGTCATGGAGGGCGAGCGCTACGCGGTGCTGTCCGACATCCTCGGCAGCGAGGACGCCTTGGGCGACATGGACTTCAAGGTGTGCGGCAGCCGCGACGGCGTCACCGCGCTGCAGATGGACATCAAGGTCACCGGCATCACCCCGGCGATCATGCACGAGGCGCTGGGGCAGGCCCGCGAGGGCCGCCTGCACATCCTCGACGCGATGGCGACCGTGCTACCAGCCCCGCGCCCCGAGGTGTCGCCGCGCGCGCCGCGCATCCTCAGCCTCAAGATCCCCAGCGACAAGATCGGCACGGTCATCGGGCCCGGCGGCAAGCAGATCCGCGAGCTCGAGGCGCTGGGCGCCAAGGTGGAGATCGAGGAGGACGGGCACGTCCGCATCTACTCCGACGACGCGGCGGTGGCCGAGGAGATCCGCGGCCGGATCCGCGACATGACGGCGACCGCCGAGCTGGGCAAGGTGTACGACGGCGTGGTCGCCAAGGTGGTCGACTTCGGCGCCTTCATCACGCTGTTCCCCGGCACCGACGGCCTGCTGCACATCTCGCAGATGGCCGAAGGCCGCGTGGAGAGCGTCGCCGACGTACTGCGCGAGGGCGACCGGCTCCAGGTCAAGGTCAACACCATCGACGACCGCGGCAAGATCGACCTGGTCCGGCCCGAGCTCGAGGGCCTGATCCCGCCGCGCCGGCCCGCCGGCCCGCGCCCGGATCGCGGCCCGCGGCGCGACGGCGACCGCGGACCCCGGCGCGACGACCGCGGCCCGCGCGGCCCGCGCGGCTGAAAGTGAGGCGGGTGGGGCCCCCGCCCCACCCGCCTGACCGGCGGGGCCGCGGCCCCATCGGCCCCTATGTTGCGTCCGGCCGGCGAGCCCCACCCTATGCGGGGCCATCGCGCACGCCATGCGTGCGCAGCCGTTCGGGATCGGAAAGGACGCCATCGATATGGCCAAGCAAGACGAACGCAAGCTGGACCAACGCCAGTTGGACTACATCCCCTTGGGGGGCATGGGCGAGATCGGCAAGAACATGGTCGCCTTCCGCTACGAGGACGAGATCCTCATGGTGGACGGCGGTCTCGCCTTCCCCGACGCCGACATGCTCGGCGTCGACATCCTGGTGCCGAAGCCCGACTGGGTGATCGAGCACGCGAAGCACATCAAGGGCTGGGTGCTGACCCACGGGCACGAGGACCACATCGGGGGCCTCCCCTACCTCCTGAAGCTGCTCCCGAACAAGATCCCGATGTACGGCGCCAAGCTCACGCTGGGCCTGCTGCGCAGCAAGTTCGAGGAGTTCCGCCTCAAGGAGAGCGACGCCGACCTGCGCGAGATCACCCCGGACGACCGGATCAAGATCGGTCAGCACTTCACCGTCGACATGTTCCGCATGACCCACTCCATCCCCGACAACTCGGGCATGATCATCCACACGCCGATCGGCAGGATCGTCTACACCGGCGACTTCAAGCTCGACTACCACCCCGCCGACGGCAAGACCAGCCACCTCGCGAAGATCGCCGAGGCCGGCCGAGACGGCGTGCTGCTGCTGATCAGCGACTCCACCAACGCCGAGCGTCCCGGCACCACGCCCAGCGAGCACGGGGTGAAGGACGCGATCGCCGAGATCATGGCGAAGGCGCGCGGCCGCGTGATCGTCACCACCTTCAGCTCGCACATCCACCGGCTGCAGAACATCATCACGGTGGGCGAGCAGCACGACCGACGCATCGTGATGGAGGGCCGCTCGATGATCAAGGTGGCGCGCATCGCCCAGGAGCTCGGCTACCTGAAGCTACGCCACCCCTTCATCGAGGCCGACAGGCTCGACGGCATCCAGGACGACAAGCTGCTGTTCCTGTGCACCGGCTCGCAGGGGCAGCCGATGGCGGCGCTGTCGCGCCTGGCGGCCGGCACGCACCGCAAGATCACCCTCAAGCGCGGCGACACGGTGATCATGTCCAGCAACCCGATCCCCGGCAACGAGGAGGCGGTGAACCGCGTGATCAACGCGCTCTACGAGCGTGACATCGCCGTGTTCTACCCGCCCGTCTACAAGGTGCACACGTCGGGGCACGCGTCGCGCGAGGAGCTCAAGCTGGTGTTCGACCTGGCGCGCCCGCGCTTCTTCATCCCCTGGCACGGCGAACCGCGGCACCAGGTGAACCACCTGCGGCTGTCGGCCGAGATGCCGCGCCCGCCGAAGAAGGCGCTCATCCCGCACAACGGCGACGTGGTGACCATCACCAAGGACGACATGAAGGTGACCGGTCAGGTGGAGGCCGGCGTCATCTACATCGACTCGGTCGGCAAGAGCGCCGACGAGATCGACGAGCCCGTGATCCGCGACCGGCAGATGCTGGCCGAGGAGGGCATCGTGGTGATCATGGCGGTCGCGAGCAGCAAGCCCAGCGTCGAGGTCCTCACCCGCGGCGTGGCCCAGGGCAACAACGGCCTGATCAAGGAGCTGGAGCGCATCGCGCTCGAGGCCGTCACCCGCGGGGTGAAGGAGAAGCGCCGCCTGCAGGACATACGCGACGACATCTTCTACCCGGTGCGGCGGCACCTGAGGAAGGCGACGGGGCGCAACCCGCTCATCCTGCCGACGGTCCTAGAAGGGTAACCGCCCGGCGCCGCCCGGTTGCCCGGCGACCGGCCGCGATCCGCTGACCCTGCCGACGGTCCTGGGGGGGGTAGGCGCCGGGTCGGCCCCCTCGCGAGTGGGTGAGGGGGCCCGCCAACTGGCGGGCCCCCTCGGTTCACCTTGCGATTCGCGCGGACGCGGTTCCCTTATGGACGGTCGATGGTGAAGACCGGCGATGCCCAGGTCTCCCAATGCGCCGCGGTGCGCTCGTTGCCGAGCGCCTTGAGGACCTTGATCACGATGTAGTAGTCGCCGTCGGGCACGAACTTGTACAACTCGTTCGTGTTGCCCTTGCCCTTGGTCATGTTGCTATGGATCCGGGTGCCGTCCCACGCGAAGGCGAAGAAGCTGGTCGCGGTGGAGTTGCGTGGCAGGTACTCGAGGTCCACGAACTTGTTGAAGACGGGATGCACCGGGCGACCGGTCGCCGCGTCGATGATCTCCATCTGCAGCTTCGCCGACTGGTGGTCGAGATGCACCAGGACGTACGGGACGTCGAAGCCGTCGAGGGTGAAGACGTCGCCGGCAGCGGCGAAGCCGAAGTTCACGCCGTTGGGCGACCAGCCGAGCGCCGGGAAGCCGAAGCCACCGGGCGTGAGGACGACCTTGGCCTGATAGTCGCCGATGAAGCCGGCGTAGGGAACGCGGAAGACCTGCCCGCCGCCCTGGGGCGTGAAGACGACGTAGCCGCCGTACATGCCGCCAAGCGGGGTCGTCGCCGGGTTGATCGTCGCCCTTACCGTCGAGGAGCCGCGGGCCGGGACGGTCACGCTGGGCACGTTGAACACGACCGACGCGTTGCTGGTGAAGAACGACGGGGTGAACGTGTTCGCCCCGGTGGACAGCGCGTTGACGTACGACAGGTCGTACGTGACGGCCATCGACGCGTCGTTGTCGATCCGAAGCGTCTGGCTGAAGGGACCGGCCTCGCTCTCGCCGGCGGCGATCTTGGCCGGCGTGATCAGGGTCGTCGACAGGATCGCGTCGTCGACGTCGAGCATGCCGGCGCCCTGGCGGTGGACGTTGTCCAGGAAGCCCAGGCCCGGGTTGCCCCACCAGTTCTTGGGATCCGCGCTGTTCATGAGGATGGCGCGGACGTCCTCGGTGGCCGTGCGCGGCCGCGCCTGCAGGAGCAGGGCCACGGCGCCCGCCACGTGCGGGGAGGACATCGACGTGCCGCTGACCGTGGCGAAACCGCCGAGCTCGAGCGGGTAGGTCGAGTAGATCAGCCCGCCGGGCGCGCCGATGTCGGGCTTCAGCGCGAGGTCGGGCGAGAGGCCGTAGCTGCTGAAGCTGGAGATCAGGCCGCCGGTGGGGTTCAGGGACGTCAGGAGTTCGTCAGTCCACGTCAGGTCGACCGGGCCAACGGCCAGGCGGGCGTCGATGAGGGCGCCCTCGGTGTCCGAGATCGCCACCACCGGGATCGTGATCGGTGGGGTGCCCGCGACGGTGGGCGAGAACCGGCCAGCCGTGTTGTTGTAGAGCACGACGGCGGCCGCACCGGCCTCCTGCGCGTTGAGCGCCTTGGTGTGGAAGGGGCACGTGCCACGTCGAATCAGGGCGACGTAACCGGTCAGGTCGGCCGCGATGGGTGCGCATGCGTCATCGAGCGTCGTGGTCGTGCCGGTGCGCGCCATCGGGTACGTGCCGGAGGTCGGCGGCAGGGGCGCCGCGGCAGCCGGGCCGTAGCCGATGCGCGTGTCGTCCGGAGAGATCGTGAAGGCGGCCAATGCCACGTGCGTGTTGTCGAACGACGCCACGCCGATGACCTTGTCCCCGAGGCCCGGGGCGCCGGCGCTGTACAGGCCGTTGGCGCCGCTGTTGCCGATCGACGCCACGACGACCACGCCGCGGTCGACCAGGCGCGAGGCCGCGACGGCCGTGGGGTACTGCGGCCACTGGAAGGCGGAGCCGATGGACATGTTCAGGACGTCCATGCGGTCCTTCAGCGTCATCTCCATGGCGGCCAGCATGATGTCGGCCGTCGTGCTGCCCGTGCAGCCGAACACGCGGTACGCGCCGAAGGTCACTGCGGGGGCCACGCCGGTGACCGAACCGCTGGCGCCGACGATGCCGGCCACGTGCGTGCCGTGCCCGTGGCAGTCGTCGGGATCCGGGTCAGGCGCCGGAACGGGGTTGTAGGAGGCGGAGGTCGGGTCCGCGTTGAAGGCGTCCCCCACGAAGTCCCAGCCGTACGCGACGCGGCATCCGGGCCCGAAGCAGCCGCCCAGGTCGGGGTGATCGTAGTCGATGCCCGTGTCCATGACGGCGACCTTGATGCCGGCACCCGTGTAGCCGAGTTCGGACTGGGCCAGGTCGGCGCCGGTCATCGCGAGCGCGGTCAGCAGCTCGGGGTCGAGCACGGGCTGCGTCTCGGGGATCGCGATGACGTCGACCGGCCAAAGAGCCTTGACGCCCGGGAGCCGCATGATGCGCGCCAGGTCGCCCGTGCGCACGTTGATCGAGATGCCGTTGAACAGCGACTGGAAGTCGAACCGCTGGTCGATCACCACGCCCGCCTCGACGGCCGCGCGGCGGAATGCCGCACGCTCGTTCGCCATGGTCGCGGCGCGGCCGCCGGCTGCCGTGGGCGCCGACGCGAACTCGACGAACCACGCGACCGGCGTCTCATCGACCATCCCCGTGGGCGCGTCGACCACCACCGGCTCGAGCGGGAACACCTGCTCGACCGAGCCGGCCGCGGCCTGTGCCAGGCTGGGGGCCTCCTCGGTGGGCAGCGTGAACGCGCCCGGTTGTCCGCAGGCGGCCAGCACGAAGGCCAGCAGCAGCAGACCCAGCCATCTCCATCCGTGTCGCATGAGCGTCCTCCTCCGGGCCTCGTCCGAGGCACCGCGCGTCGCCCACAGCGCATGTGGCTGCGTCCCGTCCGTGCGGCCGCCCGTGCGATCTGTAAGCAACGCCACATTCTACTCTCATCGGAGCGCCATGCTGGCGGATCCGAAGCGTCCCCGACGGTCCTGCCGCGACGAAGGCTGCCCTTCCGCGAACCCGCGGTCGCGACCCACGCAAGGGACACACGTCCCTGGCGCGCCCAATCCACGTCTGCTTGGATTGTCATAACTCGGATACGTTTATCCGTGTTATTGGATGTGCTGATCCGTGTTCGCCCCGAGGGCACGCCGCACGCACAGGAGGGTGTCACCATGATCCGACCGTCCCGAGTCCGCCGCCTCGCCGTAGGGCTCGCCGCGTTCGCGCTCGTCGCGACGGTGGCGTTCGCCCAGGCTCAGGCCGAGCGCCCGACGCTGACCCCCGAGGAGTGGGCCGCCGCCACCCAGACCTACTTCGACCGCTGCGCCGGCTGCCATGGCGCCCTGCGCGGCGGCGCCACCGGCCCCAACCTCTTCCCCGAGCGGCTCGCCGAGAAGGGCGCGCCCTACCTGCAGGCGATCATCTTCGGTGGCCTCCCGGGCGGCATGCCCGGCTGGGGCGCGCAGGGCGTCATGAGCATGGAGGAGATCGAACTCATGGCCCGCTTCCTGCTCAACGAGCCGCCCGCCCCGGCCCAGATCTCGCTGGAGCAGATCCTCGACACCTGGGTGGTGCACGTGCCGCCCGAGGACCGGCCCGCCGAGCCGCAGCACGACCTCGACTGGGAGGACTTCTTCGGCGTCATCCTGCGCGACATGGGCCAGGTGGCCATCGTCGACGGCGGCACCAAGGAGCTCGTCTCTCTGGTCGACACCGGCTACGCGATCCACATCCTGCGCTCCAGCGCCAGCGGCCGCTACTTCACCGCCATCGGCCGCGACGGCAAGGCCTCGCTGATCGACCTGTGGATGGCCCCGCCGCAGGTGGTGGCCGAGGTGAAGCCCTGCTACGACGCCCGCAGCATCGAGTCGAGCAAGTACCACGGCTTCGAAGACCGCTACGCCATCGTCGGCTGCTACTGGCCCGCGTTGGCGGTGGTGCTCGACGGCCTCACCCTCGAGCCGCTCAAGATGGTCGGCACGGCCGGCTACGAGCGCGGCGCCGGCGGCTACGTCGAGGAGGCCCGGGTGGCCGCCATCGTGGCGTCGCACTTCTACCCGGAGTGGATCGTCAACATCAAGGAGGCGGGCCAGACCTGGTTCGTCGACTACAGCCGCCTCGACCAGCCCGGCCAGCCGTTGGCCATCACCATGCTCGACACCGACCTCTACCTGCACGACGGCGGCTGGGCGATGGGCCGCTACTTCATCGTCGCCGCCAACCAGCTGAACAAGCTCATCGCCATCGACGCCCAGGAGCGCACCGTCGCCGCCGT
>Ga0114946_10001333_pt1 | contig 17009 bp, 14 predicted proteins | sample WalLakDeSediment_FD_88676 | JGI IMG/M metagenome (GOLD analysis project Ga0114946, IMG submission 88676) | Lake sediment microbial communities from Walker lake, Nevada to study Microbial Dark Matter (Phase II) - Walker Lake 11/02/13 Deep Sediment | ecosystem: Environmental > Aquatic >... | reverse complement strand
TTGTCCCAAGCCGTGCAGGCCCGCCTCGCAAGCGCGAGCAGCGGCGAGATTGAGCTGTGGGCCGAGCGGGTGCTCTTCGCCAACACGCTCGAGCAGGTGCTCGACGAGCCCAACTCGTAGAGGGCTCACGGTCAGACCGAGCATGGCGGGGATTGTCGTGGTGACCGACATGGGCCTCGACGAGATCGATAGGGGGCCCTGATCCTCGGCGTTGACCCCGAGCCGGGCGAGGCGCCGACCTGCGACGCGAGACTTTGCTAGATCGAAGGTCGTGCCCACGACCCATAACCCGTCCACCGGAGCCGTCATCCAAGAGCACCCCGGGTTCGCGCCCGACGAGACCGAGTCGCGCCTCGTTCGCGCCCACGAGACCTTTGCAATGTGGCGCAGCTGCTCGATCGCCAAGCGGGCCAAGCTGATCCACGGACTCGCGGGGGTCTTGCGCGAGCGCAGCGAGGCGGCGGCGGAGTTGATGGCCGACGAGATGGGCAAGCCGCTCGCCCAGGGTCGGGCCGAGATGGAGAAGTGCGCGTGGTTGTGCGAGCACTACGCCAAGGCGGGCGAAGCCATGCTCGCCGCCGATCATGCGGCGACCGACGCGACCCGCAGCTACGTCAGCTACGAGCCGCTCGGGGTGATCCTGGCCGTGATGCCCTGGAACTACCCCTGGTGGCAGGTCCTGCGCTTCGCGGTCCCGGCTCTGCTCGCCGGCAACACGGTCTTGCTCAAGCACGCCGAGGTCACGACCGGCTGCGCCTTTGCGATCGAGCGAGCGCTGCGCGACGCTGGGTTTCCGATCGGCTGCCTCACAACCTTGGTCATCGATCACGAGGTCGTCGCCCACGTGATCGCCGACCCGCGCGTGGTCGGGGTGACCTTGACCGGCAGCACCCGCGCCGGCGCGGCGGTCGGCGAGGCCGCCGGGCGCTCGCTCAAGAAGGTCGTGCTCGAGCTCGGCGGCAGCGACCCCTACTTGGTCTGCGAGGACGCCGACGTCGAGCTCGCGGCCGAGGTCTGCGTCCGCGCGCGGCTGCAAAACAGCGGCCAGACCTGCATCGCGGCCAAGCGCTTCATCGTGGTCGACTCGATCGCCGGGCAGTTTTGCGAGGCCGTGGTCGAGCACATGCGCCAAGCCGTGGTCGGCCCGCCGCGCGATCCCAAGACGACCGTCGGCCCGCTCGCGCGCGCGGACCTGCGCGACGATCTCCACGATCAAGTCCAGCGCAGCGTCGCCGCCGGCGCCTCGTTGCTGCTCGGCGGCGAGCGGCCTGACGGGCCCGGCGCCTACTATCCGCCGACCGTCCTGTCGGGGGTCCGGCCGGGGATGCCCGCCGCCGATGAGGAGCTGTTTGGCCCGGTCGCGGCGATCATGCGGGTCCAGACCGAGGACGAGGCGATCGCCGTGGCCAATCGCTCGGTCTATGGGCTCGGCGCGGCGATCTTCTCCCGCGACGTCGAGCGGGCCGAAGCGATCGCGCGCACCCGCCTCGACGCCGGGGCGTGCTTCGTCAACACCCACGTCCGCTCGGACCCACGCTTGCCGTTTGGCGGGATCAAGCAAAGCGGCCACGGCCGCGAGCTCGGCCGCGCGGGCCTGCTCGAGTGGGTCAACGCGAAGACGGTTTGGGTGGATTGAGCTCGAGTCAGGGCTCGCGGCGCAGCGGGTGGTCCAAGAGCGGCAGGCGCTCGTTCTCGACGCGCTCGACGACCAGCTCGAGCCCGTCGATCAACAGCGCCGGCGTGGTCACCTGGGTATCGACGCTCTGCCCGAGGATCCCCGAGATCCCCAGGTCAGACCCAAACCCGCCGGTCAAGCCCGGCGGCAGGCGCAGGGGCAAGGTCTCGGGCTGATCGCCGACCAGCCGGATCCGTCGAAGCACGCGCATGGACATGGGCGCGAGCAGGGCCCCGCGGACCAGCGTGCGCTCGAGCTTGGCGCCGCGCTGCTCGAGCTTGAACACCCGGCCCGGGAGCGGCAAGGCGATCTTGCGACCGGAGGTGTAGACCGCCGCCGAGTCGCGCGGGGCTGGGCCGAGCACCAGGCCATCACGCAGGCTCTCGATCACGAACGCGAACTCATAGCCGTCGTCCTTGGCCCGGCGCAGCAGCTCGCGCTCGAGCTTGTCGCGGCTGAGCCCGCGTACGCGGCTGCTGAGCGTGAGGTTGGAGATCGTCGCGCCGACAAACCCGCCCGCGGTCGCGCGCGCGCGGCCGTTGCTCTGGTCGATCTTGCCGTTGGCCCGGCGGGTCATCAGCAAGGTCTGCAAGACCCCGGCGCGGACCAGCTCGAGGCGCTGCGCGGCGACGCCCTGGCTGTCGCGGGTGTAGCGGCCAAAGCCTGGAGCGAGGGGATCGTCGATGAGGTCGAGGGTCTCGGGCAAGACCTGCTTGCCGAGCCGATCTTGCCAATGCGGCTCGTACTCGAGCAGCCGGCCATAGTCCGAGAGCGGGGCCGGATCGCCGCCAGCGTGGACCGGGACCGTGCTCGCGAGCAGCTGCGCCGCGGCCACGGGCCCGAGCAGGATCGGGCCGTCGTAGTCCTCGTCGAGCATCGGCGCGGCGACGAGCTCCTCGAGCTCGCGCAGGACCTGGGCGACTAGGGCGGCGCCGCGCTCACGCAGCTCGTCGGCGGTCGCGAGGCGCTGCACGTGGATCGCGAGGCCGTGGTCGAGCTCCATGCCGTCGCGAGCTTGGGTCTGGGCGACGACGCCGAGCACCGAGCGATCGTGGATCCGACCGACCGCGACGCCCTCGCTGCTGAGGTTGAGCTCGTGGGTGCGCAGGGCCTGGATGATCACGTCGCCGTTGTCGATCGACGGGTGCTCACTGAACTGGCCCGAGAGCTCGGCGGCGAGCTTGCGCAGGTTCGCCCGATCAAAGCTGGCGCGAACCGAGGCGGCGGGCGGATCGACCAGGACCGTCGACCCAGGCGCCCAGTCGAGGTCGACGACCTGCTCCGGCAGCGCGCTGCGATCGATCGGGAGGTCCTTGTCGGCGAGCCGATCGATGGCGCTGAGCTTGGCCTTGTAGGTGGCGCTCGCGCCCCGGTAGCTGCGATCCATGGCCAGCCACAAGCGCTTGCGTGCGGCCACGGGGTCGGGATCCCGGGCCAGCTGGAAGCTCGGCTCGGTGTTGCTGCCGCCAAAAAAATTGCCGTTGTCGCGGGCGAGCGAGCCGACCCGGACCGAGACCGCGGCGATGTTTTGGTGCGCGTACAGATCCGAGATCACGCCGCCGTAGGAGCCATCGAGGGTCACGCTCTCGGCCCGGACCACGCGCAGCTCGGCGGCGTAGGGCTCGGCCGCGCCCGGCAGGCGCAGCTCGGCGACGCCGCGGCGCAGCTCGAGCTCGAGCGCCGCGAGCTCGCCGCCTGGCTCGGTCCCCGCGAACGCGGCGCGCCAGGGCATGAGCTCGCCGATCACCGCCCCGAGCCCGATCGACGCGCCGAGGACAAAGCCCCGCCGACCGATCCCGATGCCGGTCATTGCGACACCGCCTCGCCCGCGCGCGCCGGTGGCGGTGACAAGAGCGGTGGTTTGCTGCGTTCATGCATGGCTCGTTCGATCTCCAACTTGCTCAACAACAGCGAAGGGCTCACGGCGCTGACCGGGACCCAGCCGCTCTCGGCCCCGCACATGCCGTTGAATATGCCGGGCTTGTCGCCGGCCGCGACGATGGTCTCGAACGCCGCGAGCGGGGTCCCGACGATGTCGGCCCCGCGCACGAGCTCGTCGGGCCGACCGTCGGTCCAGATCCGGTAGACCATCAAGGGCAGGACCTTGAACGCCTGCGGGCCCGAGCGGCTGGTGATCGTGTAGCCGCCTTGGATGTCCGAGAACCATAGGCCGTAGGGCTTGGCTTGGGCCTTGGCCTCGGCGATCAGCCGCTCGCGCAACGAGCCCTCGGCGACGGTCTCGCGGGCCGAGACGATCAGGTTGCCCTGGCGCGCGACGACCAGGTTGCCGCGCTCCCGCCGGCCGTGGCCGTTGCTCTGGGTGAACGGCGAGACGACCGAGCGCGAGAGCAAGAACCCCTCGAGCACGCCGCCAGCGACCAGCGAGGCCCGCTGCGCTTGGATCGCTTCGTCGTCGACGAAGTAGTGGCCGTTGAGCGGGACCCCGTTGATGGTGGCCAGGGTTGGGTCGTCGTAGACGTCGATGAACTCGGGCAGGATCGGCTGGCCGAGCATCTTGGTGAAGGTCTGGCCTTCGTAGTCATCCTTTTGCCGGTGGCCCTCGAGCCGATGGCCGAAGATCTCGTGGAAGAACACGCCCGCGGCCGGACCCTCGAGCACCGCGGGCCCGGTGTAGGGTTCGGCGACCGGGGCCGCGCGCAGGGCCATGAGCTCGGCGTGGAGTTGAGCGGCGACGGCCTCGAGCTCGGCTGGGCTCGGGAGCTGGGCAGCGTCGTGGCGCTCGAAGGTCATGAACCGCTCGAGCGCCATGCCGTCGGCGGCCTGGGCGGTGACCAGCATCAGCAGCCGGACGCGGATCCGGCTGCTTTGGACCTGCGCGCCCTCGGTGTCGACGTAGCTGCGGTTCTCGACCACCGCGTTGAGCATCGCGGTCGCCTGCTGGACCACCGGGTCGGCGTCGAGGATCGCCGAGAGCTTGGTGACGACCGGCGCCCACTGCTCGGCGATCGCCTCGAGCTCGAGCTTGCGCGGGGTCTCGACGTGGACGAGGGGCACCTCGACCAGGCTAAAGTCTGGGTGCAGGGGCTCGTCTTCGCGGGTCAGCATCGACTCGCTGCTGACCGCCTCGATCCACGACTCGACGGCGTCTTGATACTGGAGCTCGGTGACCATCCACAGGGCCTGGGCGAGGGACAAGCGGTCGTCCGCGAGGCTGACTTGGACGCCGGAGCCGAGCCCGTTGCCGCCGTAAAAGCCGTTGGTCGGGTGGCCGTTGTCGAGCATCGGATCGCCGACGCGGATGTCGACGTCGATGGTCCGGTCATCGTCGATGTGGCGCTTGTCGAGGGCGCCGTCGTTGGCCTCGAGCCACAGCGACTCGACCCCGACGAGGTCGTAGGACATGAAGTAGGCCGGCGCGTCGACGGCCTCGGAGCTGAGCCGCGCGAAGTTGCGGCCGAGCTCGTCGCCGAGGATCGCCAGCGCGGGCGTCGGCGCGCCGAGCTGCGGCTCGAGGGTGGTCGTCTCGAAGCTCAGCGCCGGACCCATGGGCGCCCGCGTGCCGGGCCTGTCACTGCGCTCACAGGCGAAGCTCGCCGAGGCGAGCGCGAGGACCAGAGCGAAGGGGACGGCGAAGCGCTGCACTGGCGGAGTATAGGCCCAACCCCTGGGCCCCCCGTCCAGCTATTGTGGCAGCTGAATGCGCGGCTTGTCGGGCAGATCTTTGCCGCGCGGAAGGTAGAGCACGAGCACCCGACCGAGCAGCTGGACGAGCGCCGCCTTGCTCGCGCGGGTGATCGCCTCGGCCATGTCCTCGCGGGCTTGGGCGTCATCGAGCTTGGGCAGCTTGATCTTGATCAGCTCGTGGCGCGCGAGGGTCTCGCCGACGACGCGGACCACGGCCTCGGTCACACCGGCGTTGCCGATCTGCACGACCGGCGAGAGCGGGTGCGCGAGGGCCTTGAGGTGCTGGCGCTGACGGGGGCTGAGGTTGGGGATGCTCATGGGCGGCGTGGCGACAAAAAAAACCCCGGCCGAAGCCGGGGTCTCGAGTGGAGCTGAGGGGGCTCGAACCCCTGACCTTCGCATTGCGAACGCGACGCTCTCCCAGCTGAGCTACAGCCCCAGGGGGCGCACAACCTAGCCGAACCCCGATCGGCGTGCAAGCACCCCGAGCCAGGCTGCTGGAGTCAGTTGGGTCACGGGCCTCGGGACCGAAACCCGACAACCGCGCCCCACAGGCCAAACACCACGACCGCGGCGAGGATCGCCCACAGGACCCGGACGTCGGCGCTAGCGAGCGAGCGAAGCCACGGCGAGTCGGGCATGGGCGACATTCTACCTCCCAGACGACCCGGTGTGACGGTCCGCCGCGAGTGTGAGAAAAGCAAAGGACCCGTGGCGGAGCCTCGCAAGATCCGACTCGACAAGCTGCTGGTCGAGCGCGGCTTGTGTGCCAGCCGCGACCGCGCTCAGGCTCTGATCGTAGCGGGCGAGGTGGTCGTCGGCGATCACGCCGTGAGCAAGCCCGGGACGCCCGTCGATCCCAGCGCGACGATCCGCCTCAAGGGCGGCCCGCCAAACCCCTACGTGTCCCGCGGCGGCCTCAAGCTGCGCGCCGCCCTCGACGCCTTCCCGATCCCGGTCGAGGGCGCGGTCTGCCTCGACGTCGGCGCCTCGACCGGGGGCTTCACCGACTGCCTCTTGCAGGCCGGCGCCGCCCGGGTCTACGCGCTCGACGTCGGCTACGGCCAGCTCGCTTGGAAGCTCAGCCAAGACCCGCGGGTCGTGGTCATGGATCGGCAAAACATCCGCAAGCTCGAGCCCAACCAGATCCCCGAACCCATCGACCTCGCCGTCGCCGACTGCTCGTTCATCTCGCTCACCAAGGTGCTCCCCCACCTCCCCCCGCTCCTGGGCCCGGCCGCCAACCTCGTCGCGCTCGTCAAACCCCAATTCGAGGTCGGCCGCGAGCGCGTCGGCAAGGGCGGCATCGTCCGCAACGACGAGGACCGCACGGCCGCCCTCACGGCCGTCGAAGCCGCCGCCCGGATGCTCGGGTTCACGGTCCGCGCCCACATCCCCTCGCCGATCGCCGGCCGCGAAGGCAACCGTGAGTGGCTCTTGTGGCTCACCGGCTGCTAGAGTCCGAGCGCCGACCATGTACAAGCTGTTCAAGCGCACCCACCACCCCGGCACCTTAGAGATCCAAATGGCCGGCGCCTGCGATCCCGGCCGGGCCCGCGATCACAACGAAGACGCGATCGCCATCCAAGAGGACGACGGCCGCGGCTATTACCTCGCGCTGGTCTGCGACGGCATGGGTGGCCACAACGCCGGCGAGCTCGCCTCGGCGATCGCCGTCGAGACCATCTCCAGCTACCTCGAGCAGCACTTCGGCAAATATGACAACCCCGAGCTGCTCGAGCAGGCGTTCGCCCAAGCCAGCGCCCGCATCGATGAGCAAGCCGAGCTCAACCCCGACTCGCGCGGGATGGGCTGCACCTGCGTGATGGTGCTCGGCGTCCGCGATCGGATCTGGGTGGCCTGGGCCGGTGACAGCCGGGCCTACCAGATCCGCGACGCCGAGATCATGCAGCTCTCGATCGATCACACCGTCGTGCAAGAGCTCGTCGATCAAGAGCTGATCACCCCGGCGCAGGCGGCCGTGCACCCCTACCGCGGGCGGATCAGCCGGTGCCTCGGCCACGGCAAGAAAAAGGGCCACCCGACGGTCCGCGAGTTCGCGTTCCCGCCCGGCACCAACCTCTTGGTGTGCAGCGACGGGCTCTCGGACGTGCTCGCCGACGAGGAGGTCTCGGTGCTCGTCGGTCAACGAGACGTGCGCAGCTCGGCCCGGCGCTTGATCGAAGCGGCCAACGGCGCCGGCGGTCCCGACAACATCTCGGCGATCGTCATGCGCCGGGTGGTCTGACGGCTCAGCTGGCGGGCTTGGGATCGTCCTTGCGCTTGCGCCCAAACCGGATGCCCATCCACGCGCGCTCGTGTGCGTAGTAGGCCCCGATCTTGATCGCCGAGTCGACGACGCCGATCGAGACCGCGACCGTGACGCTCTCGCTGAGGACGAAGCTGACCCCCATCGTGATCGCCATTGCGAACATGCGCCAACTCAGCGCCTTGGCGAAACTCCGCGAGTGGGTGTCGATCTCCATGCCGGGCGAACCTTGTACTTCACTGCCGCAGCTTGGTCCGCCATTCAAGGGTCGGTCTCCTGTAAATCACGGGGTATTTTGCGTGGACTTTACTCGCCATGACCCAATTTATCGGTCTAAACCCGAAATTACGCGAATATAAACTACTAAATTTTACCGGTATTTTAGCTTTCCTCGGCCGCGTCGAGGTTCCTCACGCGTGTTCTCGCCAGTTCGTTGGAGGCGCGCTCGGAATCCGGCAACATCGTGTGGTTATGCGCGAGCCCCGTAGCTGCCTGTGGATGCTCGCGCTGATGGTGCTGAGCGCAGCGGCGCTGATCGGGCTGTGGCCGGCGGTCGTCGAGGCCGCGGCTCGCGTGATCGCGCCGAGCGGCTGGGGGGAGAGCGCCAGCGCGGCGCCGGACGCCCAGCGCCGGGCGAGCCGTTGGCAAGAGGCGCTCAACCTGCGCTTGGCCCAGGTCGTCTCGGCGCCGGACACCGGCCGGTTCGCGGGGACCGTCGCGGTGTTCGAGCGACCGGGCTTCGTGTCCGAGCAGATGTTCGCCAGCGAAGCCGCGGCGGTCACCGCCTTGGTCACGGCGGTCACGGCGATCGTCGGCGACGATCCGCCAGAGCAAAGTGAGCTGCGCAGCACCAACGACGGCGCGACCGTGGTCTGGGGCCGCTGGACCATCGACGATCTCAGCTACGAGTGCGTGCTGGCCCCCTCGGGCGGCAACGCCTCCGTCGTGGTCGCGGCGGTGCTCGCCAGCGAGGCCGCGTCCCAGCAGCCGATCCTCACCGCCATCTTCGCCGGGCTCGAAGGCGTCAGCGCGCCCATGCCCCGGTTCTCCCTGCTCGGCTGGCGGCTCGGCTCGATCTTCACCTGGCTGGCCCTGGCCCTCGGCCTCCACGCGGCGATGCTGCCCTTTGGTGACCGCGACCACGATCATGGCCAAGCCGGTCGCCGAGCCGCGCAGCTGAGCCTCGCGCTGGTCGTGCTCGGCTCGGGCCTCGCGGTCGCCCTCCTGCGCGAGCGCGAGCAGGCTTTGCTCCACGCTGGCAGCAGCGTCTCGGCCCTCGTCGTGTGGATCGGCGTCTCGGGCATGATCGTCGTGGGGCTCCACTTTTTGATCGCGTCGCGCGTCGATCGGGGCCCCGTCCAGAGCGCGCCCTCGTCGGGGGCCTTCGCCTCGGGGGTCTACTCGAACGCCGACCTGCTCCGCTCGTCGGTCCCGCGCTCGCGGGTGCGCCCGCAGGTCGCCCGGCAGCCCGAGATCCCGGTCGCGGCCCAAAGCTCGGCGCGGATCATCATCGACGAGTCCGAGCGCGAATAGGCGCCAGCCGCGAACCGGACCGGTTGCGACTCTGGGGCGATCATGACCTACACTTCGCGGCGGTGCGGCAACTGCTAGCAACCTGTGGTGGAACCCGACGCGTCGCCTCGCGCCGGGATCTTCGTCGAGGGCTGCTAGGAGCCGAAACGCAGTTGTACCGGGCGTACTACTTGCCAAGCTACAAGCTTCGGCGACAGGGCCCTCGGCGGAAAGACAGGCTGCTAGACGAGGCCAGCGCGTGAAGACGCCAGACGGCGCCTCCGCTGGGTCTCCGGCGTCTTCAAGCGCGAGCGCGCCTCGGACTTGGGCTTGGGCGGTGGTCGGCTCCGTCGTCGCGCACGTCGGCCTCGTCGTGATCGCGTCGCTGCTCCCGGACGGCTCGGGCTCGGGCGGCGCTCCAGCCCGCGACAAGCTGTTCACGCCCGGCGCGGTGATCCCCATCGAGGCCGTGCCGGTCGTCGCGACCAAGCTCGAGCCCACGCCCGCCCCAAACCCCGAACCCCAAGCCAACGAGACCCCGGACGCGCGACCAGACCCCACTCAACCAGCCCCGCAGGCCGGCCCGGCCCCGCAGACCGGCCCCGCCCCGCCGCCCGAGCCCACCGAAGCCCACCCCGAGCCGGCCGGGCTCGCGCTCCACGGCATGCGGGACAACGCCCGGCCGTCGACGGTCGGCGCCGACAAGGTCGTCGTCGACCCCGCCAAGCTCATGGGCTCGCGCGAGACCTATCAGGACTCCGTCGACAAGCCCGGCGTCGGCAGCGGCGCGGTCCAAGGCCCGTCCCCAGCGCCGCCAGGCAGCAAGGACTACGCGTTCACCAACGAGAAGGGCAAGCTGGTCTACCGCGATCCGACCGGGCGCTTCATCGCCACGCTCAAGGCCGACGGCCGCGTCGACTTCAAGAACAAGAGCGCCAAGGCGACCTGGACCAACATCGGCATGGCCGGCCCCGGCGACCTGCTCAGCGCCGCCGCCGGCGACGACCCCTACGCGCGGATCAAGCAAAAGCTGCTCAAGGAGACCTTCGAGATGCGGCTGCAGATGGCCGTCGGCTTCCAAAAGACCCAGCTCGACAAGCGCCTGCGCCGGCTCGACAGCGATCTGAAGACGATCTGGACCGACGACAAGCGCGAGCTCGCGGCCCGCAAGAAGCTGCTGTTCGAGCGCTGGGACGACTGCGACGAGCCCGAGCAGCTCGGCGCCAGCGCGCTGCCGGGGTTTGGCGCCATCGATGACTCGAGCCTCGACGAAGCCCGGCAGACCGCCGCCCTCTCGGCGCGCAGGCGGATCTTGAAATTCATCCGCGAGCACGCGCCCAAGGGCAGCGCCGAGGCGTTCACGGCCGAGGAGCTCGACCAGCTCAACCGCCGGCGCGTGAGCAAGGAAAAGTTCGCGCCCTACGAGTGAAGGCGGGCGGGCTAGCAGCCCGTGGTCAACAACGTCCTCGCGCCGCCTCGCTTGGCCTTTTCGCCGAGGGCGGTGTCGCCGAAACTTGTAGTACGCTAGCGTGCGAGCGCGCTGGTGACCAGGTCCCAGCCAGCGCGGTCGATCGACGCGCGGACGTTGTTGACCACGCTGGCGTGCATGCGGATCCCCGTGTCGCCCTCGGTGATCCACAGGTCCGGCTCGGCCGAGCCCGCGAGCGTGATGAACTCGTGGTCGAGGCGCTGGGCGAGGCGCTTGGCGAACTTGGACCCCGGGTCGAAATCGTCGGCCTTGGCCGGCGCGAGGGCCTCGCCGAGATCGACCATATAGCCCCGGCCAGAGCCGCTCTCGAGCAGCAGGCGATCGTCGGCGACGAAGTGCATGCGCGGCCGGACCTTGGTGTCGACCCGGCCAGCGACCAGCGTGCGCGCGTCGGTCTCGAGATCGATCAACTCGACGCTCCACTGGGTCCGCTTGCCTCGCGGCCTCCGCAACGCGGCGATGGTCTTGCCGTCGGGGCTCAGCGCGAGGTCGTTGCGGTTGGGCCCGCGATCGAGCTCGACGGCCCGCGCCGGCCCGGCGATCTCGAGCTGGTCGCCGTCGAGGCGCAGGGGCTGCACGCGCAGGGGTTGGGCGAGCATCGCCGCGAGCTTCGGGGTCCCGTCTTGGCCCCCGGTCACGCGCAGCTGCCAAGGCCCAAACCCGCGCTCGTCGATGACCGAGAGCAGCTCGCCATCGACGGCGTACAAGCGCACGCGGTGGTCGACGCCCAGCGCCAAGATCCGCGCGCCGCCGGCGAGGACGTGGAGCTCGAGCAGCGGATCTTCAGGCGAGAGCGCGAAGCTCTCGACGATCGACGCCGGCCCGTCCGCGGGCAGCTCGACCTGGTAGACCGCCCCGGCGTTGTTGGTCCCAATGAAGCCGAGCGTGTAGCCGCCCTCGGCCTGGGCGAGCGACAGCCACAGGGGGTCGTGGACGGGGATCCGGTAGGGCAAGCCCTGGCTTGGACCGGCGTCGAGCAGCGGCCACAGGCGCACGCCCCCTTGGCTGTCGAGGGTCAGCGCCGCCTCGCCTCGGGGATCGAGCTCGACCTCGGTCATCGCGTGGATCGAGGCGCTGCGCTCGAGCTCGGCGCGCCGCCGCGAAGGCTCGGGCGTGCGCGCGGGTTCGGCTCGCTCGGGTGCGGGCTCGAGCGCGGCCGCGGGCTCGTTCGCGGCCGCGTCGACCTCGACGGGCTCGGGCGGGGCGGCGTAGCAGCCGGCGAGCATGAGCAACACGGGCAAGATGAGGGTGTGCGGACGGTGGCTGGTCATAGCGACTCCAAGTAGGCGACGAGGTCACGCAGCTGGCCGTCGGACAGGGCCGAGGTGTCGGCCATGTCGTGGACGGTCCCGCGATCGGTCAGCAGCGTCCGCAGATCGGGGGCGCTGCCGTCGTGAAAGTAAGGGCGCGAGTGGGCCAGGCCGATCAACGACGGCGTGTCGACCTGAGCGAGGGTGGTGTCGAGCCGATGCTGGCTGCGATCGGTCGACAGCGCGCCCTCATGGCAAGCGTCGCAAGCCGCCTCGGTGAACACCGTGTGGCCGCGCTCGATCGCCTGCGAGTCGCCTCGCTGGCGCGGCTTGGGGGCCGGGAGGCTCTCGAGATAGGCGACCAATCCAGCGTACTCGGCGTCGGACACCCACTCCGGGTCGCCGCCGAGGCGCGCCGTCGTATGCCGGACGCTCGCTTGGATCGTGCGGTCTTGGCCATCCCACTTGTAGGGCGCGGTCCCGACCACGCGACCGGCGAGCATCGGCGCTTGCAAGATCGACGGGCCGAGCCGCCAGGTCAGGCCGTCGCTGCGGCCCTCGGGGTGGCAGCTCGAGCACGGGAGGTTGCCGTTGTCCGACAGCCGCGGGTCGTTGCGGCTAAACAACGCGGCCCCGAGCTCGACCTCGGGCGAGCGCGCCGACTCGGCGAGGGCCTCGCCCTCGTGCCACTGCATCCACTTGGTCTGCCCGGGCTGCTCACGCTCGAGCCGGACGAGCTTGCGGCCGAACTCGCAGTGGACCCAAAGCTCGTTGCCGTGCTCGGCGTCATCGACCGCGAGCCCATCGACGCCGCACGCCTCAGCTCCGCTGAGCACGACCCGATTGACCCACTGCCGCCCGTCTTTGCCGTCCAGCGAGGCGATCTTGTCGTCGCCGTAGCCGCCGACGTAGAGCCGCTCGTTGGCTGGATCGTAGGCCAGGGCCCGGGGCTGCTTCACGAACAGCCCGGTGGTTTGGTGGGTCCGCTCGAGCCCGCCGACGCCACCGACCCACCCGAGCTGTTGCTCGATCGCCTCGATCCCGCTGTCGGACTCGCCCCCGTAGCTGTCGGCGCTTTGCCGCGCGACCACCCGCTTGAGCTGCGGGGTCACGAGCTGGTGCGGCGCGACCAGCCTGCCGTCGGTCATGAATTGCAGGGCAAAGATCCCGCGGGCGTAACGGCGGCCGGTCTCGACCGGGACCGAGAACCGGCTGCGGGCCTCGACGACTTGCGCGACCAAGGCGATCATGTCCTCGCCGCAGCCCTCGTCCTCGCGCACGAGCTCGAGGTGATCGCGGGGCTCGAGGCTGTGCCACTCGATCCGCCGGCCCTCGCTCGCGAGATCGACCAGCGCGAGCGAGCCCGAAGACAAGAACCCGACCGCCGCGTGCGAGCCATCGGCCGAGATCGCGACCGCGCGCGGCTCGGGCCCGAGCTCGACCTCCCAGACCAGCGCGAGGGTCTCGGCGTCGAGGGCCACGAGCGCGTGCTCGCTGACGCTGGTCGCCAGCAAGGTCGCGCCGTCGGGGGTCAGCGCGAGCCCGTGGGGCTCGAACACGGCCCCGCGCCCGAGCTCGCGGGGCTGCTCGGCGTGGTCGACGTCGAGGCGCAAGATCCGATTGGCCGCCCGATCAGCCACGAACGCCCGGCCCAAGCCATCGGTGACCATCTCACCCAGGCCGGGGCTCAGCTTCAAGCTCGCGAGCCGCTTGCCCTCGCGGTCGGCCCGGACGAGCTCGCCCGCGCTGCGCTCGACGACCAGCAGGCCGTGGCGATCGATCGCCAAGGTCCCGCCCGGGGTCACCTTCGCGGCAGCACCGAGCGCGCGGCTCAGCTTGGCTTCGACCTCGACCTCGACGCTGGTGACCTCGACCTCGACTTCGACCGGCGCGAGCTCGGCCGGCGAGCCGACCGGCTCCGGCTCGAGGTCGCCAGCGTTGAAGCCCAGCACCAGGGATGCTGCGCCGACCAAGAAAATCAGCTCGCGACTCAATTTGAAGTTGCCCGGTGCGGTCATGGTGGTAGCGCCGCTACGGCTGCGATCGCCGCCGGTTTCCCGGCCCAGCCCCAAGTTCACCGGTCAATCCACACGCCGCGCGGGCGAGCGTTTCGGAATGGTCCAACGCGCTCGCGCGTCGCGGCGGCCGCCCTCGCAGCCGTGCTACAAGTCGCCAGCCCCCAGATGCGCGCGCTCGCCCTCGACGTCGGATCAAAAACCATCGGCATCGCCGTGAGCGATGCTGGCGGCTCCATGGCCTATGCCCGGGAGGTGCTGCGTCGCAAGGGCCACGTCCTCGACGCGGCCACGGTCTGCGATCGCGCCCGCGAGCTCGCGGCCGAGGTCATCGTCGTCGGCCTCCCGCTCGAGCTCGACGGCACCACCGGCCACCGGGCGCGGCTCGTCAAGCGCTTTATCAAGGTGCTCGAGGCGACCCTGCTCGAAGCTGAGCTCGGGCTCCCGGTCGAGCTGTGGGACGAGCGCTTCTCGACCGCCGCCGCCGAGCGGACCTTGCTCGAGGCCGACCTGTCCCGAGCCAAGCGCAAGCAAAACATCGACGCGGTCGCGGCTCAATTCATCCTGCAAGGCTGGCTCGACGGCCACGCCCGCAAGCTGTCCCGCGAACTCGAGCGACTGGCCGAGGACGACCGGTCGTGACCCGCAAGCCGAGGCCCTGGTACATGCCACGCAAGACCCGTCGACCGCAGCGCTGGGCGCTCGTCTTGGTCGTCACCCTGATCGGGCTCGCGCTGTTCACCGCCCGCGAGGGCTACCAGCGCCTGACCGGCTACCCCGAGCGCCCCGGCGTCGGCTCGAACGAGGCGATCAGCTTGACCATCCCCGCCGGGGCCAGCTTCCCTGAGGTCTTGACCCTCTTGCAAACCCACGAGGTCATCGGCGCCGACGAGGCCCGCGCGTTCAAGCTGTTCGTGCTCCAACGCGGCGCGGCTGGCAAGATCACCGCTGGCGAGCACGAGTTTCGCGGCGACATGACGCCCACGCAGATCCTCGACGAGCTCCTGCGTCGGCAGCCCGCGACCGAGCGCCGCGTGACGATCCCCGAGGGCAAGAACAGCCAGCAGATCGCGGAGATCCTCGCGGGCGCCGGGCTCGGCGGCAGCGAGGCCGAGCTGTTCGCCGCCATGCGTGACCCCGAGCTGCTCGCCCGCCTCGAGATCACCGCGCCCTCCGCCGAGGGCTACCTGTTCCCAGACACCTACGCGTTCTCCACGACCGCGACCGCCGAGCAGATCATCGAGCGCCTCGTCAAGCGCCACCGGCAGGTCTACGCCGACGTCCGCCGGGCCCACAGCGACGGCGCCAAGAGCTTGGCCGACGACTTCGGCTGGGGCGATCACGAGATCGTGATCATGGCCTCGCTGATCGAAAAAGAGACGGGCCAAGCCGCCGAGCGCCCGCGCATCGCCAGCGTGTTCCTCAACCGCCTGCGGTTCACCACATTCAAGCCCAAGCTGCTGCAGACCGATCCCACCATCGTTTACGGCTGCACCATCCCCGAGCTCAAGTCCGAGGCGTGTCAGCAATTCGAGGGCAGGATCCGGCGCATCCATCTGCGCGATCCAGACAATTTGTACAACACCTACACCCACGAAGGCCTCCCGCCCGGGCCGATCTCCAACCCCGGCCGTGACGCCCTCGCGGCCGTGCTCGCCCCGGAGCGGACCCGCTACTTGTACTTCGTCGCCCGCAACGACGGGACCCATCAGTTCTCCAAGACCCAACAAGAGCACGAGGCCGCCGTCGACAAGTACATCCGCGGCGGGGCCAAGGGCGACGGCAGCGTGCAGCAATAGCTCCGAACACGCGTCTCGCGTTCGCCGCGGATGCCCGATCCCCGGATTGCTACAGTGGTTTTGTCGAGAGCGATTGCGGCATAGGCAGCATTGGTCCATGTGATAGCCTGCCCGCCATGGCTTTCTCTATGGGTCGCTCCCGAGCCCCGGCGTCCCTAACGCGCCTCGTGAAGCGTGCTGCCCCGCCGCTGATGGCCACGGTCACGTCGCTGGCCCTGGGCCTGAGCCTCGTGCACGCACCGCTCGCGCTCGCGGCCCCGCCGGACGGCCGCGCGTCGTCAACGGACATCGTGCCCAAGACGGCGATCCTGCCCCTCAACGTCGAGGGCCAGCTGTCTGACGCCGACCAAGAGATCCTGACCCGGCAGCTCGTCGAGGGCCTCCGGCGCGGCAACTTCGAGGTCGTCGCCCCCGATGAAGTCGGGGCCGCGGCGGGTCGCGGCGACTGTTCCAAGCCGAGCTGCATCCAAAAGGTCGCGGCCGAGACCGGCGCGACCCACGTGGTCCGGGCGACCGTCGAGGTCGTCGACCGCGACTACACGATCAAGGTCGAGCTCTACGACGGGACCGACGGGACCCGGGTCGTGTCGAGCAGCGAGGGCTGTGAGATCTGCGGCGTCGCCGACGTCGGCGGGCTCATGGAGGCCCAAGCCGCGATCCTCCGCACCAAGCTCGACATGCTCGCGAGCGGTCCCTCGGCCGTGGTGATCACCTCCACGCCTGAGGGCGCCGAGGTCACCCTCGACGGCGAGCCCTTCGGCCTGACCCCCGTCGACAAGACCGTGCTCCCCGGCGAGCACGTCCTGCGGGTCAGCAAGGACGGCTACATCGCCGTGCAAGAGAAGCGGACCTTCGTCGAGGGGGCCCGCGAGAACCTCAGCTACGAGCTCGAGAAGGTCCCCAACCGCCTGCCCAAGCGCCCCTGGGGCTGGGCCTCGCTTGGGATCGGGATCGTCGCCGTCGGCGCCAGCATCCCCCTGACCGCCTTGAACGAGCAGCCCTACAAGCTCGGCGGCAAGTGTGAAGGCAGGGGCCGCGACGCCGCCGGCAACTGCGAGTTTTTGTACGACACCAAGTGGTACGCGGTCGGCCTGGGGCTGATCGGCGGCGCGCTCGTGACCCTCGGCGTGACCGTGCTGATCACCACCTCCAAGAGCCCCCGCAAGCAGGCCCAGCGCAAGGCTGCCGTCGACAAGCACCTGCTGCTCGGAGCCGACGGCCTCGGCCTCCGGTTCTAGCAGCCCGTGGTGGAAGTCCTCGTGGCGCCTCGCGCCGGAATTTTCGTCGAGGGCTAGGAGCCGAAACGCAGTTGTACCGGGCGTACTACAAGTTTCGGCGACAACGCCCTCGGCGAA
>Ga0114946_10001332_pt1 | contig 17013 bp, 14 predicted proteins | sample WalLakDeSediment_FD_88676 | JGI IMG/M metagenome (GOLD analysis project Ga0114946, IMG submission 88676) | Lake sediment microbial communities from Walker lake, Nevada to study Microbial Dark Matter (Phase II) - Walker Lake 11/02/13 Deep Sediment | ecosystem: Environmental > Aquatic >... | reverse complement strand
TGTGCGCCATCTCGGCGATGCCGCCGGCGTTGTCGGCCACCGGGCCGTAGGCGTCCACACCGACCGTGATTGCGATGATGGAGAGCATGCCGAGCGCGGCCAGACCGATGCCGTAGATGCCGCCGCCGGGATAGGCAACTTCACCGGCCGAGTAGGCGATGATGATGCCGGCGCACACGACGAAGATCGGTGCCGCGGTCGACATCATGCCGGTGCCGAGACCAGCGATGATGTTCGTGGCCGCGCCGGTCTCGGAGGCCTCGGCGATCTTCTGCGTCGGACGGTAGTGGTCAGAGCAGAAGTACTCTGTGATCTTGCCGATGGCGATGCCGGCAGCAAGACCGGCGAGCACGGCGGCGAAGAACCATATGCGGGCCGGGTCGGATCCCGCACGGGTCGACCAGTGCCAGAAGAGGAAGCCCATGGCGCCGACCTGCAGCACGGCCGCAACGTAGGTGCCGGTGTTCAGGGCGTTGTGCAGGTTGCCGCCCTCCTTGGCGCGAACGGCGAACAGACCGATGATCGACGTGACGATGCCGACCGCGCCAATCAGTAGAGGCGCGGTGGCGCCATAGGCGAAGTCGATCGAGTCAAAGCCCGTGCTCAGACCCCACAACGAGACAGCGAGTACAACCGGAGCGAGGATCGAGCCGACGAACGATTCGAACAGGTCGGCACCCATGCCGGCCACGTCACCGACGTTGTCACCGACGTTGTCGGCGATGACGGCGGGGTTTCGGGGGTCGTCCTCGGGAATACCGGCCTCGACCTTGCCCACCAGGTCCGCACCGACGTCGGCGGCCTTCGTGTAGATGCCGCCGCCTACACGCGCAAAGAGCGCGATCGAGCTGGCGCCCATGGCAAACCCGTTCACGACCTCGGGCTGCGGGGTATCACCGTTGAGGATCAGGAAGATGATCCAGAGGCTGATGCCCCCCAGTCCGAACGAGGCGACCGTCAGGCCCATCGTCAGGCCCGAACGGAACGCAACGTTCAGCGCCTTGTGGATGCCATCGGTGGCCGCCTGTGCGGTCCTGGAGTTGGCGCGGGTGGCCACGAACATACCGAAGTAGCCCGCAGCCGCGGAGAGGAGTGCGCCGGTCAGGAACGCGACAGCGGTCATCGGCGGCATCACGGGTACGACCACGATGACGATCGCGACCACCGCGGCGAACACGACCAGGACGCGATACTCGCGCATGAGAAACGCGAGCGCCCCCTCCTGGGTCGCCTTGGAGATCTCCTGCATCTTCTCGTTACCTGGGTCCTGCTTCAGGACCCAGGATGCGAGGTAGATGGCGACAACCATGCCCAGCAGGGCCGCAGCCGGTGCCATCCATGCTATCCATTCAGCCATGTACGTGCCTCTCCTTCCGCGTTCTAAGCAATCTGCGGGAATGCTCCGGTGATTCTATGCGAAGCGTCCGAGTGCGGCAACAGAACGGCACCAATGGTGCACCCGGCGTTCAGACCCGCCATGAGACCGGCACGAACAAGCGCTCGAACGAACGGATCGCAAAGCGGTCGGTCATGCCCGCGATGTAATCCGTGACGGTCTGCGGCAGATCCTCCCTGACGGCTGTGCGGTACTCCTCGGGGAGATCCGCAGGGTTCTCCAGGAAGTGGAGGAAGAGCGAGCGCACGACACGGAACGCCTTGGGCTCCTCGGCCTTGGCGACCTCGCCTAGGTAGACGCGGTCATAGAGGAACGACCGCAGATCGATCATCGCATCCCACACGGGCTGAGACATACGTATCTCGTCGGCATCGACCGAGGCGTGCACCATGTCATTGACCATCGTGGTGATACGCGCGCCGTGGTTGTGGCCGAGAACATCCGTCGGCCCCTGCGGCAGGTCGGCCTCGGTGAGTACCCCACCGCGGATGGCGTCGTCGATGTCGTGGTTGATATACGCGATGCGGTCCGCTACTGCGACGATCTGTCCCTCGAGGGTCGCGGCTCGCTCCGAGCCGGTGTGATGTGCGATACCGTCCCGGACCTCCCAGGTGAGGTTGAGCCCTTTGCCGTCGTACTCGAGGTGCTCGACGATCCGGAGGGACTGCAGGTTGTGCCGGAAGCGATCCGGGACTGCTGGGTAGCGGTCGGCGATCTCGATGAAGCACTTGGTGAGCGCATCCTCGCCGATATGGCCGAAGGGCGTGTGGCCGAGGTCGTGAGCGAGCGCGATGGCCTCCGTCAGGTCCTCGTTGAGGCGCAGGGCCCGGGCGATGGAACGCGCGATCTGCGCAACCTCAAGCGTGTGGGTGAGGCGCGTGCGGTAGTGGTCACCCTCGGGTGCGAGGAACACCTGCGTCTTGTGTGAAAGGCGACGGAAGGCCTTGCAGTGGATGATCCGGTCGCGGTCCCTCTGGAAGTCGGTGCGGTACGGATCCTCCGGAAGCGGCGTCTCGCGTCCGCGAGTCTGTGCCGACAGGGCTGCGCGAGACGATAGCCTGACCCGTTCCTGGTCCTCGTAGTCCTGTCGGGTGATGATCGTCAACTCAGCGCCCCCTAACCGATCAGTGCCACCAGTACCAGTGCGAGGTACCATGCGCCGATCGCACCTATCGCCCCGGGCACCCATCGGCGGCGCACGCCCCACACGCCGGCGATCAGAAGCCCCACCGCAGCGCCGGCAAGTGCCGAGGGAACGAGGACCGGCAGTGCCGCGATCCACGCATCGAAGGTGGCGGCCAACACGGAGGCGACGTCGGGCGTTTCCTCGGCAGCAGCGAGCTCCGCCGGCAGGAAGGCGATCATCGGCCACGCGAGACCGATCACCACCGAGACGGAGTACGGCTGCCACCAGGGGCGCTGCGCACGCGAACGGCCCTGGATGAGCGGCGATCTCGGTGCCTGGAAGAGCTTCGTGCCTCTCGCCACGCGGTCTCCTCTGGTGGCGCATGCACGCCGGGCCGCGTTCCCGCGGCCCGGCGACGTTCAAGCTACTTGTTGTCCGAGCCCGCCGTCTTCTCGGCGAGCACCGCCTGAGCGGCAGCCAACCGCGCGAGCGGAACCCGGTATGGCGAGCACGACACGTAGTCGAGTCCGATCTTGTAGAACACCTTCACCGACTCGGGGTCGCCTCCGTGCTCACCGCATACGCCGAGCTTGATTCCCGGGTTCCCCTCCCGACCGAGTTTGCAGCCCATCTCCACCAGCTTGGTGACCCCATCGTCGATCGTCTCGAACGGATTGCGGGGCAGTATCTTGCGCTCGAGATAGCGCGGGAGGAACTTCGACTCGATGTCGTCACGCGAGAATCCGAACGTGGTCTGCGTGAGGTCGTTGGTCCCGAAGGAGAAGAAGTCCGCCACCTTCGAGATGCGCTCGGCCATGAGCGCCGCCCGCGGCAGCTCGATCATCGTGCCGATCGGGATGTCGATCTCGGTCCCGCACTCGGCGGTCACGTCGGCGAGCACCTTCTCGCTCTCGTCGCGCAACGTCTTCAGCTCGTCCTTCAGCGCCACCAGCGGGATCATGATCTCCGGACGTGGGTCCTTGCCTTCGTTCTTGAGCTGGCACGCCGCCCGCGTGATCGCCCGGACCTGCATCGCGTAGATCTCCGGATGCATGATGCCGAGGCGGCAGCCGCGCAGCCCGAGCATCGGGTTGGCCTCTGCCATGTGATCGATCTGCTCCAGCAGCTTGCGCTTGGCGGCCAGCTCGGCATCGCTAGCGCCTGCACACTCTGCACGCGCGATCTCGATCGCAAGCTCCCGCGGGTCGTCGAGGAACTCGTGCAGAGGCGGATCGAGCAGTCGTACCGTCACCGGCAACCCGTCCATCGCCTCGAAGATCCCGAGGTAGTCCTCGGTCTGCACGTCGAGCAGCTGGGCAAGTGCCGCGTTGCGAGCGGCATCGTCCTGGGCAAGGATCATGTCCTGCACGATCGACTTCCGGTCGCCGAGGAACATGTGCTCGGTGCGGCAAAGACCGATGCCGGCCGCACCGAACTTGCGCCCGAGCGCTGCGTCGTCGGGGGTGTCCGCATTGGCGCGAACGCCCATCGTCCTGAACTCGTCGGCCCAGCCGAGGATGGTGTCGAAATCGCCGGAGACCTCGGGCTCCACAAGGTCGACGGAGCCGAGAACGACCGTCCCGGTGGTGCCGTCGATGGAGATGATGTCGCCCTCGGAGAGCGTCACATCGGCACCGCTGACAACCGCCCGTTTCCTGCCGGCATCGATCTTGAGCTTCTCGGCACCGCACACGCAGGGCTTGCCCATACCGCGCGCGACCACGGCTGCGTGCGAGGTCTTGCCGCCGTGCGAGGTCAGGATTCCCTCGGCCGCGATCATGCCGTGCAGATCGTCGGGGGTCGTCTCCCAGCGGACAAGGATGACCTTGCGGCCCTCGGCTACCGCGGCCACAGCGTCATCTGCCGTGAAGACGACCTCGCCCACTGCCGCGCCGGGTGATGCGTTCAAGCCCTTGGCGAGCGTCTCGTAGGTCGCCTCCGTGTCGAACTGCGGGTGCAGGAGCTGATCGAGCTGGCCGGGATCGACGCGCAAGACCGCCTCCTCCCGCTCGATGAGGCTCTCGTTGACCATGTCCACGGCGATCTTCAGAGCCGCTTTCGCCGTGCGCTTGCCAACCCGGGTCTGGAGCATCCACAGGCGGTCTTGCTCGATGGTGAACTCGATGTCGCACATGTCGCGATAGTGATTCTCCAACGCGGTGAACACGCCTTCGAGTTCGGCAGCGACCTCGGGCATCACGTCGTGGAGCTCGGCGATCGGGGTGGTGTTCCGGATACCGGCGACAACGTCTTCGCCCTGAGCGTTCACGAGGAAGTCGCCGTAGAACTCCTTGGTGCCATCGGCGGGGTTACGAGTGAACGCCACACCCGTGGCACTCGAGTCGCCCTTGTTGCCGAAGACCATGGTCTGGACGTTGACCGCGGTGCCCAGGTCGTCGGGGATGCGGTAGAGACGACGGTAGTCGATGGCGCGCCGGTTCATCCATGACTTGAAGACGGCCTCGATCGCGAGGCGAAGCTGCAGCTGGACGTCTTGCGGGAAGGCGACTCGCCCATCCTCGGCAAGCACAGGGAACTCATCGGCGGAGACGTGAGATCCCACGATCTCCATGAACTGGGCGACAAGCCGCTCGAGGTCCTCGGCGGAGAGCTCGTTGTCGGAGGTCACCCCACGGGCCTGGCGCATGGTCGTCAGGGCGTTCTCGAACAGGTCGCCTTCGACGTCCAGCACGACCTTGGAGAACATCTGCACGAAGCGGCGGTAGGAATCCCAGGCGAACCGGTCGTTACCGGTCTGTGCGATGAGCCCCCGGACCGAGGTGTCGTTCAGGCCCAGGTTGAGGATGGTGTCCATCATTCCCGGCATGGAGAAGGCCGCACCTGAGCGCACGGACACGAGCAGAGGGTCGCCGGCATCGCCGAGACGCTTGCCCATCTGTCCCTCGAGATCCGCGACGTGCTGGTCGATCTCGGCCTGAAGGCCTTCCGGGAACACGTTGCCACCCTGCGAATACTCAACACACGTCTCACACGTGATGGTGAACCCGGGAGGCACCGGGAGCCCGAGCTTGGTCATTTCCGCAAGGTTCGCCCCTTTGCCCCCGAGGACGTACTTCATCGACGCATCGCCCTCGCGAAACGCATACACACGCTTGACGTCGGACAATTCCCCACTCCCCTAGTCGATGGACCCGATCGGGCCGACTGCATGTGCAGTCGACACCCCCACCCCGTCAGCGACGCCGACAGGACTCACTGCCCAAGATAGCGGATTATCTCCTGCGCTGTCTCTTCGATAGCGCGGTTGTCGGTCCGCACGACGATGCAACGCAGGCGCCTCATCAGTGCACGTGCCGAGTCGATCTCGGCGAGCACCGCTTCGTGCTCCGCGTACTGCCGGGCGTACACGCCGAGTTCGGACAGCCGCTGGCTGCGGATCGAAGCCAGCAGGTCCGGGTCGCTCGTCAGGCCGAATATCCGGCGGGAGTCGATCGTGAGAAGCTCTGCCGGCGGCTCGACCTCGGGCATCAGCGGTATGTTCGCGGTCTTGTAGCCTTTGAACGCCAGGTACATCGAGAGCGGCGTCTTGCTTGTCCGGGAAACACCGATGAGCACAACCTCTGCATCGGCAAGTCCTTCCGGATTGCGCCCGTCGTCGTGCTTGATGGTGTACTCCATCGCCTCGATGCGCTGGTAGTATCCACGATCGGTCTTGCGGATGGCACCCGCCTCACCGGTAGGCTCGACACCCGCTGCGACCGACAGTGTCTGGACGGCCGGGCCGAGGATGTCGACAGCGGCAAGACCAAGCTCGGCGACGAGCACGTGCATCCGCTCCCGAAGCCCGGGATCTGCCAGCGTGTAGAAGAACAGGCACGCGTGGCCGGAGGCGGCGCGCACCGCTTCTTCGAGGGAGCCGGCGGACGACACCTTGGAAAGGCGGACGAGCTCGAATGTGTCGCGGGGAAACTGGCTCGCGGCGGCACGGCCGACCAGGTCAGCGGTCTCACCGAGCGAGTCGGAGAGGACGAATATCTTTCTCGGCAGCTCGCAGCTCACCGACGGCGCCCCCTTCTCACGCACTCCGCGCTACCCGGCAAGGCGGCTGAAGTCAGCGAACCGTTCGAACAGTCCGACGAACCGGTTCAACAGCCGCAGGCGGTTCTGACGAAGGCGTTCGTCGTCGTCCATGACGAGCACCGAGTCGAAGAAGGCGTCGATGGGTCCGCGCAGCGCGGCCAGGACGCCGAGAGCGACGTCGTAGTCACCGGCCGCGAGAGACAGGCCCGCACGTTCTTCCGCCTCGGCCAGAGCATCGGTGAGCGCGGCTTCTTCGGCACCCATCAGTGACGGGTCGGCCGATGTGCCGAGCTCGGGAGCTGACAGGTTCTTAGCGCGGGTGAACGCGACCGAGAGGTCGTCCATGACGTCGCTCGACGCTCGCAGGGCGCTCAGGGCGTCGCAGCGCGCAACCGCATCGGAGGGGTCGTCAGCCGCTACGGCGAGCACCGCAGCGACGGTGTCGTACGCATGGCCGCGGTCGCGAAGCATGACTTCGAAGCGCCCGCTGAAGAACTCCTTCACCGACGCACCGATGGTCTGGGGGTCGAACTCCAGTGAACCCGCATAGCCCTCGAGCGCAGCCGCGATCGCCTCGTCGAGCGTGATATCGAGGCCGCCAAGCACGATCGCCAGCACACCGAGCGCACCGCGTCGCAGCGCATAAGGGTCAGCCGATCCCGTCGGCGCCATTCCGATAGCGAAGATGCCGCAGATCGTATCGAGCTTGTCGGCCACGGACACGAGTCGGCCCGGCGCCGACACCGGGATCGCGTCCCCTGCGAAGCGCGGCCGGTAGTGCTCGGGTATGGCAGCAGCCACCGCTTCGGGCTCGCCTGCGGCACGCGCGTAGTAGCTGCCCATGACACCCTGGAGGCTCGGGAACTCGATCACCACATGCGTGGTGAGGTCCGCCTTGCACAGGTGGGCGGCGCGCATAGCCTCAGCGGTCACGCCCGGATCGGCATCTGCCAACACCGCGAGTTTGCCGGTCAAGCGCTCGACTCGTGACACCCTCTCGGCAAGAGTGCCGAGGCGTTCCTGAAACACGATGTCGCCGAGGTCGGCCACGTACTCTTCGAGCGAGCGCGAGAGGTCCTCGCGGTAGAAGAACGCCGCGTCGGCAAGGCGTGCGCGGATCACGCGCCCGTGCCCGGCAACGATCGCATCCGTGCGAGCGGCGTCTCCGTTGTGCACCACGACGAATGCCGCGAGAAGCGAGCCGTCGGCTCCCTCGAGCGGGAAGTAGCGCTGGTGCGACTCCATCGCCGTTTCGAGCACCTCGCGAGGGACCTCGAGGAACTCGGCATCGAAGCGCCCGATGGCCACGGTGGGATGCTCGACCAGGTTCACGACTTCCGAGAACACCTTCTCGGACACAACAGGGACCGCACCCGCCTCTGCAGCCACCGCATCGATGCCCTCACGCACGAGCGCGGCCCGACGAGTGTGATCGTAGACGACGAGCCCCCGTCTGCACGCGAGGTCGTACTCGGATGCGGTCGGAACCTCGATGGGGCCGGGCGCCAGGAAGCGGTGTCCGTAGGTGGTTCGACCGGCGGTCACGCCGGCGAAGCTGACCGGGATCACGTCGGCGCCGAAGAGTGCGAGCAGCCAGCGGACCGGTCGGCTGAAGCGGACCTCTCCCGAGCCCCACCGCATCGACTTGGGCCACTCGATCCCGGCCACCAGCTCACCGAGCAGATCCGGCAGCACCTCGACAGCGGGCCTGCCCGGGCGGTCGATGACCGCGTAGACGTAAGCGCCGCCCTCGTGCTCGACGCGCTCCAGGGTCCCGACGTCTACACCTTTGCCCCGCGCGAAGCCCTCGGCGGCCTTTGTCGGCCTGCCCTCATCGTCGTAGGCAGCCTTCAACGCTGGACCCTTCTCCCTGAGAGTCACGTCCTCCTGGCGGTCGGCGAGATCGGTCACACGGACAACCAGCCGGCGTGGCGAGCCGAATACGTCGACCACGCCATAGGCGAGGCGCGCCTCATCGAGCGCGGTCTCCGCATCGGCCTTCAGCTGGCCGATCGCCTCGTACAGTGGTGCAGAGGGGATCTCCTCGGTCCCGATCTCGAACACGAGCTCGCGCGTCATGACGCACCGCCTTCCGTCACGGCCGCATCATCGGCGGGCTCTGCGTCCGGCAGCGCAAGGGAGTTCACGTACGCCTCGCAGCAGGCCTTGGCGAGAGCTCGCACACGCCCGATGAAGCTCACCCGCTCGGCAACCGCGATGGCTCCGCGGGCATCGAGGAGGTTGAACGCGTGGGAACACTTGAGCACGTAGTCGTAGGCGGGAAGCGGAGTCCCGGCCTCGAGTATGCGCCGGCACTCAGCCTCGTAGATGTCGAAGAGCCGGTAGAGCATGTCGGTGTCGGCGAGCTCGAAGTTGTGGCGTGAGTACTCGTACTCGTTACGCTTGAAGACGTCGCCGTACGTGTAGGTCTCCCCGTCCGTACCGACGACCCACGTGAGATCGAAGACGCTGTCGACTCCCTGGATGTACATCGCCAGCCGCTCGATGCCGTACGTGATCTCCGCGGGCACCGGACGACAGTCGAAGCCTCCGACCTGCTGGAAGTAGGTGAACTGCGTGACCTCCATGCCGTTCAGCCAGACCTCCCAGCCCAGTCCCCACGCTCCGAGGGTCGGCGACTCCCAGTCGTCCTCGACAAGCCGGACGTCGTGATCGGCCGGCTCTATCCCGATCGCACGCAACGAATCCCAGTAGAGATCGAGCACGTTGTCAGGGCTCGGCTTGAGGATGACCTGGTACTGGTAGTAGTGCTGCAGGCGGTTCGGGTTCTCGCCGTACCTGCCGTCGGCCGGGCGTCTGCTCGGCTGCACGTACGCCGTGCGCCATGGATCCGGGCCGAGCGACCTGAGAGTGGTGGCGGGATGGAAGGTGCCGGCACCAACCTCGGTGTCGTACGGCTGGAGCAGGACGCACCCCTGATCGGCCCAGTATCTCGAGAGCGCGAGAATGATGTCCTGGAAGGTCATACCCTGCATCGGTGACGTGTCTCCTCTCGGGCGTCGCCCGCGACCGCGGCGGACGTGGAGGTATCTTACCGCATGCGACGGGCCCGCCGGGCGGGTGGTCCGACCCGCTTGCGGAGGTGTTCTTCGAGCGCGTCGCGGACCGCCGGTTCGAGCCCGGACAGAGGCACGAGGAGGTATGTCGTCCCTGCGACGTAGATCAGGATGTGCTCGGCCGCTTCACGCCACCGGGAGATCCGTTCCCACTCGATCTCCCCGTCGCCTTCTTGGGATCGGTAGACGATAGCGGAAGCAGTGAGTTCGTACTCGACCGGAACGTACAGTGCGCGCGAACTCGGTGAGGCCGAGACCCACGCGAGGTAGCCCCATAACACTATCGGTATCGCCAGGGCTGCTGCGAACAGGCCGATGGCCTCCGTGCGCATCCCGGCAGAGTACGCGAGCAGAGCTGCGAAGCCGAGCGCAGGGGGGACGAACCTGAGGCGCAACGCCGCGAGATGCATCAGTACTCCCCGGTAGCCTCGCTCGGTGAGCGTCACGGTGAAGCGGAGGGTCTCCATCGTTGCCGGGGCGGGCGTGGTGTCCCGGAGTCCGATGGCGTTCACTGCCCGGCTCCGTTCGCGTAGAACTCGAGTGCCTTGAGGCGCGCAGGCAGATGGTAGGCAACAAACTGCGTCATCAGCCCGAATGCCTCGACCTCTTCGCGCTGGGGCAGGTCGGTACGCGCAATCTCCTCCATCGTGGAGGCCAGAAGCCACGAGAGCAGGTCACGGGCGCCCGAGCTCAGTGGAGGCGCCGACCCGCCGCACGCTGGACAGAGGATTCCCCCGGCCTCGAGAGAGAACCCGGACCGGCCCCCGGCCGTGCATGCGCAGGAGACGCAGGAGTCAAGGTGCGGCCGATACCCGTGCATGGACATGGCCTTCAGGAGGAACGCGGTCACGAGGGCACGTATCCGAAACGGTTCCGCGGCCTCCAACGCTCCGAGTGTGGCGCACGCCAGCCGGAACAACCGTTCCTCGGGCTGACCTTCCACGGCCATCTTGTCGAGGACGTCGAGCACCACTGACGCGGCTGTAGAGCGCTCGTAGTCCGCCCGCAGACCTGCGTGAAGATCGACCGAGCGCGCGTCCGAAACGACCTCGAGCGTCCGGCCGGGAGCAAGCATGAGGTCGGCGACCGAGCCGGGCTCCAGCCTCCCGGCGAACCGGGACGTGGGCTTGCGCATGCCCTTGGCGACGGCGCGGACGATACCGCCGTCACTCGAGAGGAGCGTGACGATCACGTCGGCCTCGCCGAGTTTGGTCTTGCGCAGGACGAGTACCCGCAGTGCATACGAGGTCACGGGCGCCGCTATCCCCGGTGCCCGAGCGCCTCGAGAATCTCGAGTCCCGAGGAGGACCCCAGGCGACTCGCACCGGCCTCGAGCATCTCGAGCGCGGTGTCGAGATCCCTGATCCCGCCGGCCGCCTTCACCCCGATCTCGGGACCGACCGCCTCGCGCATGATCCGCACGTCGGTGAGGCTCGCCCCGCGCGGGCCGAAGCCGGTGGATGTCTTCACGAAGTGCGCCCCGGCCGCTGCCGCCAGACAGCTTGCGGTCTCGACCTCGAGCTCGGTCAGGTAACCGGTCTCGAGAATGACCTTGACGATCGCGCCGGCGGCCGAAGCGTGGGCCACCGCGTCGACAACCGCGCGAATGTCGTCCTCGACGAACTTCGTCTCACCCTCGAGGAGGGCGGCAACGTTGAGGACCATGTCCACTTCAGTACAGCCGAGGGACACAAGCAGCCTGGCCTCGTCTGCCTTGGTCTCGGTATTGGAGTAGCCGAGCGGGAATCCACACACAGAGCACACCAGCGTGTCCGTCCCGGCGAGCTTCTGTGCGGCGAGCGGCACCAGGAACGGCGAGACGCACAAAGACGCGAAGCCGGCGTCGCGGGAAGCGTCCATCCAGGCGCCGGCCTCAGCGAATCCCGCGGTGGGCTTGAGTAGAGTCTGATCGATAGCTGCCGCGAGAACCGAGGTCTCCACGTGACTACAACCCCTCTCCATACCCGAACCGGCGTATCTGGGAAGCATCCCGACGCCAGTTGCGCTTAACCTTCACCGTAAGGTCGAGGTAGACGCGCGCACCGAGCAGCCGTTCGAGGTCAGCACGCGCTTCGGTGCCGATGCGCTTGATGCCCTCCCCGCCCTTGCCAACGATTATGCCCTTCTGCGACTCACGCTCCACGAACACGGTTGCGGTTATCCGCGCGAGCTCGCCGCCCTTCACGAACTCGAGATCGTCGACCGCCACTCCGACGGCATGCGGGACCTCGTCGAACGTGGTCCGCAGTATCTTCTCGCGAATGAACTCCGCGATCATCACTTCGAGCGGCTGATCGGTGGACATGTCCCGCGGGAAGTAGCGTGGGCCTTCCGGCAGAAGCCGGACCACCGTGGACACGAATCCGTCGACATTGAAGCCCTCGACTGCCGAGACGGCGACTACGTCGTCGAAGGGCACCAGCTCTCCGGCAGCGGCGATCTGACGCTCGATCGTGCCCTGATCGACGAGATCGGCCTTCGTGAGCACCAGCACCTTGGGCGCGCGGTTCGCGGCGATGTGGCCCGCCACCCACCGGTCCCCGGCTCCGACCCGAGCCGATGCATCGAGCACGAAGCAGGCGACATCGACATCGGAGAGTGCCATCAGCCCCGAACGGTTGAGCTGCTCGCCGAGCGCGTCGTGGGGCTTGTGGAGACCGGGAGTGTCGACGAGGACGATCTGAGCGGTCTCGGTGTCGACGATCGCCCTCAGTCGGTGGCGGGTGGTTTGCGGCGTGTCGGAGGTTATCGAGACCTTAGCACCGACGACCGCGTTGACCAGCGTGGACTTCCCTGCATTCGGCCTGCCCACGAGGGCGACGAAGCCGCTTCGGACCGGCCCCTCTGATCCGGAGACTGTGGGTCCTGCGCTCACTCCGAGTCGCCCTGCTCCTCGTCCTGATCGAGGTAGCCACGCACGAACGCCTCTGGCAGCAGCTCATCGAGGCCCATGACGAGCACCTCGTCGCTGCGACCACCCATGATCACGCGCATCTGGGGGTTGAACTCGGCGAGCGCCTGGCGGCATTCGCCACACGGCACGGTCGGCGATTCGGAGTCCCCGACGACAGCGACCGCGTCGATGTCCGTGCATCCGGCCGTGACCGCAGCGACGAGCGCGCTGTGTTCGGCACACACCGTCGCGCCGTAGGCGGCGTTCTCGACGTTCACTCCCTGAAAGATCTGGCCTGAGGCGTAGACCGCAGCACCGACCCGGAAGTTCGAGTACGGCGAGTACGAGTTGCGCTTGACCTCGCGAGCGAACGCGAGCAGCGCCAGGTCGGGCTGGGTGAGATTACGCATCGGGCCCCTCCTTGCGTCCGGTGGTGGCCGCAGCCGGCCTGACTGTCAGCTTCATGATACGCGTACCCTGCAGCTCCTCCACCGTCAGGCGCAGACCCTCGATCTCCACGCTCTCACCGACGACGGGTATGTGACCTGCCACCTCGGTGAACAGTCCGCCGACGGTATCGGCATCAAGTTCGAGAGCGGTGTCGAAACGCTCGTTCAGATCGTCGACCGGGAGACGCGCGTCTACAATCAGGGATCCGTCCTCGGCCTCGACGATCAGCGGCACCGCGGAGTCGTACTCGTCGAATATCTCACCGACGATCTCCTCAAGAAGGTCTTCTATCGTGACCAGGCCCGCAGTCCCTCCGTACTCGTCCGCAACGATGGCGATGTGGGTCCGGGTTCGCATCTCCATGAGAAGCTCTTCGACCGGTTTCGTCTCCGGAACGAAGTACGCAGGACGTGCTATTGCCGCGGGCCGCACGGTCGGGTCCTTCACGATAGCTGCAAGCAGGTCCTTCGCGTACAAGACTCCGCGGATGTCGTCCACGGTCTCGTGATACACCGGCAGGCGCGAGTAGCCGAGCGACTCGATGAGATCGATCGCGTCACCCGCGTTAGCCGTATCGGGGAGGCACGTCATGTCCGTTCGCGGGACCATCACCTCGCGCACAATCTTCTCTGCGAACTCGGAAACCGCCTCGAGCAGGGCTTCTTCGCTCTCGTCACGAGCAGCGGACTCATCGTCTGTCACACCGTTCGTCCGCGCCTCCGCATCGCCCGCCCATGCTGAGTGGGCCGCTCCCTCCCCGACCGCCAGACGCATGATCCACTCCCACGGAGCGTTGAGCAGCCGGGCGAACGGGTAGAGCACGGGCACTATGCGCAGGGTGAGCGGCGCGAACGCAAGTGCGACTCCCTCGGGATTCTGGGCCGCAAGCGTCCGGGGCAACGCTTCTCCGAGCGCGAAGAATACGACGAGCCCTATCGCCGCGCCTACCGTCGCTGCGAGCCAATCGGGCCACTCAGCATACGCGAGCAGCACCGTGATCGCGGAGAGCGCCGCGCCGCTGCTGTATGCGAGCCCGGACGCCATGGAGGCGGCCGCATTCAGGCGGCCCGGCCGGTCGACGAGGCGTTCGAGGGCGGTCGCCCCTTTGCGCTCAGACTCGGCAAGGCGCAAGACGCGTCCTCGCGTGATGTGTGACGCTGCCGCCTCTTCGGCGGAGATGATCGCCTTGATCGCGAGAAGCACCACGATCGAGGCGATGACTATCGGGACGGCCAACGAGTCCTCCTGTACGACTCAGAGGTCAGACAAAGAATACCTGAAAGACGATCGTAGTGATGAGGAAACCGACGACCGCCCCCGAGATAACCTGTGGGATGGTGTGGGTCCCGCTCTCGACACGACTCTGGGCGACCAGCGCCGCTATGAAGAGGGCGAGCACCGCCGCCGAGGAGCTCATCGTCGCATATCCCACCGCCGTTGCCGCTCCCGTTGCGAGCGCAGCGTGCCCGGAGGGCCAGCCGCCGCGCAAGAAAGTCCCCTCGCGCAGGTAGGCCTTGAGAGCGAGCACCGCCAGCGCCGTAAGGCCGAGCGCGATGACGGTGAGGTGGACCGGCGAGCGCTGGACGAGGTCGAAGCCCTCCGCCGCGATGTCGCGTGCGCGGTCGAAGAAGATCACGTAGCCCACAGCAACCGCAACCAGTGAGGAGATCAGCACCCCGCCCGCGGCAACGTCCTTGGCCACCTTCGCCCGCGGATCGAAGCGGTCGACTGCCAGATCGACTGTCGACTCGATCGCCGTGTTCACGAGCTCGGTGAAGAGCACGAAGCCGATGGCGAACAACAGTGCCACCATCTCGAGACGGGTGACATCGAGTAGGACTGCAGCAGCGAGCACGACCGCGGCAGCGATCACGTGCAGCCGCATGTTGCGCTGGGTGCGAAGGGCGTAGACGATGCCCTCGATAGCGTAGTTGAAGCTCCACAGCAGCGACCGGCTTCTCACCGGCTCCCCCTCACAGTCCTTCTGCGTACGCTTCGAGCAACGCCTGTTCGCGCGCTTGCATGACCGCGGCGTCTTCATCGCTGCCGTGGTCGTAACCGAGCAGATGCAGGATCCCATGCACCAGGAGCAGGTTCAGCTCCTCCTCCACGGTGTGCCCGAGCTCTGCCGCTTGCGACTCGGCCACCTCAGGAGCGATCACCACATCGCCCAGGGTGACGGGCTCGTCGCTCTCTACAGGACAGGGATCGTCGCACTCGAAGGAGAGCACGTCTGTCGGGCCTTCGACCCCGCGGTAGCGCTGGTTGAGCTCGGCCATCTCGTCTGTGCCAACGAGTGCGAGTGACAGCTCGGCCATGGCGGGAACGTCCTCGCGGTCCAGCACGAACTCGGCGAGACGCTCGAATGCGGCGAGATCGAGCGGCTCGGGGTCCCTATGACTCGTGATGCTGATGGACATACTCCGACCTCCTCGGCATGGCCTCCGGGTATTCGATCCGCGGATGATAGATGCTCACAAGCATCTGAGAGTAGACCTGAACGATACGGTCGAGATCGGCAAGGGTCAGATCCGAGTCGTGAAGCTGGCCGTCGGCCACCTTCCCGTCGACCACGCGACGCACCGCGTCTTCGACCCGGGGAAGCGACGGCTTCTTCACCGCACGCACCGCTGCCTCTGCGCTGTCGGCGAGCATGACGAGGGCCGCCTCGCGTGATTGCGGGCGCGAGAAAGAGTAGCGGAAGTCCGCCTCGGCCACAGGGCCTTCGGCCTCGGAAGCCTTGTTGTAGAAGTAGCTGACCAGCGAGTCCCCGTGGTGCTGCTCGATGATGTCGATGATCTCCGCAGGCAGGCGGTACTCGCGGGCGAGCTCGAGACCCTCCCGCACGTGGGCGGTGATGATGATCGCCGAGAGGCTCGGAGTTGTCTCGTCGTGGGGGTTGGCCGAACCCGCCTGGTTCTCGACGAAGAAACCGGGGCGCCGGATCTTGCCGATGTCGTGGTAGTACGCGCCGACCCGGGCCAGCAGCTGGTTCGCTCCGATGGCCTCGGCAGCCGCTTCTGCGAGGTTACCCGTGATCACCGAGTGGCTGTATGTCCCCGGCGCCTCGACCATGAGACGCCGCATGAGCGGATGACTCGGGCTCGCCAACTCTATGAGGCGGACGTCCGTCGTCACTCTGAACACATACTCGAAGAAGGGCAGCAGCCCGTAACCGAGAACCGCCGCGAACAGGCCTCCGAGCGCTCCGTTAGCCGCGGCGCTCAAGGCTTCGGCGGGAGGCGCACCCGCGGCGACCGAGGCGAGCCATGCGAGCGAGGCTCCGGAGCCGACGAGGAACATCCCGACGTAGAAGAGGCGCGAGCGCTCGGTCATGAAGGACATCGCGACGACCGAAAGCGTGCTCCAGACGAGCATGGCGACCATGCTCGAGCCGCCCGTGAAGCCGAGAAGGACCCCGCCCACGGTCGTGATGACCGCCGTCAGCAGTCCGATGCGCGCATTGATGAGCACCGTCGCCAGCATGGCCGTGAGCGGCACCGGCAGGAGGTAGATCGACACCTCCGGAAAGAACCACAAGATCGACCGCGTGATCCACAAGGCGCCGACGACGAGTGTCGAGATGAGTGCGAGGTCGCGGGTGCTGTCGAATACCGCACGGTCGAAGCGCCACATGTACGCAACAGCCGAGGTTGCTGCGACGGCAGCGAGCAGGACGAGTGCTGCGAGTGATGGCAGCGATCCGCCCTGATCCAGGAGACCGAGCCGCCTGATGATCTCGAGATGCTCGGCGGTGACGATCTCTCCCCGCTGGACGATGTTCTCGCCCGACTGCTTGATGATGACGATGGGGTCGACGCCTTCAGCCGCAGCGGCCCTCGCGGCCTCGGTTGCGGCCTCGAAATTCACCCGGGCCGATTCGCCGAACGATTGCGCTACGTTGCGCAGTTCGGCGCCGACACCCTTGAAGCGCCCGGTGAGCATCGCAATGCCATCGGCGACGCCCGCCCATACCTTGAGAGAGAATTCGGCGAATTTCGCGAGCGCGGCGGCCACGGTCAGTGCGCCC
>Ga0114946_10001330_pt1 | contig 17019 bp, 16 predicted proteins | sample WalLakDeSediment_FD_88676 | JGI IMG/M metagenome (GOLD analysis project Ga0114946, IMG submission 88676) | Lake sediment microbial communities from Walker lake, Nevada to study Microbial Dark Matter (Phase II) - Walker Lake 11/02/13 Deep Sediment | ecosystem: Environmental > Aquatic >... | reverse complement strand
TCGTAGCCGTCGGCCATATCCCCGGCAGCCTCGAACTCCGCCACCGAGTGGGCAAACCGGTCCTCCGTGCTCTCCCCGATCTGGGCCATGAGGAACACGTCGGGAGGTGCAGCTTCCCGGAGGTCCCGGAATCCCTCGATGGTGGCGGCAAGTCCCGGGTTCGTATAGCCCACGGCGTTCCAGAGGGAGTCGGGAGTGGGCTGGGCCAGGATGTCCTCCCGGTTCCCGGCTCGAGGCTCGATGGTGGTGCTCTTCCCCTGGTAGAACCCGAACTGGGAGACGTGCCGGAACATCCAGCGGGCCACGTCGCTGTTGGTGGTGATGACCCCCGAGGGGAAGCCGAAGCGCCCGCGGATCTCCTTGCCCAGCAGGTTGTACATGTCGGTCTTCCCCATCAGAGGACGTTGGCGATGTCCCGAAGGACCTCCAGGGCTGCCCCTCTTCGGTCCGGCGCTCGGGTGATGGCTCTACCCACTACCAGGAGGGAGGAGCCCACCGCCACGGCCCGGCCCGGAGAGAGGACCCGCTTCTGATCCTCCCCGGCGGGAGTGGTGGTGCCCTTGATCCCTGGGGTCACGAAGAGGAACCCCGGCTCGAGCTTGCCCTTCAGAACATGGAGATCCGCAGCCGAACAGACGACCCCGTCCAACCCGGCGCCCTGGGCCAGCAGCGCCAGGCGGAGCACATGGTCTTCCAAAGGTCCGGGCACGCCGCACTCGGCGTTCAGCATGACCTGGTCGATGCTGGTGAGGACGGTGACGGCGATGACAATCGGGACCTTCCCGGCCCCTGGGGATGCCTCGTCCACGCCCTGCCGCGCCGCCGACATCATGGCGGACCCTCCGGAGGCGTGGACATTGAAGATCTCCACCCCCAGCTCGGCAGCGGCACGGGCAGCTCCACGAACGGTGATGGGGATGTCGTGGTACTTCAGATCCAGGAAGACCCCGGCACCGGAGGCCCTCACCCGTGCGACGATGTCGGGACCAAACCGGGTGAAGGACTCCTTCCCAACCTTGAACATCCCCACGAAGGGGGCCAGTTCCTCCACCAGGCTCTCCACCTGGGCCAGGGATGTGAGACCGTCCAGTGGAAGGCACACCTTCTTTCGGGCTTCTTGCTCCCGCGGTGAAAGCTCCATGACTCCGGATGTCCTTTCAGGTGGTAGCGGCGTGCGGTTCGCCGCCGTTCAGGCCCGGGCCGCTCCGAGTGATTCGGCCATTCCTGCTTCCACCGCCAACGTCCTGGCGACCACGGAAGCCCTCGCACATCAAGCCTTCTCCGCCTTGGGAAAGCCGTGCTTCTCGCCCCAACCAAAGGGGTCTTCCCTCCATTCCTCAAGGAGGAGGATGTGCTCGGGAGAGAGGAATCCCCCCTCCCGAGCCACGTCCAGGAGGACGGGGAAGGTGAGGAGGGACTCCGACGCGCACGGTGGATTCAGGGCGGCGAACTCTTCCGCGGCCCTCTCCAAACCGTAGCTGAAGATGGACAGGCACCATCCGCAAAGACCGTTGGCTTCCCGGACGGCCTCCACGGCTCGAGCCGAGCTTCCACCGGTGGAGATGAGGTCCTCGATGACCACCACCCTACGGCCGTCCAGATCCGAGTCGGCATCCAGCCCCTCGATCCGGTTCCTGAGCCCGTGGGCCTTGGGCTTGTCCCGGATGTAGATGAAGGGGAGGGAAAGGAGGTCGGCCAGGAGGGCGCCATGGGGAATGCCGGCGGTGGCGGTACCGGCCACCACCTCCGGGGCGATTCCCCGGTCCTTCACCATCTCCGCCAGGCCCCGGGCGATGGCCCTACGGATCTCGGGATGGAAAAGGAACATGCGGTTGTCGTTGTAGACGGGCATACGGTAGCCCGACGCCCACTGGAACGGATCCCGGGGATCGAGCTTGATAGCGCCGATCCTGAGGCCCCGCTGCGCGATGGTCCTGCCGAGACTGTCGATGGTTCTCTCCTCCGGTGGGATCTCGAAGGTGGTGACGGTGGCCGGTATCATAGGCGGCGTGGGGGGGGTGTCAAGGCGCCATGGCGCCGCATCCGCGCCCCGGTGGGGGGCCTGGCATCGCCGCGTTGCTTTCGATCCGGCCCGCTTCTATTTCACCACCTTCCAACGGGTTCCCTGAGGGGAGTCCTCCAGGACCAATCCCCGGGCGGCGAGCTCATCCCGGATGGCGTCGGCCTTCGCGAAATCCTTGGCCTTTCTGGCCTCTACCCGGAGTCGGATCTGCTCCTGGATCCACTCCTCCGTGGCCCCGTCAACGGCACGGGCCTGCCTGGCCAGCTCCAGGAGGCCGAGAACGTCGTCCATGCTTCCCAGGGCCTCCACTGCGGCATCCCGCTCCTCCGGCCTGAGGACACCTTCCCCACGGTCCAATTCGGCATTCGCCTCGTTTACGAAGACGAAGAGTGCCGCCATGGCCTCGGCGGAATTCAGGTCGTCGTCCATCCCTTCACGAAAGCGATCCAGACCCACATGCGCCACGTCCGGGATCCGCGTCTCCGGGGCATGTGGGGAAAGGGCCGTCCGGGTGAGACGGTCCTCGAAGTCCACCAGGCGCTGGACAGCTCTACCAGAGGCTTCAAGTCCATCCTTGGTGAAGTTCAGCTCCCGCCGGTACTGGGCCGACAGGAGTTGGTGGCGGATGGCGGCGGGATCGTGGCCCTCGGACACCAGGTCCCCCACGGACACGGTGTTCCCCAGGGACTTGGACATCTTCTGCCCCTCCAGGAGAAGATGCTTCACATGAACCCAGTAGCGGACGAAGGGCTTCCCCGTGGCGCCCTCGGATTGGGCGATCTCGTCCTCGTGGTGGGGAAAGATGAGGTCCTCTCCCCCCAGGTGGATGTCCAGGGTATCTCCCAACTCCGAGATGCTCATGACGGAGCATTCCAGATGCCAACCGGGCCGCCCCCTTCCCCAGGGCGAGTCCCACGCGGCGCCTGCCTCCTCGTCCTCGGGTTTCGCAGCCTTCCACAGGGCGAAGTCCCGGACATCCTCCTTGGCGTACTCGTCCATGGACACCCGGGCGCCGGTCTTGATGGCGTCGCGATCCACCCGGGAAAGCCTCCCGTACTCCGGGAATGCCGCGATGGAGAAGTACACCGATCCGTCCTCGGCCTGATAGGCCAGGCCCTTCTTCTGAAGCCGGCGGACAAACTCCACCATGGCCTCTACGTAGTCCGTCGCCTTTGGGTAGAGGTCCGCGGGACGGATCCCAAGGGTCCGGGCATCGGCCAGGAATGCCTCCCCGAAGGGCTCCGTGTATTGGCGGATCACGGTTCCCCGCTCCAGGGCCCCCCGGATGGTCTTGTCGTCCACGTCCGTGAGGTTGGTGACGAACCTGACTTCGTATCCGCTCCACTCCAGATAGCGGTGAAGGAGGTCGTAGACCATGAAGCTCCGGAAGTTTCCGATGTGGGGAAAATCGTAGATGGTGGGGCCGCACCCGTACACCAGGACCTTACCGGGCTCCAGGGGCTGGAACTCCTCCAGGCGCCGGGTGAGGGTATTGTGCAGTCGCAGTGCCATGGACTCGAGGGGTCTGGACGTGAGAAGGGTGACCTGTGAAATCGGCGGTCAGAGGAGAACCCGGATCTCCGTCACCCGCCACACCTCACCTTCGAGGGAGAAGGCAACGAAGAGAGTGAACGTCAAGAGATCGCCGACTCCCTGGGCCCGGGTCCGCCACCGGATCTCGGCGAACCCCTTGCGGGGATCCCCACCGGACAGGGAGACCCGGGTTACCCGGGCATCTCCCCCGGGATACCTCCCCATGAAGGAACGGAGGGCGGCTTGAGCCTGCCGGGGCTGGATTAGCAGGTGCTCCTCCCCGGGGAGGTGGAGGCGGATCCCTGCGGAATTCATGGTCCTGCCCAGGCCCACGGCGTCCCCGGCGCCCCAGGCCTGGGCGAACCGGCTCGCCTCCACCTCCAGGACCGACTGTGGGGGAGCGGGACCACCGAGGTGCGCCCCGGCCGTCCCGAACATGGAGGACACCGCAGGAGAAGGCGCGAAGGCCAGAAGGACCAGGGCAAGGACGGCGGGGATCACGGTGATCTCCCGGGAGGATAGCGCTCGAAGAATTCCTTCACGGCCTCCGCCACCGCCCGGGCCGCATCCTGCTGGAATTCACGCTGCGTCATGAGACGTTCCTCCTGGGGGTTGGAGATGAATCCCACCTCCACGAGGACGGCCGGCATGAGGGCGTTGGTGATGACCGCGAACGGTCCCTGCTTGACTCCGCGATTCGGGCCGGGGTGGACCCTATGGAGCCGCGCCTGAACGAACTCCGCCAGGAGAGCCGACCAGTGCTGGTGATCCAGGTTCCGAAGCTCCTTCAGAATGAAGCTCAAGTCGGCATGCTCCACTGGACGGTCCTCTTCCCTCTCGAACTCCTGGGCGGAGTTCTCCAGGGCTGCGACCCTTCGCTCGTGCTCCGTCCGGGCTTCCGAAAGGAAGTAGGTTTCGAATCCCCGAGTCTCCCGGGAGTTGGGCATGGCGTTGGCGTGGATGGAGACGAAGACCCCGGGGCGGTCACCCTTCCACTCGGTGGCCATCTCCCCCCTCCTCCAGAGAGGAACCAGGACGTCTGAATCTCTGGTCAGATGGACTTCCAGACTCGGGTCGGCCTTGAGGACCCGTGCCAACTCCCTGGCAACCCCCAGGGCCACGTCCTTCTCCACTACGCCGCCGGGCCCCCTGGCACCCAGGTCCCTACCCCCGTGGCCCGGATCGATGATCACCACCCGTTTCGCACCGCCCCCGTTCGATCCGCTCAAGGCACCGGGGGGATTGAAGGAGAGTGTTCGGGAGGAAGGATCGTAGTGGAAGTGCCGAGGAAGCTTCCAAGGGAGGACATCCACGAGGAACTGGAGCGGCACGTAGATTCGGCCGGACAGGGCGTAGGGTGCCTCGGCCAGGTGAACCCCCTCTTCTCCCCAGGAGAGGTATGGCGTCCCGGGGCGAATCTCAACGGTCGGGTCTCCTCCCATCCAACGGAGGACAGCCCGGGTCTCGTCTCCCACAACATCCCACCCGAGCCGGGGAAGCTCCGTGACGGCCACGCTGGCAAAGCCCTTGTGGCTTTCCACAAGGATCCCGGGTGTCACGGGCCCTGCCGGGGACTGGAGTGCGAGGGGAGGCGGGCTCTGGCCCGCCAGGTCCTGGTGGGAAGGGAATGCCCCGCCCAGGAGCAGGATCGGGATCAGCAGGCCTGGGAGGGCCCGGCGCGTCTCAGCAATAGGGGTCATGGGCGTTGGGCGCGAAGCATCATCAGCGATAGGGAGCCATGGCCCGGCGGGCCTCATCTTCCTGGGTCTTACGTTTCAGTTTTTCCCGCTTGTCGTAGGTCTTCCGTCCACGGGCCAGGGCCAGGGTCACCTTCGCGTAACCCCGCCGAAAGTAGATGGTGAGCGGGATCAGGGTCAGGCCCTTTTCTTCGACCTTTCCGATGAGTCGCAGGATTTCCTGCCGGTGAAGGAGAAGCTTCCTGGGCCGAAGGGGATCCTCGTTGAATCGGTTCGCCTGTTCATAGGCGGAGATGTGGAGGCTGTGGAGCCAGACCTCTCCACCCTCAACCCGGGCGAAGGCGTCCTGAAATCCCACCTTCCCCTCCCTCAGGGACTTGACCTCAGGCCCCTTCAGGACCAACCCAGCCTCGAACGTGTCCAGAACCTCGTATTCGTGCCGGGCCTTCCGGTTGGTGGCCACAACCTTCTTTCCCTCCTCAGCCACACTCCACCTCTTCTTTCAGAGATCCCAAACGCCGGAAGAGCGAAGGGGGGTCGGTAGCCACAACAAAGAATCGCCCGTGGCCGTTTCGTCAATGGCGGCCGAGGGAAATCGCTTCGGCGGCGTGGCGGCGCCGAGTCCGGTTCACGGCGTAGACCTGGGCAACTTCGCCACCTAGGATAAACACTATGGAACCGTAATAGATCCAGAAGAAGAGGATGGCCACGCTGGTGAGCCCTCCGTAGACGGTGCGATAGTCCGCCATGGACGTGACGTACCAGGAGAAGAGGTATTTGGCCACCTCGAAGAGGACCCCGGTAAAGGTGGCCCCCACCATGGCGGTCCTCCAGGGAATCCTCCTGGGAGGGAAGTAACGGTACACCAGGAGGAAGAGGACCCAGATGGAGCCGAAAGCAAGGAGTTGGGCCGAGGTCTGCCGGAGCAGCGTGAGCCCCTGCCCCTCCAGGCCGGTGAGGCTCACTCCCAACTCCTGCACGGTCGTGATGGCCACCGTGATCCCGATGTTCACCACGAAGAGGAGCCCTCCCACCAACACCATGAGAGCATCGAAGAGCTTTCCTCCAACGATCCCTCGGCCATGGGAAAAGTCGAAGATCTCCTGAAGCACGGTCCGGAGCGTGCCTACGAGCCGAGTCGAGATCCAGACGAACACCAACAAGCCTACAAGGCTGAAGCCCGCGCTCTCAGCCAGAAGGGAATCGATTGCCGTTTCTACCCTGGCAAGGAGGTCCACATCCCCGCCGATCATCGGGAGATTGCCTAGCAGGAATGATATCAGGAACGACGAGGGATCCGGGGACCGGGAAGTCAGGACGAAACCCGAAATCCCGATGAAGAGGAGGATTAGGGGAAAGAAGGCCACCAGGAGATTGAACGCGATGGCCCCTGCCATAAAGAAGATGTTGTCTTCCCCGGCCTTGGATCCGACCCGTACGACGGATCTCCAAGTGCTCCGAAGAATACCCTGATTGGGCGGAACCTTGGGATGGGGGCTCTTGGAGTCGCTCATGAGGGATTCCGCCACCCCCCGGGGGGCGTGGTCAGCCCCCCTTGACGTCCTCTACCAATGGCGATCCCTCGGCAGCCTCCTCCGGTGCGACGGCCACGTCGCGGGCCGCCTCGATCCCGGCCCGATAGGCCGCCTTGGAGCGCTCCAGCCTCTGCTCGAGCTCCTCCCGGGCCTCATGCGCGGCCTGCCGACCTGAGTCCACGGCTTCCCGAACGGACTCAATCCTGGACTGGACATTCTCCCGAGCAGCACTGAAGCGATCTTCCAGATCGTGCTGGACTTCCCGGGCACGGTCCTGGGCCGCTTCCTTGAACTGCCGGGCCTTGGCCTTTATCTCCTCCTGGGTCTCCTCCCCGGACTGGGGAGCCAGGAGCAGAGCAAGGCCCGCCCCCACCAGGGCGCCCAGGACGAAGGGGCCGAATCCTCCGCCTCCTTCCCGCTCGATAACGATATAGGGGGCTTCATCACGATCTCGCATGGGGCTCTCCTTGTTGTTGAGATGGGGGTTGAAGAAAGTAATCATCCAGCCGGGAAAGCCGCCAGGAAACCCCTCTCACGGCCCATCCAGGCTATGCTTTTCCCCTCATACCCTCCAGGGGTGGTCTCCGGTCCCAAGCTCGGGCCGCTGGAATCCCTCCCGGCCCAGAAGGCCGTAGGTGAGGCGCTTGCTAAGCTCGACGCCAGGCTGATTCAGGGGATCGATTCCGTAGAGAGAGCCGGCGAAGACCGTGGCGATCTGAAAGAGCATGAAGAGCTCCCCGAGGACCCGGGGAGTCAGGTCCGGAACCTCCACCAAAAGGTTGGGGCGGCCCTCCTGCCGGAGCGCCTCCCGGGTGGCGTCCAACTCCGTCCTGAGAAGCTCCCCAAGGGAGTGCCCGCCGAGGTAGCTCAGGGCCGGATGATCCGGCCGAATGGGAGGAATCTCCACCTGATCCTCCCCTCCCCCCACACTCACAAAGAGGACGACCTTGTCCCGGGGGCCCTCCATGAGGAGCTGCAGCAGGGAGTGCTGGTCGGTGGCCCCCAGCGCCGGAAGGGGTGTTGGGCCCCGGTTCACCTCCCGGCCCTCCCTGTCCCGTGCCTTGCCCAGGGATTCGGCCCATAGCTGCTGGAACCAGGCCGCAAACGATCGCAGGCGGTCCGAGTAGGGCATGAGGACGTGGATGGGCGCCCCCTGCTCCACATCGGCCTGGTGGAGGAGAGAAGCAAGGATTCCAGCCGGGTTCTCCTTGAGAACCGGGTTCCGGCACCGCTGTGCCATGTTCCGGGCCCCCTCCAGGACCTGGAAGATGTCGATGCCCACCACGGCCGCAGGAAGAAGACTCACGGAGGAGAGGACCGAGAAGCGCCCACCCACGTTGGGCGGCACCTCCAGGGCCGGAACGCCCTCGGCATCGGCGATCTGCCGCAGGACTCCCCCCGAAGGGTCGGTGGTGAAGAGGAAGTGACCCCGGGTGGGCTCCTCTCCCAGGATCTCCCGCAGGCGGCCCTCCGCCACCATGTATTGGGCCATGGTCTCGGCTGTGGAACCGGATTTGCTTACCACGTTGAAGAGGGTCTTCCGGAGGTCGATCCGATCCAGGAGGGCCGACACGGTCCGAGGGTCCACATTGTCCAGGACGAAGAGGCGCGGGTAGTGATCACGGGCTTCCTCGTCCAGCTCGTTCCAGGACGGGCCCAGGAGAGCGTCTCTCAGGGTGATGGTCCCCAGAGCCGACCCTCCGATCCCCAGGACCACCAGGTTCTCGAACCACTGAGCGAACCCGTCCGCCAGTTCCTGCACGGTTCGGGCTCCCTCCAGAGCATGCGGCAGGGAGAAGAATCCCATCTCCCCCGACTCCATCCGGGACTCCACGTCCTGGAGAGCGCCGCGGAAACGCTCCTGCAACGGGCCATCCAACTCCTGCGGGTCCAGGCCCCGGCCCCCGAGGTTGGGGGCCAACATGTTGGCATAATCCAGTGTGACGGGGGTCATGCGCGACGCTCCTCCATGGCAGTGGCTGTGCCGGGGTCATGTTGACGTCCGAGCCTCGGTCGGGACGGGACGGGAGATGAAGGACCCCGACTCATCTTCCATCACTCCCCATCATCCTCGATCTCCAGGGTCAAACCGTCATAGGCCGGCTCCACGTTGGCCGGCAGGGTCTCCAGCAGCTCCTGGTGCCGCACCCTGTGGGTCAGATGGGTAAGGTAGGTCCTCTCGGCGCCCACGGCCGCCGCTGCTTCCACGGCCTCCTCCACGTTGAAGTGGGTGGGGTGGGAATTCCCCCACCAGAGGGCATTCAAGACCAGGATCCTGACCCCCTTCAGGGCCTCCAGGGTCCTGGTCGGGAGGCGCTTCCCGTCGGTAACGTACCCCAAGGCCCCCACCCGGAACCCGTACACGGTGGTGGGGCCGTGGGGCACCGGCAGGGGCAGAAAGCTCCTGCCCAGGATGTCCACGGCCTCGAACGACCGGAAGCCGTGAAGCCGGAACTGGGGAATGCTGCTCCCGGGGGGAGGGTGGATGGCTTCGTCGAAGATGTAAGGGAACCGCCGGAGAAGTTCGTGGTGGGAGCCCTCGGGACAGTGCACAGGCATGTCTGCCCGAGCCCGGAAGCGAAAGATCCTGAGATCGTCGGCTCCGTGGACGTGGTCCGCATGGAGGTGTGTGAGCCACACCGCCTCGATGAGGTCCACATCCTCTCGGACCAGCTGAAGGCGAAGCTCCGGAGGCGCGTCCACTAGAAGGCGGCCCGCCGGGAGATGGAGCAGAGCTCCATGGCGAGTGCGCCGGTCCCTGGGGTCGTCGGAGGTGCACGTAGGACAATGGCACCCGATGACGGGGACGCCGAAAGATGTTCCAGTCCCGAGAAAAGTGAGTTTCACGCCGGACTCCGGGGACGCCGGCGCCGATGATCGACGTGGCGGCAGAAGTGGTGCGGACGCCGGACGCCTCCCGCATGGTAGGGAACTCCAGGCCCCCTGGCGAGTACCCGCCAGCCATGTCCTATCGTTTGATTCAAGAAGACTCCCATCTCATTGAGGTGGCCGACGGGCTCTCCGGCCAATCCCGCATCGCCTTGGACTGTGAGGCTGCGGGATTTCATCGATACACGGATCGGCTCTGTCTGGTTCAGCTATCAACGCCTGATCAGACCATTCTTTTCGATCCACTCCTCACCGATCCGTCGGATACCCTCAGGCCCCCCCTGGAGGATCCGAACACCCTCGTGGTGATGCATGGAGCGGACTACGATCTCCGGCTTCTGGACCGGGATCTCGGGATCCGGATCCGCGGACTCTTCGACACCCAGGTGGCAGCCTCCCTTCTGGGAGCGCCCGCCCTGGGACTGTCCGCCCTACTGGAAACCCACCTGGGAGTGACCCTTTCCAAGGAGCTCCAGCGGGCGGATTGGGCGAAACGGCCTCTCCCGGAAGCATACCTCGAATACGCTGCGGCCGATACCCGGCACCTCCTGGCCCTCGGCGAGATCCTTGACCAGGCGCTCAGGCATGCGGGAAGGGATGAATGGGCTTGGGAAGAGTTCCGGCTCCTGGAGACGATCCGTTGGGAGGCGGATGAGTCCGATCCGGTGAGCCGTGTCAAAGGCGCCCGTACACTGGCGCCGAGGCAGGTCACGGCGCTTCGGGCCGCCATGGACTGGCGGAACAGGATCGCCCGACAGATGGACCGGGCTCCCTTCAGAGTGGTGGGCGACCAGGTTCTGCTTTCCGTTATCGTGGAGAGGCCCGGGTCGCCGGACGCCATGGCCTCGCTGAAAGGGATGTCTCCCCGTCTAGCTCGCCGTCATGGCCAGGAACTTCTGGAGGAGCTTCGCCGAGTGGACCTTCTGGCTGAAGGAGAGCTTCGACCCTACCCCCGGTGGATCGGCAACGGGCATGGCCGCCCCACTCCGGAAGAGGAGATCCTGGCCAACAAGATACGGGAGCTTCGTGCGGGCAGAGCTGCCAAGCTAGGGCTGGATAGGGGTGTACTGCTGTCCAACGTCCAGATCTCGGAGATCGTACGCACCGCGCCCCACTCACTGGACGAACTGAAGGCGATTCCCGGAGTTCGGAACTGGCAGACGGAACTGATCGGGAGGGAGATCCTCCGCATATTGAGTTGAGGGCTGTTAAGGCGAAGGGTCCCGGAAGGCCGAGGCCCTCCAGTCCGGGGTCAGGCCGCCTCCTCTTCTTCCCGCAACTTGCAATTGATGCAGTACCGGGCGTGGGGCAAGGCGTCGAGCCGCTCGAAGCCCACCTCCGCACCGCAGGTATGACAGGTACCGAAATTCTTCGGATCGTTGTAGAGCCGACGGAGCGCTTCTTCGATGCGATAAAGGTAACGGCCTTCCTTCGTGGCGAAGAGAGCGGCCTTCTCCCGTTCCATGGCCTCGGTGCCTTGGTCAGCCATGTGGTCGGTGTAAGAAGAAAGGGCCGAGTCACCCGACTCCCGATCGGCCTTCGCCATCTCGTCGAAGATCCCAAGGGCCTTTTGGGCCCGGGCCCTTTCCTCCAATAGCCTCTTCTCAAGGTGGGCTAGCTGCTTCTTTGTAAGCATGGCGATCTCAACCGCTGATGATTCGGCCCTCCCCACGGGCCTTTCCTGAAAGCTCCACGGGGGGAGTCTCCGCAAGCTAGGGAATTAGGTGGATAAAACTAACTTGGCTCCGGAGGGGCGTCCACCCGGGGGGTGAACCGGTTCAGGCTCTCCCTTGACGGGCGGAGCGGTTCTTGGAGCTTTAACCCTTTCCCCGCCCCCCTCAAGCTGACTCACCTGACTCACACGATTCGAGGCCCCCGTGGAAACGATTCAATGCCGTCGCTGCCGCAAGGACGCTCCCGCCCTCGACAAGGCCCCTTTCCGGACGCCCCTGGGTGATCGGATCAGGGAGGAGATCTGCAGGGATTGTTGGGCCGACTGGCTCCAGCACCAGACCCTCCTGATCAATCACTACGGCCTGGATCCCAGGGATCCCAAGGCCCGAAGCTTCCTCTACGAGCAGATCGAGACGGTGTTGCTGAAGGGAGAGGATGGGGAGTCGGTGGACACCTCTCAGAAGGGTACCATCGAGTTCTGAGAGACAAGACTGGCAGCCGAGGGGGGGTAAACCTTACAACGGCGACGCCGCACCGTCCTCTCGAGGGGATCGAGCCTCCAGAAACGGCACCTCGTCCTTTTGAGGGGGGGGAAACCAAACAACGGCGACGCCGGAAGGAGCGATTGTGGGGTTTGCCACCACATAGGTGGCAAACCGTGCAGCCAGCCCACGGCCCCTCGAGCGAATGTTGGGTTTGCCACCGATATGGTGGCAAACTCATTTCACGCAGTTTTCAGCGCAGCCCGTGTAGGGTTTGCCACCCCCTGCCCCGCCCCGAGTGGGGCCGACCTGGAGCGCCCCGTCCGCATCAGCCCCGCAGCACCTCTCGAATGGACTCAAGGGCTTCCACCAGGACTTCCTTGGGAATGACCAGGGGCGGAGCGAACCGAATGACCTGGTCGTGGGTCTCCTTGGCCAGGATCCCCCGGGCCTGGAGGGCCTCGCAGAAGGGTCGAGCCCGCCCCGACGATGTCTTGATCACCACACCGATCATGAGGCCTTTCCCCCGGATTTCCTCTACGTGTGGTGAGTCGATGCTCCGGAGCTCGTCCATGAACCAGGCACCCAGCTCCGCCGAACGCTCCGGAAGCTTCTCCTCCAGGATCACCCTGAGGGAAGCCCTGCCCACGGCAGCTCCAAGGGGATTGCCACCAAACGTGGAGCCATGGTCGCCGGGATGGAATACGTCCATGAACTTGTCGTCTGCGATGGCTGCGGAGACGGGGTAGACGCCTCCACCCAGAGCCTTGCCCACGATGAGGACGTCGGGCTTCACGTCCTCCCAGTCACAGCAGAACAGGCGGCCAGTGCGCCCGAGTCCGGTCTGGATCTCGTCGGCCATGAAGGCGACCCCACGCTCCCGGCAGATCCGGGCGGTGCAGGCCAGGTAGCCTTCAGGCGGCACCACCACACCACCCTCGCCCTGCAGGGGCTCAACCAGGAACCCCACGGTGTTCTCCGTGATGGCTTCCTCGAAAGCCTTGGCATCGCCGTAGGGCACGACCCTGAAGCCGGGCGTGAAGGGTCCGAAACCATCCCGGTACTGCTCCTCCGTGGAGAACCCGACGATCGTCGTTGTGCGACCGTGGAAGTTGTTTTCGCAGACGATGATCTCGGCCTTTCCCTCGGGGACGCCCTTCTTCTCGTATCCCCACTTCCGGACCATCTTGATGGCGGTCTCCACCGCCTCTGCCCCGGTATTCATGGGCAGGGCCTTGTCGAATCCGGTGGCCTCGCAGAGTTCTTTGAGAAAGGGTCCCATCTGGTCGTTGTGGAAGGCCCGGGACGTGACGGTGACCTTCTCCAGCTGCCCCCGGGCGGCCTGCAGGATGGCCGGATGTCGGTGGCCCTGGTTCAGGGCCGAGTAGGCCGCCAGCATATCCAGGTACTTCTTCCCGTCCACGTCCCACATCCAGACTCCTTCGGCCCGCTCCACAACCACGGGAAGGGGTTTATAATTGTGGGCGCTGTATCGGTCGGCCTCCGCCAGGAACTCACCGGTCCTGGGAAGGGTGGTCTGTTCGCTCATAGGAGCCCCGGGGGTTCTGGGTTGTGTTTGCCGGGCAGCAGGCGGGCTCGCCCGGGTGTTCATCCGGACGTTACCGGTGGACGCCCCTGGTGTAAAGCCGTCACTCCCCGAAGTCGACAGCCGGCTGAGACTCCTGGTTCACGTAGAGTTGGAATACGTCCGGGCGGGCGTAGTGGCCCGTCACGTCGAAGTCGAATTTCCCCCGGGCCACCTCTCCCATGTCCAGCTCGGCGTAGAGGATCCCCTCCCGGTCCCAGAGGGGCCCGGCCAGCAGATCCGCCGCCGGGGAATAGATGGCGCTCCCGCCCCGGCAAAGGGTCTCGGGCCAGTCCTGGAGCTCCTCCTTGATCTCCAGGTCCGCCGGATACATGTCCCGGGTGACGAACTGGTTGCACCCCAGGACGAAGCACCGTCCCTCCAGGGCGATGTGCTGGAGGGTGGATTGCCAGCGCTCACGGGCATCGGCGGTGGGGGCCAGGTAGATCTCCACCCCTTTCCCGTACATGGCCATGCGGGCCAGGGGCATGTAGTTCTCCCAGCAGATGAGCCCACCGACCCTACCGAAGGAGGTGGAAATCACGGGCATGGTGCTCCCATCCCCCTCCCCCCAGATGAGGCGCTCCGCCGCCGTGGGCTTCAGCTTCCGGTGCTTGCCCAGGAGGGCGCCATCGGGCCCGAAGTAGAGGAGGGTGCAGAAGAGGGTTCCGCCACTGTACGTGCTGTCCCTCTCGATGACGCCTACGGCCAGGTAGACGCCGGCCTCCTCGGCGGCCTCACCCAGCCGACGCGTCTCGGGCCCGGGCACCTCCATGGCCGTGGCCTGGTAGCGCTCCCAGGTGCGCCGGCCCGCCGCGCTCCGGCCCCCCACTGCCGTGCCGAAGGCCAGACCCCATGGGTAGCCCCCCACGTACGCTTCGGGGAAGACCACGAGCCTGGCCCCTTCCTTCCCCGCTTCCTGTGTCATGCGGGCCACCTTCTCCACGCTCCCTTCCCTGTCGAAGTAGAGGGGAGAGGCCTGCACCACCGCCACCTTGGCCGAATCTGATTTTGCTTCCATGCTCACGTCCCCCATTTGGGTTTCAGTCGCCCGTTGGAGAATCGACCGCACGGGCAGGACGCCGTCAAGGCGGAGTGGGGACGGCCTCCGGCACGGCCAACCACGAGAGCCACCACCCGGGGGTGGTCCAACGCTCCCGGAGGCTCTCAATGGGCGTGATGTCATGGCCAGATGGCAACACACTGGAAGGCCCACCCCTCGGAGTCAACCTCGTCGCCCATCCGGTTCAAGTACCCGCATCGAGACTGGACCTCCATCAAGTCGAGTCGTCTCGGCGGACCAGGATCCCGGAGGCCCTTGTCCGGTCTGACCTCGTTTCTTCGCATATCTCCGCATGGGAAGACCCGGAAGGGCCCCGGGGAGCCTCCTCCTCGGATCGAAGGGGCCGGTATCTGGGCCCTGCACGTCTGGCTCTGGAAGCACAACCCCAGCGGGATGTTCGCCGACTGGAACCCTACCGTCACCTGCAAATACGCCGGGTCGTAGGAGTGAGCGCTTGGGGGAGACGCCGTATGGGCCGCCGAGAACCCACCTCTTGGTCCCCGGCGGCCCGCCGCGTACCCCGTCCAGCTACGCTCTCAGCCCGTCACCAGCCCAGGGCCCGCTGTCCGAGACGAAGGTCAGGGGAAGCTCATCCACACTCGCTGTACCCGCAGATGTGACACTTCACGCACCCCTCCTCGTACACCAACTGCCCCGACCCGCAGTCCGGGCAGCTCCCCATGAAGTGTTCGTGCGTTCCGGCGTAACGCGCAGGAGCCGCCTTCGGCTGCACATCCAAGCGGAGAGGAACGGAAATCGGCAGCTCCTCCTGGATCCCCGCCTGCTCCTCCAGGTACCGGTCTATGGCCTGTCCGATGGCATCCGGAGCCGAGAGCACCTTGTTGGGCCCAACACCCACCGCCCGGTCCGATGAGATGCCCCGAAGCTGGTCCCGGATGGCGGTGATGGGGACCCCGGAGCGCAGGGCCAGGGACATGAGGCGGCCGATGGCTTCCGCGTCGGCGAAGGCCGCTCCACCCGCCTTCCCCAGGGTGCAGAAGACCTCGAAGGGCCGGCCCGCCGCATCCTCGTTGATGGTTACGTAGATGTCGCCAAGAGGGGAGTTCATCTTCAGGGTCCGGCCCTTGAGCACGGAGGGCCGTTGCCGCTTCCGGCGAGCAGCAGCAGCCGTCCGGTCCCTCTCGTCCAGCTCGCCCTTCATCCCTTCCACCTCCCCGCGAAGGCGATGGACCATCTCCCGGGCATCCGCCAGCTCGTGCTCCAACTCCGCCTTCCCGGCGGCCAACTCTGGAGCTTCCGCCGACTGCCCGGTCTTTCCCGTGGAGAGAACCTGTTCGGGGCGGGAGCCGTCCCGGTACACCGTGACCCCCTTGCAACCCAGCTTGAAGGCCAGCTCGTAGATCTCCCTCACGTCTCCCTCGGTGGCTTCCGTAGGGAAGTTGGTGGTCTTGGAGATGGCCGCGTCCGTGTGCTCCTGGAAGCCCGCCTGCATCCGGACGTGCCATTCCGGGGTGATGTCGTGGGCCGTGACGAAGACCCGCTGGATCTCCTCGGGCACCTCCGGGAAATGGATGTGCCCCTGGGTGGCGATGCGCTCCATCAGGTCTTCCGAATACCAACCTTGCTCCCTGGCGATCCGGACGAAGTCCCGGTTCACGTCGGGCATCCTCACCCCGGCCTGGTTCCGCATGAACGCCACGGCAAAGAGGGGCTCGATCCCCCCTGAGCAGCCGGCAAAGATGGAGATGGTCCCGGTGGGAGCCACTGTGGTGAGGTTGCAGTTCCTGAGGCGCCGCTCCGGGCGGATCCGCTCGCCGTCGGGGCCCCGGGCACAGGTCTCGTCGGGCCCCCAGATGGAATGCTCCCACTCCGGGAACACCCCCCGGGTGGCCGCCAGCTTCACCGATGCCTTCCGGGCCTCCTCGTTCAGGAACTCCATGACCCGGCGGCCCATCTCCACACCGTCGTCGCTGTTGTAGGGAATGCCCAGGCGCACCAGCATGTCGGCCCACCCCATGACCCCCAGCCCCACTCGCCGGATCCTCTGGGAAAGGTCCGTGATCTCGGGCAGCGGATATCGATTGGCGTCGATGACGTTGTCCAGGAAATGGACGGAGTGGCGAATCACTCCGGCCAGTGCATCCCAGTCCACTCCTTCCTCGGGATCCCCGCCCCAGACGAACCCCTCCTTCACGAAGAGACCAAGATTGATGCTGCCAAGATTGCAGACATCGTACGGCAACAATATTTGCTCTCCGCACGGGTTGGTCGCCTCGTACGACCCCAGGTGCGGAACGGGGTTCACCTCGTTGGCCCGGTCCACGAAGAAGACCCCGGGCTCCCCCGTCTGCCAGGCCCCGTGGACGATGAGGTCGAAGATCTCCTGGGCATCCTCCTGGCCCGCCACCTCCCCGGTGCGGGGGCTCATCAAGTCGTACTTCCCTCCCCTCTCCTCCGCCTCCATGAAGGCGTCGGTGACGGCCACGGAGATGTTGAAGTTGGTGATCTTGGAGGTGTCGGACTTGCAGGTGATGAACTCCCGGATGTCGGGGTGGTCCACCCGGAGGATCCCCATGT
>Ga0114946_10001329_pt1 | contig 17021 bp, 17 predicted proteins | sample WalLakDeSediment_FD_88676 | JGI IMG/M metagenome (GOLD analysis project Ga0114946, IMG submission 88676) | Lake sediment microbial communities from Walker lake, Nevada to study Microbial Dark Matter (Phase II) - Walker Lake 11/02/13 Deep Sediment | ecosystem: Environmental > Aquatic >... | reverse complement strand
CCGGCGCCGGGATCGATCCCGCAGGTCTTGCACAGGAACCAGAGCAGCAGGGCTGTGACGAGCATGGCCAGGCCGTGCGGGGCATAGTCGAACATTTTAAAGGACTGCCCTGTTGCGGAGAACATGTAGGACGCGATAATGATATTTGGCGCACTGCCAATCAAGGTAACCGTGCCGCCAAGAATAGAAAACATGGCCAGCGGCAGGCCGAAAGTGCCCGGGGATTGCCCCGCTCTTTTCGCCATTCTTACAGCCGTGGGCAGCATTAAGCCTACCGCCCCGACGTTATTCATGATGGAAGAAAGCAGGGCGCCGACCGATGCCGTGCTTAGAATCTGCCCTCTTAGGCTGTGCGTCCGCCCGGCCAGCAGCTGACCCAAACCCCGCAGCAGCCCGGAGTTTATTATTCCCTGGCTGACAAAGAAAACAGCAATTATTGTTGCCAGGGCCGGGTGGCCAAATCCGGAAAAAATAATATCTGGCGGCGCGACTCCAACGATGCCCAGAACTAAAAGGCCGCAAAGAGCAGCTATTTCCATCCGGAAGCGGCCGGAGGCGATTATGATCAGAACGATGAGCAGGACACTCCAGGTCAGCAGCTGGTCTACCCCAAAGAATCACCCTTTCAGGAAACTCGTTTTTATTATTATATTACATAATTATCGCCCAATAAAGATAACTTGGACTGGAAACCGTTTTTCTAATCAGTTTTTTTAAAAATTTTGTCAGGAAGCAGGACTTTTTAATTTTAAGATCGAAGTATATTATAGTAATAAGACTAATATAGTCTTATTAGTGGTATTTTATTTAATCAGGTCGGAAAGTCAGGAGTTGAATCAGCAGAATGCAGATAACGCGACAGAGCGAGTATGCTATCCAAGCCTTAATGGAATTAGCTGCCGCCCCTGCAGGGACGGTAATCCAGAGCCGATCAATTGCCGAAAAGCATCAACTTCCTGAAAAATTTCTTAATAAAACGATCCAGATCCTGGTCCGGGCCGGTTATGTAATGACCCTGAGGGGTATGAAGGGGGGAATCAGGCTTGCTGTATCCCCGGATTCACTGACCATCGCCGATGTAATTTGCGCCATAGAAGGAAGAGTAGCCCTGAATCCCTGCCTGGCGGAAAGCTATTTCTGTGATAACAGCTCTTCCTGCCGGGTGCGCGGCATCTTACAGCGGGCCCAGGATGCCATGCTCGCTGAATTGAGCAAAGAAACTCTTGCCGACCTGGTAAGAGAAGAGGAGAAATCAGCAGTATTTAACCAATAATTTGTCAGGAGGGATTTTAATGTTTTGTAACCAGTGTGAACAGACAGCAAGAGGAGAAGGATGTACAGTCAGGGGCGTTTGCGGGAAGAGCCACGAGGTGGCTACTTTGCAGGATCTTTTGGGCCATGTTCTAAAAGGCCTTGCCCTCTATGCCCATGAAGGACGCCGGGTTGGCCTGGTCGACGACAAGGTTAACCGCTTTACTGCCGAAGCTTTGTTCTCCACACTGACCAATGTCAACTTTGATCAGGAACGTTTTGTTGAATATATCAACGAGGCGGCCGGCCTGAGAGAAGATCTGAAGAAGAGGGTAAAAGAGGTGGGAGGAAATGTCGACTTTTCCGCCCCTGCTGCCGATCTGCAGCCTGCTGAAGGACCGGAAGCAATGGTCAGGCAGGGTGAAGAGCTCGGTCAACCCTGGAGCAAGGATGTCCCTGAAGATATTGCTTCTCTGCAGAGGACTATGTACTTCGGGATAAAAGGGGTTTCGGCATATGCCCATCATGCCGCCGTTTTAGGCCGGGAAGACGATGCCATTTACGCCTTCCTGCATGAAGGCCTTGCCGCGCTCAGCAAACCCGATCTCTCCATGGATGACTGGTTGGGGTTGATTTTAAAGTGCGGTGAAATTAACCTTAAAACAATGGAACTGCTTGATGCCGCCAATACCGGAACTTTCGGAAGCCCTGTTCCGACAGAGGTGCCTCTTGGCCACAAAGAGGGAAAATGTATACTCGTTTCCGGCCATGACCTGCACGATTTGAAAATGATCCTGGAGCAGACGGAAGGCAAGGGCATCTATATCTACACCCACGGCGAAATGCTGCCGGCTCACGGTTACCCCGAGCTGAAGAAGCACAAGCATCTTTACGGCAACTATGGATCTGCCTGGCAGAACCAGCAGAAGGAATTCCCCCATTTTCCGGGACCGATAGTTATGACCACCAACTGCATCCGGGAACCGAAGGAGCAGTACTTTGCCAATATCTACACCCGCGAAGTAGTCGGTTGGCCCGGTGCGGCGCACATTGAAGGCGATGACTACAGCGAAGTATTTGAGAAAGCCCTGGCCATGCCCGGCTTTACAGAAGATGAAGATAAGGGCAGTGTGACGGTCGGTTTTGCACATGATGCTGTAATGGGCGTTGCCGACAAGGTTATAGAAGCGGTCAAGAGCGGTGCCGTTAAACACATCTACCTTGTAGCCGGCTGCGACGGGGCCAAGCCCGGCCGCAACTACTACACCGAGTTTGTCGAAAAGACGCCGCCGGATACCCTGGTGCTGACCCTGGCCTGCGGTAAGTACCGTTTCTACGATCAGCAGCTGGGTGATATCGGCGGTATCCCCAGGCTGCTCGACATGGGCCAGTGCAACGACGCCTACTCGGCAATCAAGGTTGCCGCGGCACTTTCTGAAGCTTTCGAACTTGACTTAAACGACCTGCCGCTGTCGCTGATCATTTCCTGGTACGAGCAGAAAGCGGTCGCTATTTTGCTGACCCTGCTCTACCTGGGCCTTAAAGATATCCGCCTTGGGCCGAGTTTGCCGGCCTTTATTACACCTAACGTACTCAACGTCCTGGTTGAAAAATTCAATATCATGCCTGTCGGCAATCCCGAAGAAGACCTGGCGGCAACCCTTAAGTAATTTGTGATACGGGGACGGGGTACTTGTCACACTATTGGACCCCGTCCCCGTCTAATTTCACTCAGATGAGGTAGATTGAATATGAAACTCGAAGGAAATTGTCAAACCACGGCCATGGGCATAATGCCCCACACCGATGTGGATAAAGCGCTGCAGTTGGCCCTGACCCTTGATATCCCGTACTGGCCGCAGCTGCCGAAAGTGAATTATTTTGAAGATATGTATGCTCAAATATCCGAACATTTTCCCGGAATTACTATCGATCCAAAAAAACGGGAAATTCGCTTTTCGCTCGACAGGTTTTATGAAGATCTGGAAGAGTTCCTGCAGCGTTGGGAAGAGGAAGCATATTTTAGGCTGTCACCTGAATATTCGGTAGTATTCCACCGATTCCTCGAACAGGACCTAAGCAGTTACAAATATATCCGCGGCCAGAGCATCGGTCCGGTCAGCTACGGGTTGAAAATTCTCGATGAGGATAATAAGCCGATGATTTATTATGAAGAAGTTCGGCAGACCGTGTTTGATTTTGTGGCCAAGAAGCTGCGGGCCCAGTTAAGCGAGATGCAGGAAGTCCACCCCGGCGCTTTTGTCTGGGTCGACGAACCGGGCCTGGAGATGATCTTCATGGCCATCACGGGGTATACCAGCGAAAGGGCCAAAGAAGACTACCGTGTTTTCCTGGAAACATTTCCGGGGCCCAGGGGGGTGCACCTGTGCGGCAACCCGGACTGGTCATTTTTGCTGCAGATGGAACTCGATGTCCTTTCCCTGGATGTTTTTGCCCGCGGTCATATTTTCAGCCGCTATGCTGACGATATCAGGACTTTTCTTGATCGCGGCGGGATTATTTCCTGGGGAATAACGCCAACTCTGGCTGAAGAATTTGAGAAGGAAAATGTGCAGTCGATGATCGACACCCTTGACGGCCTCTGGAACAGCCTTGACCAGGCAGGCATTCCCCGCGAGCAGATTTTAAAGCAGGCCTGGCTGGCCCCGGCGCGCTGCTGCCTGGTCAACCAGGACGGAGAAGAAACAGTGGCCAAATCATTCCGGATGCTGCAGGAAGTAGCCGATCATTTCAAAGCGAAACTATAAATTGACGCGCCACACCCGCGTCACATTTCTGTATTTATAGTTTTTGGCAGGTCTTCAGGGCTGATCAATTTTTCCATGATTTGCCCAATAACTATTACAGCCGTCAGAGTCAGTATAAAGCGCAGCGCAGTAAAAGGCAGGCCGAGGAATTCAGTTTCAGCTATTAACTGCGGTATTTTCAGCGCTGCCCAGGCTCCGAGGAAAATTACAATATTTGAAACGCGAGCTCCTTTTTGTAAAAGGGAACCGGCCAGTGGAAAGGCCAGGTATAGGGGGCCTGTGGGTAGTGTGCCCATGGTAAAGGAAATCAATATACCTTTCAAGCCTGAACCGGTGCCGATTAGGCTTTTAATTCTATCTTTCGGTATCCATACCTGGAGCAGGCCCATGAGGATAAAAACAGGCGGGATAATCAGAGCCATTTCCCTGACATAATCCAAAGCTACTGCAGACGAACGGTAGGCGATACCTGGAGCCCAAATTGCAAGGGTGACATAAATTAGGGCTAATATAAGGGGTGCTTTAAATTTCATAATTATATTCATCCTAAAATCACCCCCATAATACAGGCAATAACAAGGGCGGCAAGAAAACTTAAACCGTTACGCAGCAGGGTAAATTTTTTGCCCAGGGCCTTTATTTCCAACGGGGCAGTAACTGTGCCGACCATAACCAGGGTGGTGATAAAGGCGGCGATGGTAGTCACAGTAGCTCCGGATCGCAGCAGAGATCCGGCAAGGGGGAACGATATAAGGGCCGGGATCAGGGTGATTGCTCCTAAAACGGCGGCAGTTGCCGTAGCTATCAGTCCCGCTTCTTCACCTACGAGGCGAGAAATTGTTTCCGGGGGGAGTACCCCTAAGATCAAACCTACGATGCCGACAATGGCCAGCAGCCCGGGCGCCATGTTCCAGAATGCTTTGGCGGCAGAATGGAAAGATTGCACGGTTTTTCCCCTGCTTTTCCATAGTGACAGGCCGAGGCAAAGGCCCAGCAAAACATAAATGATTATTATTGTCGTCATTACAAAATTTCCTTTACATATAAGCTAGCAGTACTGCATTGCCAGGACAACAAGCCTGGTTTCTGCTTTAATCTGCCTTTCAAGGCCCGCTTCAACTATAATCACCATACCGGCCGACATGGCCGTTTCCTCACCATCTTCAATAACCCGGCCCCTGCCTTCGACGATATAGAAAGCAGTACTACGGGACATTACGCACGGAGGAACAGCTTGCCCCGGTTCAAAACAGATCAGCAGAAGTTTAAAGTTGTCGGTAACGGCCAGCTCTTTTTTTATGAAGCCGTCGGCAGAAAACCCTTTTAATTTTTCAAGGTTCAAAATTTGCACGGTACACCTCATTCCCGGTCATTTAACCGAATCTAAATTATGCTTCCTGAAAGGCTTTATCGTAAGCGCCAAGAAACTTTTCCAGGGCTGATTTTCTGCGGCGAATTTTCAGTGCCCACATATGCAGATAGTCCAGTCCGTCCGGCGTTAATGAGTACACTTTTCGGGCCGGGCCGCCGCTGCCCGGTTCCAGCTGTGACCTGACTTTGCCCTCTTCTTCCAGGTTTCTCAGGTGCCGGTAAACTACGCTCGGGTCCGGAATTGCATCGACAAATGGCAGGGTGGACAGCTTATCCATGATTTCATAGCCGTGAGCCGGGTTTTTTGTGAGCAAAAAAAGTATGCAGGGAACCATAAAGCCCTCTATCTTAAGCCCCTGGTCATGGCATCCGAAGTTCTGTGATTCACACATATTATTTATTAATCCTCCGTTTCACTATAGTTACTATAACAGTAATGACATAATACCACTACTGGCGCTGTTTGTAAAGCCTCTGCATTTTTTTAATGTTAACAGGGAGAATTTCAGAGCTGCCCCCGGCGCGTTGCTGCCTGGTCACTTTTTCAACAGGAATTCAGTCAGTTCCGGGACGGAGTGGATTAAATGGGTTGGTTCTGCTGCAGTCAGTTCGGTGAGAGAGCCGTAACCGTAGGTCACAGCAATTGAGTCTAAGTCACAGTTGTGGGCGCCCCTGATGTCGTGTTTGCGGTCGCCGACCATCACGGTTTCTTTTTTAACGAGGCCGCTGTTGTTTTTTAAGATGGAATCGATCACTTCACTTTTTTCCACCCTGGTGCCGTCGAGGTTGCTTCCGGCAATTGTGATGAAGAACCTGTCGATATTGAAATGCTGCAGCACTTTTTCAGCGAATACTGTCGGTTTGGAGGTAGCCACAAACAGTTTTCCGCCGCCCCTGGCGAGCGATTCCAACATTTCGGGAACAGAAGGGTAGAGCTTGTTTTCATACAGGCCTCTTTCCTGGTAATATTCCCGGTAATAGTCGACCGCCTGCAGCGCCTTGGTTTTGCTAAAACCGTAGTTGTTTTCGAATGACCAGGACAGCGGCGGGCCGACAAACGATTTTAATTCCTTTTCGGTTGCCTCGATACCGTATTTTTTTAGAGCGTACTGCACAGACCTGGTTACCCCTTCTTCTGAATCGGTCAGAGTTCCATCGAGGTCGAACAAGATATTCTTATAGCGGCCGCTCATATTCTTAATCCCACCTTCCTGTCACTACTTCCTATCTTTATTATTAGCTTTTGAGCTGCTTTTATCCTGCCGCCCTAACAGGGATTTTTATTATCTGCTTTAGTTTATGCCCTTGCCCGGTTTTACGATTAGACGTAAAATGGATACATGCTTGCAATATAAACCGTGCGGTAAGCTGGAAGGACGTAACACCAGATGCGTAATAACGCTGCTCAAATGGGCGAAGAAAGTATAACCAGGCTGCTAATCCGCTTTTCGCTGCCGGCAACGGTCGGAATGCTGATTATGGCAACCTATAACATTGTAGATACAATCTTCGTCGGGATTCTCGGCAGCGAAGCAATCGCAGCGCTCTCGGTCGCTTTTCCCTTCCAGATGCTCTTAGGCGCACTCGGCATCGGGACCGGTGTCGGCGCGGCATCCTTGATATCGCGTTCTCTCGGCAGCGGCCAGATGGATATGGCCCGAAGTGCGGTTGGTCAGGTGATCAGCCTGTCGGTTATTTACGGCCTGGTGGTCGCCCTGGCCGGCTTTTTTTACCTTGAACCTCTCCTGGTTCTCTTCGGGGCCACCCCGGAGATACTGGCCCTGACCGGTGAATACGTTATTGTCATTACCAGCGGTTCGGTTATGTTCTTCCTGATCATGAGCCTTAATAACCTGGTCAGGGGGGAAGGCAACCCTAAATTGTCGATGTACGTAATGATTATATCGGCGTTGATCAACATAGCGCTCGATCCCATTTTTATTTTTGCACTCGGCATGGGGGTGCGCGGCGCCGCGGTGGCTACGGTGCTGGCCAAAATTGTCGGTGTTGTGATCATGCTGCGCTACTTCACTTCCGGCAAAGGTGAAATCAAGATAAACCTTGCCTGTCTCAGACTGCGCCGGGAGACGATACAGAAGATTTATGTCATAGGCTTTCCGGTGATGATCCTGCAAATATCTACCAACCTCTCCCTGGTCGTCGCAAATAATATCCTTGCCGCGTACGGTCACCTGCCCATTGCCGCCCTGGGTCTGATATTCCGCCTTTTTATGTTTGCCCTGATGCCGGTGATCGGCGTATCCCAGGGGATGCTGCCGATTATCGGCTATAATTTCGGTGCAGGCAAAATGGTCCGTATCCGTGAAACACTTATCAAGGGTGTTGCCATCAGCACCGGCATCGCCACCTTCTTCGGCGCTGTTTATTTTACCTGGCCAAGGATGTTTATAAGCATTTTCAGCAGGGAGCCGGAGCTGATAGCCCTGGGCAGCGAAGCCCTGCAAATAATGGTGGTCATGTTCCCCCTGATTGGCGCCCAGGTTGTCTTTTCCACCTATTTTCAGGCAACCGGGAAAGGGATGCCTTCCCTGCTGCTCTCTATCCTGCGGGAAGTAATTCTATTTATTCCTTTCCTTCTAATCTTCTCCGGACTTTTCGGTTTAAGCGGGGTTTGGCTTTCCCGCCCGGTCAGCGATCTGCTGGCCTTTCTGGTTACCTATTTTCTGATTACACGGGAGCTCAGGCGCCAGGGAATCCCGCTTCGGCCTTCAGCATTACCGATGCAGGAAAGGTAATAAAGCAAGCTGCAGTATAACAGCAAACTATATTGCAAGTAAGAGGGATGGGCGTAAAGAAGGATATTTGGGAGAACGTGTAGAATGCACCTCAGGTGATAAGGAGGGATGCTTATTATGGGAGAAAAAGGGCTGCTCGAAAAAGTATTTGCTCCAGGCAGTAGTATCATGATCGAGTATGTTGATCCGTGGGGGCTGCTTAAAAACTGCAGCACCAGGGTGGAAGACCTGGAGGAATCGTACATTATCCTGCGGGTCCCGTATGTTAAGGGTCATCCGGAAAGATTTCATGAAAGCCAGGAGCTTACCCTGCGGCGGCTTGATAGCGAACAAAAAGAAGCCTACGTGACAAATGTATTTGTCATTGACGTTCGGCAGGGTGAAACGCCCATGCTGGTATGCAGCAAGCCGAAAAGTATCAATAAAACCTCGCTCAGACGATTTTCCCGTTTCAGTGTAAATATGCCCTTCACCTACATTTACCCCAAACAGGCCCAAGAGCGTACAGGAAACATTCGCGACTTATCTTTAGGCGGTTGTTATGCCCTGATTGATCCCGGGCCTGAGCTGAAAGAAGGGACTGCCATGCAGCTCTTGATCGATATACCGGGCGATGGCAAGAAGCTTTCTTTGAGAGGCAGGGTATTAAGAATCGATGAGCTGGATGAAGGGGATAAAGGCCGCATCGGCATAGCGGTCGATTATTATCAGGTAACAGATGAAATGCTGGAAAAACTATACGGTTATATATTTCAGCTCCAGTTAACTCATGAGCGGATCTCGGGGCCGGTTCCCGATCTTAAAGATCTATAAACTCCCGCGTCCCGGCTTAACACTGCCATGCATCCTCAAAAATATGCAGGTGATCTATAGAGAGCACTTTCAGCGATTCTACCAGCCTGCTTTCACCTCCCTGCGCCTCGGCATGTTCGCGGGCCCTGGCGGTTAAGTAAGCCTTTAATTTTTCGGCTTCAGGTGGTGGAAACTGGCTTGCATGACAGTCGATTGCCCCCATCTTTAAATCCCACGTAGCGGAAACATCGACAAAGGTATTGGGATAAGCGGTGTAGTAAAAAGCGATCATCTCGACCGTATGAGGCAGAAGGCCTTCCTGAAAATCGGCCGGGCAGAAGTTGGGCATGCCGGCCAAAAAGCAGGCTTCGGCTGTGGCCAGCCCGGTGCGGTTGTGATCGGAGTGGGCCTCGTAAGGCAGCCAGGGGTCACAGACCAGGACCGCATCCGGTTTCTGCCGGCGGATAGCACTGGTAATCTCAGAGCGTATATCTTCGTAAGGCAGGCAGCCGCCGTCTGCAAAATCGAGCCAGAGCAGATTGTTTATCCCCAGTATACCGGCCGTTTTCTCAGCTTCACGCCGCCTCGTCTTGATCAGATCTTCCTGGTCTACGGCCGGATCATAGGTGCCGGCAGAACCGTCGGTAATGGTGAGGCAGGTGACCTCGGTCCCGGAGCGGGATAAAAGGGCTACGGTAGCGCCGGCGCCAATTTCCATGTCGTCGGGATGAGGTTGAATACAAAGGACGTTTTTAGCCTTGAGCAGATCTGGAATAGGCAGGAAATCACAAATACGGGGCTTCATCTAATCATCTCCCATCTGCTTGCTACCGTAAGATTTACACGGATAGGGCCTGAAACCCTTTTAACATGCCTGATTTTCTCAAGAATTTATCCATGCAGGGATCGATGCCGGAATGTAGAAATAATTTGGCAAAGAGAGGGGGTATTTAAATGAGCAGCGACAAAGCCAGGGGTTGTCTTCTGGGAGCTGCAGCCGGCGATGCCCTGGGCGCTCCGGTTGAATTTTTAAGCCGGGATCAAATCAATGAACGCTACGGAGAAGACGGCCTGGTTGATTACGACTCCAAAGGTGGCCTGAAGCCGGGGTCTTACACAGACGACACCCAGATGACCCTGGCCACCGCGGTTGGCTGCATCCGTGCTATCCAGTTGTGTAAAGAGGGGAAGGAATGCGATTTCAAAGAGATTGTCTACCAGGAATACCTGGAATGGTATGAAATGCAGAAAGATCCGGATAACAGGCGTGCGCCCGGGAATACCTGCCTCAGCGCGCTTGGAAGCGGGAAAATGGGCACGCTGGAAGAAAGGATCAATGACAGTAAAGGCTGCGGCGGTGTTATGCGCACCGCTCCCGTCGGGCTTGCTTTTAAAGCGGGCGAAGCCTTCCTGCGGGGGGCGGAGATTGCCGCCATCACCCACGGTCACCCATCGGGCTTCCTGCCCGCCGGCTTTCTCGCCGAAATGATATCACGGATTGTCGAAGGTAAAACTCTCGAAGAAGCATATGATTTAAGCCTCGCCGTCCTTAATTCCTACCCGGGTTACGAAGAGACACTGCAGAAAATCGGCCTGGCCCGGGAGATGGCCTTAAAAGGCGAAGAGGCTGAAACAGCCATTCCCCGGATCGGGGAGGGTTGGGTTGGTGATGAAGCACTGGCTATTGCCCTTTACTGCTCGTTCAGCTACCCGTCAGACTGGAAAAAAGCTGTAATCACCGCAGTCAATATCACCGGAGACAGTGACTCCACAGGATCTGTTACAGGGGCCATCCTGGGCGCATTGCTGGGCGAAAAAGCGATCCCGGCTGACTGGGTTAAGCGCCTCGAGAACAGCGCCTTGATCATGAAAATCGCCGACGAAATTGCTCCGCTGGAAGCAACATGAAAAGCCGGACTGTGGCCGGATACTAAGAAGCGGCTGGCCCGCCCGACCGGCAGGTTAACCGGCGCCCGGTTGCTTTTTGATGCCGTTGCTGATAAGTTATACAGAGGCTATCTATAATATATCCGAACATGGGAGGAGAAGCAGAATGAATAACAAATTATTCGTTGTTATAGCTTTACTACTAATAAGCACCTTGTTGATTGGCGGTTGTGCGGAGAGCCCGGAAGAGGAAGCAGTTCCTGATGAAGTTGCAATCGGTGAGCTGGATCCCGAGCAGGCCGTGATGGAATTTGTGGCGGCTATCCGGGAACTGGATCTGGATAAAGCCGAAAACCTAATCGCACGTGATTATTTCGACGAATTTGAAGAGGATTTCGCAGAGCTAAAAGCGGTGCTTGAAGAAGATACAACTGAAGCAGCCGTGATGAGGCAAATGTTCAGTGTGATATTTAACAATATCGACATTACAACTACGGGGCACACGATTGACGGTGATGAAGCTGTCGTCAATACCGTCAATACCCACCCCGATCCGGAGATACTAACCGAGATGCTGATGGCGAAAATGTTTGAAATGATGTTCAGCGGGGATGTAGATCTCGAGAATATGACCGATGAAGAGGGAATGCAGCTGATGGTTGAAGTTTTCAGAGAGGTCTTTGGAGAAGTAGATAGAATAACCACCGAAGCCGAAGTGCCTATGACCAGGGAAGATGGAAAGTGGAAAGTTGCCGGTGAAGTCATCTCCGACTACACAATAGATCTCGATCTATAATTAAGTCATAGGAACAAAAACAGGCCTGTCCGCTTACTTAATCGCCCGGTGCGAAAAGTTTAAAAAAGCGGACAGGCTTTTTGTTTATTTATCCGGTCAGCTCCGCAGGTGGGTGGTGGGGAATTCGGGCGATCTCCTTATCCCCGTACATAAATACGGCCTCTTTGCCGCCTGTAATTTCTCCGATTTCGGCAACGGGAACTCCCCTGTTGCGCGCTGCATCCATAACTTCTGCCACATTTTCGGGGGCGACCTGGAAGAGCATCCTGGCCTGGGTTTCGCAGATCAGGATTTCTTCAGGGGTCAGGCCGTCCGTCTTCACCGGGGCCGCGGCCAGGTCTACCTTTGCCCCCAGCCCGCCGAAACGGACCGATTCGCTTACGGCAGCGCCTATCCCGGCTGCCCCCAGGTCGGAGCAGGCATTTATTTTACCGGTTTTGATTGCATCAAGTGCCGCTTCCATGGTAGCTCTTTCTTCATCGAATAGCGCCTCGGCCGGGCGCATAACATCGACCAGGCCGGCCCGGTAAAGGGTGTCGTTGCCGTCATTGTTAGTTTTACCGAGAATGATTATGCGGTCGCCTGCATTCTTGGCCGGTTTGGTCAGCGGTTCATCAATAACCAGGCGGCCGATAACCGCCGCGACCACAGCGGGGACTATATCGCTGAAAGAGGTCGAAAGACCCCCGCCGACAATAAAAACTCCCATGGCCTCACACATGTCCCGGATCCCTTTAACGATCAGGTTGACCCTCTCCCCGCTGGTCATAACCTGGCATTTACCGCAGGTGCACTTTCCTTTAAAGCCGCAGGAGCCCACAATTACTTCTTCGTCCAGGGGCCGCGTTCCGATAAAATCAAGTAAAAACAGGGGTCGCCCGCCCATGGCTACGACATCCCTCATCGCACCGCCCGCCCCGGTTGCCGCGCTGTCGTAGGGCCGGGGGACGCATGGTGAGCAGTGGCTTTCCATTTTTGCCACCATCAGTCCGTTATCTCCCGGCATCTGGAAAACGGCGGCGTCATCGTTGGCATCAGGCCCGATCAGCAGGCTGCCGGGTGACACTTTAGCTACCGCTTCGTTCAATTCTTTTAATACCCCAAAATCAATAGCCTTATCAATATTGTGGTGCAGATGAATAAAGAGGCCGTGCATTAAAGCTCTCTCAACAGTGTTCATTGCGGGGGTCCCTCCTCGTCATAAAAACTCTCTTTTATTATATACTACTGATTGCGCTGATTTCCTGTTGAGCTGCTTACAATCTGTTAAACTGGTATTAAAAACTAATGGAAGGAAATATCAGCTGTTTCGGGGAATATATATTTGTTGGAAAAGCTTGCAGCATTGAAGATTATTTTAAGGACTGATCTTAAGATTGAAAGGAGATTGTCATGTCTGAAGGTGAAAATAACGATAAGGGTTTCCGCCTCCTGAACTGTGAGGAAGCCTCAAAACACCACTTTGAAAGGGCGGCAAACAAATTAAAACTAAAGCGGCAGGTTCGCAACTGGTTAAGAATCCCCTTCCGTGAAATTTCGGTGCATCTGCCGGTTGTTATGGATGACGGTAATCTTCATATCTTCGAAGGATTCCGTGTTCAGCACAACAACGCCCGTGGGCCGCACAAAGGAGGCACCCGCTACCACCCCGAAGTCACCCTGGGCGACATTCGCGGTATGGCTTCCTGGATGACCTGGAAAACTGCCCTGCTAAACCTGCCCCTGGGCGGCGCCAAGGGCGGCGTAATCTGTAACGCAAAAAAAATGTCGGAAGCAGAACTGGAACGGGTGACCCGTAAGTATACCCAGGCAATTAGTGTCGATATCGGGCCGTACCAGGATATCCCCGCGCCGGACGTAAATACTGATGAAAAAGTAATGGCCTGGATAATGGATGAGTACAGTAAACTGCGGGGTTATTCACCGGCGGTGGTTACCGGTAAACCGGTTGACCTGGGAGGATCTCCCGGGCGAAAAAGTGCCACGGGACAAGGGGTGGCTCACATTGTTGAACAGTGGGCTGTGGAAAACAGCTACAAGATGGAAGAGACCACCGCCGTTGTACAGGGTTTTGGAAACGTCGGTTACCATACTGCTCACTATCTGAACAAAATGGGTTGTAAGATTGTTGCAATTTCCGATACGGGTGCCGGGATTGTAAACAGAGACGGGCTTGATGTGGGAAAAGTGTTCAAACATAAAGAAGAGACAGGTTCTGTTTCCGGTTTCCCCGGTGCGGAAACTGTTGATAAAGAGAAAATTTTTGCCCAGGAGTGCGACTTTCTGATTCCTGCAGCCCTGGAGAATGCCATCAATGGCGATAACTTTGCGGATATTAACACCAGGGTGATTTTTGAAGCGGCAAATGGCCCCACCTGCCCCCTGTGTGAACCGGACCTGGAGGCGAAAGGAATAACCATCATGCCCGACATCCTGGTTAACAGCGGCGGGGTCGTTGTTTCCTATTTCGAATGGGTTCAAAACCTGCAGCAGTTCAGCTGGAGCGAAGAACAGGTCGATCTCGAACTGCAGAAAAAAATGAAAAACGCCTACAACCGTGTTACCGAAAAAGCCGCGGAAGAGAAAGTGTCGCTGCGCATAGCTGCTTACATGCTGGCCATAGAAAAAGTAGCCGTTGCTGCCCAGACCAGGGGGGCCTACTAGTCAATTAGTTAATAAAATGGTGGCAGGCACCTTTTTATTAACTTATTAGTGTTGCTGGAGGGGAAAGGGATGGTGGAAAGGCAGGGAACGGCGAAAGTTCTTGAAGAAATCGGGGTTTTGCTCGAGCTCAAAGGTGAAAATCCGTTTAAGAGCAGGGCTTATTACAGCGCTGCCCGCACCATTGACCTGATGGGTGAAGAAGAGCTGGAAAGGCTTGTCCGCGAAGACAAACTGAAAGATGTCAAGGGTATCGGATCCGCAATCAATGAAAAGTTAAAAGAGCTTATTCTTACCGGCAAACTTACCTACTATGAAGAGCTGAAAGAGAGCATCCCGGAGGGGCTTTCTGAAATATTAAAAGTACCCGGGCTCGGGCCGCGGAAGGTCAGGGCGCTCTACGATATGCTCGAGATTACCACCCTTGCCGAACTCGAATATGCCTGCCGTGAGAACCGGCTGGTTAACCTTAAAGGGTTCGGGCAGAAAACTCAGGATAATATTCTTGAGGGAATTGAGTTTCTTCGCCGCAACCAGGGGCGGTATTTTTACAGTGAGGCCCGCAGGGTCGCCGATGAGCTTGTTGAGAAATTAAAAGAATTTTCCGCCCTGGGCGAGGTAAGCCTGGCCGGCAGTATCAGGCGCTTCCGGGAAATAGTCAAAGATATAGACCTGGTGGCTTCAACCGACGAACCGGCCAAGCTGACCGGTTTTTTTTGCGATCTGCCCCAGGTGGCCGGCGTAATTGCGCACGGGGATACAAAAGCCTCCGTCGAGTTGAACGAAGGAATAAATGCCGACCTGCGGGTGGTTAAAAAGGGGGAATTTCCCTACGCTCTTCACCATTTTACCGGCAGTAAAGAACATAATACAGCCCTGCGCCACCGGGCTAAGAATATGGGAATGAAGATTAACGAGTACGGCCTGTTCCGGGGCGGGGAAGAAGAGCTTGTCGAGTGCCGCAATGAAACAGAATTCTTTGCCGCTCTTGATCTTGACTATATACCTCCTGAGCTGCGCGAAAACTATGGAGAAATCGAGGCAGCGGAAGCAGGCGACCTGCCGACGCTGGTCGAAGAAAAAGATATCCGCGGTATTTTTCACGTGCATACCCTTTACAGCGACGGTACCAATACGCTGGAAGAAGTGGTCCGGCACTGCCGTGAAGTTGGTTACGAATATGTGGGCATTACAGATCACAGCCAGTCGGCTTCTTACGCGGGCGGCCTGAAGGAGGAAGATCTGGAAGAGCAGCAGGAAGAGATCGAAGGCCTGCGTGAGAAATATCCCGATATAGCAATATTGCGCGGGGTTGAGTCAGATATACGGGCCGACGGCAGCCTCGATTATCCCGATTCCGTTCTTGAAAGTCTCGACTTTGTAATCGCCTCGGTTCATTCAGGTCTGAAAATGGAGCGCTCCAGGATGACCGAAAGGCTCCGCAAGGCTCTATCTGACCCCCGGGTAACCATGCTGGGGCACCCCACCAACCGGCTGCTCCTCGGCCGGGACAGCTCACCCCTGGATCTCGAAGAGGTCTTCCGGGCTGCTCTCGAAAACGGTGTTATCCTGGAGCTAAATGCCAGCCCTGCCCGCCTGGATCTCGACTGGCGGCATTTGAAAAAGGTCAGGGAAATGGGCCTGCTTGTTTCGATCAATCCCGATGCTCACCGGCTGGAAAACTTTGAGGATACCAACCTGGGTGTTGCCATTGCCCGCAAAGGCTGGCTCGAAAAAAGAGATATTTTCAACACCAGGTCCCGCAGTGAAATCGAAGAGTACCTGCGCAAAAAGCGCAGTTAATCTTTTTGCATAAGTAGCGGAGAGGTTATATTTTTTACCTTTGCTTACGGGAGGTAATAGCCGTGGAATATGTTTTGAGCCTGCTTATCGGAATAAGCTTAAGCGCCACCAGCGGCTTTCGGGTTTTTGTTCCCCTGCTGATCCTGAGCATTGCTTCCCTGGCCGGATGGGTGGAGCTTTCGCCAACATTTGCCTGGATTGGCAGTTACCCGGCCCTGGCCGCCCTGGCCGTGGCCACGGTCCTGGAGTTAGGGGCCTATTTTTTCCCCTTTATTGATAACCTGCTCGGAGCCGCCTCGGTTCCCGTCAGTCTGCTGTCCGGTACACTGATTACCGCTTCTGTAATTGTCGACTTGCATCCGCTGATCACCTGGACCCTGGCCATAGTAACGGGCGGCGGAGCCGCCCTCGGGGGGAGCGCACTCAGCAACCTGCTGCATGCCGGTTCCACAGCAACAACAGGGGGAACAGTCAACCCCGCCCTTTCGCTGGTGGAAACAGTACTTTCGTTTTTCTTCGCTATCCTGGCGGTCCTGGTGCCGGTCTTTGCCTTCCTGCTGCTTGCTTTAATCGTTTTCATAGTCATCAAAAAGATCAGGGGGATTAAAAAACGCTCTGCAGTTAAATATTAAAAGGGCTCAAAATAATCTAATTTAAATCCGGATAGTAGAGAGAAGGGTGGTGTGAATTAAGATGGAAATGATTGACAGGCACGCAATTCCCAATCTCCGCAAGTATTTGAAACAATCTTTTATGGGTACTGTGGTTATCGTAATGATTATATTTGCTCTCGATGCTGCGGTGCATACGGTTATAATTGCTACTTTAGGAGCAACAACATTTATCGTTTTTGCCATGCCTCACAGCTATGCTTCAGAGCCTCGCAGAATTTTCGGGGGTTATGCAGTAGGTATAATTGTCGGTATCATAGTGCAT
>Ga0114946_10001328_pt1 | contig 17024 bp, 13 predicted proteins | sample WalLakDeSediment_FD_88676 | JGI IMG/M metagenome (GOLD analysis project Ga0114946, IMG submission 88676) | Lake sediment microbial communities from Walker lake, Nevada to study Microbial Dark Matter (Phase II) - Walker Lake 11/02/13 Deep Sediment | ecosystem: Environmental > Aquatic >... | reverse complement strand
CCGGGCGGCCAGGATTTGCTTGAGCTCCCGGATTTCGTTCCGCAGCTTGTCGATATCCCGGTGCAGCTCCGATTCCTTTTCCGTGGCGATGGCTTCGATTTCCTCCAGCTGGTGGGCCTGGGCGTCCCGGGCCTGGCTCTGCATGGCCTCGACGATGACCGCGATGAAGAGATTAAGCATGGTGAAGGTCGCTACCATGATGAAGGGCACGAAAAAGAGCCAGGCATAGGGAAATTTCTCCAGCACCGGGCGGACGATCCCCATGGACCAGCTTTCCAGGGTCATGATCTGAAAGAGGGTGTACATCGAAGCGCCGATGGAACCGAACCAGTCGGGAAAGTGGCCCCCGAAGAGTTTGGTACTCATCACTGCCGCCACGTAGAAGAGCAGCAACAACAGGGCGGCGATCGAACTCAGGCCCGGGAGGGCGGCCAGCAGGGCCGAAACCACCTTCCGCATCCGGGGCGAAGCAGAGGCCAGCCGCAGAACCCGGAGGACCCGGAGGCTGCGCAGGACCGAAAAGGCCCCGGTGGCCGGCACCAAGGCGATGCCAACCACGATGAAATCAAAAACCCGCCAGGGATCCCGAAAAAAACGGGCGGGCCCCATGGCGATTATGGCCAGACTCAACTCGATGACGAAGATCGTCAAACAAATGCGGTCCAGCTGATAGAGCAGGCCACCATAAGGGTCGTTGATTCGGGGCACCGTTTCAAGCCCCAGGATCAAGGCGTTGATCACGATGACCGCAATCACCGCCCGCTGTATCGATCGCTTCTCAATCCAATGATAAAGCTGGTCCCGCCAGCCCCGGCTAAATTCCTGCATCATCTCGCCACCTCTTACCAGCCATATCGGGAAAAAACTGAGGGTCCATATTCAATAAGCCCTGCACTTTAAGTCAAATGGCGCAAGCTAGCAAGAAGCACTAACCTTGATGACGGTAAAACAAAACAACAATCCAATCACCTTGAACCGTCGGCGACAGCCGACCATTGGCGCAAGCCGGCAATAAGGATCTGGCCCCGGCGACGGCTGGACAGCAACAGGCAGCCCAAACCCTGAACCGGCAGTGAAGCCGACCATTTTGCCTTGCATGGCGGCGAGAATTGATGATATGCCAAAAGAAACAGTTGGTTCACCCCGCCCGCCAAACCAAAGACCGGAATCACCAAGCCGATGATCAAGCTCAGCAAACTGGACCTGCCCGGTATTTCTCGGGCCGCCGGCACCATCTCCCGCATTCTTGGCGACACCTCGATCAAGGCCGGACTGCCCCCGGGCACGCCGGTCCATGTCGGAGAACGCAAGACCGAAAAGGTCACGATCAGCATCGTCAATTACGACCTGGACGGCTGCAAATTCCACCAGACAGCCGCCCCGGAGGATTGCCTGGACTATCGTGACCAGCCCGGGGTCACCTGGGTCAGCATCGACGGCCTCCACCAGGTGGATCTCATCGAAAAAATCGGGGCCTGCTTCAAACTCCACCCCCTAATCATTGAAGATATCTGCAACACCACCCAGCGGCCCAAGCTGGACCTGTTCGAGGACTATCTCTTCCTGGTGGTCAAAATGCAGACCTACAACCGGGAAAGCCGCAGCATCGAGACGGACCAGGTCAGTCTGGTCCTCGGGCATAATTTCCTCCTCAGTTTCCAGGAAAAACCTTCCGAAATCTTCGCCGGGGTCAGGATCCGGATTGAAAACGGCAAGGGCCGGCTCCGCTCCCTGGGGCCGGATTATCTGGCCTATGCCCTGATCGACGCGGTGATCGATCACTATTTCAGCGTCCTGGAAGAACTCGGCGAGGATATCGAAAACCTGGAAGAGGAGGTGATCGGTCGCCCGCGCCGAGAGAGCATCGAAAAAATCCATTTGCTCAAGCGGGAGTTGATTCTGCTGCGCAAGTCGATCTGGCCCATGCGCGAAGTCCTCAACACTCTGCTGCGCCATGACGAAAGCGATCTGATCGGCTCCGCCATGGCCATTTACCTGAAGGATCTTTACGACCACACCATCCAGGTCATCGACATCGTCGAGGCCTACCGCGACGTGACCGCCGGCCTGATGGATATCTACCTGAGCAGCCTCAGCAACCGGATGAACGAGATTATGAAGGTGCTGACCATGATCGCCACGATCTTCATTCCCCTGACCTTCATCGCCGGCATCTACGGGATGAATTTCAATCCGGATCTGAGTCCCTGGAACATGCCCGAACTCAACTGGCGCTGGGGCTATCCCTTCGCCCTGGCCCTGATGGGCGCGGTGGTGGTGGGGATGCTGGTCTATTTCAAGCGGAAAAGCTGGTTGTAGATATGCTCCGCCCCAGTAATTTTGCCGCCAAGCCCCAGGCAGGCCGGACCTGGCGGTAATCTCCGGATTTGCTTGCCTAATTCTGCGGCACTGACCAGCATTTTCCGTTAAAATCGGGAGTGCTTTAATAACCCGGTCCAAAACGGAAAACCAAGGAGTGACCCCATGACCTCAAACCATCTTTACGATCTGATTATTGTCGGGGCCGGTCCCAGCGGCCTGACCGCCGGCATCTATGCCATGCGGGCGGCCCTCGATACCCTGCTCATCGACAAGGGTCTGCCCGGCGGCCAGATGAACAACACCGACACCGTCGAAAACTGGCCCGGCAGCGAGACCATCAGCGGCAGTGAGCTGGGTGCCGCCATGGCCTCCCACGCCAAGGCTTACGGCCTGGAAATCCGCCAGCAGGAAGTGCGGGAGATCGAGCCGGGCATCGATTGTCACCTGGTCCGCCTGGATGAGGGCGAGGAACTGCGGACCCTGAGCCTGATAATCGCCGCCGGCGGCAGCCCCCGCAAACTGGAGGTGACGGGCGAAGCGGAAAACTACGGCAAGGGAGTTTCCTACTGCGCGGTCTGTGACGGTTTTTTCTTCCGCAACAAGACCGTGGTGGTGGTGGGAGGCGGCGATTCCGCCCTGGAAGAATCGCTCTACCTGGCCAAAATCGCCACCAAGGTTTACCTGGTGCACCGGCGCGACGCCTTCCGGGGCGGCATGATCCTGCAGAAACGGGTGCTGGCCGAGAAAAAGATCGAAATCCGCTGGAATACGGTGATAAGCGCCATCAACTCCGATCAGGGGGGGATCACCGGAGTCAGCACCGAAGACACCCAAAGCGGGGCAAAGGGCCAACTGGCCTGCGACGGGGTTTTCATCTTCATCGGCTTTGATCCGGACAATTCCCTGATTCCGGCCGGCACCAGGATGAACGCCGATGGCTATGTGGTCACCGACAGCAAGTGCGAGACCAACCATCCCGGCATCTTCGTCGCCGGGGATTTGCGGGAAAAATACGTCAAGCAGATCATCACCGCCGCCGCCGACGGCTGCGTGGCAGCCCAGGCCGCCGCCCGTTATGTCGAGAACCGCAAGGACAGCCAGCCGTGATCGGTCCCGAAAACCGCCTCCCCCGGGCCGACCCCAGCCGGCTGCTAAGCGCCATCCAGGTGGAGGAATCCTGCCTCGAGCTGCCGTTGACCCGGCGGATTATGGAGCGGGCCGGGAATTTACCGCTCACCGTGGTGGCCGAAGGGGCCGGGCCGGGAACCGACCTGGCCCCCTATCCCCAGGGCTTGAGCCAGGGCAAGAGGTTGCTCCACCTTGGCCGCAACCGGGGCCGTTTCCTCAAGCCCTGCCCCGCCACCCGCAATTACCGCTGCTGTGATTACCAGGTACTCAATATCGGGGCCAACTGCCCGATGGATTGTGTTTACTGCATTCTCCAAGCCTACCTGAACAATCCCTGGCTCTCCTTTTACGTCAATGTGGAAGACCTCTTTCGGGAACTCGACCAGGCCCTGGAGCCCACGGCCGACAGAGAAGCGGCGACCGAACCGGCTGGCCCCCCCAGCCAGGGCGAAGCCGAGAGCGGCCGGGAACAGGTAGCGGACTCGAGACGCCGCAAATTCTGGCGTATCGGCACCGGCGAGTTCACCGACAGCATGGCCCTGGACCGCCTCACCGGCCTGAGTGCCCAGCTCATCGAATACATGGCCGGCCGAAAAAACGCGGTGCTGGAATTGAAATCCAAGGCGGTGGTGCTGGATCATCTGCCGGAGCTCAAGCATAACGGGCGAACAATCATGGCCTGGTCGCTGAACAGCGCCGAGGTAATGGGCAAACTGGAATTGCACTGCGCCGATCTTGAAACCCGCCTGGAGGCCGCCGCCCTCTGCGCCTCCTGGGGTTACCCCCTGGCCTTCCATTTTGACCCGATCATCCATCATCCCGGCTGGGAGCAGAGCTACGCCGCCACCATCCGCCGCCTGTTCGCGGTGGTCCCGGCCCGGAGCATCGCCTGGATCAGTCTCGGAGCCTTCCGTTTTCTGCCGGCCCTGCGCAGGGTGATCAACAGCCGGTTTCCCAACGCCAATTTCATCCACGAGGAATTCGTGCCCGGCCTGGATAACAAGTTTCGCTATTTTCGGACCCTACGGGTCGGCATGTATCAGGTTCTGATTAAGGAGCTGGCCCGCCATACCGCTCCCAATACCTGCATTTATCTCTGCATGGAAAACGACCCGGTCTGGCGTGAGGTGTTCGGCTACACTCCGGCAGAAAAAGGGGGGCTGCCGGCCATGCTCGATGCCGCGGCGCAGCGCCACTAAACCTCGGCTGCCGGCGCGGGCAGGCGGTTGACCGGGGCTTCCCGGAGATCGTCAAACCAGGAGAAATAATTTGCCGCCCCCTGGATGCCCTGCTCGATCAATTCCCCTTTACGCTGGTCGGAAAGGGCAAAGTCGGTGGTTTTGACGTCCAGGGTATCGATATAGACCGTGCGCTGCCAGTCATCGCTATGGAGGTGCTGGTTCTCCTGAACCTGCATGATCGCGGTAAGCAGGGCCCGGGCGTAGTCGCTGAATCGGTCGATGGCCTGGCCCCGGGGAGGTTCATTGTAGCGAAAGCGGGCGATTTCCTCCCGAGTGTCGAGCCGCAGGCCCAGGGTCTGGCGGTTGTAAACGTAGGGGCTGTGGCCGGGCCGGGCCAGGGCGAAACGGGCGTTCTCCCGGTCGTAATAACTGGTGGCCCGGGCAGCCTGCGGCTCGGCGGCCAGATCGATATAGCGCTGGCGATCGAAGAGCTTGACCGGGTAGTTGAGCTGAACACCCCCGTCCACGTAAACCTCCCGGTTCTCCCCCCGGCGCACCGCGGCAAAAAACAGGGGAATCGACATGCTGATCCGCAAGGCCTCGGCCAGGGGCATGGCCGGATGGCGCTCGGCGGAAAAAACCTCGGCAAAGCCGGTGGAAAGGTTGGTCCCGATTACGTAAAGCTCTGGCCGGCCGGCCTTTTGCAGGTCAGCGAAGGTGGCCTGCGCATCGCCGAGCCGGGCCTTGATCAGGGCCCCGATCCAGCCTCCGAAAAAATCTCCCTTGTACCAGCCAAAATCGCGGGCCAGCCGGCGAATATCGCGAATAATCCCAAAGGAATCATCCATGAACTTGGCAAAATCGGTTGATTCAAGGATCTGCTTCTGTTCCTGCAGATCGTAGCCCAGGGCCACGATCAGGGCATTGATCGCTCCTGCGCTGGTCCCCCCCACCCGCCGGATCTCCGCCAGTATTTCCCGTTGCGCGAGGATCTGCATCGCCCCCACATAGGCGATGCCCTTGACCCCGCCGCCCTCGAAAATCAAATTGCGAAATTGCGCCGTCATCTTGCCTCCTCCCCGGTGCTGATTGATCCCTGCCTGTCACACTATAGTGGCAGATAAGATCAAAAAGTCAAGCAGCGCTCCGATAACCCCCACTGCTCGAGACGGCTGGCGGATCAGGTTTATGGACCCGGTTCAGCGGCGGCGGCGGCGGCGAGTTCCCGGGCCCGGGCCAGGATGCTGCGGGCGAGGTCGCCGAACACCAGGGAATGCAAGGGCAGAACCGTATACCAGTAGAGGCGGCCCCAGACGCCGTTGGGGTAAAAATGGGCGGTCTGGATCAATTGCCCTTTCTGGATGTCGAACTCCAGCCAGGCCTTGCCCGGCACCTTCATCTGGGCTGCCAGCAGCAGGCGTTTGCCGGGCTTGAGGTCGGCCACCTTCCAGAAGTCGAGGGCGTCCCCGATCCGCAGTTCAGTGGGATGGCGGCGGCCGCGGTTAAGGCCGTAGCCCCCCGCCACCTTGTCGATAAAACCCCGCATGCGCCAGAGAAAATTGTAGGTGAACCAGCCCCGTTCGCCGCCGATGGAACTGGCGGCGGCAAAAACCGCCGCCGGCGGCAGATCGCCGCAGTCCACCACCCGGCGATCACGCAGAAAAGCGGCGCTCATTTCCTCCTGGCCCCCGATATCACAGATTGCCCCGGCACTGCTGTCGCACCAGCGGCTCAAGACCTGCTGCCGTTCGATCTCCGCCAGGGCTTGTTTGACCGCCTCCTCGTAAGAGATCGGCTGGATCTGGGGGAAAAATCGGCGGGCATGATCATTCTGGACCAGGGTTTCCGAGCGCAACCCTTCGACCAAGGCGGCGGCGATGGCATAAGGGACCGGGGTAAAGAGCACCAGCCAGTAAGAGGAAAGCCGCGGCGAGAGTACCGGCACCGGAATGATAAAACGCCTGAGTCCCATGATTTCGGCCGCTTTAAGCAGCATGGCCCGGAAATCGCTGCGCTCACTGCCGATGTCCACCACCAGGTTGCCGGGAGAATCAAGGTTGAGCGCCGCCACCAGGTAGGCCAGCACGTCATCCACCGCGATGGGCTGGGTCTGGGTCTTGATCCAGCGGGGTGTCACCATCAGCGGCAGCTTCTGGGTTAGGTGGCGAATGATCTCAAAGCTGGCGCTGCCAGAACCGATGATAACCCCGGCCCGGAACCAGATGGTCTGGATTTCCCCGGGCCGGGCCGAGAGAATCTCCCCGGTCTCGATTCGGCTCAACAGATGTTTGCTGGCCGACTCCTTAACCCCCAGGCCCCCGAGATAGATGATCCGCTTAACTCCCTGGCGGATGGCGGCATCCCGAAAATTGACCGCGCTTTGCCGGTCCAGCCGATCGTAATCCGCCCCGGCTCCCATGGAATGAATGAGGTAATAGGCGGTTTCGACCCCGGCCAGAGCCCGGTCGAGCCCGGCCGGATCGAAGGTATCGCCCTCGATGATCTCCACCCGATTTCTGACCCCGCCCCCCACCTTGTGACGATTGCGCACCAACAGGCGAACGGCGCAGTCGCCCTGGGCCAGCAATCTTTCCTGCAGGCGGCGGCCGATATAGCCAGTGGCGCCGGTTATCAACACCAGGGGTTGGTGGGTCATCGAGAATCCTTTGGGTTGGCGTTGCGAGGCATTTACCCATCCCCAACCGGGAGGGGACCGCTCAAGCGCCAGTCTATGCGATCGGGCGGCGCGAAAGAAGCAAAAAACGTCGCCGCGATCTCATGGCGGACACTTCCGGCCAGGAAGGGCCGGTGGCGCCGGGTCAAGAGTTAATCCCGGTTGAAAATGATCAGCTTTTCCGTGGCGAACCCCTGTTCCCGGGCCTGCGCCAGCAGGGCGGCGAAGGTTGCGTCATCCAGGGCCGGAGCTCGGGCCATCAGCCAGAGAAACTTGCGATCCGGGGTTCCGACCACCACCGTCTGATAGGCGGGATCCAGGGCCAGAATCCAATAGTCCCCGCTGGTCAACCGGGGAAACCGCCGGGAGAACCAGTTATCGAAACTAACGCTGAGTTTGGCGTTGGATTGGGGGTCGACAACCGAGGCAATCCCCGTAACTTGCTTGAAGCCCCCGCTAGGGGTGGGACAGGAGTTGACCACCGCCAGTCGGTTATCCGGCAGCAGCTGGTACTCGGCCCGGGACTGCAGGCAGTCACGCTGGAACCACATGGGCAGACGGGCCAGCTCATACCAGGTTCCACTGTAGCGCTCGAGATCTACCGAGGAGACCGGGGCCGGCGGGGAGACGGCAGGTCCACGGCAACCCCCGTTAAAAAGCAGCAGGGCAAGCAGCAGGGCAAGATAAAGGGGGCGATGGACCATGGTTTCCGGGCTTCTTCTCCAGGGTTTGCCTGCCGCAGTCGGGAGAGGCAGGCAACAAAAAAGGCGACCCGCAGGCCGCCTCGTGGATGGTTTATTCTTTTAGCGGATCAACCCCCGAAGTCATACGCGAAAGCCTCTTTCTCAATGGACTCCACCTTGCTGCCCAGATCTTCGATTTTGGCCCGCATGGGTTCATTATCCGGCTTCCAGTCGGTGGGGCAAGAGGTCCGCAACTGATCAATCCGATCCTCAAGCTCTGTAACCAGAATGTTGAGATCACCGACGCTGCCCAGCATCTTTTCTTTGTCTCCGGTGGGCAACTTGTCGATTTTACGAACAACATCATAAAGTTTGGCTTTCCAGGTAGTCAGTTCAATTTCAGCGCTGCGACAAAAATCTTTGGCTTTCATTACAACCTCCTTAATTCCTGTTTTGGTATTAAAATAATTTTTGCCAGTTTCGATTAACCTGGCTCCATTATTGCCTTAATGAGGATTATCATCATATTATACCCCATTGTCAAGCATTCCATCTGCAATAAATATTCGCCCAAATTAGAAAATATAAAAACATGCGGCACCTCTGTCGATCTGTTATGCGAGAAAACCGGGCGGCCTGAGTCTCCCCCCGGTTTACCGCAGTCCCGCGAAGCTGGGAGTTTCATGCACCAAAGAGCAATGCGGGCCGTCGGCCGCCAATCAGCTGCCCGCTCGGCGGGTCAGGCTGCATGACGCAACAACCGATTGGAGTTGACATCCCCGCCGCACCTTTCTAGAATGGCACAAATTTTCGCCAATCGGACCAATAACCGTTCATCCCGTCAGCCAGCGAGGTCCTTTATGATCAACAAAGTAATTCTTATCGGCAACCTGGGCGCGGACCCGGAGGTGCGTTACTCCCAGAGCGGCGACGCCATCACCACCTTCCGCCTCGCCACCACCGAAGTCTGGAAGAAACAGGACGGCGGCAAGGAAGAGCAGACCGAGTGGCACCGGATCGTCGCCTTCAAGCGACTGGGGGAAATCTGCGGGGAATACCTGTCCAAGGGCTCCAAGGTCTACATCGAGGGCCGGATCCAGACCAGGAAGTGGCAGGACAAGGACGGCAATGACCGGTTCATTACCGAGATTGTCGCTCGCGAGATGAAGATGCTATCGCCCCGGGGCGGCGGCGGCTCCGCCGGCGGCCAAAGCAAGGATGATGAGCCCTACCCCGACGTTCCCATCGGCGACGACGTTCCTTTCTAACCACCATTCCTGAAATTGCCAGGCGGGAAACCTACCGGCCGATCCGAGCCGGATCCCCGGCCCAGCCGGCTCTGGCCTCAGCCCTCCCGGAACCCACTGCGGCTCCTTGGGGGCTGAGACCTCCGGCTTTTTTGCTGTCCTTAATGCTCTGCTTGGGGTGCTGAAACCAAGCGAGCAGACTTGCGGAATCCTGTTGGGTGTCTGCCTCCCGGCCTCTGTCCGTTCAACGCCGCTCCCGGCCAGCCGGGTTGGTTGTCTCTTGACCGCCGCGGGGTTTTATTGTTGTAAAGCAGGGGGAGGAGCAAGGTTTGAGGCTTGAGGCTCGAACCATGGCTTTTGGCAGCTTGCAATTTGATCCTGGCCGGAACCGCCTTTGCAAAGAGAGTCTCCCATGCCCCGTCATCCCGCCCAAGCTCCCTGCCTGGTCTATGCCAATGCCCGCGGGGAAATCAAGGACCTGCCCGATCTGCTGATGGCGGGGCGCAGTGGCCAGGACTTCAAGCCCCCCCCCTTGAAGGCTCTGATTCCCCTGCCGCCGGGCAGCGAGCTTTTTGTCCTGCCCGGACGCCAGCCGGTGGGAATTGACCCGACCAGCTGTGAGGCCTTGCTCCTGGCGGAAGATCCCGAGGAGCCGGGAACCCCGGCTCAGGCGGTGGCCGCCTTTATGGCCCCGGCCCATACCGCCATTCTTTGGGCCGCATTCCAGAACAAGGATCCCCAGGTCCCGCCGCTGCCTCTTTTCGCCTACACCGCGGTGGGCTGGTACCAGGACGGCTTCTGGGTCTGCGGCTTTCGCAGTGATGACGACCGCCGCCAGGAATTCGGACGCTATCGCCCCGCGGCCATTCAACGGCGCACCAAAGAACGCCTGGCCGCCCTTCCCGCCAACCGGCTGGTACAGCACCTGGGCAAATGTTGTTTGACCTACGGTTGTCCGGCGGCGGTCAACTATTTCATGGACAAATTTGAAGCGCCCCTGCCCAGTTCCCCCCATTGCAACGCGCGCTGCCTGGGTTGCATTTCCCTGCAGCCCGCGGGTTGCTGCCCCGCCACCCAGGAAAGAATCAAGTTCGTCCCCTCCCCGGCGGAGATCGCCGAAATAGCCGCCGGGCACCTGGAAAAAACCGGCCATGTGGTCAGCTTCGGCCAGGGCTGCGAAGGGGAACCACTGCTCCAGGCCGCGACCCTGGCCGCCGCCGTCAAAATGATTCGCCAGCGCACCAGCCGGGGCCGGATCAACTGCAACACCAACGCCGGCCGGCCGGAAGCGGTGGCAACCTTGAGTACTGCCGGCCTGGATGCCCTCCGGGTCAGCCTCAACAGCGCCCGGGCCAACTATCATCGGCGCTATTACCGCCCCCTGGATTTCAGCCTGGAAGAAGTCAGGGAGTCGATCAGGATCATGAAGAGAGCCGGCAAATTCGTATCCCTCAATTATTTCATCCTGCCGGGCTTCACCGACGATCCGGCCGAATTCACCGCCCTGTGCCGCCTGATCGCCGATTGTCGGCCGGATTTTATCCAGTTGCGCAACCTCAATATGGATCCGGACTGGTACCTGGGGGAACTTGATTTCAAGCCGACGGGGCCGGCATTGGGGATTACGGCCTGGCGCGCCGCTTTAGCCCGGGAATTTCCCCACCTGGGTTTTGGTTATTTCAATCCGCCGGCGGGGCCCAAAAGCGGGCGGGCGGCCAAACCGGCCGGCGCCGGCAACACCACTCCTCGAGGAACCAGCAGCCCCGGCAACCAGCGGAGCAAAACCCGCGACCCTGAATCAGGACGGCACCGCAAATGAACTCGCCATTTACCGCCGCCAACGCCCGCCTGCTGCGCCTGGCCGCCCTGGCCTCGGTGAGCGTGGCCACGACCCTGATAGCCATCAAGCTCTTTGCCTGGCACCTCACCGGTTCAGCCTCGCTGCTGGCCTCATTGGTGGATTCGCTGATGGACCTGGCCGCTTCGGCGATCAACTTCATGGCGATCCGCTATTCCCTCAAAAGCGCCGACCACGAGCACCGTTTCGGCCACGGCAAGGCGGAGTCCCTGGCCGGCCTGGCCCAGGCCTCGTTCATCGCCGGCAGTGCCGTTTTTCTGATAGTGTACACCAGTAGTCGCCTGCTGGCTCCCCGGCCCCTGGAAAATATCGATATCGGCCTGGCGGTGATGCTTTTTTCCCTGGTGCTCACCGTGGGCCTGGTCGGCTTTCAACGCCATGTCATTCGCAAGACCGGCTCCGTGGCCATCCGGGCCGATTCCCTCCACTATCTCACCGATATCCTCACGATCCTGATAACCATCGCCGCCCTGGTCCTGGTCCGCCTAGACCTGCTCTGGGCCGATCCCCTGCTGGCCCTGGCCATCGCCCTTTACATCCTCTATTCCGCCGGCCTGATTATCCGTGAAGCCCTCCGCCACCTGATGGACCAGGAATTGCCCGCCAAAATCAAAGGGCGGATCCGGGAGATCGCCTTGGCCGATGAGAGGGTGCTGGGGATTCACGATCTGCGCACCCGCCAATCCGGCCAGACCAAATTCATTCAGTTCCATCTTGATCTGACGGCCGAGCTTACCCTCAACGAGGCCCACGCCATCGGCAAGGAAATAGAAAAAAGCCTGCAGCAGGCCTTTCCCGGGGCCGATATCACCATCCACCAGGATCCAATCACCGATCATTCGCCGCTGGGGTAGGTAATCCGGGGCAGGATTATAACCGACCCCAAGCACCAAGCAACCGCCGGGGACCACCAGGAAAACCGGCCGCCGCCCCGACCCGGCCGGGCCCCTATGTCTCCCGGTTGACTGCGAAAAAGGCCAGGGCCCTTTGCCGAGCCTGGCCAAGATCTGAACTTGACTGTACCGCCGCAGCCAGATGGTGGCCGAAAGGGTAATTGCGAGCATAGTAGTGGGTAAACTCCTTGAGCCGGCCCAGGCGGCGCTCGGGAGCAAAGCTCTCCTCCAACAAGGCGATAAAGCGTAGATAGATCGCGACTTTGTCCGGCGTTCCATCCTCTCGCCAAAGGATTCCATCCATCGGCCGGCCAGTGGCTTGGCCGGGATTATCCTGCCTGGCGCTCCAGCCGATATCCGCGGCGATTTCCTGGAAAAGCCAAGGGGTGGCGGCGGCGGCCCGGCCGATCATCAGGCCGTCGGCCCCCGTTTGGGCCAGGCACCTGACCGCATCGGCCGGGGCAAAGATGCCGCCGTTGGCCACCACCGGAATTTGCAGCCAGGACTTTACCCGGCCCACCCAGGGCCAGCGCGGCTTGCGACCGAAGGGTTCCCCCCTTAGGCGGGCATGCACGTTAAGCAGGTCGAGGCCGGCGTCCTCGAGCATCCGGCAGAAACCCCGCAAGCGGCTGGCATCCAGGGTTTCTCCCAAGCGGATCTTGGCGCTCAGGGGCAAAGAGGTGCGCCGGCGAACTTCCGTCACCAGAAGCCGAACCAGGGTCGGATCTTCCATCAGGCGGCTGCCCCCGCCCAAGCGGCGAATATCCGGGGCCGGGCAACCCAGGTTGAGATCCAGGGCCTGGGCACCCAGGGTTTCCACCGCCGCCACCGCCGCTGCCGCATCTTCCAACCGGGTTAAAAGCAATTGGTAGGAAAGCGGACGCTCCATGCCATGCCGGACCAAACAGGGCGAAACGGTGGGATTTTCATGGGGCAGGCGGCGGGCCGCCAGCATTTCGGTGGCCAGAAGCCCCACTCCGCCCAGCTCCACCAACAACCGGCGTAAAGCCGAATGAGTCACCCCCGCCATCGGGGCCAGCAAGAGGGGAGGGCTGATCCGCAATCTCCCGAACGCCAGGCTGTTTTGCGACCCGGCCAAATTAGTCATGTCACCACCTCTATTTCCTTTTCCTGGTTACCGCCAGCAGGGCCCGGGGCCTGGCTCTGGCGCCGCGGCAAGGGCAAACAGCCCCTTCAGCCCCGTGTTGTGATCCTTTATAACGGGCTACCGTTGACTTTGCCACTTCGGCGGTGATATACAATTAATTAGATGACTTTTCTGAATTACTCCTCATTTCTGTCAATTTATCTTTATCGTCGAATTTAGGAACTAAACACTGATTCACCACCAAAATAATTTACCGCATGTTAACCACATTTTTACAGTAAACCCGATAAGATGTGGCAAACGAGAATGGTTTTGCTGAGCGTCCATTCCTTTAAAAGACAACGGTAATCGACTTTTTCTGGTCCAAGGAGGTGATGATTGACAGGCAAAGCAGCGATCTGGTTTTTTTTACAGAGCTTTTTGAGAAGCAAAAAATGAAGGAGGAGGAAAAAGATGGTCAAAAGTCATAACTCATTTTTCGCGGCGCTGGCAGCCTTCGCCGTGGTCGGCGGGCTCAGCCTCTTCGGCGTCGCCGGCGCCCAGGCGGCACTCAAGACGGTGGACATCAACACCTGTTACCAGTGCCATGACAACATCAAGCAGTTTCACATCAGCGGCAAGCATGCCGGCATCAACTGCGGATACTGCCACAGCGAAACTGATCAGCATCTCCGCAGTCCGATGAACAAGCCGGTCACTTCGGTTGACCAGCGGACCTGTGGCCAGTGCCACGCCGAGCAGTTCAACTCCATGCTCCAGGTCAACTGGGATCGCGAGGCCAAGCACGAAAAGGCCTCCCCCACCGGGCGCACTTCCCGTTACGACTACCTGATGAAGCCCCACGGCTTCACCCGTGAACACGCCGAGCCCCGCAGCCACGTTTTCATGCTGGTTGACCATCTCCTGGTCGATCGGGGCTACGGCGGCCGGTTCCAGCTCAAAAGCTGGGAGTTGATCGGCGACGCCGCCGCCGCCCAGCGCAGCGCCTGGGAAGTACTTTACGATGTCGAACCCCAGACCAACAACCAGAAGGCCTTCCAGCAGCAAACCGCCACCGCGGCCAACCCTGTCTGCATGTTCTGCAAATCCCAGGACAACATCCTCAACTGGGCCTACATGGGCGATCCCCATCCCAAGGCCAAGTGGGACCGGACCTCCAACGTGGTGGACTTTGCCCGCAGCCTGACCCATGCCCTCAACTGCTTCACCTGCCACGATCCCCACTCAACCCGGCCGCGGATCACCCGCGACGCCCAGATCCAGGCTATCGTTGACCGGGGTGAAGGGACCTATCCTTACGATCCGGAAAAAAGCAAGCGGATCACGGTGGAAAAGGTCGAGTTCCGCGACGGCTACCGGGCCATCGGGCTGCTCAGCCAGCCCGACTCGACCATGATGTGCGCCCAATGCCACGTCGAATACAACTGCAACCCGGGCATCGATGCCGCAACCGGGGAAAGGGTAACCATGGCCGACCAGCGCACCAACCTGATGCAGTGGTCCAACGTTTTCGACTACAACCGCCGGATGTACGAAGACTTCAAGTTCATCGACTTCCGCAACGCCGTCACCGGGGCCGATCAGATGAAGCTGCAGCATCCGGAAGCGGAAACGTTCTGGGGCTCCAAGCATGAAAGGGCCGGAGTCGAGTGCAAGGACTGCCATATGCCGCAAATGGTTTCCAAGGCTGGGGTCAAGTACACCTCACACCTCCAGACCAGTCCTCGCTACCACGGCATGGAGAACACCTGTCTGCGCTGCCATACCGACTGGAGCGCGGATCGCGCTCTTTACACCATCGGCTCGGTCAAGGCTTACATCCGGGGCAAGATCAACAAAGCCGAGTTCTGGCTCGCCGAGCTGATCGACACCTTTGTCCGGGCCAAGGATCTGGGCGTGCCGGAGAGCGTGCTGGCCGAGGCCCGCAAGCACCACACCGAAGCCAATACCCATTGGGAATGGTGGGTAGCCGAGAACTCCGATGGCTTCCATAACCCGGAGGCGGCTCGCAAGTCGCTGACCCACTCGATGACCGAATCCCAGAAGGGGATCAAATTGCTCAACGACGCCATCGAGGAACGGAGAAAAGCTGTTGCCAAGCTGCGCTAAGGGCTTGTGCTGATAGCCGGCTAGTTGTATAGACAGGCAAAAGGCGGGGCGAGATTGTTCCCGTCTTTTGCCTGTTCATTTTGCGCTGGTCGCTTACCTCCCCGACGACACGATCCCGGCTCGGCAAGAATTATCCCGCCCTCAGCAGGCAGGTCTCGGGCAAAAAGCGCTGCCGGCCCAACCAGAATTCCCGCCAATCACAACCACTCAACAAGGCTGCTTCCCAAGGCGGCAAGCAAGGAACGGATATAAGATGAAAAGACTTATCGCGATTTTGTTGGTCATGATCCTGGCCGCCGCCTGTGGGCGAGAGCAGCAGGAAATCATCGGCGCCGAGGCCGGGCCGGCCCCCGCCGAGGGCTACATCGTCCAGGTGGGTGAGAGCTATATCACCGCTCGGCAGTTGGAACAGGAAATGGCAAGCATGCCGGAAAGCCGCAGAATGGCCTATAACATGGCCGGCGGCCAGGAACGCCTGCTCGACGAGATGATCAAGCGGGAGATGTTCCGCCAGGAAGCGGTCCGGGCCGGCCTGGACCAAAGCGATGAATATCGCCAGCGGGTTGAATACTTGAGCCGGCTGTCCCTGGTGGAGATGTTCCTGGAGGACAAAATCCAGGCCGGCGTTACGGTCAGCGACCGGGAAGTCAGCGATTATTACGAGCAGCACAAGGAAAATGAGTTTACCAATCCCCTCAGTGGCGAAACCCAGCCCTTTCTCAGTGTGCGGGATAATATTCGCCGCTACCTGCTGATGGAAAAACAGCGCCAGGTTTTTGACGATTACATGGAAGAAATGCTGGAAAGGTATGTGGTGAGAATGGCCCAGGATCCGGTCTTTGAGATTCCGCCGACCCCGGCCGCCCAGGAGTAAAGCCTGGTCATCATCCTCCAGCGCCCCCCCGAAATCCCTTTAAAAAAGCAAGCCGCCGTCTTCCCTGCAGGAAGACGGCGGCTTTTTTAGTGGCCGGTTATAACCTTACAGCTAATCGCCTTGCCGGGCGGCCTTGGTAAAGGTCAAACCGGCGGCCCCCTCGGGCCGGTCAACCAGAATGGTGTCCCCCTCGGCGAAGGCCCCTTCGAGGATCTTCATGGCCAGGGCATCCTGGATGTGACGCTGGATCGCCCTTTTGAGGGGACGGGCGCCAAAGTTGGGGTCGTAGCCAACCTCGATGAGAAATTCCTTGGCGGCTCCGCTGAGTTCAATCCGGTAATGCTGATCACTCAGCCGCCGGGTCAGCAGCTCGATCTGGATCTCGACAATTCGCCCGAGATCTTCCCGACTCAAGGCGTGGAAGATGATGATCTCATCGATCCGGTTGAGAAATTCCGGCCGGAACTGGGCGTGGAGAATTTCGTCAACCCGGGCTTTCATCTCCTCGCGGCGTTCCTCTCCCAGGTCCATGATCAATTGGCTGCCCAGGTTGGAGGTCATGATCAGGATGGTATTCTTGAAATCCACCGTCCGGCCCTGGCCGTCGGTCATCCGGCCATCATCGAGGATCTGGAGCAGGACATTGAAGACATCGGGATGGGCCTTTTCGATTTCATCGAACAAAATCACCGAATAGGGGCGCCGCCGCACCGCCTCGGTGAGATAGCCACCCTCCTCGTAGCCCACATAGCCGGGAGGCGCCCCGATCAGCCGGGCCACCGAGTGCTTTTCCATGAACTCGGACATATCGAGGCGGATCATGGCCTTCTCGGTGTCGAAGAGAAAGCTGGCCAGGGCCCGGGCCAACTCGGTCTTGCCCACCCCGGTGGGCCCCAGGAAGATAAAGGAACCCAGGGGCCGGTTGGGATCCTGGAGGCCCGCCCGGG
>Ga0114946_10001327_pt1 | contig 17028 bp, 12 predicted proteins | sample WalLakDeSediment_FD_88676 | JGI IMG/M metagenome (GOLD analysis project Ga0114946, IMG submission 88676) | Lake sediment microbial communities from Walker lake, Nevada to study Microbial Dark Matter (Phase II) - Walker Lake 11/02/13 Deep Sediment | ecosystem: Environmental > Aquatic >... | reverse complement strand
AATGGTCCGGGGAGGAGGAGTCCGTAGAGGCTGAGCCGGAGCCGGAGCCGATCTCCGAGGCGGAATGGTCCGGGGAGGAGGAGTCCGTAGAGGCTGAGCCGGAACCGGAGCCGATCTCCCAGGCGGAATGGTCCGGGGAAGAGGAGTCCGTAGAGGCTGAGCCGGAACCGGAGCCCACCCGACCCGAATCGATCTCCTTTGATGCGGATCCGGAGGATAGCCACTCGGAGCCGACCTTCGGAGACCCGGAGCCCACCTTCTCCATGGATTCCCCAACTCTCGGCCAGCATCCCGGGAGCGTGGCCCCTCCTGAGCATACCCCGGTTGAGGAGGATACGGCACCCGCCCCACGTCCTCTGTTCGGACGGCGCGACCCCAAGGAGAAGGCCCAGCGGCTGGCTCGCGTACTCGTATCCGACATCATCCTCTACAACCCGGATCGCCACAGGATGGCTCTCAATACCGGCCGGGTGAGGGAGGAGTTCACGGATGAGATCCAGAAATCCTGGGTGGAGTACGTCGAGCAGGTCGGTGAGGAGATCGCCACGAGCACTCCCTTCTTCGACGAAGCCCTGACGGAGATCTTGGAGGGAAGATCCGGGAGTTCCTGATCCCGGTGGCCACCGAAGGAACCGAGTGAGAGGCTCCCCTCTTTCGGGATTCCTTGGGTGGCAGGGTTAATCCAGGCTCCCCCTGCCAGGGCGCCGTTGCGTGCCCCATTGGGCCTGAGGGGGTTTTTCGCGAGATTTGGAGGGGTCGCACTCGAGGGCGACCCCTCCTGTGCGTTTGTACGGCATTGCATGCAACGATGGAATCGAGACCATGACGAGCGAGCTATTGAATCAGCTGTCCGACCTTAGAGAGCGCGTTTCAGAGCTCCGGGGGTATCTTTGACATTCCTAACAAAGAGGCCAGGCTTCAACAGCTGGAGGAGGCCATGGCCTCCCCGGCGTTCTGGGACAATCAGGAAGCCGCCCGAAAGACCATTGAAGAGGCGAACCATCTGAAGAGTTGGGTTCACCCTTGGGCGGCTCTCTTCAGACAAATGACGGATCTTGCGGAGATGGCCGAGCTCCTTGAGGCAGAGCCCGACAAAGGACTGGAGGCCGATTGGTCCCGGGAGCTCGGGCAGGTGTTTGGCTTGCTGGATGAGTTGGAGCTCAGGACCATGCTCCAGGGAGCCGACGATCACCGAAACGCCATACTGACGATCCATCCGGGAGCCGGGGGGCTGGAGTCCCAGGACTGGGCGGAGATGCTGGTGAGGATGTATACGCGCTGGGCCGAGCGGCATGGATTCGAGATCTCCGTCCTCGACCTTCAGCCGGGAGAGGAAGCCGGGATCAAGAGCGCCAGCTTCGAGATCAAGGGTGACCACGTCTACGGCTACCTCAAGGCCGAGAAGGGTGTCCACCGGCTCGTCCGAATGTCGCCCTTCGACTCCCAGTCCCGGCGGCATACGTCCTTCGCGTCGGTGTTCGTCTATCCTGAGGTGGATGACGATATCGAGGTGGAGATCGACGAATCGGACCTGCGCGTGGACACCTACCGGGCCTCGGGGGCTGGTGGCCAGCATGTGAACAAGACCGACTCGGCCGTACGCATCACCCACGTCCCCACCGGAATCGCAGTGGCATGCCAACAGGAACGGTCCCAGCACAAGAACCGGAGCACTGCCATGAAGATGCTCCGGGCGGCTCTCTACGAGCGCGCCCTCCGGGAGCAGGAGGCCGAGAAGGAGGCTTTGGAGGCCACCAAGACGGACATCGGATGGGGAAGTCAGATCCGATCCTACGTATTCGCACCCTATACCATGGTCTCGGATCACCGGACCGAGCTCAAGGTGGGAGACGTCCAAGGCGTCATGGATGGGAAGCTCGATCCGTTCATCGAGGCGTACCTGAAAGAGTTCGGAGGCACGGCCGCGGCATGATGGAAGACTTGAACCAGGTCATGAGGAGCCGGCGGGAGAAGCTGGAGCTTCTGGAAAAGAAAGGGATCCGGCCTTTCGCCTATGGATACTCCAGGAGCCACCAGGCGGATGCGGCCCTGACGCTCTTTCGTAGGGAAGAGGCTGATGGGTCCGTGGACAGGGAAGGACATGGTTCCGCCGTGGCTGTGGCCGGACGCATGGTAAGCTTCAGAGGTCACGGAAAGAGTGCTTTCGGCCATCTGGAGGACACCTCCGGGACCATTCAGGTGTACTTCCGTAAGGATGTCCTGGGGGAAGAACCTTTCCAGGACCTTTTGGACCTTGTGGACCTGGGGGACTGGCTGGGAGTGAAGGGAGAGATGTTCCGCACCCGGACGGGTGAGATCACCGTGAGGGTGTCCTCATGGGAGCTCCTGTCCAAATCCCTCCGCCCCCTCCCCATGGGCAAAACCGAGGAGGATTCCGAGACCGGACAACGGATCACCCACAGCGGATTCGGGGACATCGAGACCCGGTATCGGAGGCGCTACGCAGACCTGGCCGTCCATCCCGAGGTCCGAGAGGTCTTCAGGACCAGGAGCCGGATCGTCACCGCCATGAGGGAGTTCATGGACGCTGAGGGGTTCCTGGAGGTCGAGACTCCGGTGCTCCAGCCGGTCTATGGCGGCGCGGCCGCCAGGCCATTCCTCACCCGGCACAACGCCCTGGACCGGACTCTCTACCTCCGCATTGCCGACGAGCTCTACCTGAAGCGGCTCATCGTGGGGGGATTCGACAGGGTCTACGAGATCGGGAAGGACTTCAGGAACGAAGGGATCGACCGCTTCCACAACCCTGAGTTCACCATGCTGGAGTTCTATCAGGCCTTCGCCGACTACCAGGACATGATGGACCAGGTTGAGAAGCTCCTGGTGCACGTGATGGATCGTGCCCTGGGAACCAGAGTCCTGACCTACCAGGAATCCGAGATCGCATTCGAGCGGCCCTTCCGGCGGATTCGGCTCCTGGAGGCTCTCGGGACCGCTATGGACGCCGACCCAATGCTGGCCACGGAGGAGGAGCTAAGGGAACGGGCCTACCGTCTCCGATTGCCCGAGCTGGAGGGGGCCGGTCGAGGGAAGCTCCTGGACAAGCTGTTCGAGGCCCTGGTGCAGCCCGGACTCCAGCAGCCCACCTTTGTCCTCGACTATCCCCGGGAGCTTAGCCCCCTGGCGAAGCCCCACCGGAACGACCCGGCCCTCACGGAGAGATTCGAGCTCTTCGTGGCGGGACAGGAGGTGGCCAACGCCTTTTCGGAGCTGAACGATCCCATCGACCAGCGACGAAGGTTCGAGGAGCAGGCGGGCCTCCGGGCCAAGGGGGACGACGAAGCCCACCAAGTCGACGAGGATTACCTCCGGGCCTTGGAATACGGCCTCCCGCCCACGGGGGGGGTCGGAATCGGCGTGGATCGCCTCACCATGCTCTTAACGGACCAGGCCTCCATTCGAGACGTCATTCTCTTCCCCATCCTCCGGACAGAGGAGTAGGGGCCAGGGCCCCGCAAGGAGCGTCATGAGGCTTGCCTGGGACGTGGCCCGACGATACCTGGCTCCCCGCCGGGGCGGCAGGTTCCTGTCGTTCATCACCTGGGTCTCCCTGGGGGGCGTGACCGTAGGCGTGACGGCCCTCATCGTCGTGATCGCCGTCATGACCGGTGCCCAGAAGGACTTCCAGGAGAAGATCCTGGAGGCGAACCCGCACGTTCTCGTCCTGGAGTACTCGAACTCCCTGAGGATGGGTGATTGGCGTTCGGTCCTGGACAGGATCCGGGCAATGAGCGGGGTGGTGTCGGCCACCCCCTTCGTGCTCACCAAGGTCGTGCTGGTCCTCGGAGACTACAGCCAGGCGGCGGACCTCTACGGGGTGGACATGGAATCCCTCGGAGAGTCGGCAACAGGCATCGAAGAACGGATCCGGACCGGGGCCCTTTCCCTGGAGGACACCGAGTCGGGCCTTCCACCCCTTCTGGTTGGCAGCCGAATGGCCGACCGAATGCTCCTTTTTCCTGGTGATACACTGCTGGTCGCGTCCTTTGAGAACATCCGGAGGGATCCCTTCGGAGGGTTCACGCCCGCCATGCGACAGTTCCAGGTGACAGGAACCTTTTCCACGGGCCTCTACGATTACGACCTGTCCAACCTCTATGCCCGACTAGGAGACGTCCAGGACCTCCTTCAGCTGGTGGAATCAGACCAGATCTCCGGAATCGGCGTGCGCACGGATCAGCCATGGAAGGCCACCGAGTTAGCCGAAAGGATGAGGCAGGAGCTTGGGTATCCTTACGACGCCCAGAGCTGGGCCGTCACCAACAGTGCGCTCTTCGCGGCCCTCAAGCTGGAAAAGCTCGCCATGGGGCTCATCCTCTTCCTCATCGTTGTGGTGGCGGCTTTCAACATCGTGAGCACTCTGGTGATGGTGGTGGTAGACCGTACCCGGGAGATCGGCATTCTCAAATCCATGGGCATGACCAATCGGCGCATCCTCCACATCTTCATGTTTCAAGGGGTCTGGATCGGCGTCATCGGTACAACCGTGGGAACCGTCCTGGGGTCTTTCCTGTGCTGGCTCCTGGACACCTACGAAATCATCCGTATTCCGCCCGACGTGTACTTCATCGATCGGCTTCCCGTGTCGCTTCAGCCCCTGGACGTGGTCCTCATCTTCTTTGCCAGCATAGCCGTGGCCTTCGCTGCCACCATCTATCCGGCCCTACAGGCTTCCCGATTGGAGCCGGTGGAGGCCATCCGGCATGACTGACTCTCCTCACCCCGGGGTGTCGGTTCCAAAGGAGTCGCCCCCCCCTCTCGAGGCTCGCGACCTTCACAAGCACTATCGAGCCGGAGACGGGAGCGAACTCCGGATTCTGACGGGGGTAAATCTCCGGGTGGATGCTGGTGAGATCGTGGCCGTCATCGGCGCCAGCGGAGTGGGGAAGTCCACCCTCCTTCACCTTCTCGGAGCGCTGGACCGTCCCAGCGGTGGGGAAGTTCTGGTGGGAGGGCAGGCCTTGGCGGATATAGATCAGGAGTCTCTGGCGCGTATCCGGAACGAGCACATCGGGTTCGTATTCCAGTTCCATCACCTGCTCCGGGATTTCTCGGCACTGGAAAATGTGGCATTGCCCCACCGGATTGCCGGAGCATCGGATGGGGTGTCAAGGGAGAGAGCACGGGCGATCCTGGACGCCGTGGGACTCTCTGAGCGCAGAAACCATCTCCCGACGCAGCTTTCGGGGGGTGAGCAGCAGCGTGTGGCCGTGGCCAGAGCACTGGTGAACGACCCGCTGGTGCTCCTGGCCGATGAGCCCTCGGGAAACCTGGACGGGCCCACCAGCCAGGGACTGCATGATCTCCTCTTCAGGCTTAGAGAGGAGCAGGGCACGTCCATGGTATTGGTGACCCACAACCTGGAGCTGGCCCGTCGATCGGACCGGATTCTGGAGCTCAGGGACGGAAGTTTCTGGACCCAGGGCGCCGAGTCTTCCGTCGGATGGCACCCAGGGGAGAGAACCGAGTTTGACCGATAAGGATTTGACGGACAAGGAGGCCCAGAGGCCTTGCGACATCTGTGGCTCCGGCAAAGCGGTCGTTCATCTGACCCAAGTGGTGGACAACCAGATGACGACCCTTCACCTTTGCCAGCGCTGCGCCGCCGAAAAGGGCCTCCAGGCCGCTGGTGCGACGGCCGGCCATCTTCCCCTGGTGGACTTCCTGGCGAAGATGGGGGGAGGGGAGGAGGTCCATGCGGGAGAGCCCGGAGGCGATTCCGCCTGTCCCTTCTGCGGGCTTTCGTCGGTCGATTTCAAAGAGATCGGCCGGCTCGGATGCCCTCACTGCTACACGACGTTCGAGACACACCTCCGGGGTCTCCTTCGCCGAATCCACGGGAGCACCCAACACGTTGGCAAGGTCTACCTGCCACCGGACCCCAGCACCACGGAGAGGGAGAAGCGGCTCAACACGTTGAAGCAGAAGCTGCAACGGGCCGTTAGCCTCGAAGATTTCGAGCGGGCTGCGAAGCTGAGGGATCAGATTCGCGCCCTGGAACCGGTATCCTGACCCATGCTCATGGACGATCTGGCCAACACCCCGGACTACGGCCTCGGCTGGCTGGACGCCAGCGGTCCTTCGTCCGACATCGTCCTCTCCACTCGTGTGCGACTGGCCAGGAACCTCCAGGGAATCGCCTTCGGTCCCCGATCCAGGGTGAACGACCGGGAGATGGTTTTGGGGCGGGTGAGGGACGTGTCGAAGAAGTCCCAGCACCTGCAAGGGGCTTCGCTCTGGGATCTCTCAAAGATGGATTCCCGGTCACGCCAGATCCTCCTTGAGCGGCGGCTCGTCTCCCGGGAACTGCTGGGAGGGGAGAGTGGTCTTCCGCCGAATGGCTCCGCCGTCTTCCTCTCGGCCCTGGCTCCCCTCAGCGTAATGGTGAACGAGGAGGACCACCTCCGTCTTCAGTGCCTCCTGTCGGGCCTTCGGCTCCAGGAGGCTTGGGGGCTCGTGGACGGCCTAGATGATGAGTTGGGCACAGAACTCCCCTGGGCTTATCACCAGGAATTCGGGTTCCTGACGACCTGCCCGACCAATGTGGGAACCGGACTCCGGGCCTCGGTCCTCATGCATCTGCCCGGCCTGGTCCTGACCAAGGAGATCGGGCAGGTCCTGGCTGGGCTCAACCAGGTAGGATTGACATTCCGGGGCTTGTACGGGGAGGGATCCGAGGTCCTGGGGAACTTCTTCCAGGTCTCCAACCAGACCACCCTGGGGCAATCCGAGGAGGACCTGGTGGACCACCTGGACCAGATCGTCCAACAGGTCCTCCAGTACGAGAGGCAAGCGCGGCAGGTTCTCCTGCGGGAGGCCCGCGCCATCACGGAAGACAAGATCTGGCGGGCCTATGGCCTCTTGCGCTACGCCAGGTCCGTTTCCTTCGAAGAGCTCATCAATCTCTTGAGTGGACTCAGGCTCGGGGCAAGCCTGAAACTTCTCCCGGACCTGAGAGTATATACTCTCAACAAGATCATGATCTACTCACAGGCGGCTCACCTGGAGCAGGCAGCGGGCCGCGACCTCCCCCCTCCTGAGTGTGACGCGCACCGCGCCAGCTTCGTTCGGCAGGTCCTCACCAGGGAGGGGATCGTCGACTCAGAAGGTGGAGACACAACCGAGAGCCCATGAACTACAACTTCACCGATCGCGTCAGGAAGGTCCTGGCCATGGCCCGGGAGGAAGCCATCCGGCTCCAGCACGATTATGTGGGGACGGAGCACGTGCTCCTGGGACTGATCCGGGAGGGAGAGGGTGTGGCCGCCGCTGTGCTCTCCAACATGAACGTAGACCTGGACGCGGTTCATGAGGGAGTCGAGGAATCTGTCCGCCCGGGCAAGGCCACCATCGCCCTGGGCGAGCTCCCCTATACGTCCCGCGCCAAGAAGGTCCTGGAGTATTCCATGGCCGAGGCCCGGGAGCTGAATCACTCCTACGTGGGCACCGAGCACCTGCTTCTGGGCCTTCTCCGAGAAGAGAAGGGAATTGCCGCCCAGGTCCTGAACTCCCTGGGCGTGACGCTGGAAGAGACACGATCCGAGACCCTCAGAATCCTCGGATCGGAGGTGGCCCCCGGCCCGGAGCCGAGCGGCATCGGGAGCGGGCTTCCCGCTTCCGGAAGCGCAACCCCCAAGGGCGACAAGAAGTCCAAGACCCCGGCCCTCGACCATTTCTGCCGGGACCTCACCGATCTGGCGCGTCAAGGGGACTTGGATCCAACCATCGGACGGCTTTCCGAGATCGAAAGGGTCGTGGAGATCCTCTGCCGGAGGAAGAAGAACAACCCCGTCCTCATCGGAGAGCCGGGCGTGGGAAAGACCGCCATCGTGGAAGGGCTGGCCCAGCTCATCTCCAGGGGTGAGGTGACGGAGGCCCTGAAGGACCACCGGGTCCTGGCCCTTGACATGGCAGCTGTCATCGCCGGCACCAAGTACAGGGGCCAGTTCGAGGAGCGGCTCAAGGCCGTCATGAACGAGATCTCCCAGAATCGGAACGTGGTCCTCTTTATCGACGAGCTGCACACGCTGGTGGGGGCGGGGGCAGCCGAGGGAGCCATCGACGCCTCGAACATGCTGAAGCCGGCTCTGGCCAGGGGCGAGCTCCAGTGTATCGGGGCCTCCACCCTCAACGAGTACCGGAAGTACATCGAGAAGGACGGGGCCCTGGAGCGTCGGTTCCAGCCGGTTATCGTGGACCCCCCCACCGTGGACGAGACGGTGGACATCCTCAAGGGGCTCCGATCCCATTACGAGGACCATCACCGGGTGATCATCCCCGACGGGGCTCTCGACTCTTCAGCACGCCTCTCGGATCGCTACATCACGGATCGCTTCCTTCCGGACAAAGCCATCGATGTCATCGACGAGGCGGGAGCACGGGCCCGGATCGCGAGCCAGGTTCCTCCCCCGGAGGTAGAGGACTTGAAGCAGGCCCTTTCGGAGATCGCCGAGAAGAAGGAAGGGGCCATCAGGGACCAGGACTTCGAGCGTGCCGCCGAGCTCAGAGACCGGGAGCGGGAGCTCCAGGAGAGGATTCGCACTCGGCAGGACGCCTGGCAGGAGGAGCGCCGCAAGCACCGCCCCGAAATCAGCGAAGAGGACGTGGCGTTCATCGTCAGCCGATGGACCGGGATCCCCGTCACCAGGCTCCGGCAGGCGGAGAGCGATCGCCTGGTCCACATGGAGGACGAGCTCCATCAGAGGGTCGTGGGCCAGGACGATGCCATCGCCGTCATCTCCCGGGCCATACGGCGCAGCCGAGCCGGTCTCAAGGATCCCCGCCGCCCCATTGGCTCTTTTATTTTCAGCGGCCCCACCGGGGTCGGCAAGACGGAGCTGGCCAGAGCGTTGGCAGAGTTCCTCTTCAGCGACCGGGACGCCCTTATTCGGGTGGACATGAGCGAGTACATGGAGAAGTTCTCCGTGTCCCGCCTCATCGGAGCCCCGCCCGGCTATGTGGGCTATGAGGACTCGGGAGCCCTCACCAAAGCGGTGCGACGTCGCCCCTATTCCGTGGTTCTCCTGGACGAGATCGAGAAGGCTCACCCCGACGTCTTCAACATTCTCCTGCAGGTTCTGGACGAGGGACACCTCACCGACAACTACGGTCGAGCCATCGATTTCAAGAACACCGTGTTGATCATGACCTCCAACCTCGGCGCCCGTGATATCTCCAAGGGTGGCGGTCTCGGCTTCCACAGTCAGGACGCCAAGTCCAGCTACGAGGTAATCCGGGACAAGGTTAAGGAAGAGGTGGAGAGAGCTTTCAACCCCGAGTTCCTGAATCGGGTAGACGACATCATCGTCTTCCATCCCCTCTCCCGAGAGGAGATCGGCCAGATCGTTCACATCCTCCTGGGCGACGTTCGGGTCCGACTGGCCGGGGAGCGCCTTACCTTCCGACTCTCGGATGCCGCCGTGGAATTCCTGGTGGATCGGGGATTCGACAAGAGGTTTGGTGCCCGTCCCCTCCGCAGGGCCATCCAGAAATACCTTGAGGACCCCCTTTCGGAGAAGATCCTCTTGGCCGAGTTTGCTGCCGGAGACGAGATTGAGGTCGAACTGGACACGAGCGGAGAAGGTCTCTCTCTCGGCGCGAAGTCCCCAACCAAGACATGAGGGTGAATACAGCACGTCCTTCCAGAAGCCTGAAACGAGCGGCGGCCCTGGCCGCTGCCGTCCTCTTCGCCCTGGCATCTTCGGTATTCCCAGGCCACCGACTCGCGGCTCAGGACGAGAGAGAGCAGGTCGTGATGCCACTGGTCAGGGTCGATTCCATCGCCGTGGAGGGGAACTCTAGGCTTGCGGCTTCCGCCGTCCTCGGCACCCTCGGGTTCGAGGTCGGCTCCGAGATCACCAACCGGGACATCCAGAGAGCCATCAAGAACCTCTACGGCACAGGGCAGTTCGCCGACGTGGTCCTGAGAGCGGAGGGTGACCCCGGCCAGCCCGTCACCCTCATCGTCCAGGTAGAGGAGCGGGAGGTGGTCTCTCGGGTCACCATCACCGGACTCCAGCGCATCTCGGAGAGGATGGTGCGGGACAGCACGGGCCTCCAGCCCGGCCAACCTTATTCCCCATCCCGGGTCTTCGCCGCCGAGCAGTTCATCCGGACCAGGCTCGCCAGGGAAGGGGTGCCCTTCGCTCGCATCGAGCAACGAACCCAGGACATGGAGGACCGTCCGGGCGAGATCCATCTCTTCATGGACGTCATGGAAGGCAATCGGATCACCGTCGCCGAGCTCTGGATCCAGGGCAACGAAGCCGTTTCGGACGCGGACATCCGGGGAGCCATGAGGACCAGGACCGAGGGGTTCTTCTGGTTCAGGAGCGGGTCCTACGATGGCGAACGTTTTGCCGAGGACCTGCAGGTCTCCCTACCGGACCTTTACAGGGGGAGAGGATTCTTGGACTTCGGGGTGCTCTCCGACTCCCTGGTGGTGGACCCCCAGACCGGGAAGACCAGGATCGAGCTGGAGGTGGAGGAGGGGCCCCGTTATCGTCTGGCCGACTTTACGGTGAGTGGAAACCGGCACTTCTCCACAGAGGAGATCGAGCGTTACTTCAACCGGAGGGAACGGGGGCTCCTTCGAAGCCTGGGCATCAGGAGAGGAGAAGCTGAAGACGGGGAGCCCTTCTTCGATGCCGTGGCCTTCGACGAGGCTCGGTTCGAAGTGGAGCAACTCTACAGGAACGAGGGCTTTCTCTACGTGCGCATCGACCCCTGGGTGGAGCGCGTGTCTCCCGCAGAAGGCACTGGTCCGGAAGTGAGGGCCGGCTGGCGCATCGTAGAGTCGAATCCGGCCTACGTCAGACGTATTCTCGTTTCAGGGAACGACTACACCCACGAGAGGGTGATCCGGGAGAAGATCTTCGTGCTCCCTGGGGCCGTGTACAGCCAGGGGGACCTTCTCTCCAGTTACCAGAGCATCGCCTCCCTGGGCTTCTTCGAGACGCCTATGCCGTTGCCGAAGATTGAGCCGGACGAACAGACGGGGGACGTGGACATCACCTTCTTCGTGAAGGAGAAGCAGACAGGTTCCATCAATTTCGGAACCGCCGTGGGCGGGGGCACGGGAGTGTCGGGGTTCCTGGGCTACGATCAGCCGAACCTCTTCGGACAGGCCAAGCAAGGGCATCTCCGTTGGGATTTCGGCCGATATATCAACTCCTTCACCCTCTCCTTCACCGACCCGGCCCTCCTCCAGTCCCGTGTGAGCGGGAACCTCTCCCTCTTCAACTCACGTGACCGGTTTTTCCAGTTTGCCACAGGGCGAAGGACAAGGACCGGGTTTTCTACCCGCTTTGGGTTCCCCGTGCCCTGGTCCTTCAGGACCCAGGTGTTCGCCGGGTACTCTCTGGCACGAACGGACTACAGGCTCTTTCAGGACGTGGACGACACGTCTCTTTTCGGCCTTCCACCGGGAACCCAGAGCACCTTCTCCGTGGGAATCGTCCGCAATAACCTGAACCACCCCCTCTTTCCCACCATGGGGTCCCGGCAGAGCTGGAACACGGAGTTCAACGGCGGGATCCTGGGAGGGGATGGAGACTTCATCCGCCACCTCGGTGAAGCCTCCTGGTACGTGCCCGCCGGGGAGATGGGGGGTGGGGAGCCCGGCTCGCGCCCCATCCGGCTGACGCTGGGGTTAACCATCCGAGCGGGAGCGGTCTTCGGTGACGTCACGAACTTCCCCTTTGACCGCTTCTGGATGGGAGGTGTCCAGTTCGGGCAGCAGCTCAGGGGATATGACGAAACCAGTATCACGCCGCTGGGGTATTTTCCTGAGAGGTCAGGCGACATCTTTGACATCCAGCGGCTCGGAAATGCCTACCTCACCATGACGGCGGAATATGCGATCCGGATCAGCGACAACATCTCCGTCTCATCTTTTCTCGACGCCGGCAACGTCTGGACGGACCCGAGGAGTATCGACCCCACCCGCCTTTACCGGGGAGCCGGTCTTGGCGTACAACTAGTGACCCCGTTTGGTCCCATCGGATTGGACTACGCCTATGGCTTCGACAAGACGGTGCCAGGGTGGCAACTCCACTTCCGAATGGGTCCCGGGTTCTAAGACAGGTCCTGGGATCCGGCTCGGTTCGAAAGGATCCCAGGCAAAACGTGGAGAACTATTGATGCATCGCAACAAGGTAGTGCTGGCAGTCCTCATGGTCCTGGCTTTCGCTGCATCGGCGGAAGCCCAAACCAGTGTGAAGATCGGGTACATCGATTCGCAGGCCATCCTCGATCAGGACCCTTCGGCCCGGCAGGCGCAGCAGCAGTTCGAGGCATCGCTGGCTACGTATCAATCCGAGGTCCAGCAGATGGGTGAGGAGCTCCAGCGTCTGATCGAGCAGTACGAGCAACAGCAGGCCATGCTCTCTGAGGAAGCCAAAGCCAATCGCCAGGAGCAGATCCGGCTCAGGCAGACCCAGTATCAGCAGCGGATCCAGGAGCTCGAGCAGCAGGCCACTTTGCGTCAGGCCGAGCTGGTGGAACCGGTGATGGAACGCATCTCCGCCATCATCGATGCGTTGCGGACCGAGGGCGCGTACTCCATGATCTTCGACGTTGCGGCCCAGGGGATCATCTCGGCGGACCCGGCGTTGGATCTCACAGCCGAGGTCATCCGGCGCCTCCGGGCTGCAGCAGGCTCCCAGGGAGCTGGTCGCTAATCGTTCCAGAGTTGGCCACGCCGGCCCTGGGCCCGCGGACGTCTCCGAGGTGGAGAGGTCCGCGGGCCCCATTCGTTTCCCCATCCCCTCCGGTATTCCACCTCTGAGGGGGAGACAGCCATGGACAGACGAGACGAGCCTCCACGGGACGAATCCCGCGTCACGCTCCGAGAGATAGCGCAGATGATCGACGGCCGGGTCGAGGGGGATCCGTCCATCCGCGTAATTGGGGTGGTCCCACTGGACCAGGCGAACCGGGAGGAGTTGGGGTTCCTGGCCCAGAGGCGGTACCTGAGATTCTTGCCGGAAACTAGGGCCCAGGCTGTGCTGGTGAGCGAGTCCCTCTCGGGAGAGGTAAGGGACATGCCAGGCCGGGTGGTGGTGCAGGATCCCCACGAGGCCCTCCCGCGCCTGCTTGCCTACTTCCACCCCGAGAGTCCGGTAGAGCCGGGCATCCATCCCACCGCCGTGCTGGGAAGGGGAGTCGTCCTGGGGGAGGAGGTCACCGTCGGCCCCTATGCCGTCCTGGAACATGGCGTCGCCCTGGGGGCCCGGGTCCGCATCGGCTCCCACGCGGTCCTGGGAGCAGGCTCGGTAGTGGGAGAGGAGTCGGTGCTTCATCCCCACGTGGTGCTCTATCCGGGAACGCGAATCGGATCCCGCGTCATCCTTCATGCCGGCACCTGTCTGGGGGTGGACGGCTTCGGGTACTCCACCGTTGGGGGAGAGCATCGAAAGATCCCCCAGGTGGGGGTCTGCGTGGTGGAGGACGGGGTTGAGATCGGAGCCAACACCTGCATTGACCGGGGATCCATCGGTCGCACGGTGGTGGGGGCAGGCACCAAGTTGGACAACCTCGTGCACCTCGCCCACAACGTCCGCGTAGGGCAGGGCGTGCTCATTGCGGCAATGGTTGGGATCGCGGGCTCCACCCGCGTTGGAGACGGCGCCATGTTCGGAGGACAGGCCGGGATCATCGGCCACGCCGAGATCGGGGCCGGAGCGAGGGTGGGAGCCCAGGCCGGCGTCATCGGCGACATCGCCCCCGGGGAGACGGTCTCGGGCTACCCGGCACGGAACAACCGGGAGTACCTGCGGGCCATGGGACTGGCCTTCAGACTCCCGGAGGCCTTTCGCCGGCTCCAGGAGCTGGAGCGACGGATCCAGGGCCTCGAGGACCTGGAACAACGGATGCAGGCCTCGCGAGAGGTTGAAAAGGAGTGATGCCAGGTCCCCGAAACCCAGCGGCCGTATTACATTGTCCAGGTTGTGCACCGGGGATTGCCGCCAACCATGCGGAGGCCCTCTCCTTCGGGCCCACCGTAGCCTGCCGAGAGGCTTGAGGCGAATGAGCCACGGAAACCAGAGAACGATCAAGAGTTCCGTCGTCCTGCAAGGGACCGGAGTCCACTCAGGAGCTTCCTCGACCCTCACGTTCCTCCCGGCGGCGCTCGGCCACGGCATCCGATTCCGGAGGACGGACCTGGAGGGGCACCCGGAAGTTCCGGCAGACCTGGATCACGTCGTGGGCACCGAGTTGGGAACCAGCGTGGGCAGCGGAGACGTGAGGGTGCTGACGGTTGAGCACGTCATGGCAGCATTGTCGGCTCGGGGGATCGACAACGTGGTCCTGGAGCTTTCCGGGCCGGAGCCTCCCATTCTCGACGGCTCCTTCCAGGGCTACGTGGAAGCCCTCACCAGAGCAGGGATCGAGGAGCAGGGCGCTCCCCGGCAGTGCATCCGCATCACCGAGCCCGTGACCTTGAGGCTGGATTCAGGCGAGTTCTACGTAGCGGCCCCAGGTCAGGGGTTGCGGGTCTCCGCCACCATCGAATTCGAGCACGCCTCCATCGGACGCCAGTTCGGCACCTTCCTCTTGAGTCAGGAAGCCTTCGATAACGAGATCGCACCCGCCCGGACCTTCGGGTTCATGGCCGATGTGCAGGCGCTGCAGGACCGCGGCCTGGCCCTGGGGGCCTCCCTGGAGAACACCGTGGTGCTGGGCGAAGACGGCGTTCTGGGCGACCCACTGCGTTTCGCCGACGAGTTCCTGAGACACAAGGTTGGGGACCTGGCAGGAGACCTTCATCTCTTGGGTGGAGCTCTGGATCTCCACATCGTGGCCGAGCGCCCCAGCCATCGTGGTAACGTGGCTTTGGCCAAGGCCGTGAGGAAAGCAGCCGGGAAGGGAGCCGGTGCTCCCATCGTGGATGTACAGAAGATCATGGAATACCTTCCCCACCGCTTTCCCATGCTTCTGGTGGACCGTATCGTGGAGGTGGACACCGGAAAGCGGATCGTGGGGATCAAGAACGTCACCATCAATGAACCGTTCTTCCAGGGCCACTTCCCCGGCCACCCCATCATGCCCGGTGTTCTCATCATCGAGGCCATGGGCCAGGTGGGGGGCCTGCTCCTCATGGATGCGGTGGACAAGCCCGAGGATTACGTGGTCTACTTCATGGCCCTCGACAACGTGAAGTGGCGCCGGCCCGTGGTTCCCGGCGACCAGCTGGTCTTCGAGCTGGAGATGCTCCAATTCAAGAGACACGTGTGCCGCATGAGAGGGAGAGGGTTGGTGGACGGGCAAGTGGTGGCGGAAGCGGACCTCATGGCCCGGATCGTGAAACGATGAGAAACACAGGCGTGGAAACCGGCGAGATCCTCGAAACCCAGATCCACCCCTCGGCCATCGTGGATCCCGGCGCCGAGCTCGGCCAAGGGGTGGTGGTGGGCCCCTGGTCCATTGTCGGCCCAGGAGTAAAGGTCGGGAACGGGACCCGAATCGACTCCCATGTGCTCATCGAACGGAACACTACCGTGGGAGCCGGCTGTCACCTGCACAAGGGATCGGTGCTGGGTACGGACCCCCAGGATCTGAAGTACCGAGGTGAGGAGACGATACTCGCGGTGGGTGACCGGACCATCATCAGGGAGTACGCCACCCTCAATCGGGGAACCCTCAGCATGGGGAAGACGGTCGTGGGGGACGACTGCCTCCTCATGGCCTACTCCCACGTCGCCCATGACTGCCAGGTCGGTAACAACGTCATCATGGCCAACGCCGTGAACATGGGGGGACATGTTCTCATCGAGGACTGGGTGATCATCGGCGGGCTGACCGCCATTCACCAGTTCGTCCGGATCGGAGCCCACGCCTTCGTTGGGGGCGCCTCCCGGACCGCACAGGACGTTCCGCCCTACACCAAGGCTGCCGGAAGCCCTATGAAGCTCTACGGACTCAACAGCGTGGGACTCGAACGGCGGGGGTTTTCCCAGGAGGTCCGCCAGGCCCTCAAGCTTGCCTATCGGACCGTGTTCCATGCCAGCCTGCCCCTGACCCAGGCGTTGATGAAGGCCGAGGCTGAAGCCGAGGACTACCCGGAGGTTCGCCAGTTCCTCGCCTTCATCCGAAACAGCCAACGGGGAGTGACCACCTGATGCCGGCACCGGGCCTACCCTTGAGAGTGGGTGTGGCGGGAACGGGTAGCTTGGGCTTCCACCATGCGAGGATTCTCCGAGACCTTCCGGAGGTCCAGATGCAGGGGTTCTTCGAGATCCGTCCGGACCGGGCCCGGGAGGTGGCTGGAGAGTTGGCGATCGAGGCTCGGGAGAGCCTGGAAGGCCTGTTGGACGTGATCGATGCCTTGGTGGTGGCCGTTCCCACCTCAGCCCACGAAGCCGTCGCCTTGGCGGCGGTGGGGCGGGGCGTCCACGTCCTGGTGGAGAAGCCCATGGCCCCGGACCTGCCTGCCGCTGACCGGATCCTGGCAGCGGCCGACGCGTCGGGAGCCGTGGTACAGATCGGGCATGTGGAGCGGTTCAACCCCGCCATCCTGGCAGCAGAGTCACACCTGGAGAGCCCCCTCTTCATCGAGTCCCACCGCATCGCCCCCTTCGTCCCACGAAGTACCGATGTGGCCGTGGTCCTGGACCTCATGATCCACGACGTGGATCTCGTCTTGAGCCTGGTGAAGGACTCCATCCAGGACATCGCCGCCGTTGGGGTTCCGGTGCTCACCCCAAACGTAGACATAGCCAACGCCAGGCTGACCTTCACCGGGGGCGCCGTGGCCAACCTGACCGCCAGCCGTGTTTCGGTGGAGCGGATGAGGAAGTTGCGGATCTTTCAGCGGTCCGGCTATCTGAGCCTGAACCTGGCCGACGGGACAGGGGAATTCCTGCGCCTCAGACAGGCGCTTCCCGCCCTCTCGGGCGAGGGTGGCCTCGGAGGCGCCATGCCGGGAGGGGGGCTGGCGGCCCTGGTGGACCGGATTCCACTGGTGGGAGCGCGTGAGGAGCCCCTCCGGATGGAGCTCGGGAACTT
>Ga0114946_10001325_pt1 | contig 17035 bp, 14 predicted proteins | sample WalLakDeSediment_FD_88676 | JGI IMG/M metagenome (GOLD analysis project Ga0114946, IMG submission 88676) | Lake sediment microbial communities from Walker lake, Nevada to study Microbial Dark Matter (Phase II) - Walker Lake 11/02/13 Deep Sediment | ecosystem: Environmental > Aquatic >... | reverse complement strand
TGTTTAATAAAGGCCTTGATAGAGTTAAGTTTACATTTTGCGCTTGACGCGAGGTGTAAACATAACTTGATGAATTAAGGTGGGGAGTGAGACAAAAAAAATTACCCAAATCGCGCTATGCACTAAATGAGTAATTATGTGGCACTTCACGACAGCTAAGTAACACGAGATTACTCAAATCAGGCAATGCGCGGAATGGGTAAAAATGGCTCGATTAGGCTTCGGCTTCCCATTGACATTCACATAGGGAATAACACAAAATGATGAATCATATCCTAAAATTACCCAAAAAGGGCAATGCACGAAATGAGTAAATGCGTGGCATGGAATGAGTGTTCAGTTGCACGTAATTACTCAAACCAGGCAATGCGCGGAATGGGTAGAAGTAGAGGCGGATGTGCTCAACCGAAAAATTCGTTTCTGGCGTTTTTCGCCCCGCCTGCTGGTAGGTTACGCAAAACGTACAGGCAATATTGATTTTTACACCTGGAAAAGAAACTATGTCCAGCTGGGGATGACGGCAGAATTTTAGACAAACACCCTCCCCCAAGAAATGAATTCCCTAAACACAAATGCTTCAGATCAAAAAATCCAACCTAAAAAGAATTCCATGATAGTTGGAAAATAATACGAAAAAATTGGATTAAGATTCTTTTCTTAAGCCGGTTTGCACAAAATGGCTTTTGATTTTATTGTTTTTTCAAAAGAACCTTTGCTTCATTAATTTCTGGCACTATTATTTCATATGGATTAATCAAGTTTGAAGTTTCTTTAAGTTGACTCTCAATATTTTAACCTAATCTTTGCCATCAGGAAAAAAGAGTCCATGAAAGTCGTCATGCTAGCCGGAGGTCTGGGCACCAGACTATCTGAAGAAACTGTGGTCAAGCCGAAGCCCATGGTTGAGATTGGAGATATGCCCATATTGTGGCATATTATGAAAATATACTCGGCCCATGGCGTTAATGAGTTTATTATATGTTGCGGGTACAAGGGAGAAGTCATAAAAGAATTCTTTGCAGATTACTTCCTTAAACGCTCGGACATAACCTTTGACCTCAAAAACAACAAAATGACAATACACCGCAATGATGTGGAACCTTGGAAGGTGACCCTGGTTGACACGGGACTGAAAACCATGAAGGGAGGCCGAATGCTCAAGGTGCGCCAATTTATTGGCGATGAAACTTTTTTCATGACTTATGGTGATGGGGTCAGCAATGTAGATATAAATGGTCTTCTCAACTTTCATAAAGAACAAAAGGCATTGGCAACTCTGACCGCAGTTCAGCCGCCTGGGCGATTTGGAGCGTTCCGTTTAAACAAGGATCAATCCAAAATTTCCAACTTTAAGGAAAAGCCGGATGGAGACGGAGCCTGGGTCAACGGTGGCTTTTTTGTCATTGAACCGGACGCTTTCGATTACATTGATGGAGAACACATCGACTGGGAAAATGAACCTTTGGAACGTCTTGCCGCACAAGGAAAGTTGGCAGCTTTCAGACATTATGGATTCTGGCAGCCCATGGATACTTTACGAGATAAAAATCTGCTGGAAAATCTATGGAGTAGCGGCAACGCTCCATGGAAGGTTTGGTGATCAAGAACTGTTTACTTTCCCAAACATTACTACATATCAGGCACAATTATTTCATTATATATCGAACAATTCTCAATTTTTGAGATAATTTCGGTTAACTCCTTTAATCTTCTCATTCCAAAAACATTAACTTTATAACCCGTGGAGATCCGAATGGGAACATCCAATACATCAAGCGCCGCTGATGTGGTCCAAATGGACCTAAAATATATAGTTGACCAATTGAACTTTGAACTATCCAGTCTTAGTGGGAAAAAGATCCTCATCACTGGTGGAGCAGGCTTTTTGGGTTTCTATCTTGTTCAGTCACTATTGTATTGGAATCAAAGCGCCAGAGAACCTCAAAAAATTGATATAACCATCTATGACAATTATATTCGTGGAATACCTGATTGGCTAATAGCTCTGGAATCTGATCCAAATCTCCATCTGGTTCGTCAGGACATTGTTTCTCCCCTGCCCAAGGACATATCAGACTTTGCTTATATCATTCATGCAGCATCTATTGCATCTCCAACATACTATCGAAAATACCCTATTGAAACGATGGACGCCAATGTTAATGGTCTGCGTTCATTACTGGAATATTCCAAACAACGAAAAGAAAGAGGACTCCCTATTGAGGGATTGCTTTTTTTCTCAACCAGTGAAATTTATGGAGACCCTACCCCTGAAAATATTCCCACCCCGGAAAATTATAGGGGAAACGTGTCATGCACTGGCCCGCGCGCCTGTTACGACGAATCAAAAAGATACGGAGAGGCTCTCAGTGTTAATTTTGCCCGTCAATTTGAACTCCCAGTGACAGTTGCCCGTCCCTTCAATAATTATGGTCCAGGACTAAAAATCACGGACAAAAGAGTAATTCCTGACTTTGCTAGGGACATACTTGCTGGAAAAGACATCGTAATGCATTCAGACGGTTCGCCAACCCGTACCTTCTGTTATGTTGCCGATGCCATAGTGGGTTATTATAAAATATTGATTCGAGGAAAGCCTGGAGAGGCCTATAACATAGGTGTTGAATCCCCTGAAATTTCAATTGCCGAACTGGCAAAACAGATGACTTTGATAGCTAAAGATCTCTTTGGTTATAAAGGTCAAGTTATGCATAAGGTAAGCAGCGAAAATGACTACCTCGTTGATAATCCCAATCGGCGCTGCCCTGTGATTGCAAAGGCCAGACAGGAGCTTGGTTATAATCCGGGCATTACACTTGAAGAAGGGCTGCGCAGAACTCTGATCTGGTACAACGAAAACCAGGAGTCCAAGGAGGCCTGATGAAAATATCAATTCTTGGTACTGGTTACGTAGGTCTTGTCTCAGGAGTTTGTCTGGCTGAAAAAGGACATCAGGTTATCTGCGTTGATATTGATCCCGAAAAAGTGAACAAAACCAATCAAGGGATCCCTGTTATTTATGAGAAAGGCCTGGAGGAGTTATTGGTCAGAAATGTTGCCAAAAGGTTCTTGGCAACAACTGATCTGCGAAAGGCTGTCTTAGAGACAGAGATCTCCATCATTGCCGTGGGGACACCGTTTGACGGTGATGAAATTGATCTCAGCCACATACGGGAAGTTTCCCTTCAAATTGGAAATGTCCTGCGGGAAAAGAAAGATTATCATGTGGTTGTAGTTAAAAGTACTGTGGTCCCCGGCACCACCGAAGAAGTGGTTCAACCCATCATTGAGCAAACCTCCGGAAAAAAAGCCGGCAAGGATATCGGAATTGGAATGAACCCTGAGTTCCTTCGAGAAGGCGAGGCGGTGAACGACTTTTTATATCCAGACCGCATTGTCCTCGGGGGAATTGATGAAAAAACACTGGACTGTCTTCAATCCCTCTACAGTGTCTTTGAAGGTGTCGATGTTATCAGGACCAAACTCAAAACCGCTGAAATGATTAAATACACTGCCAACTCTCTTTTGGCCACCATGATCTCATTCTCCAATGAAATTGGTAATCTTTGCTCTTCACTTGGAGGAATAGATGTTGTCGACGTAATGAAAGGAGTTCATCTAGATAAGCGACTCTGCCCTATCATGTCTGATGGCTTAAGGATCACGCCAGGATTTACCAGCTATCTGGAAGCCGGCTGTGGATTTGGAGGAAGCTGTTTTCCCAAAGACGTCAAGGCGTTAATTGCTCACGGCAAAAAGAAAGGTCAGCCCATGTCTCTGCTTGAGTCGGTAATAAGAGTCAATGATGAACAGCCTTTGCAGATTTTAAACATACTGAGAGATAGTTTTACTGAACTGAAGGGACTTCGTATAGCTATTCTTGGTCTGGCCTTCAAACCCGGAACTGATGACATACGTGAATCACCGACAATACCCATTTTGAAAGAACTTATCCAGACCGGAGCCTCTATTCAGGCTTACGATCCAGCAGCCATGCAAGAGGCAAAAAAATTTTTCGGGGAACATAAAATAACCTACTGTGCTTCTTTAAGCCAGGCTGTTGATGGAGTTGATGTGATCATATTAATGACTCGCTGGGAAGAGTTTAATAACCTGCCAAATCTACTGGTAAATCGCAAAGATACTCCTCTCTTGGTTGATGGACGCCGAATGTTGAATAAACTGCAGTTTACCCGGTATGCGGGTATCGGAATCTAAGGTGAAAAATGATTTTTCATGAGACACAACTGGCTGGCGCATATATAATTGAAATTGAAAAACATTCTGACAGTCGAGGTTTTTTTGCGCGTTCTTTCTGCAGAAAGGAATTTGAAAGACATGGTCTAAACCCCAATGTCAGGCAGGCAAATATCAGCTACAGCAAATCACGAGGCACGCTGCGAGGTCTGCACTATCAGGTTCAACCTCAAGCAGAAGCAAAGCTGGTAAGATGCACAGCAGGCTCAATTTTCGATGTCATAGTTGATATCCGGCCTGAATCACCCAGCTATAACCAATGGCTTGGAACGGAACTTAAGGCAAAGGACCATACAATGATCTATGTTCCAGAAGGATTCGCCCACGGTTATCTAACTTTAATGGACCATACAGAAATAATGTACCAGGTATCTGAATTTTATGCACCAGGAGCTGAACAGGGAATTCGCTGGGATGACCCTTATTTTGCCATTGAATGGCCTGAGGTTGAGACTTTAGTGGTTTCAAAAAAGGATCAGGAATGGCCTATGTGGTCAGATTTAGACATCCATTTTTCACGCTGATATCTTTATTGTCCTTTTTATAAAGACTTTATATCAAGTTGCAAGGTATGTCAGCTTGAGGCAAAAGATTGCATTTTCAAAATGAGATATAATAATACCATCGGGCTTTTTCCGGCCGGGGGCAAGGGCTCACGGATAGCACCTCTGCCTTGCAGCAAGGAAATCTATCCGGTCGGTTTGCAGCTTCAGAAAACAGGCAATGCGATGCGCCCCAAGGTTGCAGGACATTATCTCCTGGAAAAAATGCGTCTGGCCGGCGCTGAAAAGGCCTACATTATTTTACGCCAAGGCAAATGGGACATCCCAGCCTATTTTTCAGACGGTAAAATCCTGGACATGCCCCTGGCCTATCTTGTAGTGGAGTTGTCGCATGGAGTGCCGTTCACGCTGGACCAGGCTTATCCATTTGTAAAGGATGCCATGGTGGTTTTTGGGTTTCCGGATATTCTCTTTCAACCAGATGACGCCTTTATTCAGCTGATTGACCGACAAACTGAAACAGGAGCAGATCTTGTACTGGGTTTGTTTCCCGCCAGTGAGCCCAACAAGGTGGACATGGTTGAAATGGACAAAAACGGAAGAGTCACGGGATTATCAATCAAACCTCTGCAGACACCTCTTCGCTACTCTTGGATTATTGCGGTCTGGACACCATTATTCACTCAGTTCATGCACAATTTTGTTCAAAAACTAAAACTGAACCACGATGATATGGAATCGCAGTCTGAAATATTTCTGGGAGATGTGATTAAGGCGGCCATTCTCAAGAAAAAGCCAATAGAAAAGGTTATTTTTGAACACGGCAGATACCTGGATATCGGAACGCCCGAGGATATGGCTCAAGCCACCGCCTTAACTGAATTGAGCAAGCCTATAAGGAGTTTATTATGATCATTGTTGATACCGCATTGGAAAAACGTCGACAGGAGAACAACCCTGTCCGCGTGGCAATTATCGGCGCCGGGTACATGGGGCGGGGCGCTGCATTGCAGCTTATTTCCGCCTTTGGCGGCATGAAGCTGGTTGCGGTTTCCAACCGCACTATCTCCCAAGCCGAACAGGCATACCATCAGGCAGGGATAAAAAATGTCACCGCCGTTGAGACAGTCTCCCAGCTTGAGGAAGCCATTAGTCAAGGCAAATACTGTGTTACTGATAATGCCCTGCTCCTTTGTCAAGCCGGCAATATTGACGCTGTTATTGAGGCCACAGGGGAAATCGAATTTGGAGCCCAAGTCACACTGAAGACAATTGAGCATGGCAAACATATAATTTTGATGAATGCTGAGCTCGATGCTACTATCGGACCTATACTCAAGGTCTATGCTGATCGTGCCGGAGTGATTATTACCAATGCAGACGGGGATCAGCCAGGAGTGGTCATGAATCTGCTGCGCTTTGTCAAGACCATTGGCTACCGGCCTGTTCTGGCCGGAAATATCAAGGGTATGCAGGACCATTATCGCACTCCGGAAACTCAAAAAAACTTTGCTGAACAGAACAAGCAAAAGCCGAAAATGGTAACCTCTTTTGCCGACGGAACAAAAATTTCAATGGAAATGGCTGTGGTTGCAAATGCCACTGGGTTCAAAGTTGGGAAACGCGGGATGTATGGCCCCAGATGTAAACACGCAAACGAAGCCATAAACTTGTTCCCTGCGGATCAGATGCTCGAAGGAGGTCTGGTTGACTTTATTCTTGGTGCAGAACCTGGCCCTGGTGTCTTTGTCATCGGCTACAACGACAATCCAATACTGCAGCAATACGCAAATTATTTTAAAATGGGAGATGGTCCATTTTATGTTTTCTACGTTCCTTACCACCTGCCTCATCTTGAAGTACCCATTACGGTTGCACGGGCGGTTTTGTTTCAAGACGCAGCAGTTGCCCCCATACAAGGGCCGGTGTGTGAGGTAATAACCATGGCCAAGCGTAATTTGAAGGCAGGTGACATATTGGATGGGATCGGAGGATTCGATACTTTCGGAACCCTGGAAAACTTCGATATGGCTCAAAACATGGATCTTTTACCCATGGGACTCAGCCAGAATTGTCGTCTCAAGGTCGATATCCCTAAAGATAAGCCGGTCTCATATAATGATGTTGAGCCGCCATTAAGACGTCTTTGCGATAAACTACGGGAAGAACAGAACCAGCTTTTTAAATAGTTTTGCAACTTAAAAGAAATTTTACCCAAGTTCCTTTTAAATGTCTATATAACTCTCATGGTTAAACCGAAAAACAATGCTTTCGAGCATTCTGGAATCATCCTTGCAGATGAAGAAACATGCAAAAATCACTGCTACTTTGGAAATGCTTTTTTCAGAGACTTTGCTGGGGACCTTCCCTAACTGCTGCCGAATACCGGCCAAAGGAAAGTTAAAGCATGTTTTCCATTATTAAAAAAATCCTTTCATTACTAAATAAAAAGGAAAAGCGAAAACTGTTTTTGCTTTCTTTTGCAATTGTGTTGATGGCGCTTGTAGAGGTTGCAGGCATCGCCTCAATCATGCCGTTCATGGCTGTAGTGGGAAATCCGGGAGTGGTGGAAACGAACAAATGGATTAATTGGGTTTATCAGGCAGGAGGATTTGCCTCAACAGATCGTTTTCTGATTTTTCTGGGTTTTTTTGTCTTGTTCGTTATCATTGCATCCAACGCTTTCAAAGCAACAGTGACTTGGCTGGAGTTTAATTTCCTCTTTGGCATGACATGCAATTTGTCCCGGCGGCTGTTCTTTCAATATCTGATGCAGCCTTACGCATTTTTTCTCAACCAGAATACTCAGCTTCTGGGAAAAAATCTTCTCACGGAGGTTATTAATTTCGTAGGTAGTGTACTTAAGCCTGCTACGGAAATTTTTGCCAAAGTCATTGTTGCTTTATTTATCTTCATTCTCCTTTTATTTGTTGATCCACTACTGGCAACCATCATAATCACCACCCTGGCGGTCGCTTACGTTTCCCTTTACAGCGTGGTTCAACGAAATTTAAAGCATCTTGGAGAAAAACGTTTCGAGGCCAATGCTCAACGGTTTAAAATCGCTGGAGAAGCTTTAGGAGGGATAAAGGATCTCAAAATCCTCGGGAGGGAGTATTACTTTTTGAATAATTTCTCCATCCATGCCATTCGAATGGCAAAAACAGTGACTTTCCAAAAAACTATTTCCCAAATACCACGTTTTGTGATGGAAGCATTAACTTTTGGAGGTATTCTTATCATTGTCCTCTATTTACTTACGATCAAGGGGAACATGGGACAGACGCTTCCAATGCTTGCTCTTTACGCTTTTGCCGGCTATCGGTTAATGCCCGCTCTGCAATCAATATTCTCATCAGTGGCTGAAATCCGCTTTAATCTTGCTGCAGTGGACGCCCTAACGCAAAGTTTTGCCGATAAGAATGAACTCACTGTCAAAAACCCTCGGCAATCCTTGCCAGCATTAGAGTTTCATGAAGAGATTCGACTTGAAGATATATCTTTTACCTATCCTGGGCAGAGCGAGCCTGTAATTAGGAACCTGAATTTAGTGATTAAAAAAAACTCAAGCGTTGGCTTTGTCGGTGCCACGGGATCGGGCAAAACTACAACGGTAGACATTATTTTAGGTTTGTTGGAACCCCAGGAAGGCTCTCTGATGATCGACGGAACCGTAATCACCAAGAAGATCACTTCGCGATGGCAACAAAATCTGGGCTATGTTCCGCAAAGTATTTTTCTATGTGATGATACAGTGGCTGGAAATATTGCCTTTGGGTTACCATCTAACGAAATTGATATGGACGCTATTGAGCAAGCTTCGAAAATCTCTAATCTGCATAATTTTGTGGTTTCTGAACTGGAGCATGGTTATCAGACCAATATTGGAGAGCGAGGTGTCCGCCTGAGCGGAGGGCAACGCCAACGCATTGGTATCGCCCGTGCTTTGTATCACAACCCGAAGGTCCTGATTATGGACGAAGCCACCAGTGCCTTGGACGGCATTACCGAAGAAGCGGTCATCCAAGCGATCCGTAATCTTTCAGGAAAAAAAACCATCATCACCATTGCCCATCGCTTAAACACTCTTAAAGACTGCGATATTATCTATCTCATGGACAAGGGCAGGATAATCGAGCAAGGAGCCTATGAAGAATTATCACAATTTTCGACTAGATTTCAAGCCATGGGCAGAACAGAAATAACACCTAATGAAGCAAAATAAAGAGTTAGAAGATAGTGAAATTTTATAAAAGCATATATTCGCCCGCAAATGTTGAGCACGCGGATTAGCCAGAAAAAAACCATGACCCCAAATCTATAGAGTATTACTCATCAGGATCTCACATTTGCTTTAGTTTCAAGCTTTTAAAATATTACTAACCATGGGAGCAAATTTGATCTTTCACTATGGTTGTGACTTGAGTTGATATTTATACATAATAAATGGAATCATTAATGGAAGTTGACGGCAGAACAATTGCTCACGATAAAAATCTTCAGACCGATATATGTATTATCGGCGCCGGGACCGCGGGCATGACCCTGGCTCATACATTAATCAATCGTAAGTGTAAAGTTATCTTGCTGGAGAGCGGCGGACTCAAGCCAGACAAAGAGTCTCAGATATTGAGTTTCGGGGAGAATATCGGACATCAATACTTCCCTCTTGATACTGCAAGACCAAGAGGCTTTGGGGGTTCGACAAATCGGTGGTTTCTGGCCATGGGGGAGAATCACTTTGGCGCAAGAATGCGTCCCCTTGATTCCATTGATTTCGAAAAACGTGATGAAATTCCTTACAGTGGATGGCCTTTTGATAAAACTGTGCTTGATCCATACTATAAACGTGCCGAAGATTTTTGCAAAATAACACCCAGTGGTTTTCAACTCGAAGATTGGCATGATCCTAAAAAGACTCCTCCACTTGCACTGGATCAAAAAACTGTTGAAACTGTCATTTTCAAATTTGGCTCCAGGGAGCCATTTCTCAAAGATTACGCCAAGGAGATCATAAAAGCCAAAAATATAAAGCTGTTGCTTCACGCCACTGTCACCGATATTGAGGCGACTGAGAATACTCAAAAAATCACTAGAGTCCACGCATCATGCCTTGACGGCGGCAGGTTTCAAGTATCGGCCAAGATTTATGTGTTGGCGTGCGGCGGCATCGAGAACGCCCGCCTCCTTTTGCTGTCTAATAAACAGCAAAAGGATGGTTTGGGCAATCAGTATGACCTTGTTGGACGTTTTTTTATGGAGCATCTGCATTTTCACTCTGGACTGTTCATCCCCACAGATCCATTTCTCTTCCAGAAAACAGCCCTCTACAACGCAGTTCATTGGATCAAAGGAGTTCCGATCCTTGGAAAACTCGCTTTATCAGAACATATGCTGCGTAAAAGAAAACTGTCAAACTATGTGATGCAGATAAAACCCTTGATAACGCCATATTCCAGTATATTGAATTATTTTTATCCAGCGATGGAATCTCATGGAGTGGCGTCTTTAAAAGCTTTTCGCAACTCGTTGCTGCGCGGGAAAGTACCAGCAGAACCGGGTAAACTTTTGTTGGACATTAGAGCCGATGCAAAATCAGTGTTTCTGACCGGTTATAGAAATCTGAACAAGAAAGTACTTAGACATCTCTCTAAAAAAAACCTTCATGTATACACTCTGCATCATATGAGTGAACAGACACCTAACCCTGAAAGTCAAGTTATGCTTGGATTACAAAAGGACGTTTTTGGTAAGAATCGAATCTTCCTTAACTGGAGGTTCAGCCCCATTGAAATTCGAAGTGCTGTTCAGTCCCAGGAAATCATCGCAGACGAACTAAAAAAAACCGGGATAGGTCAGTTGTTTGTCACGATGATAGACGCATTAAAACCTCATCCTATCTACGGAGGCTGGCATCACATGGGCACGACTAGAATGAATGACAATCCGAAACAAGGGGTCGTTGATCAAAATTGCCTTGTTCACGGGGTATCCAATCTGTATGTTGCCGGCCCGTCAGTCTTCCCTACAAGTGGTTATGCTAATCCTTGCCTGACCATTGTGGCCATGACTATTAAATTGTCGGAGCATTTAAAAAAATATTTTGGTTATTAACTGCTTGTTATAACACACTTCTAAAATTGGAGAATTCTATGGCCCGATGGGCAATGGTAATTGATTTACGCAAATGCATTGGTTGCAGCTCATGCATTGAAATATGCAAACAAGTGAATAACGTGCCTCCTGAAAACGAGTGGCGCAGGCTGGTCGAGCACACTGCTAAAGAAGGTGACAATGTGAAACGGTGGTTTGTGACTATGAATTGCATGCACTGCGTCAACCCGCCTTGTTTAAAAGTTTGTCCTACAAAAGCCACATACCAAACCAAGGAAGGGATCGTCGATATTGATCATAAGCAATGTATTGGTTGTGGGGCATGTGTTTTGGCTTGTCCATACAAGGCGCGTTCAATCAACCGACGCTCAAGAATGAGTTGTTACGAGAGAATAGATGGTTCAAAAGTAGAGGTTGAAATGCATGAACATATCGGAATCTGCAGAAAATGTAACTTTTGCAAATCTCTGATTGAAACAGGACTGAAAAATGGTTTGCAACCTGGAAAAGATCCGGAAGCCACGCCAATGTGTGTCCGCTACTGCATTAGCGAAGCCCTTGCTTTCGGGAATATTGACGACCCAAACAGTAAGATATCGCAAATCCTGAGCCAAAACAAAATTGTACGCATTCTGGAAGAATTAGGTACGAACCCAGTCGTACATTACATCCCAGACGATGAAATCTAATACGAATGCCATGACTACAGAACAGTTGATTGCTCCCACCCGGCAGAAGGAATGGAGATGGCCTGCGGCTCTAAATTTTATATTGGGAGGAACCGGCACCGGAGGATTTATTTTCAACTCTTTTTACTTAAATTTTGCTGGAAACGGTGGCATGACAGAAACTAATATAAAGTTATTCATGGCTTTGGCCATGCCTGCATTGGTATGTCTGGGATTCTCGGCTTTAGTCTTTGAAGCAGGCAAACCAACACGCGGCTATTTTGCAATACTCGGTGTTCGCAGGTCATGGATATCCCGCGAGATATTTGCTTTTGTTGTTTTTGTGCTAACAGCGACTATAAGCGGGTTTACTGCAGATATTCTATTGCAAATTATTGCGATTGTGGCTGCGCTTGCCTTACTGTTCAGTCAGGGATTTGTTCTTTACGAATCCTACGGCATCCCGGCATGGAACAAAGCTATCATACCAGCCTTTTTCCTCTCTTCAGGACTTGTCTCTGGTGCAGGATTAACCATGATTGTTTGGACGGCTATGGATGTTCCTCCAACAATGTTTGTTTCCATCTTAACAATCTTCTTGACGTTAACCAACTTAGCTTTCTGGTTGCTTTATGTACTAGGGTCAAAAAATTTGGAATTCTTGACAACAACCCATCAATTACGAAGAGCTCCATCACTTACGGTAATGATCCTGATTGGACACTTACTGCCTGTTCTGATATTAACATTTTCCCTCTCCTTCACCAGAAACGACATAGCTTTTGAAGGAAATGATCTTTACATAATAATATCAAGTAGTTTGCTATTGATATTCACAGCTTGGCAAAAAATATGCATTATTTCTAATGGCTACCAACGAAGAATAAGTCTGAGGTTCTGAATGAATAATAAAACACTTATATCTGTGTCGACCCGATTTAGAAAAAATGAAGCTTTTTTCATACGAATCTCTAACTCCCTTCGCAGACGCTGGGCTTTTTTTTGGGCAAAATATTCAAGCATGTCAATCTTTGGTAGACTGGCTAGTCGTCTTGCCTATATAACTGCTCCCCGGCATAAAGCTGGGGCTCGCTTGGCTAATGTTGCCCGGAGCGGCTACTTTATTGCACCAAGCGCATACATTTATCACTCGAATTTATTAATGGGAAAAAACGTATATATTTCTGACCGGGTCATCCTCTACCAAGGTCATTATCATAAAATAATTGGCGGTGAAATCTGCATCGGCGATGACGTGCGTATCATGCAGGATACGATTCTAGAAACAGGACAAGAAGCGAGCATTCAAATTGGTGATAAGACATCTATTCATCCTCGTTGTCAGATTAATGCCTATAAATCATCTATTGAGATAGGGAAAAATGTTAATATTGCACCTAACTGCGCTATTTATTCTTACAACCACGAAGCAAAAGCCAACAAGCTTATTACTGATCAGCCGTTAACATCAAAAGGTCCGGTCATTATTGAAGATGGAGTCGGTTTAAGCTATGGAGTAATCGTGCTCAGTGGAGTACGCATCGGAAAAGGAACTCTCATTGGAGCCGGATCAATTGTGACTAAGGATATCCCTGAAAATTGCATAGCATGTGGATCCCCTGCCAAAAAAATAAGGGATCGCATTTGAGATTTTCCCATATTATTATCAATTATGAATAAATCAGAAGAACCATTTGTTAGCGTTGTTACTCCCGTTTATAATGGAGAGGCATTTATATCTGAATGCATCGAGAGTGTTTTAGCTCAAACTTATCAAAATTTTGAATACTTGATAGTAAATAATTGCAGCACTGATCGAACATCATATATAATCAATAAATACGCTAAGTTAGATTCACGCATTCGAATTCACAATAACACCAATTTTTTGACATCACTTCAAAACCAAAATTTTTCCATGACTTTAATTCCAAGAAAAAGCAAGTATTGCAAAGTAGTTCACGCTGATGATTGGTTATTCCCGGAGTGCATTACCAAGATGGTCGAACTGGCTGAAACTGATTCTTCCATAGGTATTGTTGGTTCTTTCATGTTGATAGGCCGATTTGTTTACTGCGACGGATTACCTCCACCCAAAGGAAACTCTGGCTCCCAGTACCCGACCAAGATTTTTTCCGGCCGCGATATCTGCCGGATCGACACTTATCGATCTAATCGACCTAGCGTGTTTGGAAACCCTACGACCATCCTGCTGAGATCGGAAATCATATTGAATCGCAATAAACCATTTTACGATGAAGAGCATTTTTTCATGGATAGAGATGCCTGTTACAGAATTTTACAAAGATATAATTTCGGTTTCATATACCAGGTTTTGTCCTCTATGGGAAAACACGAAGGCCAGGTTCATGCACCAATGGACAAAATTCAATCGTGGGTAGCTTTTCGTTTTTATCTTTTAAGAAAATATGGACGGGCCTATCTAGAAGAGGATGAATACAATAAATTGCTTCATGAAAAGTTTAAAGAATATTGTTCATTCCTGAAAGATAACAGTTTGAGAAGAATTAATTTTCGAAAGGAAAAAGACTTCTGGAATTATCATCTCAAATATTTAAGTTTATCAGGATTTCCAATAAGTAAAAAAAAGATAATTCTGTTAGCAATATCAAAGTCTTTGGATATCATATTGAATCCGAAACAAGCTTTTGAAATGATTATGAGAAAAGTATATTTTAAAAGTTCTGAAAAACGATAATTGTAAGAAGAATGCTGATTCAATGATGCCGGTTATCTCCCTGATAGACACGAGTCGTCAACACATCCTAAATTTATGGCTCTTCGACGTCAGCTGTGGATTTTCTGTTCACCATTTTTTCGCATGCCCTGCTTTCGGCCAGGGGTTTTCTAATCCCCGCCAAAGGGGGACACTTGCCCCCTCCGGACTCTTGAATTATTGGTGAATGGGATTTTTTTACTTTTTGTAAAATATTTTGTTTGCATATTACAATATCTGTTTCTCGGTCCGGTTTCCCCCTTTTGGCGGGGAAAAGAAAACATACTGACCTTTCGCTATTGGCATGCGAAAAAATGGTGAACAGACTTTGGAAGAAATCCATTCACTGTGTCGAGGAACCATATTTATGAAATCTTTATTGGTCAGCCCTATATATTTTCCTCCTCAAACCGGGGGGATTTCCCGCATGATGAAACAAATAGCACTTGCACTTGGTCCTGAACAGGTCTGTTGTCTAACCGGGGTAAAATCAAACCAAAAAGACTTGCAACATCAGTCATCAATTAATGTTTACCGAAGGCCAAGCGCGTTTTTTTATGGAAACAAGCATTCAAGAAGAATTCACTTATTTCTTTCTTTAATGGAAATTTTTCTGAAAGAACGTCCCAAAGTGTTACAACTATCCACATGCTCTCAAGGATATATAGGTCTCTTTGCTAAGCGCTGGTTAAACCTTCCTTTTGTTATATATGCGCATGGCAATGAAATTTTACAAGCGATAAATTCAGAATCTGAAAAACTAAGGCCCGTGATGAGATGTGCCAGTTATGTCTTGGCAAATAGTAGCTATACGGCAAAACTTGTTGAGAAAGCCGGCGTCCAACCCGAAGCTATTCGAATAATTCCTCTAGGATGTGACATCAAAAAATTTCACCCTCGAGAGTCAAATCCTGACTTTCGGATAAGAGTTTTAGGTGGGCGTGCAAATAACCTTCTTATCCTTTCAGTTGGAAACTTGGTCGAAAGAAAAGGCCACGACATGGTGATTAAAGCCCTGCCCCTCATAATAAAGGTGATACCCAATCTCACTTATCTAATCGTGGGAGACGGTCCTTTTAAAAAAAACCTAGAACACCTTGCTTCATCATTAGGAGTGCAAGAACAAGTAATTTTTGCAGGGAGAGTAAGTGATGAAGATCTTCCTAACTTCTATTCTTTGTGTGACGTTTTCACCTTGCCTAGTAGAGAAAGACTTGATTCATGTGATGTGGAAGGCTTCGGCCTTGTTTACTTAGAAGCCGGAGCTTCTGGTAAGGCGGTAGTAGGAGGACGCTCGGGTGGGGTTGAGGACGCTGTCATAGACGGTTTAACTGGCCTGCTAGTTGATCCTTATAGTGTGAAAAGCTTATCTTTGGCATTGATCGAGCTTTTAACCAATGTCCAACTTCGAACATTAATGGGCAAACGAGGGCTTGAACGTGTTCAAAGAAAATATACTTGGGAAATTGTTGGCAAGCATATTCAGGAAATCCTGAAACAAGTAGTTTCGAAAAAGGTAACACCCACTATTCATAACTAATTTTATCGAGTATATCATTGCTAGCTAGCGGTTACTCATTTCATATGATCAACGACAATTATTTCTCCCTATCAACGACAATTATAATTCCCGGTTCCTGTTTCCAAATTAGTTCCTCCCATTTTCTCCATATGTCGGTAGATGTCGCTATCTGTATGAAGCTTGAGGGAGGCCCAGATGAGGCCCCGGGGGCCTCATCTGGGAGAAAAAAATCTTTTTCATCCTTTAATTTTTCCTTTGTTCTCCTGAGACTGTTCCAAACGGTAACTTAGCAGGTTAAGTTCCAGGATGATACAATGATGAACCAGCCGGTCAATGGCTGCAGCCGTAGTCATGGGATCCTTGAAAATCTGCTCCCACCTGGAAAAAGGAAGGTTGCTCGTGAGCATGACCTTGCCACGTTCGTAGCGATCTGCAAGCAGGGTGAAGAGCACGTCCATCTCCTCCCGGTTCTGCTGAACATTGAGGCTTCCCCCATTTTTTGTCCAACCAATGGGGGAAGCCTCAAACAGGAATTTCACCTTTTGCTTCTAATTTTCCGGGTATAATCAACAAAAACAATCACCTACGCCTTCAATCTTTGTGAGACCCCACCGTCTATTTTATAGCCGAATACGGCCAGGATCTGTTCCTGTTCAGGAGTAGGGTCTTCTATCATTCTTACAGGTTCCTTTTTACCGGCATGCCAGCACAGACAACTGTGGAGACGACGCATATGGCCCATGGCCGTGTCAATGCTCATCTGCAGGCCGGAGCTTTTCAGCCATAGCTTGATCAGACGAAGATAGACCAAGGCTATGATATAGCATAATATATGGCAGCGGATCTTGGAATCGGTCCAGTGCCTTATCGGGCGCAGGTTACCGAATTCCCCGGACTTGCTCTGGCGAAACACATCTTCCACCTGATAGCGATCCAGACTGGCCATAACTATGTCTTCCGTACTCCAGTCGTGCTTGCTGGTTATGATAATATTTCTGCCAAACCTGGAGATGTACTTAAATATCCTGTAATAATTTTTGTTGAACTTCATCTGCAACTTGCCATTTATGACTGAAAGCTCAAGATCATAAAGATTTTTGGGCAGGTGAATATGGTCGCTATAATCATCATAGCGCTTTTTCACCTGGGCAGCACTTTTCCAGTGGGTCTTTTCAGCCCGGACATGGGAACGGGCCTCAAACAAAAAGTCCTGGAGTTTCTTGAGTTTCTTCTC
>Ga0114946_10001324_pt1 | contig 17041 bp, 16 predicted proteins | sample WalLakDeSediment_FD_88676 | JGI IMG/M metagenome (GOLD analysis project Ga0114946, IMG submission 88676) | Lake sediment microbial communities from Walker lake, Nevada to study Microbial Dark Matter (Phase II) - Walker Lake 11/02/13 Deep Sediment | ecosystem: Environmental > Aquatic >... | reverse complement strand
TATGGCCCTGATTATTCTTTCTGTCATTTTTTCTTGTTCCATCTTAAAAAAAGAATGAATCCCGGCCATAACATAATCCATTTTGGCCAAAACCTCGTCTCTTATATCCAAGGAACCATTTTCCAAAATATTCACTTCTGCTCCTTTCAAAATCCTGACACCCCTTATCTTCTTGTTCAGTTTGTCTATTGCTTTCATTTGTTTTAAGAATCTTTTTTCATCCAAGCCATTGGCAATGGGCAAATTTGCGTGGTCGCTAATACCCAAATACTCATAGCCCAAGGCTCTGGCTGACAAAGCCATTTCTTCTATGGTTTGTTCGCCTTCACTCCAAACCGTATGAACGTGAAGGTCGCCCTTTATGTCTTTATGGCCAACAAGCCGGGGAATTTTTTCAGCCAGGGCCGCTTCAATCTCGCCCTGGTTTTCTCTTAATTCCGGCGGGATCCACAACATGCCCAGCTTTTTGTAAATTGACTCTTCTGTTTCCCCGGCAATCATTCTTTTACCCCGGAATAAACCGTACTCGCTTAATTTCAAACCCCTATTAATGGCAATTTTTCTCAGAGCAATATTATGCTCTTTGGAGCCGGTAAAATATTGAAGGGCTGAACCGTAGCTTTTCTTGGGCAACACCCTGATATCCATATCAAAACCCTCTTCTGTTCTGACCGATGTTTTTGTCATCCCTTTGCCCCAAATTTTTACTACCCCGGGCAGAGAAACAAAAAAGTCCATTACCCTGCCCGCCTCTCTAAGCGAAACTTTGCGGGCGGGTTTTCTTGGTTCTTTAACAATTACTAAAAAATCTACATCACCTATGGTCTCTTTCATTCTTCTGATAGAACCGGCCGCTTCAACCCTTTCGACTTCTTTTAAGCTGCTTATTCTTTCACAGACCTCTTTTGCCTTAGGTAGAATTTCTCCCAGTAAAAACCTGCCCTTATTTCTTTTTAAAAAAGCAACCCCCTCTAAAATATTTTTTTCTGTTTTTTCATCAAATCCGAACAAAGGAGAGATTTTGTGAGATCTGGCTGCTTTTTCCAGGGATTTTAAATTCTTGATGCCCAATTCTTGGTATAAAATTTTCGCCTTTTTGGGCCCTATCCCCTCAACACTTATTATTTCCTCCAGTTTTAAGGGAAACTTTTTCTTAAATCCCTGGTGCCTTCTAACCTTACCTTTTTCCAGGTATTCTTTGATTTCATTGGCAATATTTTTTCCAATCCCCGGAATTTCCTGAAGAAGCCTTAATCCTCCTTTGTTATAAGTTTCTCTGACATCATCGTCTAAATCCTCCAGGGCAAGGGCGGCTCTTCTGTAGGCGTAAGGCTTGAAGGCCGTGCCCTCCATTGCAAAATAGTCAGCTATCTCATAAAAGATTTTAGCCAGCTCTTGATTTTTTACCATGCTAAAATTGTGTTTCCGGTTTTTCGCTTGGAGGAAACTTCGGAGCAAAACGGCCCCGGATAAAAATTTGATCTTTGATGGAAAATAAGATGAAGGTTGAAAGTAATCCGAAGATGCTGATTAAAACAAAAAGGGCCTTAAACCCCAAAAAAGCTGCTATCATCCCCCCGAAGGCTGCGGCAAAAGCAGCGGCAAAACCAATGCCAGTGCTGTCAATACTCCAAGACAAAGACTCCCAACCCTTATCAATATGCCTTATGAAAATACCGGCCCAGCCGGGCACGACGCAAGCCATGCAAATACCCCTGATCGCTTCCAATAAAAAAATGTGCCAAAGCTGGGTAGCAAAAAGATATCCCAAAGGAACCAAATTGGCAAAAAGAAGGCCGTAAAACAAAAGACCGAAGTCGTCTTTTTCTCCTTTTTTAACGTCGGCGAAATGAGCAATAAAGGGCTGGACAATTGATTTGACAAACCAATAGGTGGCGGCAATAAAACCAACAGCCACAATAGTTCCTCCCTCAATTTGCTCTGTTACAAATATGGCAAAAATCGGGCCTATCAGCCCCCAGCCGGAATGCAATAAAAAATCAGAGGCAATTAATGTTTTAATGACTTTATTCAGACCGATCATTATATCTATATTAGCAAGATTTGATCAAAATAAAAAACGGGTTTGCCTTTTCTCAAAAGGTATTATCGGATAAAAGTATCGATTTTTCTGGAAAAAATGCTGCGGATAAGACTAAATCCTAATTTAAAAAATATCAGCAAACCGATAAAAGCAAATAACAGCTCCGCTCCTCTCTGGATCATGGTAAAGGCCGCAGCTAAGCCTGCTTCAACCCCCAAAGAACCAAAAGCAAAGGTTTGTGCTATTTCATGGGTGCCTAACATGGCAGGCACAGGAATATACAATGCCATAAAATAAAATGCCATTATGGGGAAAATTGAGAAAAAAGTCAGGAATTGACCTAAAAATAAAACTAGAATCCAAGACCTCAACCCGATCACGGCCACTCTTAAAAAAGCCAATCCGACAACCTTCCAGAAGATTGGTTTTTTAGGTTCGAAAAAATCGAAGATATCTTGTTCTATCTCGAGGGCCGTTCCGTTAACAAAATGTTTTTTGCTGAAGAACTTGGCAAAAAAACCGACAATGCTCTCTGATCTGAAAAATTTGACATATAAAAAAACAAAGAAAGCAGTGAGAACAATAATGCCCAATAATAAAGGAGCTCCTATATTCCCCGAAGGAATTCCTCTTTTTGAAAGAAAAAATATCAGACCGGCCAAAATAACCAGCAAACCAATACTTATCTCCAAAAACTTCTCAATAATCAAAGAGACTATCCCTTTTTTCCAGGGTACAAAGAATTTTTCTCTTAAAACGTAACCCCTAAAAATTGTTCCCGTACCTCCGCCTATGAATAAAGGGAAAAGATAGCTCAGGGAAAAACCGGCCAAATAAAGCTTAAATATTTCTTTTTTCTCCAGGCTGTAACCCTGGTTTTTTAAAATAATCATCCATTTCCATGCTCCGATAAAGAACATTAAAGCTGTGAGCAGTAAAATTACTAAAACGTGCCAGCCGGTAAAAATACTTAAAGCTGATCTAAATTCCTGCCAGTCAACGACCGTTATGAAAAGAACAGTTCCCGCCACCAGGGAAACTAAAAAGAATAAGACTTTTTTCAGCATTTATTAAGGTCTTTTAACAGTTTTTTCAGGCTTAACCGATGAGCTCTAACGGCCTCTCCCAGTGTTTCCTGCTGAGCCATGGGGCAGCTGATACAATGCAGCCCGTAATTCATAAAAACGAAAACACTGCCCGGCCGTTTCTGAATAATCTCCCGAACGGTCATTTTTTCGGTAATTTCGACTTTTTTTGACATAGACTTATTATAACAAAATCCCGCCTCTTTTGAAAGATGCGGGAAAATGTAAGTTTTTGAGAGTTTAAGGCCTCATTTCTGTGTGCGGCAGCTCAAAATCATCCATTGGCATGACGTCTTTTACCGGCGGCACTACCGGTACGAAAGGCGCTCCGCACTCACCCTCGTAATCTACTTCTACTCCATGCATCGCTTCTGCCACGCACCTGTTTGAATAGGTAGTTCCGTTTACTCCGCAAACCGGCTCATAAACCATCGGGCAAAAAACACCGGGTAGTTCTATTGGAATTTCAGGGGCTTTTTTTCTCGCTTCTTCTGCTCTTTTAATGGCCTCATGCCTTCTTGTTTCAACCTCTTCCCTGATCTCCTCTCTTTTCTGCTCAGTAAGAGCCTTGTAGGCCTCTTCGTGGCCGCGCATACTAACAGCCATAGCCCGTTCAATAGCCGGCTGCGCCTGTTCCGGAACCTCTAAATAGACCCCATACAAAACATCCTGATGCCTAAGGGTTGCTTCGGAAATTTTAGCTAAGACCTCATCAGCATCCAGACCTTTTTGTTTTGCCTGTTCTGCTTTTCCAAGTGCGCGATTAAGCTGTTCTTCGTGTCTTTCCAGGGCTCTTTCGGTAATTTCCGGCTTGCCTTTTTCTGCCAGAGCTTTGGCTTCAGCTATCCGTATTTCTGCCAAGAATAAATAGCGGTCGGCCTTGGCTATATCGCCAAAAACAAAAAATGTGCCGATTTTTTCTCCCCAATTTTTTATAAAATAAAGAGGATGATCGGGCAGCATGCCGGGATCCGGCAGATCGTTTTCCTGCGCCAAAACCGTTCCGCCCAATATAAAAACTGCTAATAGTGTTATTGGTAGTAATTTTTTAAACATATTTTTGTAAAACATTAGGTATATTCCGACCTTTTTTTTATTTTAACGTTAAAAAACATTCCGGTCAAATTTTTCCGGCAGGATCGAAAAATATCACTCCGTCAAATCCGGAGCTGTTTTTAAAATAATATTCGAAAAAATCTTCGGCTACGACTTTATTTTGAGATGAGCTGGCGTGAAAAAAAAGATCGCCGTCAAATAAAAAACCGAGCCGATAATTACAGCCAAAATAATTATACCCGGAAGGTTTTTTTCATGTTTTAAACACGTAATACCTCAATCAAGGCTTGTGAATTTTAGTTTTTTTACCTGTAAAAAGCAATAGCTCCGTAGCCCACCACCCGGGACTTGTTGCCGGCAGTATCGCCGGAATTGGCGTATTTTAATAACTCAGCTTTGCCGCCCAGCTTTCTGGATATTTCAATTAATGTTTTGGTTGAGTCTGAAGCGCAAACTTCCAGATTTTGGTTCTGAAAATTAATAATATTTATCAAAGTTTTTTTATCAATTTCTTCGGCTTGTTCGTAAGGCAAATAATGGGAAAGATCTGCTGAGGCTATGATCAAAGTCCTTTGATTGATGTTTTTTGAAATGACTTCGGCTAATGTCTCCCAGTCTTCATCTTCTGAACCGAAAACAATCGGCAATATCTTGAAGCCCTTCAGTGTCTTCTGCAGAAAAGGCAGCTGAACCTCAACGGAATGCTCGAACAGATGAGTTGAATCTTTCCTGAAAAATCTTCGGGAGCCTGCCATTATTTTTTCAGCTAGTTCTGCGTCAATTTCTACATTACCGAGAGGCGTTTGCCAGCTGCCTTCCGGCCAGAAAGACACTCCATCAAATCTTTCACAGTGCGAGTCTCCGATAACAATGACCGTGTTAAATTTTTGGCCGACAATCGCTTTGTAGCCACAAGCTGCCACCGGCCCTGAAAAGGCATATCCCGCATGAGGCAAAAGCAAGCCGAAAACATCTCCTTCAATCCTTGGAGATTCAACTTTAGCTAGAAATCCACCAATCATTTCCCCTAGCTTTTTTCTGTCTTCCGGATAAAATTGTCCGGCCACGGCCGGCAACCTAATCATTTCTTTATTTTACACTATAATGGTAAAATTTAAAAAGAATATGCCCGATATAATAAAAATAGACGGATCGACTCTTGAAGGCGGAGGACAGATCTTAAGAACCGCCACGGCCCTCTCTGCCATAACCAAAAGGCCCTGCCGGGTTTTTAATATTCGCAAAAATCGGCCCAAACCGGGCTTGATGCCCCAGCATCTTTTGGCAATTCAGACCTTGGCCCAACTTTGCTGCGGCACAATAAAAGGAGACGGGCCCGGTTCTGAAGAAATTGAATTTTCCCCGGGCCAAGCTTACAAACAAAACGTTTCTGTTAAAATCCCGACTGCCGGCAGTATTGTTTTAGTCATGCAAGCTCTGATCCCCGCAGCTCTTTTTGCGCCTTATCCTGTAAAAATATCTTTTAGCGGAGGGGCCACCGATACTTTTTTTTCGCCGACCGCAGATTATTTCCGACGCGTATTTTTAAAAACTTTGGAAAAAATGGGGGTAAAAACAGAAATATCCTTTGAAAAACGCGGCTATTATCCGGAAGGAGGGAGTCAGGCTGAAATAACAGTCCATCCCTGCAAATTAAAAAGCACTGATCTGACAGAAAGAGGCGCTTTGCTGAAAATTTCAGCCTTATCGGGAGCTTCAGAAACTCTGAGAGAAAAACAGGTTGCCGAAAGACAGCTGCAGGGAGTCAGGGAGATTCTGGGTAAATTAAAACTGCCGACCGAAGAAAAAGCTGAATATTACCCGACCCAATGCCCGGGAAGTCAGATCTGCCTTATTGCTGAATTCGAAAATACGGTTATCGGAACAGATAATCTGGGTAAACTGGGCAAAAGAGCAGAAGACGTGGGCAAAGAAGCTGCTCTGGAATTGTTGAAAGAGCAAAAAGGCCGGACGTGTCTTGATAAACACCTGGCAGACCAAATTATCCCCTACCTGGCTCTTTCTCAAAGAAAGAGCAGAATAACAACCTCTGAGATTACCATGCACTGCCGAACTAATATTTGGGTGGTTGAAAAATTTTTAAAAGGAAAATTCGACATAAAAGACGACACCGTTTCATGGAACCCGTCTTAATTTAAGCTAAAAACAAAACAACTCTTGGGTTTAGCGTTTTTTAAATAAATGAAAATTATCATAGCGAAAAATATCGGTTTTTGTTCAGGGGTAAAAAGAGCAATAGCCATCACAGAAAATACCTTAAAAAAAAGCCGTCCGCCTGTTCAGTTTCTGGGTGAGCTGGTTCATAACGAAAATGTTTTGGAATATTTTTTGAAAAAGGGGGTTAAATTCAAAAAAGACCTGAAAAAAACCAAAAGAGGCACATTGATCATACAAGCCCACGGCAGGCCGCCCCTGCCTTTATTGACCGGCATAATAATCAAAGATGCCACTTGTCTTTTGGTAAAAAGGGCCCAACTGGCTGCTAATTCTTTCTTTCTGAAAAAATATCAAGTAATTATTTTGGGCGATAAAAATCACTCGGAAGTGATCGGTATCAAAGGCTACACAAACAATCAGGCTCTGGTCGTTAAGGACGAAAAGGAAGCGGCCAAGCTTCTTCCTGCCAAAAAAAATGGCCTTAGTCGCCCAAACAACTCAGAATAAGGAAAATTTTAAAAGAACAATCAGCGTGCTGAAAAAGAAAACAAAGAAATTAAAATGGTTAAACACTATTTGCCCGGAAGTTTCTTCCAGACAAAAAGAAATAAGAGATATTTTACAAAAATGCGACGGGGTTTTGGTGATCGGTTCCAGGCTATCCGCCAATACCAGACGCTTAACAGAAAAAGTAAAGAATCTGAATAAAAAACTGTTTTGGATAAACTCCCTGAAGGAGCTAAAAAGTATAATGCCGCAAATGAAGTGCAAAAAATTGGGGATAATATCCGGAACATCAACCCCGGAATGGGAAATCAACAAAATCAGAAAATATTTGAAAGAATATGCGGAAAAAACTAAAGTAATAAAATAGGCTTTGACCACCAAAAAATAAAAGACTGTCAGAAAAACAGCCAAAAAATCATTCAAAGTTTTAAAAAAGAACTAAAAAAGCTCGAGTAATAAAGAGGCAATTGAAAAATAAATTAACAAGCTCAAAATATCTCTGACAATTGTGGCAAAAGGACCTGAGCCAATGGCCGGGTCTTTTTTAAGATTCTTCAAGATCCAGGGGATTAAAACAGCAATGATACCAGCACAAATTACCGTCAAGAATAAAGAAATGCCCAAAATAACCCCTATATTTAAAAGACCGAACCATAAAAAGGCGATTAAAGCAAGTAAAACCCCTAGGATCAAAGCAATAACAAGGCTTATCTTTATCTCTTTTAAAAAATAACTTTTAATCTCCAGTCGCGAATCCAGAGCTAAGCTTCTGATAAACAAAGTTTGGGACTGAACGCCAACAGCGTCGGCCATATAAACAATCAAAGGGATAAAAGCTGCCAAAATAAAATGGTCTTTCAGGGAACCTTCAAAAAAATTAACTACTTGAGCGGCAAAAAGCCCTCCCAAAAGACCGAAAATCAGCCAAGGAAGACGAATTTTAGCTGAAACGCGAACAGGAGATTTCAACGTTTTGTTTAAAACATCTCCTCTCTTATAAATACCAGCGAAACGCAAAATATCTTCTATTGCCTCAGAGTGAATAATTTCTAATATGACGTCTGAAGGAACAACCCCCAAAAAAAGATTATCTTTGTTTAAGACCGGGATTGCTTTGAGATTATGTTGCAAAGCCAAAATGGCCACTCTCTCCTGATCCGTGCTCGGACGAACTTTTACAACCTTTTTTACCATTAATTCTCCAACCACGGCTTCTTCAGATTGCTGAAAAACGTCTTTCAAAGAAAGAACACCTATTAATTCATTCTTCTGATTAAGAACATAGATATAATTCAAAGTTTCAAAGTCCCCGGCTTTGTCAAAAAGTCTTTTACGAATATCAATAATTCTTTCCTCGGGCAAAGCCGTAGGAACGTTGCTAATCATTCTTTTACCGGCAGAATCCGGCGGATATTTAGGCCTAAAGATTACCATAAAGTCCCTTGTTTAGATGGATTTTTTCGTTCTTTTTTGGAAAATATTTTAACCTTGCCGTAAACTCCGTCATGACCCGGCTCGATGAAAACGTCTCCTTTCCTCACTCTTAAAATTCCTTCAACAATCTCAGGCAAAGTAACGGTACTTAATTCTTCTTTGGAAACGTTTAATAAAATATTGAACTCGTTACCCAACTTCTCGATTAAATTATTATATTCCCTGCCAACCTGCAAACTGGCACATCCCACGCCCAAGCTTTCTGCTATAATCTCGTTGAGAGGAACCAGGCTCTTGAAAGGAATGGCGTTTTCCGGCTTAAAACCCTCTTCCTTATCGGCTAATTGTTCCACTCTGTTCAACACTCCGATGGTCAAAGACTTGCCGCAAACAGGGCAAAGATTGTTGTATTTCTTTGATTCTTTGGGCGATAAAACAATTCCGCAATTCCTGTGTCCGTCATAATGATATTTGCCCTCTTCAGGATAAAATTCAACTGTGTACAAAAAATTCTGAGGATCTTTTTTTTTAATGGCCTCAGTAATGGAGGAATAACTCAAAAAGGGCAAATCAAAAACATTGGCTTCTCTGCCTATTTTCTGCGGCGAATGGGAATCAGAATTGCTTAACAGGGCGATTTTTCGGCAGTCCGGCATCCTCCAGAGCATTGCCGGATCGGCCGATAATCCTGTTTCTCCAGCGTAAATATATTTTGAATATTCCTCAAAACATTCTTCAACAGAATCAAAGCCTGATTTTGAACCGAACAAAGAAAACCAAGGCGTCATTAAATGGGCCGGAACTACAAAACAATCTTCAGAGGTTCCCAAAACGATTTTCGCCAACTCTTTGGCGTCCAGGCCCAAAATAGGCCGGCCGTCTGATTTTAAATTACCGACCCATCCAAGATGAGCGTTAATTCTATCTGCCACTTCAAAAGAAGGCGCGAAAAGAATAACGTGAATTTTTCTGACACGGTTTTTCTTTGAATAAATACAACTTATCTCGGCGGTCAGAATAAAACGGATGGGGCTTCCCCCGTTTTTTAATTTAAATAACCCGGGCTCTGCCGGCACTAATTTTTCCTTCAAGTTCGCAAACCATTCTGGCTGGGTAAAATCTCCTGTGCCCAGAACCTTAATCCCTTTGATTTTCGCCCATTTATCCAGATGCTCCAGGTCCATATCCTTGGATGTCGCCCGGGAATACTTTGAATGTATATGAAAATCAGCAACAAGTTGCATAGTACCATTATACTCTTTTAGGTTGGAATAAAAAAGAGCTGGCCGTTCATTATGACCGACTAACAGCATATATTTGACAAAATTATAGATATTTACTAATTTGAGTGCAGAAAGAGGAATAATCTATATCCCTCAAGTTTAACAACCGAATAAGGCAAGACAAGAAAAAGAAAGGAAGGAAAAATAAATGAAAAATAAGGCTCCCCACGTCTGAAGTAAAATCAAGAAAAGGAGGAAAAAGAAAAAATGAACAAGGCACTGTCTGTTTTGATCTGTTTATGTATAGGAACCGCTACTGTTTTGACGGCGGCAGGCTGCAGTTCTCTGTTTCTTGAGCCCTACGGCCCGCTGACGCCGATGACAGAAATCGGCAGTCACAACATAACCTTTGTCAGCCACACCTATAATTTAAATACGGGCATATCCACGTGGACATACAATATAACCTCCGGCTCTGGCCCGCCTCCGGGATACGCCTTAAGCCATTGGGCCATTGCATGGTGCGATGAGAAAGCCATAAAGGATGCCTCGGAAGAATGGGAATATGTGGACGGAAAACCGCCTACGGGAATAACGGGGATCAAGTTTAACCGGGGGTATGAAGACGGAGAAAGCAGAATAGTTTGGTTCAAATTGCTGGGCAACTATCCCAAAGGTCCGGTTGAAGTAGCCACCTTCGGCGGCGGCGTAGCTAACTATGGCTCGATAACAGGGCCGCTGTGCGAAACCGTGCCTCAATATGAACTCACTATGGCAACTGAACCGGAAATAGGCGGCACAGCCATTGATTTAACCGATGCTTCGCCTTATACCGAGGGCACGGAGGTCAGTATCAAGGCTGAGCCAGCCAAGAACTACCAGTTTGTCATCTGGACAGCGCCGGCTGGTGAATTTACTGATCCGGAGGCAGCCGAAACCACCTTTACCATGCCCGGTCAAAATATAACTGTCACGGCCAACTTTAAAGCAAAGCCTGTCCCGACAACCTATAATCTCACTGTTTCCAGTAGCAAAGGGGGTTCTGCCACTATCACGATTAACCCGACGACCGTAATCGGTCCGGGCGAGACAACGACTATATATGATATTCCTGCTGACACGGTAGTTGACCTGTTGGCAAACCCGGATGATAGCTATCAGTTTGTCGGCTGGACCGGCACACCTATAGACGGTGTTACGGACGCGGTGGCCGCTATCACTATGCGGGGCAATTACGATATTACCGCCAACTTTGAGGAATCGCCGCCGCTTCCGCCAATAACCGTAGGCTGGGATGGATATCCTGTAAACAAATTGGCTGTCCTGCTCCCCTGGATTTCTTTGTTCACAGTTATTACATTTAGCAGTATAATACTGAAACGCCGCAGGGCTTAAAACAACCAAAAAGGGCAAGCTTTTCCAAGAGTTTGCCCCTTTTTATATCTCAAAAATATTAGCTTTAAATATAGACGGGTTCAAATTTTAACGCAACAGTTTATTGAAAATCTCATAGGGGGTTTGTAAGCCCAAAACCTTAATCCCTTAATCGTTGATCATTTGTCCGGATGCTCCAGGTCCATATCCTTGGATGTCGCCCGGGAATACTTTGAATGTACATGAAAATCAGCAACAAATTGCATTACTGTTTTTGCTCTTCTTTTTTTGATTTGAAAAATTTTTCCTCAAGAACTCTGAATCCGGTAAAAATTATGATGACCAAGAAAGTGACAAAAACAGCCTCATAATAAAGCTGGGCGCCGACCGCCAAACCAATGCCGGCCACCACCCAAAGGCCGGCTGCAGTTGTCAGTCCTTCAATGCGAAATTGCCGGTAAATAATCGCTCCTGCGCCTATAAAACCAATGCCCAAAGCCACTGCCTGAACAACTCTGATAGGATCTCCTGTGTCTGTCACGGAAAAGCTGACAATGGTGAACAAAGCAGCTCCCAAAGAAATCATGGAATAAGTTCTTAAGCCCGCTTCCTTTCTTTTATACTCTCTTTCCAAACCGACGATTCCTCCCAAAACAGCAGCTAAAATCAACTGAAAAAAAGATTCCATTTCTAGATTTTATATACCTTATATCCTTCTCTTACTTTTTGGGCCACTTTTAAACCGACGTCGTCGCCTTTTTTGGCTTCTTTAACCTTCTTGTGTTCAAACTCCATTGATTCTGCTCTTTGAGTAAAGTCTGTTTCCCCACCCGTAATTCTGATCTCGTCTCCTTCTTTAAGCTTATCTGTCAGTGCAATTATGGCCACCCCGATATTACTGAAATAATGGCTTATTTCTCCTATTAATTTACCCTCTTTTTCTTCTGCCATATTGTTTGGTTACAATAGAATTATTCGACCTTTTTTCCTTTTTAATTTGGGCGAGTAGTTTATCTACTAATTTTTTGGGATCTTTTTCAAAAATAATTTTTCTGACTCCACGATGAGGACCCACTATAATGTCTTTTATCCTGTCTGCCATGCCGCCGGTCCCTTCCAAGACGGCAATAGGCTTTTGAAGCTCAAAGGCTGTGACAAATTCGTGAAGCGTGCCCATACGCCCGCAAACAATAATAACGCCGTCGGCTGACTTCGTCATGGTAACATTCCTGCCCGTATAATCTGCTCCAGTGTAAATTACTACGTCAAAAGGAGCCAAAGGAAGCTTGTAGCTTTTTAAGTGAGCCTTTTCGGATACGGCCGGTGAAAAACCGATATTAAAACCGCCCGCTTCTGCGCAACCCAAAGCTACAAAATAAGGAACGCCTGTTGTAGCTCCGGTAACCAAATTGCATTTTTGCCGAGCGATCTCCCTGCCAATCTCTTTGCTTATTTCTCTTATGCCCTGACAACAATGGCTGGTGTGAGCTGCTCCTGACACAACAATTTCATATTTTTCTTTCTTATGTTTCATTTTCTTTATTTTAAAAGACTGATTCAGGCTCAAAAAGTGCCCCCACCAGGACTCGAACCTGAATCTCAACCTCCGGAGGGTCGCGCTTTATCCGATTAAGCTATGGGGGCAAGATTTAAATCCCTACCGGAGCTTTCTTAAGAGCCTTGAGCAGTTTTTTAATTTCAATGGCGGCAACACCTACCACCTTGTCGGCTCCGCCGTAATAAACGAAAAGTTTATTGCCCAGAACTACATTGCCGCAGGGAAAAACAACGTTAGATATCAAGCCTTCTTTTTCATAAGATGTTTCAGGTTCCAAAATAGGGTTAATGGTTCTTGCCAAAATCTTGGTGGGGCTTTTAAGATCTAAAAGAACAGCCCCCACCCTGTAAGCGCCGTCATCGTCAGAAATGCCATGGTAAAGCATAATCCAGCCTTCTTTTGTTTTTATAGGGGGAGCGGCTGCTCCGACTTTTCTGCTGTCCCACCATCCTCTTCTCGTATATATCCAACGCTGCTCTTCAAGAAAAGTTTCGCCTTTAAAGTCCAAAGTATCAGAATAGGAGTAGTCAATATCGTAACCTACCCGGTGAATAATTAAATATTTTCCCCTGACTTTTTCCGGAAAGATATGCGCGTTCTTATCATTAAGGTCAGAAGGAGAAATAAGTACGGGCGTTGACCAATTCCATTTTTTTTGAAGAAAATCTTTTATTGAAATGCTGGTCAGAGCGACACGGGGAATGTTCCCGTCAAAAGCAGTATAACACATGTAGATTTTATTGTTTATTTTGGTAATGCGGGGGTCTTCGCAGCCGGAATTGCCTCCATTGGGAGATTTTCGCTCAAAAGATTCGCGGGGGACATAAATAGGATTTGGCGAACGATAATCAATATTAACGCCGTCTTTGCTGGTGGCATACCCGAAAACAGAAGTATCATCTTCTGAAACAGCCCTGTAAATAATATGGACCTTACCTCCAAGATAAACAGCGGCCGGATTAAAAACACACTTGCTTTCCCAGTCGTTTTCTTTTTGCGGAGAAATAATCGGGTTTTCAGCAAATCTTGTTAGTTTGACTTCATCATTTTTCCCGAGCATTTCCCTTAAAAGAGTGGAAAGCTTTATATAAGCGAGGCAGCAGGTGGTATCGGCAGCTCCGTAATAAAGATGAATCCAATCTCCTTTTATCATGGCCCCCGATGGAAAAACAACATTGGGCACAATCCCCACACGCTCGTAATATTCTCTGGGTGTTAAAATGGGTTTTTCAAACCTGGCGATAATCTTTGATGGGTTTTTAAGATCCAACAAAACAGCTTCCACTCCGAAAAGCCTGCGGGGTGAAAAATAATTGCGAATATAAGCATATAACAAAAGCCAGCCGTATTTTGTTTTCAGGGGCTGAGCTCCCACCTCAATATGGTCTTCCGGTTTGCGCTGCAAAGGTAAAGAGTGTTTCCCAAAGTTTTTATACCATTTTTTCCAATAGCTTTCCGACCAAATATCTTTTTCTTTATTGAACTGAGCTAAACATATTTTTGAAGGGGGCTTATCCGTATTAACGGTTAAAACAGACCATATTTTACCATTAATCTTTTCCGGGAAAAGAGCCATGGCTTTTGCATTAAAAGGAGTTACCAGATATTTTTCATCAACTTTTTCCAAGTCTTTACTTACAGCTAAAGCCACTTTGATGCCTTCTGCTCCTGGCGGATATTGGGAAAGAGCCGTATAAAAGATGTAGTATTTATTGCCCAGTTTTGTCACCCGGGGGTCCTCGCAGCCGAATTTCTCCCAGGCTTTTTCCGGCGTAATAAACCTGCGCCGATCTTCAAACGAAATACCGTCCTTGCTTACGGCTATACCGATATCAGAGGTTATTATATTCGCCCGGGCACCATCATGATAATGCGGCATGGAAAAAGCTCTGTATAAAAAATAAGTTTTGTTATTTTTCTGGACAGGACAACCGTTAAGAACTCCTTCGGCTTCCCAGGCGCGAATAATCGTGGGTTTGAGTATTGGGTTTTCTTCTGCTCTTTTAACTATCATTTTTTAGCTTTTTTTTAAGAATGGTTCTTGTCAATTTCGGCTTAATTTCTTTTTTCAAAGATTTTAAGAATTCTTCAAGATCAGTGTAAGCAACGCAAACATGGCTATCAGACGCTCCGTAATAAACCAGCAATAAGCCGTCTTTAATAACCGCTCCTGAAGCATAAACAACGCCGGGCTTATAACCGTTATTTTCATATAATTCGCTTGACTCAATAACAGGTTCTTTGCAGCAATACAAAACCTTGGTGGGGTCTTCCAGGTCCAAAATCATGGCTCCCACCTTATATTTACCCGGATCCTTATAAGATTGGGCGTGATAGAATAAAAGCCACCCTTCTTTTGTCTTCAGGGGCGTAGGACCTGCTCCTCTAATCCAATTCTCCCAGGCCCAATGTTTTCCTTTGGGTATCGGATCGTAAAAACTGTTAATATGGGTATGGCCGTCAAAATCGAGATTGTCAAAATAATCTACTGATATCTTAGGATTCAAGCTGTGCAAAACACAATAACGTCCCTTGATCTTCTCCGGAAATATCACCCAATTTTTATGTACCTGGCCGGGCGGAGAAATAAAGACCGGCCGTTTCCATAACCATTTTTTCTTTAAAAAATCGTTCAGTTTGATTGAAGTCAAGGTCATTCTCAGGCCCTGATCGCAGGCGGTATAAGTAAGATAAAGCTTTTCCTCTTTGCCTACTCTTACCAAACGGGGATCTTCACAACCTCCAAAACTGCCCCCTGAAACAAAAGAAAATACATGGAAAAAAGAATTTTTGTCAGCCAGAGGATGTTCGTAGGCCGGGTGAATTAATCTTTCATCAATCTTAAATCCGTCACTTGAAACAGCATAGCCTAAACGTGAAATAGCATCTTCTCCAATGGCCCGATAAAGAAAATGAACCCTTTCCTCAAGTAAAACCGCCCCGGCATTAAAGGTTTGCCAGGACTCCCATCCGTTTCCGGAATCAGGAGAAATAATAGGACCGTTCAATGATTTAACCAGCAACAAAGAAGAGGTTTTTTTGCCTTTCTTTCTGCCCGGCTTCTTTTTAGCTTTATTTTTAAGCGAACTTTTTTTCCGAACGGTCGCGATTCTCTTTTTTCTTGGCATTTTATTATTATAAAATTACTATTAAATAGACTCCTATTCTATTGTATTATAGCACAAAAAACTAATATGTCTTAATTATTCCAAAAGCTTCTTTGGCTGAATCAACCAGCTTAAAAATAGCCAAGTCTTGTTTATTAATGGCTCCTCTTTTCCGATAAATTTCTTTTTCCAGCCAATCAAACAAAGGATGCCAATATTCTTTGCCCACAGCCACGATAAGAACAGGCTTGGGCAGTTTTTTCGTCTGTACCAGGGTTATCATTTCAAAAAATTCATCAAGAGTGCCGAATCCTCCCGGAAAAAAAACATAAATCCTGCTGGCGAAAGAAAACATTACTTTTCTGGTAAAAAAATAGTGGAAACTGATCCCTTTCTTGACATAATCGTTTCTTCGCTCGCCTTCAGGCAACTGAATGTTTATGCCGACTGATTCTCCGCCAGCCTCAGCCGCTCCTCTATTGGCTGCTTCCATAATGCCGGGTCCTCCGCCGGTAACTACTGCAAATTTTTCTCTTGCCAATAGTTTTGCCAAGCTTCTGGCTTCCTGGTAATAGTGGTCTTTGGGTGAAGTACGGCTGGAACCGAAAATTCCGACTGATTTTTTAAAGTCAGCGGTAAAATGAAACCCTTCGATGAATTCAGCTATTATTCTGAAAATCCGCCAGGAAAAGGTTTTTCTGAAATCTTCCTCTACCGGAGGCAAATCAGGATCAGGGACGTAAACAGCTTTTTTATTTTCTTTGGCTTTAGGGGTCTTCATCCTTCTTAATATATTTTACTTAAACTCAAACAAAGTGTCCACCAGCTCTTAGTCCTTTAATAAATAAAAATAACTTAACCTCTTGTTATTTTTAAAAAAGCCCGAATGTGTCTTTCCTCTATTCTAACATAAAATAAAAAACCGAGAAACAATCCCGGTAAAAAACTTTAATATGATTAAGTTTTTAAGAATTAACGGCTTCGCGAAATTTAATCTTGGCAACCTTAATTTTCAGCATTTTCTTACTCTTATATTCCTGATACTTTCTTTTTCTTTTATCCAGCCACTCCTCGAGCCTGATAATACGGGACTTTAAAATCCAGATAACGAATAAGCTTGCTGCTAAGGGGAAGAAGAAAGAATCAAGAAAAAGATTATTGGTCCAGCCGGTGGTAATGTCTGTAGCTACTCCTGCCACAGCCGCTCTGGAGACGATAACTTCGGCAGTATCTGAACGAGAAGAATTATGAGCAGAAGCCAAAGCAGTATTGACCAGCCTGGTCTGGCCCAAAGAAAAACTTTTCTCCCCGGCAACGTCTGCTTTAAAGGTAATTACTTTTCTTTCGCCAAAAGGAATATAATCAATCTTGTAACCTGAAAAGACATCTCCTTTGGTTATCACGTCATCAATTTTTAATTCTCCCCGATAAAGCAGGCCGGCAGGCAGGGTGTCTTTTACGACCACGTCATAAAG
>Ga0114946_10001323_pt1 | contig 17041 bp, 15 predicted proteins | sample WalLakDeSediment_FD_88676 | JGI IMG/M metagenome (GOLD analysis project Ga0114946, IMG submission 88676) | Lake sediment microbial communities from Walker lake, Nevada to study Microbial Dark Matter (Phase II) - Walker Lake 11/02/13 Deep Sediment | ecosystem: Environmental > Aquatic >... | reverse complement strand
CCCCCGGACCCCGATGACTGTCACTTTCTGACCCTTCTTGATCGGCTGGGCGCTTTTGGCCCGCCAGCTTTCACTGTGTACCCGGATCCAGCCCAGGCCCTCTGGGTCGAAATCCACCAGGGCCTCGCCCACGGCCCCCGTCATTTCTTCCGAGCCGGCCACCACCGGCCGTTTGCGGGCCTTGAGAGCCATGCCGACCACCAGGAGCAAAAATATTACGGTGGCAATGGTCACCCCGATAATGAGGGACCAGGGCAGGGCAAATCCAGGTACGCTTGTATCCATGAGCATCACCGATCCGATCACAAAGGCCACCACCCCGCCGATCCCCAGGATGCCGAAGGAGGGCATCATCAGTTCCGCCGCCATGAAGGCGATCCCCAGGAGAATCAGCCCGGCGCCGACGTAGCTAACCGGGAGCAGGTGGAAGGCGTAGAGCGCCAGCAGCAGACTGATGGCGCCGGTTACCCCCGGCAGGAGAAAGCCGGGATTATAAAATTCCAGCAATAAACCGTAAATCCCGAGCAGCATCAAGATATAAGCGACCCCGGGATTGGTGATGGTGGCCAGAAAGCGGTTGCGCCAGTCGGGCTCGATGGGCAGCAGCGCCGCCCCGGCGGTGGCCAGGGTCACTTCGCCGTAAGGCTGGGGCAGGGTAATGGTGCGGCCGTCGATCTTGACCAGCAGATCGCGGAGATCATTGGCCACCAGATCCACCACGTTCATCTCCGCCGCCTCATCCGCCGGCAGGCTGACCGCTTCGCGCACCGCCCTTTCGGCCCATTCGGCGTTGCGGCCCCGCATCTGGGCCAGGCCCCGGATGTAGGCGACGGCGTCTTCCACCTGCTTGCGGGTCATGGCGTCGCCGGGGAGTGCTTCCCGCTGCTCGCCGTTGCGCCGCTCCTCGTCGCCCGGTTCTTCCCGTTCGCCGGGCCGGTCAGGGGGGCCGCCCGGCCCCCCGATGGCCACCGGGGTGGCGGCGCCGAGATTGGTTCCCGGGGCCATGGCGGCGATATGGCTGGCGTAGAGGATATAGGTCCCGGCGCTGGCGGCCCGGGCCCCGGAGGGATAGACAAAGGTCGCCACCGGGATCGGCGAGGCCAGGATATCCTTGATGATCTGGCGCATGGCGGTATCCAGCCCGCCGGGGGTATCCATCTGAAGCACCGCCAGTTGGGCTCCCTGGGCATGGGCCTGGGCCAGGCCCCGCTGGATGTAATCGGCGCTGGCCGGTCCGATGGCGTCAGCGATGGTCAGCACCGCCACCGGGGCGGTATCCTGCGGGCTTTCCCCCCCGGCCGGCTGGGGGGCCAGGGCCACGGCCAACAGGGGCGCGCCCAGCAGCAGGAGCAGGAAAAGGCGCCGCAGCAGGCAGGCCGCGGTAATGGTGGTGGTCGGGCTTTTCATCGTTTGGTGATCTCTCACTGATCTATCAATCAAAAATCCAAAACTTCAGCCGGTTAATTTAAGCCAAAGCCTGGGCGAGATCGGCCAGGATATCATCCCGGTGTTCCAGCCCCACTGAAAGGCGGACGAAATCGGGGGAAACCCCCGCCGCCTGCTGCTGCTCCGGGGTCAGCTGGGAATGGGTGGTGGAGGCGGGATGAATCGCCAGGCTGCGCGAGTCGCCGATATTGGCCAGGTGGCTGAACAGCTTGAGTTTATTGATGAAGCGGCGCCCCGCCTCCACCCCGCCCTTGATCCCGAAACCCACCAGGGCGCCGTAGCCCCCTTGCAGGTAGCGGGCGGCCATGGCGTGGGTGGGGTGATTGCTCAAGCCGGGATAAAGCACCCATTCCACCCCGGGGTGATCCTGGAGGAATTCGGCCACCGCCAAGGCGTTGGCGCAATGGCGCTCCATGCGCAGGGTCAGGGTTTCGATCCCCTGGAGGATCAGAAAGCTGTTCATCGGCGAGATGCAGGCCCCGGTATCCCGCAGCAGGATGGTCCGGGCCCGGATCACATAGGCGGCCGGCCCCACCGCGGCGCTCCAGACCACCCCGCCGTAGGAGGGATCAGGTTCGGTGAACATGGGAAACTTGCCGCTCTCCGGCCAGGGAAACTTGCCGCTGTCGACCATGACCCCGCCGATGGAGTTGCCGTGTCCGCCGCAGAACTTGGTCAGGGAATGGACCACGATGTCGGCCCCGTGCTCGAAGGGGCGGCAGAGGGCCGGCGTGGGCACGGTGTTGTCGACGATCAGGGGGATCCCGGCCCGGTGGGCGATTTTCGCGATCTCGGCCAGGTCCGGGGTATCCAGGCGGGGGTTGCCGATGGTTTCCAGGAACAGGCAGCGGGTCTGCTCGGTGATGGCGGCGGCGAAACTCTCCGGCTTGCCGGCGTCGACGAAAGTGGTAGTGATCCCGTAGCGGGGCAGGGTGTGCTGGAGCAGGTTATAGGTCCCGCCGTAGAGGCTGGAGGCCGCCACGACATGATGGCCGTTCTCGCAGATATTCATGATGGCGTATGTGATCGCCGCCGAGCCCGAACTGGTGGCCAAAGCCCCGACGCCGCCTTCCAGCATCATCATGCGCCGCTCGAGGACATCGGTGGTGGGGTTCATGATCCGGGTATAGATGTTGCCGGTGGCCTCGGGAGGAAAGTCTTCGGGCCGGAGGCCGTCGCTGTCAAGGTTGAGTCGGGGGGCCCAGACCTCGGGCTTGAGGGCGAAGAGCGAGGCGGCGTCATCGGTGTCGGCGAAGACGTAGCTGGTGGTCTGGTAGATGGGCACCGCCCGGCTACGGGTGGCGGGATCCGGGGTATGGCCCCCGTGGAGGGCGATGGTTTCTGCTTTCCAGGTGCTTTTGCTCATGGACGGTTCCTTGTTGAAGGGAAAAGTGGGAAGTTCGTGTAACGGCCATTGCCTGCAGCCGGCGAGGGCGAACCGTCGACCCAGCGGTTGGCGGGCAAGCCGATAATCGCCGGGAGACAACAGCCGCGGCCCGCTTCCGGCCCTGCCTGCCAACCTTTATACTTTCACAAGTTGGCCGGGGAAAGTCAACAGAACAAAATCTCCCGGAAGTGATTCCTGTCTCACCGGCCGCCTTCGGTCATTGCCCTTAAGGGCCGGAGCTTGTTTGGGCCAGGACTGGTTCGCCCTTTTCCGCTCACGCTTAATCCTATCAAAATATTAATTAATCCGGCCCGAGTCAACCGGCCGGCCCGGGTTTCCGCTCGCCGCGATCAGGCATTGACAAGCGGCCGTTGAAGCCACATTGTAATAGCAGGCCGGACCTGGTTCCTGAGCCTGCCACGCTGAAGCCCAATAAATGGGGGGGAAGATGGAAACCTGCACGCCGGCCAGCGATACGGCCACCACTTTTGTTTATGTCTCCCTGGATACTTATGCCTGCAACGGCTGCGCCGGCTGCGCCGAGTTGTGCCCGGAAGTCTTTCGGATGGACGAGACCGGGGACAAGGCCGAGCTGCTTGACGGCTGTGTGCCTTTGACCCCCGGCTTGGCGGAGGCGGTCAAGATGTGCGCCCAGCAGTGCATCGAGCTGGAGCCCAGCTGAGGTGGGGTAGAGGGAAGCCGCCCCGGCCCCGGTGCTTAAAAAACGGTCTTGAAGACCACGAAGCCGCCGATCAGCAGAAGCAGGAAGATGATGGTCAGGAGATTGAAGTAGCGCTCGATAAAGCCGCGGATGGCAGGGCCGAAATAATAGATAAAGGCGGCCACCATGAAGAAGCGGGCGCCGCGGGAGATCAGCGAGGCCAGGCAGAAGGTGGCGAAGTTGAGCTCGAAGGCCCCGGCGGTCAGGGTAAAGAGCTTGTAGGGCAGGGGGGTGAAGCCGGCGGCTCCCACCGCCCAGGCGTCGTAGCGGCGGTAGAGGGCCTGCACCTCGCCGAACTGCTCGGTCATGCCGTAGAAGCTGATGATATGGTGCCCCACCAGTTCCATGAAAAAGTAGCCCAGGCCGTAGCCCAGCATCCCCCCCAGCACCGAGCCCACCGTGCAGACCAGGGCGAAGCGGAAGGCCTTGGCGGGCACCGCGATGGCCAGGCCCATGAGAAAGACGTCGGGCGGGATGGGAAAGACCGAGGATTCCACCACCGCCACCCAGAACAGCACCCAGATTCCCCCGGGTTTGCCCATCCAGTGCAGGCAGCTGTCATAAATCCGCCGCAGGATGCCGGGCGCCTCCGGCTCCCGGCCGTTCAATCCTCCATCCCCGCCATCATTATTCATCAAACCTGATTATTCCCGCGCTGCTGAGTTGGTATGCCATGGTGGCCGCCGGCCGCCTCGGTCCGCGTGCCCTGAACTGGCCGCCGTAAACGTGGAGGCCCGGGCCCGCTTGGCCGCCTTCGGAATTACCGTAAGGGATCAAGCAGTGGCCGGCCCGCCGGGGCGGCTGGGCCTTACCTTGATCATTCGGATTGCCAGCCGTGGGCGCCGACCAACTTGACGAACCGGACATACTCCGCCACCCGGCTGCTGATTTCCCCTTCCGCTTTTTTGATCACCGTCAGGGCCTGGGAGTCCCGGTCGCCCACCGGTATCACCATGATTCCCGGATCGGCGAGCTGCTCCACCAGGGGTTGGGGAATCCGGGGGCCGCCGGCGGTGACGATGATGGCGTCGAAGGGGGAGTGTTCGGCCCAGCCGGCGGTGCCGTCATCGGCCTTGCTGAGGATATTGAAGAGCTGGAGGCGGTCGAAATTGCGCCGGGCCCGGGCCAGCAGGGGCTTGATCCGTTCCACGGTGTAAACCTGCCGGCAGATGGCGGCCAGGATCGCCGACTGGTAGCCGCAGCCGGTGCCGATCTCCAGCACCCGATCGGTTTTTTTGAGCTCCAGCAGCTGGGTCATCAGGGCGACGATGTAGGGCTGGGAGATGGTCTGGCCCTCGCCGATGGGCAGGGGGAAATCGCCGTAGGCCTGGGGCCGGAGCGCCTCTTCGACGAAGAAGTGGCGCGGGACCGCCGCCATGGCGGCCAGGACGTTGGAATCGACGATGCCCCGCGGGATCAGTTGTTCCTCCACCATCCGGGTGCGGGCTTTCTGGTAGCCGTCCCTCATGGGCGTTCATCCGGCGCGGGGAGGTCGAACTTCCGGAACTCCGCCTCGGTCAGGGCCCGATAGGTACTGTTGGTCATCCGGCCGTCCCGGAGGGTGATCACCGCCAGGTGGTAATCCTCGTGGCCAAGCCAGCCGCCGACCACCCTGGACCGCCGCATCCGGCTTTGCCGGGCTTCAAGGTAGAGCCATTCCTCGCCGCCCTCGGCGAGGGAACGGCGCAGATCAGGCGGGCCCATGATCGCCAGGACTTCCCGTTCGTCGGCGGCCGGGGCCAACAGGCTGAGGTCCGCGGCCAGGTGGCGGGCCTGGTAGCCCCGGGAGGCGCAGGCGGTCAAACCGCCCAGTAACAGGAGGATCAACGCGGCATGCAGGACGAGGCGGTATGATGATGGCATGTCTTCTCCTTGCTGCTGCTTGAGTCGTGGTTGGCGTGGCTGGAGATGGTCCCCTGACCATGGCGGCCGGGACAGCCAGAGGCAAAATATCCCGATAGCCCTGCTTTTGCAACCGGGGAAAATAATCCGCCCGTTTTCCCTGCCCTGCCGGAGCTAAATGCTTGACCACCGGTTCGGTCTTGGACTACACTGAATGATATTGTCTTGTGCCTTGTCGAGTTGAAAAAAATGCTGCGAGGGCCTTTTGATGCGTTGTGGGAAATGCGGTTATATCTCTTTTGACAGCCAGGAAAAGTGCGGTCGGTGCGGCCGGGATCTCGGCGAGCTGGCCGGGCAACTGGATGGAACTGCGACCAGCCTCGAGGCCCCGCAATGGCTGGCGGGGGGGCTGGCGGCGGAACAGGTCCTGGCCGGCGCCGCCGATCCGGAAGCCGATCCAGCCGATAACCTGTTGTTGGAGCCCAACTATAAAGTCCCCGTGGATGAGGCCGCCGAGCCGGCTTTTGTCCTGGAGGATGTAACCGCACCCGCCCTGGCGGAGGTGGATTTCGGCGAGGAGATTTCCCTGCGGGACGAGGCCAGCCTCCATTCCGCCGGGCCGGAGCCCGCGGAACCGGCCGAGACGGAACTGGCCGGGGCGGCGGTGGCTGCCGCCGCTTTCTCCCCGGCTGCCGAGCCCGGGCAAGGGGAGGCGATTCCCGAAGTGGAGGGCTACGGCTCCTTTGATCTGCTCGACCTGGAAGATGAGGAAGAGAGCGCTGCTGGAGCCGGGCCGGCCCCGTCCGCCGGCTATCGCAAGATGGAGGATATTTCCGATTTGCTAGAGGATCACGGCCCTGAGGCGGCTGATGATCAAGCCGGGCCGGATGATCTAATTCTTAGTCTCGATGATGACCAGGCCTTCTTGGGAGCCGAAGCAAAAGCGGCTGAGCTGCCGGATATTCCCGACCTGGGACTTTTTCTGGAAAGCGCCGAAGAAGCCGACGAAGAAAAGGATAAGTAACCCCCGAGCCTGAAAACTGCTTGACATTCCGCCGTCGGTTCAATAAATAGCTCTCTTGCTTTCAGCGAGTGCCGGGATAGCTCAGTCGGTAGAGCATCGGACTGAAAATCCGAGTGTCCCTGGTTCGAATCCTGGTCCCGGCACCAGAAAAAACAAGGGCTTACGGGGGTTTCACCTGTAAGCCCTTTTTTTGTTTTCCAGCCCTTTTCCCCGGGGCCGGCCTGGTCCTTGGCGGCTGGCAAGGGCCTGATGATACCCCGCCAAAACGGTGCTAATTGTCCAGCCGATGGCGGGGGTGGGGATTAAACTCTCGACCAAGTGGGGAATTGTTATGAACCGGCAGGGAGATGGTAAGCAACTGATCGCAGAGGCAAAAAAAGTCTTCTGGTTGATAGTGGCACCGTTTTTCGCTTTGGTGTTTTTGCTTGGTGGGCCGCTTCCGGGCGGGGCTGCCGCGGGGATGGGAGAAGGGGCCTTGCTGGCCGCCGGGCTTAACAGGGGACAGGACATGAACCAGCAAAATGCAGAGGATGGGGCAGATCTTATTGCGGCCGCCCAGTACGGTGCCAGAGAGATAGTCGCGGAGTTGCTCGCGCAAGGGGTGGACCCGGATTTTCAGAACCAGGAGGGCAACACTGCCTTGATGGCGGCAGCCTACCATGGCCACACCGAGATCGCCGAACTGCTGCTAGAACGGGGCGCCCGCGTGGACATCCAGAACTTGAAGGGTGAAACGGCTCTTACCATGGCGGCCTACCAGGGCCTGATCGCAACCGCCTTGCTCCTGAGCGAACGGGGCGCCCAACTCGATCTGCAAAATGAGTGGGGTTATACCGCCCTTTTCGGAGCGGCTTTCGCTGACAACACCGATATGGCCCGGCTGCTGATCGAGCAGGGCGCCCAGCTGGATATCCAGGATCGGCGGGGCCAGACGGTCCTGATGATCACGACCATCCGCGGCAACACCGAGCTGGCCGAACTGCTGATTGCCAAAGGAGCCCGGCTGGATATCCAAACCCCGGATGGGACAACCGCCCTGGATTTGGCCCTCAGAACGGAGCGCCAGGCCATTGCCGAGCTGATCCGGGCCGCTCTGGCCGCGAACCCCTGAACCGGGCCCGGCCGGGGGTCCGGCCGCGCAAAAAAATCACTCCCCCAGGTCGGCGGGTGGACCGGCTTTTCCGGCCCGTTCGCCGGCGGGCCTAACAAGTCGGCTTTCCTTTCTTTTTATCCTTGACAAGTCCCCTCTCCAGCGGTAAAAGTGCCTGTTTCGTCATAAAGAGAGATCTTGCTGACGGCTCCGGGTTGGGAGCCGTCTTTTTTGTCGGTTCCGCCAGTGCTTCGCCGACCAGCCAACGGCATGGCAGGTTATGCCGGCGCCCACGCCTGGAGCAGCGGGGCCGCCAAACAGCAGCGGGCTCGGCCGGGCAGGTTCCGGCAAAATTCAGAACCAAACCAACGGAGCAAACGAGGAAAGCACCATGAGAGATCTGGCTAAAGCCCGGAATATCGGGATCAGCGCCCATATTGATTCGGGCAAGACCACCCTGACCGAACGTATTCTCTTTTACACCCAGAGAATTCATGCCATCCATGAAGTCCGGGGCAAGGACGGGGTCGGCGCCACAATGGATTCCATGGAGCTGGAGCGCGAACGGGGGATCACCATCGCTTCCGCCGCCACTTACTGTGACTGGAAGGGGCATTCCATCAACATCATCGATACCCCCGGCCATGTCGATTTCACCATCGAGGTGGAACGGGCCCTGCGGGTGCTGGACGGCGCCATCCTGGTGCTCTGCTCGGTGGGCGGGGTCCAGTCCCAGAGCATCACCGTCAACCGCCAGATGACCCGTTACCGGGTACCCCGGATCGCCTTCATCAATAAGTGCGATCGCACCGGGGCCAACCCCGACCGGGTTATCCAGCAGTTGCGCGACAAGCTCAACCTCAACGCCGTGGCCGTGCAACTCCCCATCGGCCTGGAGGCCGATCTGGCCGGGGTGGTGGAGCTGGTCAGCATGAAGGCCCTTTATTTTGAAGGCGAAAACGGGGAGATCATTCGCGAAGCGGAGATTCCCGCCAACCTCCGGGAAGAGGCCGAAAGCAAGCGGGAAACCCTGCTCGACGCCGCCTCGATGTTCTCCGATGAGCTGATGGAAGCGGTGCTGGAGGGCAATCCCACCGAAGAGATGATCCAGGCCGCCATCCGCAAGGGCACCCTGACCCTGGAGCTGACTCCGGTCCTGATGGGCTCGGCTTACAAGAACAAGGGGGTTCAGGTCCTGCTCGACGCCGTGGCCGCTTACCTGCCCAGCCCCACCGAGGTCACCAATTACGCCCTCGACCTGGATCACGGCGAGGTCGAAGTCCAGGTGACCAACAAACCCAATGATCCCACCGTGGCCCTGGCCTTCAAGCTCGAAGACGGCCGCTACGGCCAGCTCACCTATCTCCGCACCTACCAGGGCACTTTGAACAAGGGCGATACCATCGTCAACGCCCGCACCGGCAAGAAGCTCAAGATCGGCCGCCTGGTGCGGATGCATGCTGACACCATGGAGGACATCGAAGCCTCCGGGACCGGCGACATCGTCGCCCTGTTCGGGGTGGACTGCGCCTCCGGCGACACCTTCACCGACGGCAAAATCAATTATTCGATGAGCTCGATGCATGTGCCCGCCCCGGTTATCTCCCTGGCCATCAAGCCCATCGACAACAAGGCCCAGGTCAACATGTCCAAGGCCCTGAACCGTTTCACCAAAGAAGATCCCACCTTCAAGACCTTCGTGGACGCCGAAACCAACGAGACCATTATTTCCGGCATGGGCGAGCTCCATCTCGATGTCTACATCGAGCGGATGAAGCGGGAATACAAGGCAGTGGTCGAGGTCGGCGCCCCCCGGGTGGCCTATCGCGAGACCATCACCCAGCGGGCCGACTTCAACTACACCCACAAGAAGCAGACCGGCGGCAGCGGCCAGTTCGGCCGGGTGGCCGGCTACATGGAACCCTTGGAGGAAGGCGAATACGAGTTCGTGGACAAGATTGTCGGCGGGGTAATCCCCCGGGAATTTATCTCCTCCTGCGATAAGGGCTTCCAGAAGGCCAAGGAGAAAGGGGTGCTGATCGGGGCCCCGATCAACGGGGTGCGCTGCGTGATCAACGATGGCGCCGCCCACTCGGTGGACTCATCCGACGTCGCCTTCCAGCAGGCGGCACTCGGCGCCTTCCGGGAAGGTTACCTCAAGGCCCAGCCGGTTATCCTGGAACCCATTATGAAAGTGGCGGTGGAAGGCCCCACCGAATTCCAGGGCTCGGTCATGGGCAGCACTAATCAGCGGCGGGGTATGATCATCGGCACCACCGAGGAAGATGACTACACGGTGGTCGAGGCCGAGGTGCCGCTCTCCGAGATGTTCGGCTACTCCACCGATCTGCGCTCCTTGACCCAGGGCAAGGCCGAGTTTACCATGGAATTCGCCACCTACCGGCCGGTACCCAAGAGTGTCGCCGAGCAGCTCATCGCTGAATTCAAGAAAGAAAAAGAGAAGAAATAGGCAGATACAGGAGACCGCCGCCATGCTCAAGCAGGAATTGATCGCCAAGAACCCCATTCGCCACCTTAACTCCGGAGCCGAAGGGAATATCAGCTCGCGAATGGGGCTGGTCATCTCCCGGGCCGGTCTGGGCAAGACCGCCATTCTGGTCCAGATCGCCTTGGACTCGCTGCTCAACGGCAAACAGGTAATTCACGTCAGCATCGGCCAGAGCCTGGAAAAAACCCGGATCTGGTATGACGATATTTTCAAGGATATCGCCGAGGGCTGCAAGTTGAGCAACCCCTACGAGATTTACGATGAGATCATGCGCAACCGGATGATCATGACCTTCAAGGAGTCCAGCTTCAGCCGCTCCCGCCTGGAAGAGCGGCTCAACGACCTGGTCTACCAGAACATCATTCGCCCCGGCTGCATGGTGGTGGACGGCTACGATTTCGCCACCGCCGACCGGGGGATCTTCGAGGACCTGCGGGAAATGGCCCGGACCATGGATCTCCAGATCTGGTTCTCGGCGGTCAGCCACCAGGACGACCAGCGCACCAGCCCCGAAGGGGTGCCCGCTCCCTGCCACGAGATCTCCGACCTCTTCGATACCGTGGTGGTGCTCGAGCCCTCCAGCGGCAGCAATTGCATCGATCTTAATATCATCAAGGACACCGCCGGCAACGTGACCGGCGGTCTTTTCCTGCAGCTGGATACGATTACCTTCATGATCAAGGAAGGCTGCCGCTAAACCCTGATCAGCAGCGCATTCTGGCCTGAAGCAAACCGGCGGCATACTAGGGTATGGTCGCCGGTTTTGTTTGGTCCGGGCCGCGGCCCGGCTCGGCCTATGGCGGGCGGCAAAGACCGGTGGGGGGAGCTTGTGATGAAATTCCGGCCCTGTATTGATTTGCATGAAGGCAAGGTGAAGCAGATTGTCGGCTCCACCCTGTCCGATGGTGACCGCAACGCCTTGGCGACCAACTTTACCTCCGAGCAACCGCCGGCCTATTACGCCGAAATGTACCGACGGGATCAGCTCCACGGGGGCCATGTCATCATGCTGGGGCCCGGCAACGAAGAGGCTGCCGCGGAGGCCCTGGCCGCCTGGCCCGGGGGGTTGCAGCTCGGCGGCGGAATCACCGCTGCCAACGCCGCCGCCTGGCTGGACCGGGGGGCGGCGGCGGTAATCGTTACCTCCTTTGTCTTCTGCGACGGGCTGGTGCTGGAAGACCGTCTGCGGCAATTGGTTCGGGTCGTGGGCCGGGAACGGCTGGTTCTCGATCTAAGCTGCCGCATGCGGGACGGCCGTTACCTGGTGGTCACGGACCGTTGGCAGAAATTCACCTCCATGGCGGTGGACGCTGCCTCGCTGGACTATTTTTCCCGTTTCTGCGCTGAGTTCCTGGTCCATGCGGTCGATGTCGAAGGCAAATGCGCCGGGGTGGCCGAAGATTTGCTGGAACTGCTGGCCGACCATGCATCGCTGCCCACCACCTACGCCGGCGGAGTGGCCAGCATGGCCGATCTTTACCGTATCCGGGAACTGGGCCGCGACCGGCTGGACGCCACCGTCGGCAGCGCCCTCGATATCTTCGGCGGCAACGGGGTAAAGTACCGGGACGCGGCGGCCTTTAACCGGGCTTGAGCGCCGGGCCTTCCCGGCCGGACTTCCCCGGCCGGCTTGCCTCTCCCTCCCTCCTGTTCCGGCCCGCTCTGTCGGCGCCGGTCATTCCGGTGATACAATGTGCCAGTCGGCGCCGGCCTTGAGCAACGCCATCGATAACCTCCCGCCGCGGCCGCGCAAGCCGTGTTAACAGCTATTATCAGCGATTGGTCCGGCCCTTAACATCCCTCCTTTTTTGTTTCTCCGCCCCGGTTTTTTGTCTTGAAATCCCTCGGCAAACATGCTACGAATGCCCCTTGAATTCTGAATTGTCATTCAGAATAACCGTTTTGCCGTTGCGGGAAGCGGAAACAGGGGAGAGGGAGGGCATAAAGGAATGCGGCTGGCGCAATTCTTGGAGGAAAACAGAGGAGATATTCAGGACCGTTGGGTTAATCGGGTTCTGGACAGTTACGCCGGCGATGCCGCCACCATTTTCAAGCGGGAAGATGACCGCTTTGCCAACCCGGTGGGTTACACCACCCGCCATACTCTCACTACCGTTTACACCCTCCTTTTCGATCAGTCGGACCGGCCGGGGCCGGACCTCGAGCAGGTTCGGGCCGAACTGGAAACCTTCATCAAGATCCGGGCCGTCCAGACCTTTACCCCGGCTTCGGCGGTCGCCTTTATCTACGACCTGAAAACCGTGGTCCGCGATGCCGCGGCCCGGGAGCGCGCTCTGGAGGCTACCTCGCAGGACTGGGAAAGGTTCCACGACAACCTGGATGCCCTGGCCCTGGTGGTTTTCGATCTTTACATGGCCAGCCGGGAACGTCTTTTTAAAGCCCAGCTCAATGAAATCAAAACCATGAACCACATGCTGACCCAGCACGGCTGCTCGGCGGCCGGGCTGGCGGATAAAACCACGCAGTTAATGGCGGATGTTAAACCTCTTCATACTCACAGCAACGAAGCGAGGTAACGGTCAATGAGAGTCCTGAAAGCCTTTATCGCGGTCGTGGCACTGGTCCTGGTCGCCTTGCTGGTGGCCCAGGTGCCTGGCGGGCAAAGCCTGCTCGGGATAGTGCTGCCCTACCTGGCATTTGCCATTTTCCTGGGCGGTTTTATCTACAAGGTGGTGGATTGGGCCAAGTCGCCGGTGCCCTTCCGCGTTCCCACCACCTGCGGACAGGAAAATTCCCTGCCCTTCATCAAGCAAAACAAGCTGGACTGCCCCTCCACCAGCGCCGGCGTGGTCGGCCGGATGCTCCTGGAAGTCCTGCTGTTCCGGTCGCTGTTCCGCAACACCCGGGCTTCGATCCATGACGGGCCCCGGCTGGCCTATGGCTCCAACAAGTGGCTCTGGCTTTTCGGGCTAATCTTCCACTACAGCTTCCTGGTGATCGTGCTGCGCCACATGCGCCTCTTTACCGATCCCATCGCCTTCTTCGTCCCCCCGCTGGAATTCCTCGACGGTTTTCTGGAAATCGGCGCCACAGGCATCTACATGAGCAGCTTCCTGCTGCTGGTGGGGGTGACTTTTCTCTTCCTGCGCCGGTTGGTGCGGCCCTATCTCCGCTACCTTTCCCTGCCCGCCGATTACTTCCCCCTGCTGCTGATTTTCGGCATCGGGGTCAGCGGGATTCTCATGCGGCACGTGTTCCGGGTCGACGTGGTGGCGGTCAAGGAACTTACCGTGGGTCTGGCCACCTTCTCGCCGGCCATCGACGGTCAGATCGGGGCAATCTTCTTCGTACATGTCTTTCTGGTCTGCGTGCTGCTGGCCTACTTCCCCTTCAGCAAGCTGATGCATCTGGGCGGGATTTTCATGAGCCCGACCCGGAACATGGCCAACAACAGCCGGATGGTCCGCCACGAGAATCCGTGGAACGACCCCAAGATCAAGCCTCACTCCTACTCCGCATACGAGGACGAGTTCCGCGAGTTCATGGTTGACGCTGGTCTGCCGGTGGAGAAGGAACTGCCTGCCGCCGAGCCGGAAGCCGCAGCGGAAGCCCCGGCCGAGGAACCGAAAGCTTGATGCAGCCGGTCTTGCCGAAAGCGCAAAAACTTTTCAGATAAGGAACGACGACAATGGCAGATACCAAAGCAGCAGAAATGAAGGTAAAGGTGGTCACGGAGCCGTCCCTGATGACCGGCGCCATACCCACCCGTGACTGGTGGGACGTGGAGGCGATCTTCAAGCCGGGCAATTACTGCTACCCGGCCAAGAAGAGCATCGTCGAATATCACGGCAAGAACCTTCCCGGCCTGTTCGGCGAACCCCGCGACTGGGACGTGGAAAGCGACGACTGGCTGTTGCCGGAGAACTGGCAGGAAATCATCATCAATGGGATCAAGGAACGGCTGGACAAGTTCCGGTCGCTCAAGATCTTCATGGACTGTTGCGTCCGTTGCGGTGCCTGCGCCGATAAGTGTCACTTCTTCCTCGGCACCGGGGATCCCAAGAACATGCCGGTGCTGCGGGCCGAACTTTTCCGTTCGGTCTACCGCAACGACTTCACCCTGGCCGGCAAGATTCTCGGCGAGATTGCCGGGGCCCGGCCCATGACCTTCAAGGTGCTGAAGGAATGGTTCATGTATTTCTACCAGTGCACCGAGTGCCGGCGCTGCTCGGTCTTCTGCCCTTACGGCATCGATACCGCCGAGGTCACCATGATGGCCCGCGAGCTGCTCCATCTGGTGGGCGTCGGCACCAACTGGATCCTCGAGCCGGCGGCCAACTCCAACCGCACCGGCAACCATCTCGGCCTCCAGCCCCACACCTTCAAGGAGAACGCCGAGTTTCTGATCGACGACATTGAAGAGGCCACCGGGGTAAGGCTGCAAAACCTCAATTTTAACCGTAAGGGGGCGGAGATCCTCTTCGTCATTCCCTCGGCCGATGTTTTCGCCGATCCCGGGATTTTCACCTTCATGGGCTACCTGCTGATCTTCGAGCATATCGGGCTCGACTACACCATCAGCACCTACTCCTCGGAGGGCGGCAACTTCGGGCTCTTCACCAACAATCAACTGATGAAGAAGCTCAACGGCAAGATGTACGCCGAGGCCAAGCGCCTGGGGGTCAAGTGGATCCTCGGCGGCGAGTGCGGCCACATGTGGCGGGTCATTCACCAGTACATGGGCACCATGAACGGCCCGGCCGATTTCCTCGAGGTTCCCAAGTCGCCGATCACCGGCACCGTCTTCGAGAACGCCGCCGCCACCAAGATGACTCATATCAGCGAGTTCACCGCCGATCTGATCCACCACGGCAAGCTCAAGATCGACAAGAGCCGCAACGATCACCGGGTGGTAACCTTCCACGACTCCTGCAACACCGCCCGCGGCATGGGCCTGCTGGAAGAGCCCCGCTACCTGCTGAAAAGCGTCTGCAATAATTTTTACGACATGCCGGAAAACACCATCCGCGACAAGACCTTCTGCTGCGGCAGCGGTACCGGCCTCAACACCGGAGAGATCATGGACCTGCGGATGCGGGCCGGCCTGCCGCGCGCCAACGCGGTGCGCTACGTGGCCGACCGCCACGGGGTCAACATGCTCTCCTGCATCTGTGCCATTGATCGGGCCACCCTGCTGGCCTTAAATCAATACTGGAACCCCGAGGTTGAAGTCTGTGGAGTTTCCGAACTGGTCGGCAACGCCCTCATCATGGAGGGAGAAAAAGAGCGCGAGATGGATCTGCGATTCGCGCCCCTGGCGGGAATGGAGGGTTAAAACATGTACGGAAGCGGACGAATCATACCAGCGTTGATTATCTTTGTCGGCTTGATGACCTTCCCCATCTGGCACAATGCCGGCAAGGCCCAGCAGCCACCCCAGATCGTATTGCCCACCCAGTACGATGAATGCGTGCGCGATCCCCAGTTCATGCGGGAAAGCCACATGGTCCTGCTCCACGAGTGGCGCGACGATATCCTGCGCAAAAGCGGCCCCCGTTCGGGGGTTACCCCCAGCGGCATGCGCTACGAGCGCAGTCTGCAGAAGGGTTGCGTAACCTGCCACAGCAACAAGGAAACTTTCTGCGACGAATGCCATAATTACACGGCCGTCGTGCCCGACTGCTGGGCTTGCCATCTCGAACCGACCAAGGAGGCCATATAAGATGAAGAAGGACAGGCGAGGTTTTCTTAAACTAGCAGGGTGTGCGGCGGCCGCCGGGATCGGGTCCTCCACCGCGTTCCACTCGCTGCTTCGCGGCGAAGCTAAGGCCGCCGGCCTGCAAAGGGCCGGCAAGGACAAGGAAAAAGCCGACACTCGTTTGGGGATGGCCATTGATGTCAACAAATTTCTGGAAAATCGCGGCCTGGCCGAGCGCTGCATCCGGATCTGCCATGACATCCATAACGTGCCCGATTTCGGCAACCCCAAGGATGAGATCAAGTGGCTCTGGAACGATAAATTTGAAAACGTGTTCGTCAAGGACACCCACTATCGCCAGAGCGAAAGGCTGCTGGGGATGCCGGTGCTGACCCTCTGCAACCACTGCGATAACCCGCCCTGCGTACGGGCCTGCCCCACCAAGGCGACCTTCAAGAAGATTGACGGGGTAGTGGGGATGGATTATCACCGCTGCATCGGCTGCCGCTTCTGCATGGCGGCCTGCCCCTATGGAGCCCGGAGCTTCAACTATCGCGACCCCCGCGGCAAGGACCGCAACGGCCGGACCTTTATCCGCGAACTCAACCAAGAATATCCCGCCAGGACCATGGGTGTCGTGGAAAAATGCAACTTCTGCACCGAACGCCTGGCGGTGGGCCAGCTTCCCGCCTGCGTGGAGGAAGCCCGGCCCTATGAAGCCATGTTCTTCGGCAATCTCAATGACCCCAATTCGGAAATCAGCCGGGTGCTGCGCGATAAGTTCACCATTCTGCGGCGACCGTCCCTGGGAACCTATCCATCCGTCTTCTATATCATTTAAGGTGAGCCGTCATGATTGAAAAAGCGTTACAGGGGAGCAAGGGATACTGGACGTGGATAGCGTGCCTGCTGGCGGTCATCGCCGTCGGGGCCCTGTTCTACCTCCAGCAGTGGAACCAAGGTCTGGGCGTCACCGGCATGAGCCGGGATGTATCCTGGGGGCTCTATATTTCCCAGTTTACCTTCCTGGTCGGGGTCGCCGCCGGCGGCCTGATGCTGGTGCTTCCCTATTATCTTCATAACTACAAGGAATTCGGCCGGATCACGATCCTCGGTGAATTCATGGCCATTGCTGCGGTGCTGATGTGCCTGATGTTCATCGTCGCCGACCTCGGCCAGCCGATGCGGGCCTTGAACGTGGTCCTCTATCCCACCCCCCAGTCCATGCTGTTCTGGGACATGATCGTGCTCAACGGCTATCTGGCCCTGAACCTGGTCTGCGGCTGGGCGATCCTCCATTCCGAGTACAAGGGGGTCAAGTACGCCAGCTGGGTAAAACCTTTCATTTACCTTTCCATCCCCT
>Ga0114946_10001322_pt1 | contig 17045 bp, 14 predicted proteins | sample WalLakDeSediment_FD_88676 | JGI IMG/M metagenome (GOLD analysis project Ga0114946, IMG submission 88676) | Lake sediment microbial communities from Walker lake, Nevada to study Microbial Dark Matter (Phase II) - Walker Lake 11/02/13 Deep Sediment | ecosystem: Environmental > Aquatic >... | reverse complement strand
CGAGGCCGGCGAGGCCGAGGCTGGCGAGGCCGAGGCCGGCGAGGCCGGCGTTGATTCTGAGGGCGCCGAGGGAGCGGGCGAGGCCGACCCAGGGACGGGCGTGCTCGGCGACGCCAACGATCCGATGGCACAAAAGCAAGGGCTGCTCGAGGGCAGCGGCGGCACCAAGGTCGCCAAGGCGGGCACGTGGGATCAGGGCGAGAGCGCGAGCAAGCCGGCGGTGAGCCCGGATCCCAAGCCGGCCGCCGACCCGGAGCCCGCGCCCGTGGCCGAGCCGGATCCGCTGCCCGCCAAGAAGCCCGCTGGCGGCGGCAGCGAGGACGAGATCGAGTGTCTGCTCAACCCCGACCTGGCCAAGTGCAAGACCGGCGGCGCGTCGAAGCCCAAGACCGACGAGGTCCTCGCGCCCAAGCTGCCCGACAAGCTCAGCTCCAACCAGCTGCGCGACGGCTTCAACTCGATCAAGTCGAAGGCCAAGGCCTGCGGCGCGAAGTTTGGCGCCGAGGCCGGGACCAAGGTCAAGGTCCACGCGTCGATCGAGGGCGCGACCGGTGCGGTGAGCTCGGTCGAGGCGACCGGTGAGCACGCCGGGACGAGCCTCGGGAAGTGCGTCGAAGACGTCGTCAAGGGCGCGACCTTCGAGCAGTTCAAGAAGCAGGCGATGGGCGTCGACTACTCCCTGAGCATGTAGTGGCCCGTTGAAGTCGAGTCAGACCAGCTTGTCCATCACGTCGATGGCCATCTCGTCGTAGGGGTCGATGTCCAGGGCCCGCTGAGCGGCGTCTAGGGCCCCCGCGCTGTCCTCCGCCGCGAGCAGCACGGCGCTGCGGTAGGCGTGGACCATAGCGAGGTTGGGGTTCATCTCCTCGGCGTAGGCGAGCAGCTCGCAGGCGTGATCGGCCATCTCGAGGCTCTCGCCGCTGGCTTGGAAGCGGCCCCACGCGAGCAGGGTGTGGAGCTCGGCGATGTCGACGCCGTGCTCGTAGGCGGTCTCGAGGTGGCTGATCGCCTGGGCCCAGCGGCGCTCGGCGATCGCGGTCTCGCCGTCGGAGAAGTGCAGGACGCCGATGGTCTCGGAGTCAGCCTCGGCGGTCGCTTCGGGGTCGTAGCTGAGAGCGTCGGCGAGCGCCTCGCTCGATTCGTCCTCGTCCTCGTCCTCGTCCTCGTCCTCGTCCTCGTCCTCCTCCTCGTCCTCGTCGAGGGAGCCGAGATCGATGTCGTCGAGGTCGTCGAGGCCCATGAGCTCGGCGGCGGCGACGACGACGTCCTCCTCGAGAGGCATATCGAGCTCGTCGAGGGGCTCGTCGAGGGCGCTGGCGTCGAGGGCGCTGGCGTCGAGCGGGTGATCGAGGGAGTTGTCGTCGAGCGGGAGCTCGCTGTCGAGGACCTCCAACGCGTCACCGAGGGCGCCGTCGAGGGCGAGATCCTCGTCGACCTCGAGATCGACGAGGGCCGCGAGCTCGTCCTCGCGAGTGAGGACCTCGGTCGCGGCGAGGGGCTCGGGATCCGTGTCGCGGATCGGTACGCCCGAGTCTGGGGTGTTGTCTGGGGCGATCGGATGGGGATGAGCGTCGAGCGCGGCGGTCGCTAGGTTATCGACATCGTTGAGCTCGTCGAGCTCGTCGAGCTCGTCGAGCTCCTCCAGCTCCTCCAGCTCCTCCAGCTCCTCGAGCTCGTCGAGCTCCGCGAGCTCATCGGTCACACCGAGCCCGTCGAGCTCCTCGCGATCGGCCTCGCCCTCGCTCACGACGGCGACCGGCAACGCGTCGATCTCGACGGTCGGCTCTTCGTCGGGGATGACGAGCGCCGGGGGCTCGTCGTCGTCGGGCGCCCGCTGGTGCTCGACGGTGGCGGGCTCGTCGTCGTCGGGCGCCCGCTGGTGCTCGACGGTGGCAGGCTCGTCGTCGTCGTCGTCGTCGTCGTCGTCGTCGTCGACGGCCTCGAAGGGCTCGTCGTCGTCGTCGTCGTCGTCGACTAGCGCCCGCTCGAACAAGCCGGACTCGGCCGGGTCGGCGACCAGCGCGACGCCATCGTTGCGGTCGAGCCGGTCGATGAGCGAGGCATCTTCGATCCCGCTGAGGTCTTCGTCGAAGGTCTCGTCGGGGGTGTCGCGCTCGGCAGCGACGAGCAGCGACGAGACCTCGCGGGTCGCGGGAGGCTCTGGATCATCGACGCCAAAGTCGTCATCGAGATCGTCGGTCGGCGCCTTGGGGAGCTCGCCGGGCAGCGGCGTGTCTTCGTAGGTGGTGACCGTGAGCCGCGGGGTGTAGCCCGGAGCGAGCTCGCGGTCGGGCTTGACGCGGTCGTCCTCGGGCTTGGCCGGGCGCGGCCGGAGCGGCCGGCGGTTCTTGGCGAGCTTGGCGAGGCCGGCTTGGATCGACGCGTAGAGCAGCAGCGTGGGCGAGGGGACCGCCGAGGCCAGCTCGGCGCCGGGTTCGAGGAGCTCGGCGATGCTGCGGCTGCCGTCGAGGCAGGCCAGGAAGTAGTCCTCTTCGGGGATCAGCTCGAGCGGCACCCCGTGGTCCGCATCGATGACCGGGAACCGGTCGGCGTAGGGCTCGAGCGAGGCCCGGGCCCGAGCCTCGTCGGTGGTCTCGAGCAGCGCGTTTAAAATCAGCCCCTGGGCGTGGGTGTTGAAGCGCAGGCCGTAGTCGTCGCCCTTGAGGTCGGGCTTGTATTGGTAGCGGCCGTCGTCCCACGCGAAGATGTCGAACAGCTTGTGGCGCAGCTGAGCCTCGAGCCCGTAGCGCAGGTTGCCCTCGCTCAGGATGCCCATCTCGATCAGGAGCTCGCCCTGCTTCTTGCCGGTGCGGCGGATCGACTCGAGGGTCTGATCGCACTGCGCTTGGGTGATCAGCCCCTCGCGCGCGAGGATCTGCCCGAGACACTCGGCGGTCACGTTGGAGCGCACGGAGATCGGCTCGCCCTGCTCGAAGAACACGACCTTCTTGGTCTTGCCGTTGAGCAGGTACAAGCTGCCGGTGCTCTTGGTGCGCGCGAGCTGGCGGACGAGCTTGGGGAACGGGCTCCGGCGCAGCGTGCCCTTGAGCGGGAAGCCGAGCTCCTCGGCGAACTCGTCGGCCCCCGTGCTGGCGCCGGTGCTGGTGCCAGTGCTGGTATCAGTTGTCTCCGACATGGGTGTGGTCACTGGAGGGGTCACTCGACGCTGGAGAGGTGGCGATCGAAGGCGGTCCGAACGATCGTCCGTTGGCGCTCGAGCGTAGCGACCAGCGCGTCTCGATCGGCGAGGCCCATCCTACGCGCAAGGGCAGTCAGACGGGGAGAATTCAGGGTCAGGCGATCGGTCTCGCCCCACCCGCTGCCCCGCGTCATCCGCAGGCGATTGAGCAGCAGCCGCTCGAAGCGATAAGCGCGGTCGAGCATGGTCCGCTCGGCGCCGGTGATCGCTCCGAGCTCGTGGAGCCGTTCGAGCGCCGTGGGGATGTCGCGTGCGCGCACGTCGTGCTGAAGTTGGAGGGCGGCGACGAGCAGCTCGAGTTCGAGGCACCCGCCGACGCCGGTCTTGACGTTCCATTGGTCGCGTTTCTCGCGCGAAAGTTCGGCTTCGATCCGCTGCTTGAGCCGTCGAGTCTCCGCTGCGATCTGCTCCCGATCAACATGCGCCCACACCGACGCTGAAACGACCTCGTCGATCACGGCCCGCGCGAGCTGCCCGGGCGGCGGCGCTGGGCTCACCGCTGGGCTCGCCCCCGCGAACCGAAGCTCGGCGACGGCCCGGAGCCGGACCAAGGCGAGCCGCTCCCAGACCTCGAGGGGGCGGCTGTGGTAGCTGCGAAACCCGGTCAGCGACGAGACCAGCAGGCCCTGCCGGCCCGAGGGCCGCAGGCGCATGTCGACCTCGTACAGCCGCAGCCCGCGGGCGCGGTCCTCGAGCCGGGCGATCAACCGGCGGCTCGCTCGCTGGGCGAACTCGCGGGCCGCCGTCGGTGCGACGCCGGCGTCGGGCTCGAACACGATCATCAAGTCGAGGTCCGAGCCGTAATCCATGGCCTGCATGCCGAACTTGCCGAGGGCGAGGACCGCGAGCGAGAAGCTCGGACCCTCGCGCTGCTCCTTGCCGATGTCGGCGAGCAGCTCGCCGACGATCAGATCGGCGAGATCCGAGAGCGTCCGCCCGACGGCCAGCGGATCGGGGCGGCGGCCGAGATCGTACAGCCCGATGCGGACCAGCTCGCGGTGCTTGAACATCAGCAAGCGATCATCGAGCCGCGCGCTCGGATCCTCGGCGCGGAAGCTGGCGAAGCGCTCGCGCAGCTCCTCGGCCGAGGGCAGCTCGCTGGCCGCGGCTTCGAGCAGGAGCGCGAGCCCGCCGTCGGGCGCCGAGCCCGAGCCGTCGGCGAAGCCGATCAGCCCGCGGCTCAGCGGCGCGCTGGTCCCAAACAGATCGGCGACCTGGCGGACGACCTGGTCTTGCTCGGGCTCGGCCATCAGCCGCCAGACCGCGAGGTGAGCCGGGCGACCGGCCGCAAACTCGACGAGCCGGCGGACCGCCTCGCTGGGGTTGGCGCTGTCGAGGCAGGCGAGCAGCAGCCGCTGGGCGCCATGCAAGGCCGCGCCCGAACCACTCAGCGGCCCGTCCTCGCGCGAGAGCAGGTGATCGAGCATCGCCGCGGTCTCCTCGGCGGCCTCGGGCCACAGGCCGAGGCGGGCGAGCGCGTCGAGCCGCGAGCGAGGCGACGACGCCGGATCGAGGATCACCGCCTGGGCGACCTCGCGTTCGGCCGCTTGCGAGCCCGCGAGCTCCGACTCACCGGTCAAGGTGCCGGTGATCGCCTGAACCTGCCCGCGCAGCTCGGCCAGCGCCGAGTCGAAGGCCGCGAGGGTCGCCGGCGGCTCGGGCTCGCGCCCGCCGATGCCCCGCTCCTCGCCGATCAGCCAAGTCGGCGGGGCCGCGACCGCGAGCCGGCGGGCGAGCAGCTCCCGCTCCGGGTCGCCGCTCGCAACCCGGTGGGTCTGCTGGCCCTCGGCGAGCTGCACGCGATGCTCGATGCGCCGGAGCGTGCGGTAGGCCCGAGCGAGGATCTCGTGCTCGCGATCGCTGACGAACCCGGCGGCGGCCAGGCGATCGAGGGTCCCAAGGGTCGAGCGCGAGCGCACGCTCGGGTGCCGGCCGCCGTTGAGCAGCTGCAGGCTCTGGACAAAAAATTCGATCTCCCGGATCCCGCCCGCGTCGTGCTTGAGATCGATGGCCGCGCCGCCGAGGCTCTGGTGCGCCTGGGCGCGCGAGCGCTTCATCATGGCGGCGATGTCCTCGAACACGCTTGGCCCGAGGCTGCGCGGCCACACGAACGGCTCGAGCCGACCTAGGACCTCGGCGCCGAGCGAGCGGTTGCCGGCCACCGGCTGGGCCCGCAACCACGCCTGCCGCTCCCAGCCGCGACCGTGGCGCTCGTAGTAGCGCTCGATCCCCGACAGCGACAACGACAGCGGCCCGCGGGAGCCGAACGGGCGCAGGCGAAGATCGACGTGGAACAGCGGCCGCCACACGCCGCTGCCCTCGACCAAGCGCACGACTTGGCGGAGCTGATCGTGGAGCCGGCTGCGCAGGCGGTGGGCCGCGGCTTCGTCGGGCGCCTCCGTGGCTTCGTCGGTGTGGACGAACAACAGGTCGATGTCGCTGAGGAAGTTGAGCTCGCGGCCGCCGAGCTTGCCCATGCCGAACACGCCGACGCGCTCGGGCAAGCTCGGATCGACGGCGGCCAGCGCCGCGTCGATGCAGGCGCCTGCGAGCTCCGAGAGCGCGGCGCCGACCTCCTCGAGCGGGGCGTGCTCGACCTCGCGTCGAGCGAGGCGCAGGTAGCTGCGGGTCCGGACCCGGGCGATGCCCTCGCCTGGACCGTAGCGGCCGATCGCCTCGTCGAACTGCGCGGCCAAGCTCGGCTCGGGCGCGAGCTGATCGGCGAGCACCGCCGCGACGGCGCTCGCGTCGAGCAGGCGCATCAATCGGGCCGGGTAGCTGCCTTGGTGCAGGAGGTCGATGGTCGTGGGCGACGGGGCGCTGGCCAGGACCGCGTCGGGCAGCGACAGCGCCCGCTGGATCGCGCCGTCGGGATCGGGGCCCGCGAGCAGGCCTTCGCCGGCCGTCCGCCACAGCCCCGGGAGCTCGGCTACGAGCGCCGCGCGAGCGCTGCCGTCGAGGCCGTGCAGCCGCTCGAGCGTGGGCTTGGGATCCGCGAGCGAGCTCGGCACCGCGGGCAGCATAGGCGATCCCGAGCCGGTCTTGCAGCCGCTTGACAGGCGCGCGTCGTCGCGTTGACCTGCGCTCATGTCGAGGTGGTCGAGCTGGTCGAGCTGGTCGAGGTGGTCGAGTCGGACGAGCAGGCGAGTGGGGCTGACCGCGCTCGCGCTGGCGCTCGTCGGTTGCCACCGCCCGGACGTGGCGAGCGACGCGGTCCAGCCCGCGCCCGCGCTTGCGAGTGAGCCCCCGCCAGCGAACCATACCGGCCCGCCCTCGCGCTGGGTCATCGACGGCACGACCCTCGCCGCCGATCCGCGCCTCCCCCCAGGCCTCGACCGGGCGCTGCGCGAGCACGGGCGCGCGAGCGAGGAGGTCCAAGATCACATCCTATTCGATTTAAACGGCGACGGTGAGCTCGACGCCGTGGTCTTGCTCCCGGCCCCGACCGTCGCCGGCGCCTACGATCACCTGGTCTTGCTCAGCGCCGGCGAGTCGATCCGCGTCCACACGATCACCGAGCTCGTCGCTGGCGCGAGCTTCAGCGCGGCCGTGGTCCCGCTGGTCGACGGCCCGACCCTAGTCGCCGTCGCCCCGCGGCTCGGCGGCTGCGAGCGCGGCCCCGAGTGGACGTTCTTGCGGCCGACCGGCGACACCCTCGAGCTCGTCGGCAGCGTCCGCGTGGACGACTACGATTGTGCGGTCGCCGACGCGAGCGTGGCGCTCGTGCGCGAGGCCGACGGCCAGGTCTCGGCGGTCGAGCTGCGCCATGGCGGGCGGGTGACGCTGTATCAATGGGATTCGAGCGTCGGCAGCTTCGCGGTCGTCGAGCGCCTAGATTAAAGCAAGAGCTTCGGGCCGTTGCGGCACGGTCGGCCGGCCCGCGTTCATCGCCGACACGGCCGGAGCTCGCCAATCACCCGCGCGCGGCGATTCGCACCAGCCCCGGCCTGGCCCGTGACGTGCAGCCGTCCCCGCTGGTTCGCCTCTGCTTTGGAGGCGACGAAAGGAACGCCATAGTGTCTATTCATCTATTAAAAGACCGTGGGACCCCAATTGACCAGCAACGCTTCACCTGGCGTGACATGGTCCGGACCCCATACAGCAAGCTCGACTCGGACGCGTTCACGCGCATTCGGGTCATCCTGATGACCGCCATCGAGGCCGACGCGCTGCGTTTTTCGCACATGTGCGGGCGCATGAACGGCGCCCTGCGGCCCGAGTTGGCGCAGATCCGCCGGCTCGAGCAGCACCAGCGGACGCTGGTCAACTGGCTCAATCCGGCGGATCAGACCCCGCTCGAGACCAGCATCGCCTACGAGCAGGTTGCGATCGAGGTCACGGCCGCGGTCGCGCTCGCCGAGCCCGACGCCTACGCGGCGGCGACCTACCGGTTCGGGCTGCTCGAGGACTTTGACCATATGTACCGCTACTCGGCGCTGATGGATCGGGTCGAGGGCAAGGACGCCAACGCCATCATCCAAAGCTACACCGACATCATGCCTGGCCGCGCGACCTCGGTTCAGCACCGCCACCCCTACGACGACGTCCGCGACCACTACGACAAGGATCGGGCCGAATTCATCACCAAGCTCCACGCCTTGACGATCGTCTCGGGCGAGTCGCAGACCCACGAATACTACCTCAACGTCGGCCCGAAATTCGCCGATCCGATCGCCCGCCAGCTCTACGCCGAGATCGCGTCCGTCGAAGAGCAGCACGTGACGCAATTCGAATCGCTCACGGATCCGCGCGAGACCTGGATGGAGAAGTGGATGCTCCACAAGGCCATGGAGGTCTACAACTATTGGAGCTGCGTCGAGAGCGAAGAGGATCCCAAGATCAAGCGGATCTGGGAGCGCTCCTTGGACTACAAGCTCGGCCAGCTCCAACACGTCGCGGCGCTGTTCGAGCGCTACGAGCGGCGCGACGCGTCGTCGATCCTCCCGGACAGCCTGCCCGATCCGATCCAGTACGTGTCGCACCGCGAGTACATCAAGCAGGTGCTCCGGGCCGAGCAGGGCCTCAGCGCCAAGCGGCCCGACTACGTCGATCGCAGCCAAGAGCATCCGCGGACCGTCGAATACCGCCAGCAGCTCGAATCCGAGGGCTCGGCTTCGGACACGATCGCGGCGGACTACAATTGGACCGCCGGGACCGAGCTGAGCGCGATCCCGGCGGGGCAGGTCGAGCTGCCCGTGACCATGGCCGACGAGACCATTCGGAGGACGCTATGAAGAAGCAAACAGCGCAGGGACAAGGGCAAAATCGGACTGGCATCGCAACTCATGACTCGATGGCCGAGGACATGATGGCCGCGGTCGCCGAGTTCCCGCCCACGAGCACGGGCTCGTCGGCGGGCGCGGGCAAGGTCCGTGTCGAGTACGCCCAAGCCGTCGATCCGGACGAGCTCGGCTACGGCAGCGTGCCGATGCCGATCGCGCTAGGCCGCGATTCGGCGCTGTTGTTCGACAAGCTCGGCGAGCGGCTCGCGTTCGAGCGCACGGGGACCCGGCTCTACGAAGCGGTGATCGCCAAGCACGAGGCGTTCGGGAGCTTCCCCGGCGGCCCCAACCGCGCGCAGCTGCTCGAGATCCTCAACGAGGAGCACCGCCACTTCAGGATGCTCGAAGAGGTGGTCGAGGGGCTCGGCGGCGATCCGACGGCGGTGACCCCAGCGGCGGTGGTCGCCGGGACCATCGGCGGGGGCATCGTCGAGGTCGTGACCGAGGCGCGCACGACCCTGCTTGCGTCGCTCGAGGCCGTGCTCGTCGCCGAGCTCGCCGATCGGGCCGGTTGGAACACGTTGATCGAGCTCGCGCGCAAGGCCAAGCTGGCCAAGCTGGTCACGCAGTTCGAGGTCGCCGAGCGCCGCGAGCAAGAGCACGTCGCCAAGCTGCAACGCTGGATCGCGGCCGGTCAGCGGCGCTAGCAGCCGGTGGTGAAGCCCCTCACGACCCCAAGCACGCCCTTGGGGCCCGATCCCTGTGTCCCGAAACCTTGCAGTACCTAGTGATCGAGCCCTGCGTCGCGCAGGGCGGCGAGCAGATCGTCGAGCGACGGGTCGCTGCTAGGCAGCGGCCCGTCTCGTTTTAATTGCCCGATCAGGGTCGCGGCGCGCTCGAGCGCTCGCCTGTGCAAGGCCTGCGCGGCGGCGAGCTCGGGGCCTTCGCGGGCGGCCGCGAGCAGGCCCTCGGCGAACCGTAGGGCGAGGTCATGGGCCGCGATCGCCCGCGCCGTCAGGCTCGCGGCCCGGAGCGTGGGATCGGCCTGGTCGCCGCCGCGGTGGGCCACGCACACCCCCCATTGCGCCTCGCGGCAGCCGGCGGCGCGCGGACCCTCGGCCTCGAGCTCGCGGCACGCGAGGCTCGCGAACTCGAGGCATTCGAGCAGCGCTTCGCCAGCGATGTCGGGCGGGATCGCGAGGGTCTCGAGCAGCTCCGGGCCGACCAGCAGGCGTTCGTCGCTCGCGACATAGGCCGTGAGCGGCTCGTCGCCCATCGCAATCGCGAGCGCGCCGTGTTCGACGAGCAGGGTCCAGTCGCTCGGGCGCACGAAGTCGGCGGCGTAGCGCTGCGCGACGCTGGTCCGCAGGGCGAACGCCCCACCCTCTTGGCGTTCGACGCTCACGCGCAGCTCGATCGGCTGGGCCTGTGGCCCGGCGTCGTGGGGGACGATCAGCACCCAGGGCCCGGCGAAGCTCAGGCGCAGCTGCGGGCCGATCCACGTGCCCCAGTAGGGCCGAGCCGGGCGATGATCGACCGCCGCGGGCTCGCGCGGGCTCGTGCTCGGGGCGGTGCTTGGACCAGCGTGGCAGGCGAGCACCAGCGCGGCCCCGCCGACCAACCACGCGGGCGAGCGAGGCACTCAGCAGCTCTCGCCCGACGCGGCGCCGGGGTGGGGGAAGGCGTCGACGTCCTGCTCGCCTTCGCGCGGGGCGAGGCATTGGAAGTCCTTCTCGATCAGCAAGGCCAAGCTCGCGTCGCCGGCGAGCGCCTGGGTGGCCGCGATCCCGACCGCGTCGCCCTCGGCCCAGGCGTTGGCCTGCGCGCGCGGGAGGCTAACGACGATCCGGTCGCCCTCGAACCGGGCCGTGGGCGCGTCGACCTCGGCGCGGCGCAGCTCGTAGTGCAGCACGCTCGGGCCAAAGTTCACGGCCTCAGTCACGCTGCCGGTCTCGCGGAGCGAGCGGACCTCGGCGCGGGTCAGCCGTAGCCTCAGGGAGTCACCGCGGATGCGCAGCTTCACGGCGCGACCCTAGCACGGCTATGCTCGCCGACGATGGACGGCGCGATCGTGCTGGCCGGCGGAGGCTCGCGCCGCATGGGCCGCGACAAGAGCTGGCTGGAGCTCGACGGGCGCCCGCTGCTCGCTCACGTGATCGAGCTGCTCGGCCGTCGCTGCGCGCCGATCGTCGTGTCCGCGCGAGCCGGCCAGGAGCTGCCCGTGGTCGCGGCTTCGTTGCTGCGCGTCGACGATCCGGTGGACGACGCGGGCCCGCTGATCGGCCTGCGCGCGGCGCTTGGCCTGCTCGACGCCCGTGGGGTCGCGCGGGCGTACCTCAGCTCGTGCGACGCGGCTGGGCTCAGCGAGGCCCACGTGAACTTCATGTTCGACAGCCTCGACCGGCTCGCCGACCTCGATGGGGCCGTCGCTGCGGTCCCGTGCGACGCCGACGGCCGCCGTCACCCGCTGGCCGCCGCGCTCGCGGTCCCGGCCATGCTCGCGCGCGTCGAGGCCCGCATCGCCGCCAACGATCACCGGCTGCAGGCGCTGTTTGGCGGCGCCGAGGTCCTCGCGATCGCGAGCGCCGAGCTCCCAGACCCCGAGGTGCTCGCCGCTTGCAACACGCCGCAAGAGTGGCAAGCGCTGCTCACTCGCCGGGCTGCGCGACGCTGAGCCCGAGCTCGGCCAGCGGATCACCGGACCACAGGCGCCCGCGCGCCATCAGCCCCCACATCCTAAAGTCGCCGAGCAGCGACCACAGCGGGTACACAAAGGTCGCGGGTCGGTTGTGCTCGATCTTGAAGTGGCCGATCCACGCGAACGCGTAGGCCCAGACCACGCCCACCAAGATCCACGGCTGCGCTGCAACGCCGATGACGATCATGGCCAAGAGCGCGGGCGCGGCGTTGCGCCGGCGCTCGATCAGGTCGCCGACGATCCCAAGCGCGACCATCGCGAGCAGCGCGAGGCCGAACTGCGCGGGCCGTGACCACAGCGACGCGCCGACCACCGCGAAGAAGCCCGCGGTCCCGAAGAAGTGCAGGATTCGGCAGGTCGGGTTGCGATGCTCGCCGAGGTAGTAGGGGAAGAACTCGGAGAAGCTGGACAAGCGCGGCGACGACATGGGGACCCGGCGCAGCTTAGCGAACTCCTCGCCGGCTTGGAACGGCGAGCTCGATCACGCGGCTGATCGTGCGCTCGACCTCAGCCTCCGTATTGTAAAAATGCGGGCCGATCCGCAGGCCGCAGCCCGGCCGCCAATCGAGCTTGTAGCGCTCTTCGATCAACGCCTTGCTCGCGGCCTCGCTGCCCTCGAAGTCGACGGCCACGAACCCCGTCCGGCGCTGGTCCTCGATCGGCGAGTGGATGGTGAGCCCGGCCGCCTGCGCGCGATCGATGATGATCCGACACAGGGCGAGGTTGTGGCTGCGGATCCGCTCGACGCCGACCTCGAGCAGGTTGCGGTAGGCGTTGCGAGCGACGTAGTAGGCCGGGACCGAGGGCGTGCCGGACACGAACCGCCAGGGGTTGTCGGCGAGCTCGATCGGCGCGGGCTTCATGGCGAAGGGATCGGCGTGGGCCATCCAGCCGACGGTCATCGGTGACAGCCGCTCGCGCAGCTCGGGCCGGACCCACAAAAAACAGGTCCCAGGGCCGCTGCACAGCCACTTGTGGCTGCCGCCGACGAGGATGTCGACGCCGAGGGCCTCGACGTCGATCGGCAGCACGCCGGCGGTCTGGTAGACGTCGAGCATGACCAGCGCGCCGACTTCATGGGCGCGCTCGCAGATCGCGGCGACATCGAAGAGCGCGCCGGAGACGTAGACCGCGTGGGAGATCGAGACCAAGCTGGTGCGCTCGTCGATCGCCTCGAGCATGCGCTCGGTCGTGATGCTCATGCCGTCGTCGCTGGGCACGAGCTCGAGCTCGACGCCGAGCCGAGCGAAGCGCTCCCACACGTAGACCACGTTGGGGAACATCAGCTCTTCAATGACGACCTTGGGCCGCTGCGCGTAATCCAAGGCGCTGGCGATGCGCGCTTGGAAGGTCGCGACGTTCTCGCCGAGGGTCGTGTTGCCGGTCCCGCCGTTGAAGAACCGCGCGACCATGTCGGCGGTCTCGTCGATGAGCTTGGGCCAATGGTCCCAGGCCTCGACGCCCTCGCGTGCCCACAGCTCGGTGAATTCGCGCAACGCGTCGGCGCTGCCCCGATGCATCGCGCCCATGCTGTTGCTGTTCATGTAGGTGCTACTCGCGAGGATCGGGTACTCCTCGCGGTAGCTGGACAAGGTCGGGTCGATCCGGGGCTCGTTGCTCACCTGGCTCACGGTGACTGACCCTACCATGGTGGGCTGCTCAGGCTTCGGCGAGCAGCGTGCGGTAGGCCTCGACGTCGAGCAGCGTCTCGAAGTCGGCGGCGTCGCTGGGCGCGAGGCGGATCATCCAGCCGCTCGCGTAGGGGTCGTCGTTGATGAGCTCGGGCTCGTCCTCGAGCTTGTCGTTGATCTCGACGATCTCGCCGTCGAGCGGCGCGTAGAGATCGGACACGGCCTTGACCGAGTCGATGTCACCGAAGCGCTCACCGTTGGTGATCGCCTCGCCGACTTCGGGCAGCGACACGGCGGTGATGTCACCGAGCTGCTCGACGGCGTGGGCGGTGATGCCGACGGTGATGGTCCCGTCGTCATTTTGGCGGACCCACTCGTGGTCTTTGGTGTAGCGGAGGTTCTCGGGCAGGTCGCTCATGTTCGATCTTTCGGATGGCGCGTTTAGGTGGCGCGCTTGTAAAAAGCGCCCTTGACGATCTCGACGGGCACGAGCTTGTGGCGGCTGCGCGCGAGCAGGGCCGTCCCGGGCGCGCTCAGGTGGGTGGGAACATAGCCCATGCCGATCGAACCGCCGACCGTCGGGGCCGGGCCGCCGCTGGTCACCGCGCCGAGCGCCTCGCTGTGCTTGTCGCCCTCGGCTGCGATCAGCTCCCAACCCGGGCGCGGCGTGCCCTTGCCCGTGACCCGAAAGCCGATCAGCTTGCGGTCGACGCCGTCTTGCTTGTGCTGGCGCAGGGCCTCGCGGCCGACGAACTCGCCGTGGCCGAGGTTGTGGTCGAGCTTGACGACCCACGCGAGCCCGGCCTCGTAGGGCGAGGTCGTCGCGTCGATGTCGTTGCCGTAGAGGCACAAGCGGGCCTCGAGCCGCAGCGTGTCGCGAGCGCCGAGCCCACAAGCGACCGCGCCGGCGGCGACGAGCGCGTCCCAGACCGCGCGGGCGTCGGTCGCTGCGACGAACAGCTCAAACCCGTCCTCGCCGGTGTAGCCCGTGCGCGCGGCGACGACCGGCTTGCCCGCGATCTGGCCGGGGCCGAAGTGGAAGCTTGCGATGTCGAGCAGGCTCGCGCCGCCGAACTCGGCGGCGAGCGCCCGGGCGCGCGGCCCTTGGACAGCGATCAGCGCCGTCTCGTCCGAGCGGTTGACGATCTCGCACAGGTCGCCAGCGTGCTCGCGGAAGTGGGCCTCATCCTTGGCGATGTTCGAGGCGTTGACGACGATGCGAAAGTCGTCGCTAGCGCGGCGGTAGACGATGCAGTCGTCGACGATGCCGCCGTTGTCCAGGCAGACCACCGTGTACAGCGCCTGCCCATCGACGAGCTTGCCAGCGTCGTTGCTGATCAGCCGCTGCACCGCCGCGAGCGCGCCGGGCCCGTGGAAGTCGATCTCACCCATGTGCGAGACATCGAACAAGCCGGCGGCTTCGCGCACTGCGTTGTGCTCGGCGAGGATCCCCGCGTACTGGACCGGCATGTGCCAGCCCCCGAAGTCGACCATCTTGGCTCCGGCTTCGACGTGGGCGGCGTGGAGGGGGGTCTCGAGCAGCTCGGCCATCGGCTCGGCGACTATCGGAGACCGGCGGGGATGGTGCAAGGGGAGAGTGGGTTTGCGGGGCTGCTCGCGGGTGTTAGAAATCCGACTCAGCGCCGATGACCACCGTGATGCAGCGCTCTCCCCGAGTTTCGTCGCCAGCCCAGCGCGCACTGCTGTTCACGCGAGTCGGGCTGTGCACGCTCGCCGGGGTGCTCACGCTCGGGGCCTGTGCCCGGGACAAGGTCGCGCGCGATGGCCAGGTCAACGAAGCCCAGGCCGGCAACTACATGCGCAAGGCGATCCGCCAGTCGAGCGAGGGCATCGTGTTCGAGCCCTCGCAAAAGGGCCTGCATCAGATCGAGCGCACGCGGCTCAACGAGATCGCCCAGGAGCTGCGCCGGCCGGGGGCGGTCTGCTTCCTCGAGCGAGCGATCAACACCATGGAGCCGGGCGAGGTCGACGGTGAGCAGACCTGGGTCGAGGTCCCCGAGGGCCAGGCTAAATTTCGGGTCCGGGTCGCGATCGACGGGACCGTGCTGACCACCGATTTGCTCGAATCAGGCTTCGTCGACAAGCACATGGAGACCTGCCTGACCGAGGCGATCAGCAGCCAGCGCTTCGTCGAGAGCCGCGACAGCTTCGCGTACTTCATCGACATCTATTATTGGGTCAGCCTCGGGTTCTTCGCCGAGGCCCAAACCGAGACCTTCGCCCAGCTCATGCGCCGCCAGCAGGCCGAGGCCGGGCTCCGAGCCCGGGCCTGCCTCACCGGTCGGGTCCCCGCTGGGGAGTATACGGTGACTGGCCTCAATCTGTTCGATCGGGACGGTCGGACGGTGGTCAACCGGATCGATCGCGGCGCGCTCCCGCCGGAGGTGTCGAGCTGCATTGCGACCGCATTCAAGCAGATCCACATCCACGCCGAGACCGACGCCTTCGTCCGCCCGGCGGCGCCAACCGTGCACTTTACCGTCGCCGGCGACGGGACCGTGGTCATGGCCGATGAGCGCTGGCTCGAGATGACCGTGCTCGAAGAGCGCGCCCAACGAGAGATGCGGCGGGCCGAGCTGCTGCGCCAGACCGGCGAGGGCTCCGACGCCGTCGATTCGGAGGTGCCCGCCGACTATGTCGATTTGGACTACGTGGGTGGTGGGGTCGCGAGGCCCCTCGAGGAGGGTCCCCTAGCGGCCGAGCCCAGGCCCAACGATGCGGGCGAGGGGGGGGATTCGGCGTCCATGGACATCGGCGCCTTCTCCGTGGGGGATCTGCGTGAACCCGAGGCCAAACCCGAGGCCAAACCCGAGCCCGAGCCCAAGCCGAAGGTCGAGCCCAAGCCGAAGGTCGAGACCAAGCCGAAGGCCGAAGGTGATCCGACCAAGCCCGGGACCCGGCTGAACCTCTCGCCTCGTCGCGGGCGCTGAGCCAACCTCAACGGGCGCTCAGGGCCGCGTCGGCGTCGGCGCAGCGCGTGGGCTTACGAACCGCGGGGAGCTCGTTGTCGAACATCGTAGCGAGGGCCCGATCGAAGGCTGGACGATCGAGCAGCATCACGTGCTTGCCGTCCTCGGTCACGTGGCGCGCGGTCATGGGGTGGCGAATGGCGAACCCCCGAATGTCACGTAGCTCGTTGTCGAGGGCGAAAGACGCGTAGTAGGCCGCGTCGTCCGTGGCGATGTCAGTTTTGATAAAGGGCTCGGCTTGGCGCCACAGATCTCGGAGCCCGCGCAGGCCGCCAGCCCGGACCTTGCGCGCGAACCCCAGCATCACCGCCTGTTGCCGCCGGGTCCGATCGTGGTCGCCGCGACCGTGGCGCGAGCGAGCGAACTTGAGGGCGGTCGCCCCATCCATGCGCACGCGCCCGGCTTGAATGTCGAGCATGTCGCAGGGCTGGTCCGTGCCGTTGATCCAAAAACAATCTTTGATCGGACATTCGACGTCGACCTCGATCCCGCCTAGATCATCGACGAGCCCGACGAAGCCGGCGAGATCGATGGACGCGACGCGATCGATCTGAACACCGAGCTGCTCACCCAAGATCCGGCGCAGCAAGGGCAGCCCTTGGCCCGGCCCGAGCCGGACCTCGCCGACGCGGACCACCGAGCTCATGCGCGCGTGCGTCCGGCCTTGGTCATGCAAGTCGCCGATGTCCGGCAAGGGGATCCACAGATCGCGGGGGACGCTGAATGCCGCGACCTTACCATCGCTGTGCCGAAAGGCCCCGACCATCATCGTATCGGTTCGGCCTGTGACCTTGGCATCGCGGTTATCGGCGCCGAGCAAGAGCACGAACGAGACGCCGGAGAGGTCCGGTGGCTGACGCGGCGTGGCCGGGGCCGCTGCGTCAGCGTGGGGGATGATGACCGACTGTCCGGTCGTTGTTCGATCGGCGAAGGCGGTCTCGTCGTCGTCGCCGATGTGGTTGATCACGAGCTCGACCGGCGGCTGCGGCGGACCGATCGCGTCGCGCAGCGACTTGGCCGCGGTGTGCCGGAGGTGATCGGGGCTGGCGACCGCCCAGGTCCCGAGCATTGCGGCGGTGAGCAGCAGGCCCAAGCCAAGGAGCTGGAGGCGACGCTTGCGTGGGAGGACCAAAGCGGCGCGCTGACGTGCGTGAGGGCCGGGGCTATTCCCCGACCACGATCCGCGGCTCACCCCTCAAACAAGTCCGCGATGCTCGTGACCCGCAGCGCGGCGACCAGCCAGCGGGCGAGGGTCTGGGGATCGCGGCACGCGAGAATTCGTGCGCGCGACTCGGGGTCGGACGG
>Ga0114946_10001321_pt1 | contig 17050 bp, 17 predicted proteins | sample WalLakDeSediment_FD_88676 | JGI IMG/M metagenome (GOLD analysis project Ga0114946, IMG submission 88676) | Lake sediment microbial communities from Walker lake, Nevada to study Microbial Dark Matter (Phase II) - Walker Lake 11/02/13 Deep Sediment | ecosystem: Environmental > Aquatic >... | reverse complement strand
CGGGGGTGACGGTGCCGTAGGACGGATCCCAGTCTGCCTCATCGTATTCGTAAACCGCTCCACTGTTGCTCGATGCCCCTGCTGTATTTACCGGGCTTCCGACTAGCAGCTTCCCTTTGGAAACTGCGCAGTTGCCGAAGTTGTTGACCACAGCAGGACTAGGCCGAACATGAACCCTTGCCGAGTCGTCATCCAGATCAAAGATCCAAAGTCCACCCGTGTGCCCACCGTATGCGGTATCCAGTGTGCTCGGAACAAGAATGATTCTGTCGTTCAATACGCGGATATGATTTCGGCCAACACCACCGTTCGAGCCAGTAGAAGTATCGTTTCTCGAACCCAAGTATCGAGAGGGGCCATTCGCTTTAGCACTCAGTGTCTTGGTCTCTGTCCAAACGCCGGTGACTTTCTCGAAAACATGCAACAGCCCACCACCACCCCCAACCACGAACGGGGAAACCGCCACAATGATGTTGGTTCCAACGCCCACGGACTTCCCAAACTTAGCACCGGCTGTCGGGGTTGACGCTTGGATCTTTTGCATGGCTGCGCCGGATTCGTACACATATGCTGCACCCGCATCTGCCGCGCCCTCATCCGCTCTCCAAGACCCAACAACCACGATTGCCCCATCTGCTGACACAGCCACCGAACACCCAAAGTTGTCTGCTGCTGCGATGTCAGCCGGGCGATAGTCGTTGGTGTTCTCCCAAAGTCCTGTGCCTGCGTTGTATTCGTAACCCCATGCCCATCCCGCCATGGTTCCAACCGTGCCAGTGTGGGAGATCGCTAACTTGGACGCGTCTTCTGCAAAGCACAGATCACGCCCAAAGTGTTGGCTATTTGCTGCACCAGACGGGATTTCGATTTGCTGCGTATACGTCCAGACTCCGGCGATGCTTCGATAAATTCGGACACATCCCCTCGCGCTTGCTGGACTATTGTGCGCTCCTGCCGCAATCCATTCCCCTGCTATTGAGACAGCCTTCCCCAAGTATGCGTTCACGTTGGGGTGAGCAAATCTCGCCACATGCACCCACGCGTCCGAAATGTCACGCTCGTAGATGTGGATTGCTCCGGTGTCTGCCGATGCGCCATCGTGCTCAAGCGGCGCGCCAACCACGAGGTAATCGTCAGTCGCATCGACACTGGATCCGAAATAATCACCGCTTGCACCAGTCGACCCTATGATCGCAGTGACCTCGTGTGGCCTAGCGGATGTTGCGTACGCCATCGCGCTACCTCACCCTCAACGTCTGCTCAAGCGGAGCGGGGGGACCCGTCGGAGAACCCAGCGCCACGGTCGTTTGCAGTCCACCCGTCGAGGTCGTGATCACGGCCTCCGCGTTGTCGGTGATCTCTTTGACCACCGCCCCAGCGATTGCATCGCAAAGCGCGGTCATCGCAGCGTTGTCGCTGGCCTCTTCGACGGTCGCAATGATCGCAGCGCGAAGGGCGGTAGATAGTCGGGCAGCGCTCATAGTCATGACGCCCTCACCTTCGTCGAGCCCGACACGATCGTCCCGGAGAAAGGCCCACATTGCACGGGATCGGTCATGCGAGCCACCGGCAGGGGGAGGATCGAGCCGAGGGTGATGGTCGTAGTCGCATCAAACGCAAGCGACACGGGCACCCATCCAGCGGCATCCTCGGCTGCGAAGTGCGTGACCACCGGCTGGGCCGGGTCGCCCTCGATGAATGCCACGAGCACCACGGTCCCAGGAGTGAGCACCGCAGCCGCGCCAGCCACGCCTGGGAGCACCGAGACGTGCATGAGGTGAGGCAGCCCCAGCGAATCCGACACAGCCTGCAGCCTACAGCGAGTCCCGACCATGTCCACAACGCGATAGCGGTACAAAAACCCGAAGGCATACCGCGGGAAGACCTCGCGAATCAGAGCAACGAGTGCGCGGGTAGCTCTCACAGTGCACCTCCCCACACGTGCGCCCTGACCTCTCCACCGGCTACGACCATGTCCACGGACCACACGACGAGCGGAGCGGGAAGCCGCTCGCGAAGGATCGATCCGATACGGATCCGGCCGAAGTCGTCGCACGCCACCACCGCGGTCCCGGACCGGGGATCGGCCGAGAGGACCTCATACGAGCCGACGACCTCGGCCCGTGGGCGACTGCCGACCTGGGTGGTGCCGTCGTAGTCCACCCACCATCCAGCGCCAGCGATCGCGAGAACAAGCGCACGCGCCGCTGGACCCCGAGCCCTGACGTAGTCGGCGCCGACACGCTCTCGACCTGGGGTGCAGTCGCCCATCGTCTCTCCGACGTCTCGAGCGAGGTCGCGAGCCACCAGATCGGCACGCACGCCAGCGTCGGAGTGGTAGTGACGAGCCTGGACGGTGCTACTCCACCCGTCAGCTCCTCCGACGACCAAGACGCCACCGCGGAGCGCCCAGGCCCCGTGGGTGCGTACTGTGCCCCGGAGCTCGAGGGCGCCCAGGTGCACGTCGACCATCCCCGAGAGCGGAGCGGGACCGACCAGCTCCGCCGTCGCGTACCATGGTCCCGTCGCAGACGCCTTCACCCTCATGGGCTGCGCCTCGAGTCCTCCGATGGTCGCGTAGGGCCTCATCACCCACCCGCCAGGTTGTTGACTTCGCCGACGAGCTCGTCGATGTACTGGTCAACGGGGTCGGTCGACCTGCCGCCCGGGCCACTTCCACTTGCGCCACCAGCCCCGCCCTTGCCGCTCTTACTGCCGCTGGGAGACGCTTGCGCGGGAACCGGCTTGCGGTACTGGCGGAACCAGATCTCCACGATCCACGTGTCGTCCGCTTCGGGCTCCGGAGCCCCAGGATCGTCGACCACCACCGAGGAGATGGGGACAGGGAGAAGCCCGAGCTGGGGATGCTCGGAGTCGAGCGCGTTCGGGTTCTTCTCCGTTGGGGGCTGCAGTAGCCGCTTCCAGGCGTCCCACTCGTCGAAGTGTTCCTTGGTCCAGAAGCGAAGCCTCACAAGGAACTTTGCGAGCCCGTCTCCCTGGTAGACAAGTCCTGCTCCCGAGGACCCTGCGCCCTTCTTTTCGTCCCATGTGCGCGGGTTGCGGGCGCCCGCGACTGACACGCACAGCCCGGGCGACGGCTCGCCGGCGAGAAAGAACTTGTCCCAGGCGCCGGGATTGGTGATGGGATCCATCACACGCCCTCCGGCAGCGGGGCCCCGTAGGAGATTGCGGCGCCTTCGAGGAGGTCGCCCATGGCGCGCTCGACCTGGGCGACGATATCCTTCGCGTCACCCGAGGGGGCGTTGACGTTGATGGTAACCATCGTCGTGTTCGAGCTGTTGGACACGTTCGAGCCTCCCATCGCGGGCCCTGGGAGCTGCACCATGTTCTGGACGGCTCCGGAAACATCCCTGGAACCACCTTTGATGCCTTCGGCGAACCCCGCCGACGTGTTCAGACCGAACTCGGCGAACACCTTGGAAGGCGAAGCGATGCCCAGGGCACCCTTGATCGTCGCCTTCATCTTCTCGGCGAGCGCTCGCAGGGCGTTCACGACGGCCCCGGCTCCGGACGTGATGCCGCTCACCAAGCCCTCCATCATGCTCGCACCGATCGCCTTGAAGTCGAGGGCCTTGATCGCTTTGTACGTGTTGACCACTGCCATCGCAATGAACACGAACGCGGCAACCACGGCCGCCGCGGCCGCTATCACGATGGCCACCACGATCAAGAACGGGACGAACAGAATGGCGAGCGACAGGGCAACCATGGCAACGGCGATCGCCACAATACCAAGCACGACAGCCAGGGCGACCAAGGCGACAGCGATGACGATTGCGGCCGCGGCCCCGGCGTACAGGGCGAGTTTCAAACCCGACGCGCCATCTTGTGCGTCCTTGGATCCGAACGCGTCCTGCAGGGCGTTTCGGACCTTCAAGACGGCAATCGTCACAAGCAGTGCACCAATGACCATGCCCTTGAAGAACTGGGTGATTGCGGGCCCGGCCTTCGCGACAGTGGCGAAGATCGGATCGAGCATCGTGTTGATGATCGCTCGCAGGGCCTTGCCGCTGGACGTGCTGACGTCGAGCAAGCTTGTGATCTTCGCAAGCTCCACGAGGAAGGGCTCGTTCTTGACGCCCTTGAAGAGGTTCTCGAAGCTTTCGCCGAGCTTCATCATTTGCACGCGGAACCCGAGAACTTGTGCTTCCGCCGCGGCTCCAAACTGGGCCTTCATCTTCCGAGCGAGATCGTCGATCGGCTCTCCGGCCTTGGCTGCAGCGATTGCCGCATTCATGAATGCCGCTTCCGCTTCCGAGCCTCCAACAGAGGATGCAATCGCGGCCGCCTCGAGGGCGTTCTTGAAGTCGTCGCCCCGCAGGCCAGCTTCGGCCAACCGCATGCCCAGGTCGGCAACCTTGGCCTTCGTCAGGGCCGACTTGGCGGCCACCGCCGTCATCGCGTCCTGCAGCTCGAGGGCCGCGGCACGGTTCCGCGTCATCGATTCCAGTAAGATTCGCTGGTCTCGGGCGGCATCGGACGCCGTCAAACCAAACTTCGCCATCTTCGCGATTGCCACCACGATCACCCCGGTGAGGGCGACGACGGCCACCGCGGCCAGAGCTGCAGCGGCGTACAAGCCACCGCTTCCAAGTACCCCGATCAGCTCCTTGACGCGATCGACCGTCCCACCGAGAGGCCCGAGAGACTTCTTGATGTTTGCCTCCAGGCCTGCGATCCCGGCGCCTCCCTGCCCAGCCCCCGCCTTCAGCTTCTGGAACGAGCCCCCGAGGTTCACATACTCACGAGTGGCGGCAGCGATCGAAGATTTCTTGGCGTCGATCTGAGCCTGCAGTGCCGCAATCTGGGCCGTTGACGCGCTCGCGTCCGCCTTCATTGCCCGCATGGCGGTTTGCATGTTTCGCAGTTCGTCCGTTTCGCCCTGGATCGAGGCGCGCAGATCCTGCAGGGATGACGATGCCTCCTGAGCGGCGCCGCTCATTTGGTTGTCGAGGATTACTGCAAAGGTCGCTTCTGCCATCTACTTGCTCAATCCCTTTCGGATTGCCTCTAGCTCGAGTCGAATGTCGTTCAGTAGCGCGGCTCCTACGACCCCATTGATCCAGTCCTGCTCGGAGTCGGGGTCGGCGTGCCAGATTGCCCAGATGCACTCAGCTGCGGTCCCTGGCTCTCGGCGCGCCTCCCCGAGCAGGGTCGTTATTTTCCCGACGCCTCCTTGCGGCGAATTCCTGCCAGCTCAGACGCCACGTTCGCGGCCTCCACGATCTTGGCCGGGTACTTCGACGTCAGGCCGTTGTATGCCTCCTTGCTGGGGTACACGAGGCACGTGCGCACGAACGCGTCGCAATCGTCGACTGCCGCCTTCGATTGCTGAAAGCGTTTGAATGCCACGGGAGCGGGGCGTTTGACCACGAGCATGCCGCCGTCCTCGGTGTCCACGCGCCGCACCTCTTTGACTCCGTGCTCGGTCTCGAGGCCGTCGTAGACCTCGTCCATTTCGGCCTGGCGGTTGACGATGTCGAGCTCCTCACGGAGACGGTCCGGGGCCCTTGCCGCCTCTCTGGCTGCCCTTGCCTCTTCTCGCTTGGCCTTTGCGTCAGCGATGGCGGCCTCGAGCTTCTCCTGCTCTGTCATTTCACGGTCTACCATCACGCACCCGCCATGTCGCCGAACACCCAGTAGTGAACCGCGCCGGCGCCCGACTGCTCGGCGCTCGTGGTGACCGTGATCGCAGTGATCGGGGTCTCGGCTGGCTCCGAGGGAAAGGCAAGCAAGACCAGGCCACCGGTGGGGATCGAGAACGGGTTTTCACTTCCGCCCTCGAACTCGATGTCAAGCTCTTGGCCGGACGAGTTGCGCAGCATGACAGCAGTCACCGCCGTATCGATCGAGCCGACGGGGATCGTAAGCTCCTCGCTGGCCGCCGTAGCGTTGGGAATGTCCAGAGTGCCGGACGAGAGCGCCTGATAGGGGACCGTCACGCTTTGCGCGGGTGCCGAGATGGCCGTTCCGCCGGGTCCAGTGTAGGAACAGGTCACTCCAAAAACTGCATTCTTGTTCGACATGATCACGCTCCACTGCTGTACAGGGTGAGGCCGTTGCGCTTGACGCGCTCCGGCTGCAGTTCGATATCCTCACTCAGGCCGTCCCCGGACTCCGAGTGGCTCGCCGAGTCGTTGTCCCAAGTGACGTTTAGGAATTCGACCGTGACGACGTTGTCCCCTTCCAGAAACTGCAGCGTCACGAGCGGAATAACTGCGTCCCCGTAGCTGACCCCGTCGTCCGCCTGGGCGGCGAAGTAGGCCCGAAGATCCTGAATCGCAAACTTCGGGCCGGTGATCTTGAGGACACCTGGCTCGTACTTGCCGCGACCGCGACCGATCGGGGCCTGGGCCTTGTCCGCACCCCAGATGAACGTGCGAGTCCTCTTGTCCCCGTAGTCGACTCCGGTGAACTTGTGGAAGCGCTCGCCGCCGAACTTGAGCTCGGTCTCGCCCCAGCTGCACGCGAATCCGTTGATCCTTACTGTATCGATCGACATGGTCTACCTCACACGGGCTGCACGCGAGCCGGGTTGACAAATCCGATGGTGACGTCGAGCTGGTCGGGATACGCCAGCGGGATGACCCGCTCGGCGCACGTGAGCGTGCTGGTGGCCAGCAACTGGTCAGTGCGCGAGACGGTGAATCGATGCCCGGACACGTCCGGCCCGGGAGACACGAGGGCGTCGACAGCAGCGTTGACGCCGTTCTCGATCTCGACAGCGTCTTGCTCGAGGATGTATCCCGTCTTTCGGTGGACGCGCACGGGCGAGCGGAGCCGTTTGGTGAGCTCCACTTGCACGACCGCAGCGATCGCGTTGATCACGCTCCGGTACTGCCACCAGACGAAGTCTGAGCCGGAAGGGGCAAAGATCCTGGGGCGCGTGATGAAGGCCCCGACAAGCCCCTCGAACGTCCGCAGAGTGAGGAAGCGCACGGCGTCCAGGCCCGGCGTGGTCTCCTCATTATGCTCGTCCGGATTGTTGTTTGCGTCCACGATCCGCACGTCGCTCGGCAGAGGGCCGAGCACGGGAGCGGCCATGTCGTCGCGCCGGGGATTTTTGAGCTTCAGCGCCCACGCCGCCGCAACCCAGGAGGCGGGTCGGCGCAGCTGGTAGGAAGACACTGCGGACAGGGTCCTTGCGTATCCGCCCGCGAGTCCGCCAAAAAGACTGGACGACGCCGCGAACTCGGCCGCAATGGCCGCCTGCCACACTGCGTTGCTCTCTCCGACCGCGGGGCCTCTGGCGCACGCCAGGAACTTGCGGGGCTTTTTCTTCGTCCAGAGCGTGCCCATCCAGGTGTCGAGCTGGGCAAACTTTGCCGCTGTAACGACGTTGGCTGGGAAGACAGCGTCCCAGTGGTGATGCGAGGCCTGCAGCGCGGCTTGCGCCGCGGCGCAGTCGTCTCCGTCCTCGAGGGGGGGCGTCGTCCTGCTGATGATGACGTCGCCCGCGAGAAGGGTTCCAGCCGCGAAGTCGATGACGACACCGCCAGAGCCCGGAATCGTGAGCGTGTCGGCAACCCCGAGGGCAGTTTCTGCGGACTGCGTCCTTCCGCCGTCCAGGCTCCACTTGTAGGTGATGCCAGCGACGCCGATGATCCCGCCGGTCACGATCTCGACGTGGACCTCGTATTCGTCGTTTGCCTCGGCAGCAAGGTCAAAGCTCGGGACGCTGGTTCCTGTCACACCCGTCACGTCGATGACGCCGGGGGTGCCGTCCGTGGTCGTGTCCGAGCGCACACACACCACGGCCTTGCCGGTCTTCGCGATCAGGTAGCACGCGAGCTCGACGAGGGGGCCTGCGCCGAAGGCGGCAATCACGTCGTCTCTGCTCACGAGGGCGACAGGGCTGTTGAGGGGGCCGCTGTCAGCTGGGCCGTACACGGCGCCGGTGTCGCCGGAGCTCGGGGGGATGATTCCGAGAGCGCCGTCGATCTGCGTCAAGTTCACATTCGGAAGGGTCATGTTTGCCTCATTCGTCTTCGCCGGAGACCACCGGTCCCGGATTCGGATCCACGTCGCCTGCTGGGAATGCCATCGTGATACCTGCTTGCCCCTCGGGGCCAAGCGCCTCTTGGTAGGGCAGATCAGGGATCATCGCGTCCACGCTGCACAGTAGTTCGATCTCGGCGCCCCACATCCTCTCGGGGGCACCGCGCACCCAGGAGCTCGAGCGCACCTTGGTCCCGCCTGGGTCGCAAAGCCGAAGAGCCCGACGGACCGCGTCGAAGAGCAGCCGAGCGGCCTCGTACTGGGCCCTCTCGTCGTTTGGGGCCGCACGGTCGACCGCCCACACGCGCACGCGAAACAGTTCCTCGAGCGTCGCCAGCGGGCGAGGATTGCGCCCGGGATACCTCGGGGGCATGTCGGCGCCGAGACTGTCGGACCGGTCGCCGGGGATGAAGCACACGCGAGCAGCAGTGCCGTCGCCCTGGTTAATCGTCTTCGGAGGCTCGCGCCAGCCGAATACGACGTTGACGCTCGTTTGCTCCTCGACGAAAAGGGACGCTACCGCGTCGTACAGCACCAGGAGGGCGAGCGAGCTCATGTCTTCCTCCCGTGCTTTTTCATGAACGGAAGGCCCTGAATGAGACCCTGCCGGATTGCGTAACCCAAGTTGTCTGGGAGGCCTGCGGTCGGCAGGATTGGCCTTCGAGGAACGCGACCTGCGCCGAAGTGGTGGAACACGTACGGCTCACCGATCCGGAACACGACAACATTGCCGACCGCGTCCACCGTCAGCGCTGCGGCCGCGTTGGTGAGTGGAGCTGAGCCGTCTTTGCACGGTGCCCACTCGTCACCGCCGATGCCGCGCCCCTGGGATAGCTGTGCGTCGGCCGAGGACTTGCACGCTTTCGCGACCTCGGGAGCGGCCGCGTTGATACCCTCTCCGGCGTCGCGCAGGTCCTGGATCCACTCGTCGAGGGTTGCGAGGCTCATCGGTCCTCGCTCCTTCCTCGGGTCTGCTGGATGGTCTGCCACGCGTAGGGGGAGGCCTCGGAGTAGCCGAGAGGGCCGCCCTTGCTCACCCCGGTGGCGGTCGAGTCTTGCCTGAGGGGTAGATCGTAGAGGCCAGCGACAGCGTCTGCGGCAGCGTCGATTTCGGCCTCGGCCGTCTTGGCGTCGTCGATTACGAGCTGCACAAAGCTGGAGTCCTGGGAAGGGTTGAACCCGCGCTTGATGTAGGCCCGGCGGGTTACCATGCGAGCGAGCCAGTCGAGGACCACGTCCGGCACTGGAGTAGCGAACGGAGCGGCATAGCGCTTTCGAAGCTTGGCGTCGATTCTGGCGCTTACCGCGGACAGTTGCGAAAGTAGGAACCCAGGCTGCATCACCTCAAGCTGATCAACGTCCTCTACCGGCATCGTCGTGCGAGCCCTGAACTCCGAGACTGTGAGATAGGCTGCCATGGGTTCCTACGGGGGAAGCCCCCTGCGGACCTTGGCCGGTAGGGGGCTGAGAGGGAGGGAAGGAGGGTCTACGTCGTTAGGCTCCTATCAGGCGTTAGGCTCCCATGTAGCGCTGCACGCAAGCCGGAAGCGCAAGCACACCATTGCCGCGAAGGATGTACGCGATCCCGATCTTTAGAGTCGTCTTGTACAAGCTCGAATCCTTGTCGCTCCGGATCTCCTCGGGTGCACCCTCGTCCTGCACGATCCACGGCATCATGCCGGGCTTGTTCAATGCGGCCGCGTACCATCGATCGTCGTTCGTGAATTCGTCGCAGATCACGAGCTTGACCGTGCCCTTGTGCCGGTTGTTGATCGCGCCGAAGCTCGTGCCAACCGTCTCGATCAGCAGGTCGTTTTCGAGAATGTCCTTCCAGGTCTCTTCCTGGGCAGGGGGAGCAAAAACGTGCGTCGCTCGCAGGCCCATCGGCTTTCCGTTGGGGGCCTTGATGGCGCGGAATCGCTCCTTGGCAAGCTTCAGGTTTGCGTGCGTCGGGGTTGTCCCACCGCCCGCGAAAGTGTTGGCGTAGGTCCCGGAGCCGGTGTCGAAGATGTTGACCGGGTGCGACGCATGGAAGAACGCCACCTCGTCCCAGCAGGTCGGGTTGGCTTCCAGGAGCCCGGCGATGATCTCGTTGGCAAGCGACTGAGCAGCAGCGGCAATGGCCGCGGGCTCCGTTGTCCAACCGATGAAGTCCGGAGCCTCGATCACGGAGGCAAGCTCCGATACGCCGTCCTGCCAGGTCTTTGGCTTGAGCTCCAGGCTCTTTTGGAAGATCGAGCGGTATCGAATGTCACCCTTGAATTCCGCGTAGCCCGCCGCCGTCACCGGCACGGGGTAGGTCGTCTTCAGCGCTCGGCTGGGACGGTACAGGCCGTTTTCCTTGGCCCACTGGTCGACGCCGCCCTGAGTAAGAGCAAGCGAGAAGTCCTCGGAGAATTCCTCCAGGGCTCGCTGCGCGTCGATACTGATCAGATTGTATTCCACGCCCATGGTTCGTTCTCCTTACGCAGTCCGAGGCTTGCGCGTGTATTCGACCCACGCGCGATGGATGATGAAGTCGTCGGTGTCGAGCGTGCCGTCCGTCGGCTTGACGGTGAGCGAAACGCCCGAGCCAACAGCGGGGAGGTCCGCGAGCGCGAGCGTCAGACTCAAGACCGCCGTGGTCTTCGCGGGCGCGTCGGGAACGACTGCTCCCGTGGTGCCGCCGTAGTCGCCATCGGCATCGTGTAGCGCGCCAGCAACCTGATTGAACGCCTCGACCACAAGCGTTGTGGTGTTGCCCGCGTTGTTCGTTGCGCCGGTCTTCGACACGAGGAACTTCAGCGTCATGTCCGCGGTAATGTTGGCGTCATAGGGGATGCCGAACGATGTCAGCATCTTCGGAGGATTCGCATCGTTGTTGAACCGCAACGCGACTGCCTTCGCATCGACGATCGTGAGACCGTCTGCACCGCCATCCGCGAACTTGGTGTAGTCGCCGTCCGCGTCGCAGAAGTTTCCGATGGGAAGCTCAATGACGCCCTGCGTTGACGTGGCTTCGACATAGAGCTCATCAAGCGCAGCATCAACCGTTGCGGACAGCGTCTTACCGCCACCGTCCTGGAAGCCGATCATGTTCGCGCCGTTGCTTGCCGTGACTGCGGCGAGGTCAGCAATGATCTCCTGCAACGCAGCCTCGACGGTTGCAGCCGTGAAGTAAGTGCCGACGTCCTCGATCCCGATGAGGCTCGCGCCCTTCGCGTTCGCCGTCGATGCGAGGTCAGTCAGCACATCATGGAACACCGGAACGAGAGGCGACGTGTAGACCTGCGGGAACCCGTAGTAGAAGCCCACGATCAGGCCCGCGATCTGCCGGGTGCCGCCGTCACTCGTGAGAGCAACCGTTTGGTTGTCCACCGCGTAGCAAAGCTTCCCGATGTCGTCGGCTGCGATCTCGTCGGCAGCAGCGGAGTTCATCCAGTTGAAGATTCCGTGCTCGACTTCGAGATCCGTCGCCCCAGCGGCTCCGCCCAGTTCCGAGCCGGTCAGGTTGTTGACGGTGCTCGAAGCCTTGCCGACCACACGCACACAGGTCGCGGCAGTCGTTGCAGCGATGGCGCGCCCAGCGCTGTCGAGCCCCACGAGGGTGCCCTTGAGGATCTTGGTGTTGGCCGCGATCGGATAGGTCCCTCGCGCGGGAACGAGTCCGTAGAACTCGGTCAGTCGTTCGATCGTTGTCGCGGTCATTTGGCACCTCCGCTACGGGCGGCGATGCTCGCCCTGGTCTCTGCGTACTTCTCCGGAGAGATTCCCTTCGCTTTGCACTTGGCGAACTCGGACTCGGTAAGCCCGAAGCTTCCGTCGCCTCCGCCGCGCACCGAGCCGGGGCTGACGTCCGCCGCCAGTGCGCCGTCATATCGGTCGGGAAGGACTGACACAGCGGCAACGAACTGCGGCATCGACATGGCAGCAAGCTTCGCCTTGGTCTCCGCGGTCGCGCGTTTGGCCGAGAGCAAACGAGCCCGTTCGTCGGCCTCGGCCTTGCGCTCGAGTTCGGCCACCGTCGCGCCCATCTTGTCGAGACGACGCACCAGGGCCACCGGCACCTTCGGCTCTTCGTCCTCGTCCTCCTCGTCGTCCTGAGCCAGGGCCTCCTCGGGAGCCGGGGCCGGGACGGAGCCCCCGAGGAAGGACTCTCCGGAGGCGATGGCTGCCTGACAGGCTGCCACCATCTTGCCGACGGCGGCGATCGCCTCGTCGGCGGTTCCACCGTCGCATGCGGCCGCACACTCGGTGCACGCCGCGGCGCATTCGGTACACGTCGCGGACACTTCCGCGGCAGTCGCACGCCCCGAGGTTTCCTCTTCGGGAGCGGCCGGCGGCATCTCTTCCGCCTTCTTTCCTTTTCGTCGAGCCATTGCTTTCTCCTTCGCGCTCGCGACATGCCGCCGCTCCTGCGCTTTGACTTCCTGCGTCTTGGCAAACACCTTCCGCACGGCCTCCTCGAACGAGGCAACCCCGTCGATGAGCCCGGTTTCCAACGCCGCCTTTGCCCCAAACGTTGCGGCGTTCAGCGCTCGAACCGCCTCGACATCAAGCCCTCGAGCGAGTGAAACTGCAGCGTAGAACCGGCCTGAAGCATCGCGCACACGCTCGGTCTCTCGCTCGACTGCCAGGTCGAAGACAGGATCCAGGGGGTTCGCCGCGTCCTTGCCGGAGGGGTCGCGCACGAGCTTCACGATCACACCGTCTCGCTCGAGGCTTCCTCGCTCGTCGACGAGCATCGTGTAGGCCCCGATGGATCCGATCTCTGCCGAGGTCGGGGCGTAGACGCCAGCGTCCGCGACCGACGCCGCGAGCCAGTACGCAGCCGAAGCCGCGAGTTCGTCGACGTACACCGCGATCGGCTTCTCGGCTCTGTCCCGTGCGGCAACGATCGCGCGGATACCCTCCTCGAGGCCCGCGACGTCTCCACCGGGGGAGTCGATGCGCAGGACGACCGCGGCCACCTCGGGGCGCTCGAGCTCCTCGGTGACTCGCCCCGCGATGGCGTCGTAGCCGTCCACCCAGCCGCAGAACGTGTCCGCACGCTGGGACAGGGGCCCAAGGACCTCCACCACAGCCACCTCGGAACGAGAGGCCTTCTTTTCGCCACGCGGACCGAGGAAGCTTGAGACCCTTTTGCCGAGTACGCGCCTACGCGTCGAAGGTCTTGGTCCTGACACCACTGGAAAGGATCGGCCAATCGCACGCGTCTCGAGCGCCAGAACCTGCCCGCCTCGGTGGTGCAGAAGCGTCCGTTGGTCGAGCACGAAGGTGGAAGCGATCGTCATGCCGCCTCCTGCTGCTGAATCGGTCGCCAGATGACCTTCCACAAGATCTCTCCGTTCTCGTCGCGCTCGAAGTCGCGCACCCGCTCGATTCCGCACAGTCGGCAGCGGTTGAGCGCTCCGTGCTCGCAGCGGTCGACGCCCTCGGCGGTCATTTTCTCCGCGAGCTCGGCGGACGCGGTGTCAGTCGGAGGTTCGCCCGGCTCGCCGTCGCCGTCGGGGTCCACCTGGTCGACCGTTGCCGGCGCCGGAGTCGGTGCCACGTCCGTCCCACCGACGAGCACCAGCGGACCACCGAGAGCCACCGTCTGGATGCCGTGGGACGCGAGCAGAGCCCCGAGGTCGACGTCGCGCCCGTACGGTGCCAGTGCGGCCCGGAGAGCCGTGAGGCCACCCGCAAACGACGTTAGTGCCTGGCCCTCCGCTGCGCGGTCCTTCGGGGGGGCGACGTCCCACTTGACCATCGCCCGCGCGTCGAGCCCTTCAATACCCCAGCGCTCAACAACCCACGGAGGCAGGCACTGCGTATTGATCGTGTGCGCCAGCGAGTCCGCGATCGACTTGATGATGTCGGCCCGGATCGACTTGTGGATGTCGGCGTTCGCGAATCCGGTCCCGCCCGTCGTTGTCACGAGCTGGCCCGCAAGCGCGATGATGATCTCTTCGTTCGAGGTCTTGATCGTTTCGCCAAAGGCCTCGTACCCGCGGCCGTTCGACTCGAGTAGCTTCACGTCGTACCCGGGCTTCATGCCGAACACCGTGTTTACGCCCCAGGCCATGACCTTCTCGAACCAGCCTTGGGCCTGCTCGTCGGTCGCAGCTGAGGGCGAGTAGGCGACTCGCGCGGGGTTCGCGAGCTTGCTCTCCCAGTTGGACCGGTAAGACTTGGCGTGCGTCTTCGGGATCCACGCCTCGCCGAGGGCGTACCAGAGCCCGTGCTGCCACGGAGCCACGCGGCCACCTGGTACATGCAGCGCCCACCGACCATCGCCAGGAGTGATAGGAAGCTCGCCTCCCTGGGCCTGGTAGTACCAGCGATTCTCCGTCCACTTGTATCTGAGCCACTCCGGCTCGAGGCGTACGAGCACGGGGTAGTCGCGCCCTCGTACCGGGACGAGTTCGCCGATCGACACTCCAAGGCCTCGGCCATCGGCTGCCATCAGCGCGAGCTCGGAAGGCGGGAACATCGCATCGAACACGCTTGCCGTCTCGCTGCCCTGCAGTAAGGCGACCTGGTCGTCGGACCCGGAAAACGACTTCGGGAGACGGACGAGACCGTCGGTGCACGTCGATAGCAGGCCGGAGATGACGCCGTCGCAGCGCATCGCGCGCCACAGCTTCGCCGCCTGGCGCAGGTTGCCGCCGTCTGCCGCGACCATCGCCTGCTCGAGGTCGGCGAGGTACCACCGGAGCTGGGGCGAGGTCTGCCGAGAAATCTGCGAGCCGATACGGGATCGAAGCTCGTCAGCCTTCTCCTGCTCCACTGGGTCCGGAACGGCCTCGTACGTGCTCACTCCGAGCAGCGCATGAACGAGGTCTCCAAGAATCCCGGGCATGAGCGGAGCATGACGAGATTCTTGTTACATTGTGTTACCAACTACCTGGCCGTTCTCGGCCCTTCTTGGTCACACAGTGTAACTCGGTAAACGTAGGCTATCTGGCGAGCCCCCGAGAACCGCCCCAAGGATCAATCGCCCCCGAGAACGGGTCAAGCCGCGACGGAGCACGGATCTTTTCCTCCTCCACCACGAACTCGTGCGGCATCGGGTCCCACACGGCCAGGCACACGGCGTCGCCGCGGTCCGGGGAGCGCCCGAGCTTCTTTCGGAGATCCTTCTTTGACGTGACCTTCATTCGACCGTTCGGTCCGGGGATCCACTCCGGTGCGTGCAGCTCTGCCTCCAGCCTCGTGTCCTCCGGGATCGCGCCACCGAGGCCGCCCTCGTCCTGAGCTCGGAGCCACCGCGACGCGTTGCCCCATAGCGCGTCCCGCTGGCGGTCCCACACGTCCGGCTCGCGCGATGCTCTGTCCGAAGCCCGCACACCAAAGAGCACGAAGGGCATGTTCTCCTCGTCGAATCGCTCGAGGTACGCCTTGATCTCTCGCCACACGCGCGTACCGATCGGGCCCTCGCGATCCACCACCACACGAGGCCGCTCTCGGGGCAGCCTATGCTCGCGCACGAGGTTCATCAAGTGCACGAGGTGGGCCTCCTCGGATAGCCCTCGGTGCGCCAACAGCTCGAGCACACGCAGCCCCCGGCGCAGCGCAAACACGGACTCGTCGCCCTCTCCACCTTCGCCCGCTGGGTCTAGTCCGATGGTGAGCACGCCCTCGCACGGGGCGTCTCTCCACCGCTGCTCTGCGAGCTCGATGGTGTGCAGGGAGACCACGCGCCCCTCTTCCTTCACGACGAACCGCCCGCGCACACGCACCTGGTATAGCGCCGAGTCCTCGCCCCATTCTCGCCGCTTCTCTTCGACCCACTCGTGCGTCGCCAGGCCTGGGACGACCACGCGCCTCTCGCGCACGTTTGGTGTGTTCTCACTCGACACCTGGATGCAGTACACGCCGCCCGGGTTCGTGTCGCTCCACCGAAGCTTGTGGAAGGCGTCGAAGAAGAAACCCTCAGTGCGGGTCGGGTTCGACGTCATGAGCACGCGAGCGCCGCCGGCCCGGTTGCCCTCGATCGCTTCCGCAATGTCGTCGCCAATGCCCGAGGCCTCGTCCAGGATGTACAGCAGATTCTTCCCAGAGATCCCTGCGACGGCCTCGGACTCTCTCGCGGTGAACCCGACCACCTCGCGAAAGTCGCTCGACTTGAGGCCCGAGCGGGCGAGCTCGTGCAGCTCTCCCCCGAGCGGGACCTTTGAGCGCCGGTGCAGCATGCGCAGTTCGCGCCATAGGATCTGGTCTACCTGGCGCGCCGTCACGCTCGACATGATCACGCGGGCCTCATCGCGCGTCGCGTAGAACCACAACGCTGCGACCGCATCGAGCACCGACTTGCCGATCTTGTGTCCCGACGACACCGCCACGCGCATGTGCTCGACCACTGCTCGCAGAACCGATTCCTGGTCCTCCGTGAGCTTGATGCCGAGCACTTCAAGCGCAAACCCACACGGATCGTCGTAGTACCTCGTGGAGGGCCAACTAGCGTCCGTGCCCGTTCCCAGAGCCTTCCCAAGTCGCTCCCGCTCCTGCTCGCACGTTGACGCCTCGTAGCGCCATTCGATGTCTTTGCGCAGGGCCATCGCAAGAGCTATCGCCAAGGACCGAGCCCTGGCATCTCGCCGGGACGCGACCTGCTCTCGAGTTGTGATGGTCATTCGCCGATCTCCCTGAGCGCCACCTCCACGTCGAGGGCCGCTTCCGGATGAGCCCTGAGAGCCTCGAGCATCGCGTCGAGCACCCGTCTCCACGCAGGAGTTCGGAGGATTCGCGCCTCTGAGATCTCCTGTCCCTCTCCGGTCAGCTTTGAAAGAAGCTCAATGCACCGGGTCTCCGTCGCTTCGAGGCGGAGGCGGGTCTGCGGTGGCATTTCAGCGTCGGACTTTGCCGCCCCGCGGATTGCGTCCAGACGCTGCAACTGCGCCCGGAGCCGCCCCTCGGCGTCGAGTCCGGACATCGGCCCAGAAGTCGGGACCGCTGCCGCCTGGGCAGCTGCCAGCGCCTTCGATTTGGGGGCGACGTCCCAGGAGCCCTCCGGCACGCCGAAGAGTTCACGGAGTGCCCTACGCCTCGCCGCGCCCGGGGTTCT
>Ga0114946_10001320_pt1 | contig 17056 bp, 10 predicted proteins | sample WalLakDeSediment_FD_88676 | JGI IMG/M metagenome (GOLD analysis project Ga0114946, IMG submission 88676) | Lake sediment microbial communities from Walker lake, Nevada to study Microbial Dark Matter (Phase II) - Walker Lake 11/02/13 Deep Sediment | ecosystem: Environmental > Aquatic >... | reverse complement strand
GCGGTGACCATGCGAAACGGTGAGATTCAGCGCGCTCGTTCTTGTCAGAATCGTTCGTATCTTTTCTCGACCACCGCTCGCGCCGATTGCGGCACCAGCCAGAACATCAGAATCTAAAAGTTTTCCACCTATCGCTTTACGCTCCGAGAGTGCTTGAAGCACCTCATCGACGCCGGCCAAGGTTTTGTCGTTCTCCACGATGCGTTTGGCTAACGTCTCAACCGCATCCTCCTCAGCGTTTGATACGTCGGGCGTGTCGAACGTCGTGAAGGTCGCGGTGCACGTCCCCACCCCGCCGGAAATCGTTAACCCACGCGACGCTCGTCGCTCCATGTTTTCCTGGGCCTGCTCCGCCGATACCGCCGAGATAATTTTCACGCTGACTCTCGGCAAGTCCTCGGGTGTGTACCCGCTGCGGCGGAGGTACGGGGCGAAGTCTTCCCAGTTGCCAGCCCAATTTGGGATGAGTGCCAGAAGCGTACTCGCGACATCAGAATCGATCCCGATCCGCCGGCTGCCCTTCTTCCAGGGAAACTCCGGCCACATCCCATCGGGAAACAGCCGACGGAGTTGCTCCGTCATGCCGGCCGCGCCGGCGTCGCTTTCAGCCATGATGCCCTCTTGTGTATGCGGGCCGACCCGACGCGAGCGAAAGAGGGCTAACGCTCGCGTCGGATCGCCGCCGGATGCAGGCCGGCTACCCACTGGTGATGATCACATACTCTGCAAGTACCCTCGCCTCACCGATCAAAGCAGTCCTGGAGCAGCTCCTCCATCGGGTCCGGCGGCCCGGCGGGCCGCGTCGCTGGAAGTCTGCTACGCTCGCACGGCGTCAAGCCCAGTGCCGCCTCCATCTTGGCGAGTTGATCGGCGCACTTGTTCAGTTGCGCGAGCGCCGGAACAGCGACGGCCGAAGCGGGCTGGCCGGCTCGGTTGAGTAGGCGTGTGTAGTGGATTTCTTCGCCGCTCTCGGCGAGCGTCTTCTCGGCAGTACGCCAGCGGTCATAGGTGCAGGCGTATCGCTCGCACAGGCCGAGGTCGGTGACGGCAAGCGCCCCGATCTCATCGAGTTGCCGCACGATCTCCCGAAAACGGTCGGCGGCGCCGGCCGTCATCCACTCCGGCGGCTCCGGCAACTGCCCGCACGCCCGCCCTGTCTGCCTGTGGTCGCCGGTGTAGTCCAGCGACTGTTTCTTGCGGCCCTGCATCGCGCACCTCCGTTTGCGGCTCACCTTCCAGCGTAACAACCGTCGCCCCCCTGGATGTGACCATCCACGTCTGGAATCCCTTGCGATTCCATCGCGTTAGACGTGCGGTCTGCCCGGCGTCGAGCCGATACCGGCGACCCCCCTTCCCCCGCCCCATGAATCCCGGCCGCCCGCCACCGACGGACCAACGTTGTCCCTCGGATCCGGTAGCCTGCCGCCGCATCGCGGTCTGCTCTCGCAGCGCCCGCCGCTGCCCGCATCGCACGTTCTGACCGGCGCATCCTTCCGGGGGGGCCGCTCTGCGGGTAGGTTGATCCCTCGGGAACTGCCTCCACGCCGATCCATCGCCCATGAATCTCACCGAAATCATCGCTGGAGCCTCCCTGACGGGCCTGGAGCCAGACCTCGTCTGCAAGGTTGTCGCGGTCACCTCGATCGCCGACAACGCCCTCCAAGTCGTCTACACGCTCCCAGACGGCTCTCCCAAGATTCGGCTCCTATCGCCCGACGATGCAGCCAGCATCTCCCCCGCCACCGCCGAGCGGCCCTGGGCCTTCGACGGCGATGCCGATGCCTTCCAACTCGCCTGTGAGGCGAAGCGGATCGACCTGGCCTTCCTGTTCGACCCGATGATGGCAGTCCACACGTCGAACGTAGACCCGCTGCCCCACCAGATCACGGCGGTCTACGAGTCGCTCCTGCCCAAGCAGCCCCTCCGATTCGTTCTCGCCGACGATCCCGGCGCCGGCAAGACGATCATGGCGGGGCTCTACATCCGCGAACTCGTCATGCGGGCCGACGCAGCCCGGGTGCTCATCGTGGCCCCCGGCAGTCTGGTTGAGCAGTGGCGGGACGAACTCTTCGAGAAGTTCGGCCTGGAGTTCCGCGTCTTCTCGGGGTCGATCGACGATGCCACCGCCGGCACCAACCCCTTCGAGAACGCCGACAAACTCATTGTCCGCCTCGACCAGTTCTCCCGAGGCGAGCTGGGCGGCGATGGCGAGGAAAAGCGGCCCGGCCCGCTCCAGGAAAAACTCCTGTCCGCCGGCTGGGACTTGGTCGTCTTCGACGAGGCCCACAAGCTCGCTGCCCACTATTCCGGTTCAAAGCTTTCGAAGACCGCCCGCTTCCGCCTAGGCGAGCGGCTGGGCGGCGAAACCCGCCACCTCCTCTTGATGACGGCCACGCCGCACAACGGCAAGGAGGAAGACTTCCAGCTCTTCCTGTCGCTGCTCGACTCCGACCGCTTCTACGGCAAGTTCCGCGACGGGCCGCACAAAATAGACACATCCGACCTCATGCGCCGCATGGTCAAGGAGGAACTCGTCAAGTTCGACGGCTCGCCGCTCTTCCCCGAGCGGAAGGCCTACGTCGTCAACTACACACTCTCCGACATCGAGGCCGCCCTCTACGAGTCTGTCACCGACTACGTGAAGACCGAGATGGGTAAAGCCGACGAACTCCAGGGATCGCGAAAGGGGTCCGTAGGCTTCGCTCTCACGGCCCTCCAGCGGCGGCTCGCCTCCAGCCCCGAGGCGATCTATCAGTCGCTCAAGCGACGCCGCGGCCGGCTCGCCGACCGGCTGCGCGATGCCAAACTCAGCGTTCGTGGCCGTCAGGTGTTTGCCGAAACCATCGCGGCCATCCCCGAGGACGACGACGACCTCGCCGCCGACGAGCAGGAGGAACTCGAGGAGAAGCTCATCGACGACGCCACGGCGGCGGAGTCGATTCCTGAACTCGAAGCCGAGATCACGATCCTCGCCGACCTCGAAGACCAGGCGAAAGCCCTGGTGGCCTCCGGCAAAGACCGCAAGTGGGACGAACTCTCGAAGCTGCTCCAGAACACGCCGGAGATGCACGACGCCGACGGCCGGCAGCGGAAGATCATCATCTTCACCGAGCATCGCGACACGCTGAACTACCTCCACGACAAGATCGGCCACGTCATTGGCAACCCCGACGCGATCGTCACGATCCATGGCGGCACAAAGCGCGAAGAGCGGAAGAAGGCTCAGGCACTCTTCCGCTCCGACAAGGACGTGCAGGTGCTCGTCGCGACCGACGCCGCGGGCGAGGGCGTCAACCTCCAGTGCGCTCACCTTATGGTCAACTACGACCTCCCATGGAACCCCAACCGTATGGAGCAACGGTTTGGCCGCATCCACCGCATCGGCCAGACCGAGGTCTGCCACCTCTGGAACCTGGTCGCTAAGGAGACCCGCGAGGGCGCGGTCTACCACCGGCTGCTCGAAAAACTGGCCGTCGAGTGCGAGGCTCTCAAGGGCCGTGTCTTCAACATCTTGGGCGAGGTGTTTGATTTCGATGATGACGGAACTGATGCGGACGAGCCCGGCGACGCCGGCACCCGCCGGCCGCGATCCCTCAAAGACCTCCTCCTGGCGGCGATCAAATACAACGACCGGCCCGACGTAAAGGCTCGGCTCCGCCAGCGGATCGACCACGCCTTCGATCACGACCACCTGAAGAACCTCCTCGGCCGCAACGCCCTGGCCGAGCAATCGATGACTCCCGAGCGGCTCTTCGCCGTGAAGGAGGAAATGGAAAAAGCGGAGGCCCGCCGTCTCCAGCCGTTCTTTGTGAGGGCGTTCTTCATGCGGGCCTTCGCCGCCCTCGGCGGGGCGATCCACCCCCGGGAGCCGGGCCGCTACGAGATCACCTACGTTCCGCACGAAATCCGCGAGCGCGACCGGCGGATCACCGGCCGCAACCGCCGCGAGCAGGAGCCGGTGCTCAGGCGATACGACCGCGTCTGCTTCGAGCGTGAGGCTATCCAGTCGCTCGACGAGCCGGGGAAGGCGAGGGCTGTGTTGATGCACCCCGGCCACCCGCTCATGCTGGCGATCACCGACCTGATCCTTGAGAAGCACGCCAACCTTATGCGGCAGGGGGCGATCTTCGTCGATCCGGCCGACGATGGGTCTGAGCCTTCGCTGCTCTTCCTGCTCACGCATGAGATCAAGGGCGGCGACGGCATCGTGCTCTCGAAGCGGATGCAGTTTGTCCGGGTCAAACCTGACGGCACGGCCGCCTTTGCGGGCTGGGCGCCGCATCTTGACTTGGAGCCTTTGTCGCCAGCGGATCACGGCCTCATCGCCGACGTGCTTTCCGCCCCGTGGCTGCGGACCGACCTGGAAGCCACGGCCGTCGCCCTCGCCGCCGCATCGCTCGTTCCCGAGCATTTCCAAGAGGTCAGTGCTCGCCGCATCGACCACGTCGATCGCACGCTCGAAGCCGTCAACACCCGGCTCACTGCCGAGATCAACCACCAAAGTGACCGCGCCAAGAAACTCCGCGACGACAAGGCCGCCGGGAAGGACGTGGCGAGGCATATGGAAAACGTCTCGCGAACGCTCAAAGACCTCCAGGCCCGACTCGAACACCGGCGCCGGGAACTTCTGGCGATGAAGCAGATTCAGACGGCCCCCCCGGTGGTGCTTGGCGGCGCCCTCGTCATACCCGCTGGACTGCTCCGCGAACTCAAAGGCGAGGGGCTGGCGCTGACTTCGGCCGACGCCGCTGCCCGCATGAAGATCGAGCGGTTGGCAATGCAGGCCGTGATGAGCCTCGAACGCTCCCGCGGCTGCCGCGTGGAGGACGTGTCGGCCGATAAATGCGGCTGGGACGTGACGAGTTATCCACCGGCCGACAACGGCGTGGCGCCGCTGCCCCGCCACATCGAGGTCAAAGGCCGCGCCGCTGGGGCCGACACGATTACCGTGACGCGCAACGAGATCACCTACGCGGTAAACCAAGCCGACAAGTTTTTGTTGGCGATCGTCTTTGTGAACCCCGACGATTCCGTCGATGGGCCGCACTACATCACGAATCCGTTTCAGCGGGAACCCGATTGGGGCGTGGCGAGTAGCAACTATTCCGTAGAGCATCTTCTTGCAGGGAGGCCGGCATGAGCGTTGACGAGCATCCGGTCATTTCCCCAAAGAAACTCATCGAAGTGGCACTGCCGCTCGACGCGATCAACAAGGCCTGCGCTCGGGAGAAATCGATTCGCCATGGCCACCCCTCGACGCTTCATCTTTGGTGGGCGAGGCGCCCCCTAGCCGCTGCTCGGGCTGTGATCTTCAGCCAGTTGGTGAACGACCCGGAAGACCTCTGGTGGTACCAGAATCCTGGCGCGGTGCCCAACAAACAGGTTCGCGGCCATTGGACGAAGACTCGGCAGCGGCTCTTCAAGATCATCGAAGACCTTGTCATCTGGGAGAACACGACCAACGAGGCCGTGTTGGAACCTGCCCGCGAGGAGATCCGCAAGAGTTGGCGGGAAGTCTGCGAACTCAACAAGAACCACCCGCAGGCCGCCGAACTCTTCAATCCTGACAAGATGCCGGGCCTGCACGACCCGTTCGCCGGCGGCGGGTCCATACCGCTAGAGGCGCAGCGGCTCGGCCTGGAAGCGTATGCGAGCGACCTCAACCCCGTCGCCGTCCTCATCAACAAGGCGATGATCGAGATTCCACCAAAGTTCGCCGGCCGGCCGCCGGTGCATCCCGATGCCCGGCAAGACAAGGATCTCTTTGCGAAGGAGTGGAAGGGCGCCGCGGGCCTTGCTGAAGACATTCGCCGCTACGGGCAATGGATGAGGGGTGAGGCATTCAAACGCATTGGCAACCTGTACCCCGAGATCGAAATCACCAAACCGATGGTGAAGGATCGCCCGGACCTGGAACCGTACGAGGGACAGAAACTAACGGTCATTGCCTGGCTTTGGGCACGCACGGTTAAGAGCCCGAATCCTGCGTTTTCCGACGTTGATGTGCCGCTAGCTAGCACCTTTATATTGAGCAGCAAGGAGGGCCAGGAAGCCTATGTGCAGCCGATTGTCGGCACGTCTGGCTACACGTTCACGGTGAAGAACGGCAGCCCACCGGCCGAAGCAAAGGCGGGAACAAAGCTCTCACGCGGTGCCAACTTTGGCTGCCTAATGTCGAAGGTGGCAATCGAGCCGACGTACATCAAAGCGGAAGCAATGGCCGGGCGGATGGGCCAGAACTTGATGGCGATCGTCGCTGAGGGCACGCGAGGTCGGGTCTTCCTTTCGCCAACGAACGAGCAGGAGGCGATTGCTATGGACGCCAATCCGGGCAATGCGGCCGAGGCAATTCATGTGCCTATTGCCAATGATCCGCGGGCATTGTGGTGCTTGCTCTACGGGCTGAATCACTTCGACCATCTCTTCACCCCGCGGCAGCTGGTGGCGTTGACGACGTTCAGCGATCTCGTCGGTGAGGCAAGGGACCGGATTCACCAGGACGCAATCGCGGCCAAGTTACCCGATGATGACGCCCCTCTCGATGCGGGCGGCGCTAACGCTCGAGCCTATGCCGAGGCGGTCAGCGTGTATTTGGGGTTTGGGGTGGATAAAGCCGCTGAGGGTAGTTCCGTAATCTGCACATGGAGCTCACTTCCGTCAAAGTTGCACGTTGTGGGGACTTTCGGACGCCAAGCTCTCCCGATGACGTGGGACTATGCGGAAAGCAATTTGTTCGCTGAGTCGTCTGGCAACTTTGAAAGAATGTGCACCCTGTCGGCCAATGCAGTCGAACGTGCTGTGGCGGCCAACCCCGTTTCTGGCGAAGTGAAACAGATAAATGCTTCGCAGCAAGCGTGGTCACAAAGCAAGTTCGTCTCCACCGATCCACCGTATTACGACAACATCGGCTACGCCGATCTGTCCGACTTTTGCTACGTCTGGCTACGAAGGTCTTTGCGGGCCGTGTTTCCTGATTTGCTCGCCACTATCGCCGTACCAAAATCTGAAGAACTTATCGCTGCCCCCTACCGCCACGGCACGAAGGAGAAGGCCGAGAAGTTTTTCCTTGATGGCATGACGGAGGCGATGCACAACCTCGCTGTGCAAACTCACCCGGCCGCCCCAATCACGATCTACTACGCTTTCAAACAGGCCGAGACGGAAGCCGCCGAAGGCACATCGTCGAGTGGCTGGGAGACATTTCTGGAAGCCGTCCTTCGTTCTGGTTTCGCAGTTACGGGAACGTGGCCCGTACGAACTGAACGAAGCGGAGGATTTCGCAACAAGGGACAAAATGCACTTGCTTCGTCGATCATCCTCGTCTGCCGGCCTCGTCTAAAAACCGCCGGAACGATCAGCCGGCGGCAGTTCGTGCGATTGCTCAACGAGGCCTTGCCACTGGCGCTTGACGCTATGACGCGTGAGACCGAGGGACTGCATTCGCCAGTCGCCCCCGTCGATCTCTCGCAGGCGATCATCGGCCCCGGCATGGCGATCTTCAGCCGGTATGACGCCGTCCTCGAGGCCAACGGCGAGCCGATGACCGTGAAGACCGCGCTCCAACTCATCAATCGCTTCCTCGCCGAAGACGACTTCGACGGCGACACCCAGTTCTGCCTCCACTGGTTCGAGCAGCACGGGTGGGACACCGGCAAGTTCGGCGAGGCCGACACACTCGCCCGTGCGAAGGGAACGAGCGTGGATGGCGTGAAGGCGGCCGGCGTCATTGAAGCGGGCGGCGGTAACGTCCGGCTCCTGAAGTGGAAGGAATACCCCGCTGACTGGAACCCGTCGCTCGACACGCGGCTCCCGGTCTGGGAAGCCCTCCACCAGTTGATTCGGGCGTATTCGAGCAAGGGCGACGCCGGCGCCGGAAAAGTGCTCAAAGCGTGCGCTGGTAAGGCGGAGGCGGCGCGGCAACTCGCGTACCGGCTCTACACGCTCTGCGAACGGAAGGGCTGGGCCGAGGACGCCCGCGCCTACAACGAGATCGTCACCGGCTGGAGCGGCATCGAGCGTGCCGCCGGCACCGGCGGCGAAGATCAGAAGAGTTTGTTCGAGTAATTCATGGCGGGGCAGCCCCGAGGTTTGTGACCGTGCTCTCATTTGACAAGCAGTTTGAAACCCGAATCCCGCTTAGCCACGGCCTCGTCAAGACGCTGACGGCGCTTCACGAGTATCGCGGGAAAGAGCAACTGTTTCGCCAGCAGACGCCACAGGTGTTGGAAGCCCTGCGGCAAAGCGCGATCATTCAGAGCGTCGAAAGCAGCAACCGGATCGAGGGCGTCGTCGCCAAACGAGGCCGCGTGAAGCAAATCGTGGCCGAAAACAGCGAGCCGCGGGACCGCCCTGAAGCCGAGATCGCCGGCTACCGCGACGTGCTCGACACGATTCATGGCGGCCACGATGGGATTCGACTCTCGAACGGCGTCGTGAAGCAACTGCACCGCATGCTGTTTGCTAAGACCGCTGAACGCGGGGGAGCATGGAAGGTCGATGCCAATCGCATTGAGCGGGAGCATGCGGACGGGCGGGTCGAAGTTCGTTTCGAGCCGCCCCCGCCCCACTTGACCGACAGCCTGATGACCGATCTCAACGACGGATTCGCGCGAATGCTCAAGCAGCGGGCGATCGATCCGCTCCTGCTCATTCCCGCGTACATTCTCGACTTTCTGTGCATCCACCCGTTTCGTGACGGCAACGGCCGGATGGCGCGGCTCCTCGCGCTCCTCCTGCTCTACCAGCAAGGCTTTGAAGTCGGCCGCTTCATCAGCCTCGAGAAAATCATCGAGGGCAGCAAGGAGACGTACTACGAGACCCTCCATGCCTCATCGCAGGGGTGGCGAGATGGCCGCCACACGCTCACGCCCTGGACGGAATATTTTCTCGGCACCCTGGTGGACGCCTATCGCCAATTCGAGGACCGTGTCGAAAAATCCACCAGCGCGAGGGGTGCGAAAACGCGGTTTGTCAACGCCGCAATCGATACCGCCATCGGCGACTTCACGGCTCAGGAGATTCTCGCCAAATGCCCCACTGCCAGCCTCGACCTCGTGCGGCAGATCCTCAAGCAGCGAAAGGCTTTAGGCCACATTCAGAGCCTCGGACGGGGGCGGTCGGCGAAGTGGCGCCGAATTGGGTAAGAAGGCCAATAAAATAGGTAGCAAAATAGGTAGGACAATCAACGAAACGGACCCCCGCATGACCTCAATCCGCCCCTGGCGCGAAGTCGCCATCCCCCACTCCGACGTGCTCAAAGGCACGTTCCAGCAGGCGGAGTTCGCCGCCGACATATCGGCCGTCCGCTCCGGCAACGCGCCCGACATCTACAAGGACGCGGCTCTCTTCTTCGACCGCACGTACATCACCGAGGGCATGGCCCTCCTGCTCACGCAGGTGGCCCAGCGACTGGCCGGCCAGGGGGGCGAGCCGGTCATCCAACTCCAGACGGCCTTCGGCGGCGGTAAGACGCACACACTCCTCGCAGTGCTCCATCTGGCGACGAGGAAATGCCCGCTCTCGGAGATGCCCGGCGTGGCATCGCTCATCGAGAAGGCCGGCCTAATGGACGTGCCGAAGGCCAACGTCGCCGTGATCGACGGCACGGCTCACTCGCCCGGCCAGCCGTGGAAAGAAGGCCGCACGACGATCAAGACCCTCTGGGGCGAACTCGCCTGGCAACTCGGCAAGGCCGAGGGCTACGAACTCGTCAAGGAAAACGACGCCAACGGCACGGCCCCGAGCAAGAAAGTGCTCCAGCAACTCCTGGAGCAATACGCTCCGTGCGTCATCCTCATGGACGAACTGGTCGCCTACGTCGGCCAGTTCGAGGATGGCAAGGCACTCAGCGGCGGCACGTTCGAGAGCAACACCGTCTTCATGCAGACGCTCACCGAGGCCGCGAAGCAGGTTCCCAACTGCATCGTGCTGGCGAGCCTCCCCGAGTCGGAACTGGAGGTCGGGACAGACCGCGGCAAGAAAGCACTCGCCGCACTCGAAAAGCGATTCGGCCGCGTCCAAGCCCTCTGGAAGCCGGTTGCCCCTGAGGAAGCCTTCGAGATCGTGCGCCGCCGCCTCTTCGAGCCGATCAAGGACGAGAAGGCCCGCGCCGCTGTCTGCCGCGCGTTCGCTGATACCTACATCGCCGAAGCCGCCGCCGTGCCGAGCGAAACCCAAGAGGGCCGCTACTACGACCGGCTGCTCCAGGCGTATCCGATCCACCCTGAGTTCTTCGAGCGGCTCTACAACGACTGGACGACGATCGATGGCTTCCAGCGAACCCGTGGCGCCCTCAAGCTGATGGCAAAGGTCATCTACCGGCTATGGCAGGGAAACAACGCCGACCTCCTCATCATGCCCGGCAGTCTGCCGCTCTTCGATTCCGACGTGCGGAACGAGATGACCTACCTCCTGCCGCCAGGCTGGCAGCCCGTCATCGATGGCGACATCGACGGCGACAAGGCCGAGACGACGGCGATGGAGGCCAAGCAGCCCCGATTCGGCCAGGTAAACGCGGCCCGGCGTGTCGCCCGGACGATCTTCCTCGGCTCGGCTCCATCGAGCGCCGCAGTGAAATCGGGCGTCCGCGGTCTCGATCCCGGCCGGATCGTCCTCGGCTGCCTCCAGCCGGGGCAGTCGCCGGCCGTCTACACCGACGCCCTGGCGGCCATCGCCGACCGGCTGCACTACCTCAACAGCAACGGTGGGCGAGACGCGGAGAATGTCCGCTACTGGTTCGACACACATGCCAACCTTCGCCGGGAGATGGAAGACCGAAAACGGCGGTTCGACGATGCTGAGGTCCGTAAGCGGATCGAGGCTGTGACTCACAAACTGTTTGCAAGCTCGGCGTGCTTCGATGGCGTCCACGTCTTCACGCCCCACGCCGACGTACCCGACGACAGTGTGCTTCGGCTCGTCGTGCTGTCTCCCGACCATTGGTATGCCAAGGAGGCCCGCCGGCAGGCTGACGACGCCGTTCACGACTACCTCAAGAACCACGGCACCCAGCCGCGGCACCGGGCCAACCGGCTCCTGTTCGTGGCTCCTGACCAAACCACGGTGGGCCGGCTTCAGGAAGCCACCCGCGCGGCGCTTGCATGGGAGTCGATCGTCGCTGACGTGGATTCCGGTCGGCTAAACGTCGATCAGGCCCGTAAACGGCAGGCCCAAACGGAGGCGAAGTCGGCGGTCGATGCCTTGCCCCGCGTCGCCCGCGAGTGCTTCAAGTGGCTGCTCTGCCCGGTGCAGGACGATCCGACGGCGGCCATGCCCACGATCGAGGTTCAGGCCCTCGGCACGAATAGCGGGTCGGCCGGTGCCGAACTCGACCGCGTCTGTCAGGAAAACGCATTCGTGATCGACGCATGGTCGCCGATCCACCTTCGCGACAAACTCAAAGAGTTCTACTGGAAGCCCGACAAGCCCCACGCGAGTGGCATCGGCTTCTGGGAGGATTCCCAGCGGTATCTCTACCTCGACCGGCTGAAGGACAAGGCCGTTCTCGCCGCTGCAATCCGAAAAGGCTCGGAGACCCCGGATTTCTTCGGCTCGGCCTCCGGCATCGCCGGCGACCACTACGAGGGATTCCAGTTGGGCCGGGGCGGCGTTGTGCTCGACGACACCACGCTCCTCATCGAGCCCGGTAAGGCCAAAGAGATCGCAGCCCACATCGCGGCCGAGGCCGCCAAGAAGGGCGAGGCGAAGGTCGATAGCACCGACCCCACCACCGGCGGCGGCACCAAACCCGGACACACCGGCACCCCGGGCGGTGGCGTGAAGCCCGGCGGCAGCATCTCGCCCCCGCCGGCCGCGAAGCCCCGCGTCTATCACGGCAGCGCGAACGTATCCCCGGTGCTGGCGAGAGCCGAACTCGACACGATCGCCCAGGAAGTCATCGCACTCCTCGCCAGAGATCCGACGGCGAACGTCCGCGTCTCGATCGAGATCACGGCCGAGTTCGCCGACGGCGCAAGCGACACGATCAAGCGAGCCGTGAGCGCCAACGCCGACACCCTCGGCTTCAAGTCGAGCGTCTGGGAGTAGACCGCGATTCCGCCGCGGCAGTCGCTGTGGCCTCCGGCCGGGGCGGCACGACTCCACCTCGTTGGGGGCGGCTTCCGTCGTGCCGAGAAGACAAAAAGCGGAGGTCGGGCATCCTGCCCTCCCGCTGTTCTCTGGCAGCGGCTCGCCCTCGATGCTGTTTTCTGCGGGGGGCTCATCAGGGGGAGGGGGGCTCATCTCCGCATCCGGCATCGTCTCGCCCCCCTCCCCCTCGCCGCCCCCCGCGGTGCGGCATTCGCCGCGCCCCCGGCTTCCCCCTCCCCTGAGTGCGGAATCGAGGGCATCCCCGCCGCTGCGAAGGCGGCATCGTGCCGCTAGCGGAGCCGGCGGCGGCCGCCGGCCAGACGGCATCCTGCCGATCCTAGCGGCGGCCTCCTGCCGCCGAGCCGTCGCCGCCCCTGATGCAGCGAGTGGCGAACATGGCGGCCCGCGGCGGCGGCTTCCCGTCGCAACCTTGATTGGCAGGGTTCCGCTTCCGCGGCGGCGGCTCTCAGGTGCCCATCCTCGGCACCGTTCGCCGCGTGCCGCGTCCGCTCCCGGTTCGTGATGCCGGGTTCATCGCCCGGAACTTCGCGTCTTGCGACCCCAGCGGAGCAGCCGGTGGCCGGCTGCGGCTCGGCCTCCTGCCGTTTTCGGCGGCGGCCTCCTGCCGCCGCCTTTACTGCCCCCGTCCCGCGGCCCTACCAATCGTCGAACTAGGCCGTTCGAGTCGCCTGGAACCGCAGCGCCGCCTCGGCACGCTCCGCCGTCGCGTCGGCGGCCACATCCTCCACGGGGCGAAGCAGTCTGCGCAGCACGGCAACCGACTCCGTCATCGACAGGTTCAGCGCCGCCACCAGTTCGACCGCCCGCGCGATGATTTCCGCCCGATTGGCGGTTTCAGTGCACCCTCCGGTGCACCCGTCGGCGGCCGCGCTTGAAAACGCTGTATTTCCCGCACGCAAAACTACGGGTACACTGCTTCCCAAGCTGGATGTCGAGGGTTCGAGTCCCTTCGCCCGCTGTTTCTGTTCGCAAGGCGAGCCGCCGGCCCCGCCCAGGACCATGACCATGTCACCGATCTTCCCTCACGTCCGTGGACTTTTTACCTGGATGCTGATGGCGTTGTCGGGCAGCGCGGCACTCGCGCAGTCGTTCACGCTGTCCGTTGAATCCACGTCCAATCTCTACGCCGTCGGCCAGACATCCCTTCCGCTCCTCGGCGGTGGCACCCTGCCGCCGGCGGTCGTGCTCACCCCGGGAACCGGCCGCGTGCTCACCTTCCCGACCGTGACGGGGTCCGTGTCGTACAACGCCGTCGATGCTCCGCCGACCTACCTTGGCCAGTACAACGGTCCTGATGGCGGTGCGGTGAACTACGAGGACGCCAGCTGGCCCGACAACTACCTGACGACGTCGGGCACGCCGGGACTGCTGCCCCCCTCGGCCGCCAACGCTCCCACCACGTTCTATATGGACATGGCCAGTTCTGGCGGAGTGTCGGGGCTGCTGCTCTACGAATCGGACCCGGCAGCCCGGCGGGTGATGTTCCTGTCGGGCGTGTTCACGTCCGGGAGTGTGCCGCAGGCGCCGGCCCCCGCGATCCTCAACTTCAGCAGCAGCTTCGGCGGCAGTCCTCTGGGCACTTCGTTCACGCAGCTCTCGCCCCAGTTGAACCAGTCGTTCTACATTGGCGACGGACTCACTGGAACGGGCTCGGGCACCCCGCAGTCGTTCATGGTGCCCGACGGGGCCACGCACTTCTACCTGGGCATTGTCGACGGCGGCTACTTCGTCGGCGCTCCGGACTACTACGACAACAACCGGGGCAGCTTCTCGGTGCAGGGAGCAGTCGCCGTGCCGGAGCCGGCACCGTGGGCCGCACTCGTGGTGGCTGCCGGTGCCGCCGCGGTCGTGGGATCCCACCGCCGCCGCCGATGACGCGGGCACGCGTTGGCCACCATCGTTGAGGCGTGTGCGCCGACCGCGAAACGCCCACCAACTGCCAACCGCCTCCATGGCAAGCAGGGCCAGCTGGCTCGGCTTCGGCACCACGCTGATCGCGACGGCATTGATCGTGGAGCCGTTCGTGGCCGGCCAACTGCCGCCGGCGTGATGCCCACGCCGCTCGCACCCGCCCGGGGCCCACTCAAATGACTGGGACGAGATCGTGCAGGCTCATGACGACCACGATAGCCGGGCCATGGTTGCGTGGGTGCCGGGGACCTGGCAATCCTTGATTGTCCTAAAAATATAGATTGTCCGGAATAGGATAATATGTTATAGTAGGACAATCAAATGAAAACGCTAGAGAAACCCATCTCCGAGTCTGAGATGCTTGCTCGCCTCATTTCGGGCGAGGTGCGCGTGGCTCCTTTAGACCTTGAATGGACCAACCCCGCGAGTGACCAGGGCCCCGACGCGACGCTCCGAGCCTCGTGGGAGGGGGCCGAGTACCGCTTCGTCGCCGAGTTCAAGGGCCGCAGCACTCCCATGGTAGTCACTCAGGCGATTGCCCAGGCCAGGGCCTTCGCCGATCGACTCGACGCCCGGCCGTTGGTCGTCGTCCCCTACCTCAGCCCCGAGCGCCTCCGAGAACTGGAGCGGGCCGGCGTGAGCGGGATAGATCTCAGCGGGAACGCCCTTGTCGTCGTTCCCGGGAAGCTCCTCGTGCTCCGCACGGGGGCGCCCAACAAGTTCCGCGAGTCCTACCCCATCCGCGAGGTATACCGCGGAAACACGTCCCTCGTCGCTCGGGCCCTCCTTCTCCGTCCGCGGACCGAGTCACTCGCCGACCTGGACCGGTTCATCCGCGAACGCGGGGGACGCGTCACCCTCACAACGATCTCCAAGGCGCTCCGCCGACTGGAGGACGACGTGCTTGTCGAGCGCCGCGGCGGGCGGGCACGCCTCCTGCAGCCGGAGTCGCTCCTGGACAAGCTCGCCGGCGCGTACCGCCCGCCCAAGGTCCGCCGGCGCATCGTCGGCTCAACCTCCCTGGACCGCGCTGCGCTGGCGGCGCGGTTCACCACCGCGGCCGCGCGGACGGTACTGACGGGTCAGAGTTCCACCGACCGCTACGCGGTCATGGGCCGGGAGGAGCGGGTCCGCTTCTACACCGACTCGAGCGTTACCCTGCTCGGCACGCTCGGGGGCGAGTTCACCGAGGGCGAGCGGTTCGCGAACCTGGAGCTGATCGAGACGGACGACCCGACAGCCTACTTCGACGTGCGCCGTACCGGCGACCTTCCCTTCGCCTCGCCGGTCCAGACCTATCTCGAACTCGCCTCCGGCGAGAAGCGCGAGTTGGAAACGGCGGAGCAGGTCCGCGGCCTCATCCTGGACGAACTTCGCCAGAGTATAGACGCCCCATGACCGCGCCAGACCCTCTCCAGGAGTGCCTTCTCGGACTGCACGCCGCGCTTGGCGAGTCCGTCCCGCTCATCATCGCCGGAGGGTACGGGCTGTACCTCAAGCAGCGTTTGATCGTTCACTCCGGGCTGCGCACGCTCTTCAGCCCGGACCTCCTGCCCGCCAACCGCACCACGAGCGACATCGACCTCGTTCTCCGCGCCGAGGTCGTTGTCAGCGCCATGCGCATGAAGCTCGTCCGTGACGCCGTGGACGGGCTCGGCTTCGCCGCGGTACCCGGCAGCGAGTATCTGCAGTTCGCGAAATCCGTGGAGCCCGCGGGGTCGATCAAAATCGACCTGATGGTGGGCCCCCTCGGTGACCTCTTCGACCCGAAATCCGTGAAGCGCGACGACCGTCGGGTGCGAGCCAGGGCATTCGGGGGGCTCCACGCCCACCCGCTGGATGAGGCCGTCGCGGTCGAGGAGCACACGTTTCCCGTTCCGCTCGGTGATGCAGGCGTCTTGGTCTCCGTGCCCCAGCCGTTCACCTACCTGCTCATGAAGCTCCTGGCCTTTCGCGACCGCTGCTACGACCCGCGCAAGGACATGGCGCGGCACCACGCGATGGACGTCTACCGCATCATCGCCATGATCACGCCGGAAGAGGACTCGGTGGTCCGCGCCCTCGCGGCAACGCACCTCGACCACCCCAAGGTGGTCGAGGCCCGGCGGGTGGTCGGCGAGCACTTCGCGGCTCCGGACTCCCTCGGCATCCTCCGCCTGCGTGAGCATCAGCTGTTCTTCGGCCGGATGGACCTTAACAGGTTCCGGGAGGAGTTGTCCGCGATCCTTCCGCCGCTCGCCACGTGAGGCCTGCAATCATCTGCGCGCCTGAGGAGTTGCTGGGCGATGACGCGGAAATCTCCTGATCGCGATACGACGATCGAGGATATTCACGCTGCCAGGCTACGCATCGCGGAGAAGTTTTTTCAAGTCACCCGCGACCCCGAATTTCATTGTCGAGCCGGGGGACTGCCATACAAGCCCCGGGCGCGAGCCCGGGGACTGCGGGTCAACGGGCCATCCCGCCGGCTATGCCATCCCGCAAGCCCGGGGCCGTTGGGCCTGGCCCACGTCTCACGGCGGGCCGCGTCACCGTCCCCCGGCTCGCGCCGGGGGCTTCTATGACCGTTCACGGCGGGCCGGATAGAGGGCCATCCGTGGCCTCGGCAGGCTTGGAGCCGCTGGCATCAGGTACAACCCTTGCATGGGTAAGCTAGCGCTTCACTGGCAGATCGCGATCGGAATGGTGGCCGGCGGCCTTCTGGGCGTGGCGCTCAATGTGTTTGCTGGCACGGCCACCACGAGCATCTCATCGGATCTCCCGGCCGGCCTCACGAGCGTCACCATCACCGACGAGGTGGGCCGCACCGTTATCGAAACGCTCGATGTGGCGGGCCGCGGCGAGCGGCTCGAGATCTGCCCCGCCACAGCCGCCAGGGCGGGCGATGCCTTTGCCAGCCGAGCCGAGCTTGCCGAAGCCCGGCCAGAGCTTGCTGCCGTGGTTGAGCGGGCCCGCCCCGCGGTCGCCAACCTCTGGGGCCACCGCTTCCAGCGGCTCGGCAACCTGTTTCTGCGGATGCTCAAGATGGTGGCCGTGC
>Ga0114946_10001319_pt1 | contig 17068 bp, 17 predicted proteins | sample WalLakDeSediment_FD_88676 | JGI IMG/M metagenome (GOLD analysis project Ga0114946, IMG submission 88676) | Lake sediment microbial communities from Walker lake, Nevada to study Microbial Dark Matter (Phase II) - Walker Lake 11/02/13 Deep Sediment | ecosystem: Environmental > Aquatic >... | reverse complement strand
GGGCTCGCCCAACAAGCAGGGCACCGAGGCGACGCACGGCGCGGCGCTCGGCGCCGACGAGGTGGCCCGCACCCGCGAGAATATCGGCTGGCCGCATGCGCCGTTCGAGATCCCCGGGGAGATTCGCGCCGCGTGGGACGCGCGGGCGCGCGGCGCCGCCCGCGAGGCCGCGTGGCAGACGCTGGCGGACGCCTATGCGGCCGAGTACCCGGCGGAGCACGCCGAGCTGGCCCGGCGGCTGGCCGGCGAGCTGCCGGCGGACTGGTCGAAGTTTGCGGACGACGTCGTGGCGAGCCTCGCCGCCGGCGCCGGCAACGTCGCCACCCGCAAGGCCTCCGAGATTTCCCTCAACGCCTTTGGCCCGCGGCTACCCGAGCTGCTCGGCGGCTCGGCCGACCTGAGCGGCTCGAACAACACTTTTTTCAAGGGCAGCGTGAGGATCGGCGCGGGCGATTTCGCTGGCAACTACCTCCACTACGGCGTGCGCGAGTTCGGCATGTCCGCGATCATGAACGGCCTGGCGCTGCACGGCGGGTTCAAGCCCTACGGCGGCACCTTCCTGGTGTTCTCGGACTACGCGCGTAACGCCGTGCGCATGGCGGCGCTGATGCGCCAGCCGGTGATTCACGTCTACACACACGATTCGATCGGGCTCGGCGAAGACGGCCCGACGCACCAGCCCATCGAGCACCTCGCCAGCCTGCGGCTGATCCCGAACCTGCGCGTATGGCGACCCTGCGACGTGGCGGAGACTGCGGTGGCCTGGCGCGACGCGCTCGAGAGCCGCACGGCGCCCACCGTCCTGGCGCTGTCGCGCCAGAACCTGCCGCCGCAGCGGCGCGACGCCGCGCAGCTGGCGGCGATTCGCCGCGGCGGCTACGTGCTGCACGAGCCTGACGGCGCGCCGGCCGCGCTGCTGATCGCGACTGGTTCCGAGGTGGAGCTCGCGGTGCAGGCGGCGGCGCTGCTCGCCGCGGAGGGTGTGCCGGTGCGCGTGGTCTCCATGCCCTGCATCGAGGCTTTCCGGACGCAGGACGCGGCCTGGCGCGACGCCGTGCTGCCGCCGGGGGTCACGGCGCGGCTCGCCGTCGAGGCGGGCGTGCCGGACAGCTGGTATCCCTTCGTCGGCACGGCCGGCGGCGTGGTCGGCATCGAGCGTTTCGGCGAATCCGCGCCCGCGCCGGAGCTGTTCGCGCACTTCGGCTTCACCGCCGAGGCGGTGGCCGCGCGGCTCAGGGCGCTGCTCTAGTTTCAGTGGTATTCATTTCGCGCCACGGGCGGGGGCCCGGCGCGGCAGTCAAGGAGAAAGGCAAATGGCGATCAAGGTTGGCATCAACGGCTACGGCCGCATCGGCAGAAACATCCTCCGGGCCCTGTACGAGTACGGGCGCACGGACGAGATCCAGATCGTCGCGGTCAACGACCTCGGCGACGCGAACACCAACGCCCACCTGACGCGCTACGACACCGCGCACGGCAAGTTCGGCGGCACGATCGAGGTGGACGGCGACAGCCTGGTCGTCAACGGCGACCGCATCCGCGTGCTGGCCGAGCGCAACCCCGCCAACCTGCCGTGGAAAGAGCTCGGCGTGGAAGTCGTGCTCGAGTGCACCGGCCTGTTCACCAGCAAGCAGAAGGCCGCAGGCCATCTGCAGGCCGGCGCGAAGAAGGTCATCATCTCGGCGCCCGGCGGCGCGGACGTCGACGCCACCATCGTCTACGGCGTCAACCACGACACCCTGAAGGCCAGCCACGAGGTGATCTCGAACGCCTCCTGCACCACCAACTGCCTGGCGCCGCTGGTGCAGCCGCTGCACCAGGCTATCGGCCTGGTGAACGGCCTGATGACCACCATCCACGCGTACACCAACGACCAGGTGCTGACCGACGTCTATCACACGGACCTGCGCCGCGCCCGCGCCGCCGCGATGTCCATGATTCCGACCAAGACCGGCGCAGCCGCCGCGGTCGGGTTGGTGCTGCCGGAGCTCGCCGGCAAGCTGGACGGCTTCGCGATCCGCGTGCCGACCATCAACGTCTCCATGGTCGACCTGACGTTCCAGGCCGCGCGCGACACCACCCGGGAAGAGATCGACAGGATCCTCGATGAAGCGTCAAAGGGCCGTCTGAAAGACATCCTCGGCTTCAACCGCGAGCCGCTGGTGTCGATCGACTTCAACCACGACCCGCGCTCCTCGGTGTACGAGTCCTCGCTGACGCGGGTCGTCGACAGCCGCCTGGTCAAGGTCTGTTCCTGGTACGACAACGAGTGGGGCTTCTCCAACCGGATGCTCGACACCACCATCGCGCTGGTCAACGCGAAGTAAGCCGCCGCATGAATGTCCTCCGCATGCAGGACCAGGACCTCGCCGGCCGGCGGGTCCTGGTTCGCGAAGACCTCAACGTCCCGGTCGAGAACGGCAAGGTATCCAGCGACGCCCGCATTCGGGCGGCGCTGCCGACCATCCGCCTGGCGCTCGAGAAAGGGGCCGCGGTCCTGCTGATGTCTCACCTGGGCCGGCCGAAGGAAGGCGAGTTCGACCCGCAGTTTTCGCTGGCGCCGGTGGCCGAGCACCTGGCGGGCCTGCTTGGCCAGCCGGTGCGGCTGCAGCGCGACTGGCTCGACGGGGTCGAACTGGCGCCCGGCGAGGTCGTGCTGTGCGAGAACGTGCGCTTCAATGTCGGTGAGAAGCGCGACGACGATGCGCTCGCGCAGCGCATGGCCGCACTATGTGACGTGTTCGTCATGGACGCCTTCGGCACGGCGCACCGCGCCCAGGCCAGCACCCACGGCGTCGCGCGCTTCGCGCCGGTAGCCTGCGCCGGGCCACTGCTGGTCGCGGAACTCGAAGCGCTCGGCAAGGCGCTGCACGCGCCCGCCCGCCCGCTGGTCGCCATCGTCGGCGGCTCCAAGGTGTCCACCAAGCTCAGCGTGCTGGATACGCTGCTCGACCGGGTGGACCAGTTGATCGTCGGCGGTGGCATTGCCAACAACTTCATCGCGGCCGCGGGCCACCCGGTGGGCAAGTCGCTGTACGAGCCCGACCTGATGGACGAGACCCGCGCGCTGGTCGCCAAGGCGACGGCGCGTGGCGCCGCGATCCCGCTGCCGAGCGACGTGGTGGTCGCCGCGGGCCTTGAGCCGGAGCATGCGGCCCGGACCGTGGCCGTTGACGAGATCGGCGACGCCGACCGGGTGCTCGACGTCGGGCCGGCGACTTCGGCGGTCTACGCGGACATCGTCGCCCAGGCCGGCACCATCGTCTGGAACGGACCGGTCGGGGTCTTCGAGGACGCGCGCTTCGCGGCGGGTACGCGCGCGCTGGCCGAGGCAGTCGCCGCCAGCAAGGCCTTTTCCATCGCCGGCGGCGGCGACACGCTGGCCGCGCTGGACGCCTTCGGGCTGGCCGAGCGGGTGTCCTACGTGTCCACGGGCGGCGGCGCTTTCCTCGAGTTCCTCGAGGGGCGCACCCTGCCGGCCGTTGCGATGCTCGAACAGCGGGCGCGCGGCTGACGCCGCCGACCATGAGCAAGCGCACCAAGATCGTCGCGACGCTCGGGCCGGCCACCGACCGGCCGGGCGTGCTGGACGCCATGCTGCGCGCCGGCGCGGACGTGGTGCGCGTCAACTTCTCGCATGGCGCGGCGGAGGACCGGCGGCGGCGCGTCCGCGAGGTGCGGGCGGCCGCCGAACGGGTCGGCCGGGATATCGCCATCCTCGGCGACCTGCAGGGACCCAAGATTCGCATCGAGCGTTTCGCGCAGGGGCCGGTCGAACTGGCTGACGGCGCGGCCTTCGCGCTGGACGCCGCGCTGGCGCCTGATGCCGGCGACGCGCAGGCGGTCGGGGTGACCTACAAGGACCTGCCGCGGGACGTGGGGCCGGGCGACCTGCTGCTGTTGAACGACGGCGCCATCATGCTGGAAGTCGAGCGCGTCGCGGGCCCGCGAGTGGAATGCCGCGTCCGGGTCGGCGGCATGCTGTCCGACGGCAAGGGCATCAACCGGCAGGGCGGCGGACTCTCCGCTGGCGCGCTGACCGACAAGGATCGCGAGGATATCCGCGCGGCCGCCGAGCTCGACCTGGATTTTCTGGCGGTGTCGTTCCCGCGCGCTGCGGCCGACATGGACGAGGCCCGCCGCCTGGTGCAGGCGGCCGGCAGTCGCGCCTTGCTGGTGGCGAAGATCGAGCGCGCCGAGGCCGTAGAGCGGATCGAGGAAATCGCGCGCGCCAGCGACGTGGTCATGGTGGCGCGCGGCGATCTCGGCGTCGAGATCGGCTTCGCCGAGGTCCCGGGCGCGCAGAAAAACATCATCCGCGTCGCCCGTGCCATGAACCGCGTCGTGATCACGGCGACCCAGATGATGGAGTCCATGATCCACGAGCCGATTCCGACGCGCGCGGAGGTCTCGGACGTCGCCAACGCGGTGATCGACGGCACCGATGCCGTGATGCTGTCGGGCGAGACCGCCGTCGGCCGCTACCCCGTCAAGGCCGTCGAAGCCATGGCCAGCGCCTGCGTGTCCGCCGAGAAGCAGCGCTCGACCTCGAGTTCGCACCATCGCATGGACGACATCTTCGAGCGCACTGACGAGGCGATCGCCATGGCGACCATGTACACCGCCAACCACCTCGACGTGAAGGCCATCGTCGCGCTGACCGAGTCGGGCAGCACGGCGCTGTGGATGTCCCGCATCCGCTCGGGCATCCCCATCTATGCATTCAGCCGCAGCGAGAGCACGCGCCGCCGCGTCGCCCTGTATCGCGGTGTCTATCCGGTGGACTTCGACGTGCTGGCCGATGCCGGCCGCGACGTCTTCGGCGCCATCTCCCGCGTGCTCGTCGAGCGCGGTCTCGCCGCCCCTGGCGACCGCGTGTTGCTCACCGAGGGCCATGCCGCGGGCGTGGCTGGCGGCACCAACACCATGAGGATCCTCACGGCCGAGGCTCCCTAGAGCGGGATCAGTTCCTTTTCGCGCTCAGCCGCGCGGCTGAGCGCATCGACCGCACCCTGCGGGGTCGGAAACACCTGGCCGGGCGCCAGCTGCTCGAAGATCCTGGTGCGTCGCAGCCGGTCGAGCACCGGCCCCTTGACGTCCGCGAGATGGATGGTGACGCCCGCCTCGCGCAGCGTCTCCGCCGCGACCTGCAGCACCTTGAGGGCGCTCGAGTCCACGAAGCCCACGCCGCTCATCACCAGCACCAGGTGACGGATGCCGGGCCGCTTCTGGAATTCGCGGGTGATGATGTCCTGCACGTGGCCGACATTGGCGAAATAAAGGTTCTCGTCGACCCGCACCAGCAGGATCTCCGGCCAGGTCTCGACCTTGTGGCGCTCGATGCTGCGGAACTCCGTGGAGTGCGGCAGGCGGCCGACGATGGCGATGTGCGGATGGCCGGTGCGCCACAGGTACAACAACACCGACAGCAACACGCCCATCACCAGGCCGGCCTCGACGCCGTAGGCCAGCACACCGAGGAAAGTCACCAGGTTCGAGGCGCCGTCGGCCTTGCTGTAGCGCCAGGTCTCGGGGATGGAACGCAGGTCCACCAGGCTCGCCACCGCGACGATGATGACCGCCGCCAGCACCGCCTTCGGCAGCCCGCTGAAGGCGGGGGCGAATACCAGCAGCGAGGCCGCAACGAACAGCGCGAGGAACACCGAGGACAGCTGGCTGCGCGCGCCGGAATTGAAGTTAACCGTGCTGCGGCTGAAGCTGCCGGCGACCGGCAGCGCCCCGGACATGGCTGAGCCGATATTGGCCGCGCCGAGGGCGACCAGTTCCTGGTCCGCCTCTACCGCCTCGCGCCGGCGACCGGCGAGGTACTTGCCGATGCTGATCGATTCGACGAACACGATGATGCTGATGAGCGCCGCCGAAGGCAGCAGCGCGACCCACGCCGCCGGCCCTGGCAGGGTGATGTCCAGCACCGGCGGCCGGGCGCTGATCGAGCCGACCAGCGGCACACGCTCCAGGCCGAGGGCGAACACCACGATCGCGCCCAGGGCCAGCACCGCCACGGGTGCCAGCCGCGCCGTGACGGCGTGCAGCCGTCGTCCCGTGCGCTGGGTGCCCGTGGCGGCCAGCAGGAACGCCAGCGCGAGGCCGCCGAGCACCAGCGTCTGCGGGTTCAGGATCGAAAACCGGCCGCCCAGGTAGGCCAGCATTTCGTGCGGCTGCAGCCCGGTGGGCAGCTCGATGCCGGCGAAGTGCCGCAACTGGTCCGCCATGATGACGATCGCCGCGCCGCTGGAAAAACCGGTCAGCACCGGCTGGCTGAGCAGGTTGGCGAACACGCCCATGCGCAGCAGGCCCATCGTGAGCAGGATCAGGCCGGAAAGCGCCGCCAGGATCATCGCGCAGGCCACCGGATCGATGCCCGCGCCGGCGCCCGACACCGCCGCCGCCACCATGATCGCGGCGATCGAGGTCGGCCCCACGGACAGGTCGCGGCTGGTCCCCAGCAGGGCGTAGAGCACCGCGGGGACGATGGCCGCGTACAGGCCCACCACCGGCGGCAGCCCCGCGATCATGGCGTAGGCGAGCCCCTGCGGCACCAGCAGGATGGTCACGATGCCCGCGGCGGACATGTCCGCGACCAGGTCCCGGCGGGTAATCAGCCGGATCCATTGGACGATCGGAAAGAAGTTCAGGGCACGGGAAGGCACGGGCGACAGCCTGGTAAGCGCAGGACTGCAAGATAGTGAACCGCCCCGCAGGGGGTCAAGCGATCAGCCGCCCCCGGACAGCGCCGCGATGTCCCGCAGCACCTCTTCGGAGTGCTGGTTGACGTCCACCTTCTCGTAGTGACGCGCGACCACGCCGTCGGGGGAAATCAGGAAAGTCTGGCGGCTGGCGAGCTTCACCACCCCGAAATTGCGCAGCACGCCGTATTCCTCGGCGACCGCGCCGCCCTCGTCGGCCAGCAGCGTGAAGGGGAGGCCGTGCTCCTCGGCGAAGGCCATGTGGGTCTCCACGTCGTCGAGACTGATGCCGACGATCTCGGCGCCCAGCCGCCGGAAGGCGAAAATGTTGTCGCGGAACTCGCAGGCCTGGGTGGTGCAGCCCGGCGTGTTGTCCTTCGGATAGAAGTAGAGCACCAGCCACTTGCCGCCGTAGTCCTCCAGGCGCCGGATCTCGCCCTTTTGGTCGGGCAACTCGAAGGCGGGCGCCGGCGCGCCGGCGGGCGGCGAAGCCTGCGCGGCGGAGGCGGCCAGCAGGGCGGCGATGAACAGGCCGGCGATCAGGGAAACAAGGCTGGTTTTCATGGGCGGATCCTGGCGGTGAGGCGCCGAAACTTGTTCGCCCCGGCCGATGCTACGGATTCGGGCGCGGCGGGGGGCCGCCATCGGTCGACATCCGCTCGAGGCCGGCGTGGCGTACGTTGACGCCGGGGAAATCCTCCTGGAAGTGCTCTGCGAGGCGTTCCGCGAGGTACACGGAACGGTGGCGTCCGCCGGTGCAGCCGATGGCGACCGTCAGGTAGCTCCGGTTCGCCGCCTCGATATGCCCTAGCCAGGTGGCGAGGAAGCGCCGGATGTCCTCGAGGTAGGCCTGGACCTCCGGACGCGCGGTGAGGAACTCGATAACCCCGGCGTCACGGCCGGTCTGCAGGCGCAGCTGGGGTTCCCAGTAGGGATTCGGCAGGAAGCGGGCGTCGAAGACGAAGTCCGCGTCCTTGGGGATGCCCTGGCGGAAACCGAAGGACTCGAACTGCAGCGCCACCTGGTTGCGCGGCTGGCCGGCCACGCGGTCGCGGACACGGTCGCGCAGCTCGTGGACGCTCATGGTGCTGGTGTCCAGCACCAGGTCCGCCGCCTCGGCCAGCGGCGCGAGCAGCGCTTCCTCGTAATTGATCGCCTCGGCCAGCGTCCGGTCGCCGGACTTGTCCGGGGTGTGGGGATGCCGCCGCCGCGTGTCCAGGTAACGCTGCACGAGCACTTGCTCCGACGCGTGCAGGAACACCAGCTGGCAGCGGATGCCACGGGCGCGGAGATCCTCGATGAGCCGGCGGGTGACCGGCAGGTCCTCCGCCCTCGGCCGCGAGTCCAGGCCGATGGCCAGGCGGCTGAATTTCGGGTCGTTGCCCTCGACCAGCTCGCTGATCACCAGCGACAGCAGCCGCCCCGGGACGTTGTCGAGCGTGTACCACTCCAGGTCCTCGAGCATGGCGAGAGCCACGCTTTTGCCGGAGCCCGACAGTCCGCTGACGATTACAAGGTCCATCGTCCGCGGCCGCCGGTGTTCATGCCGAGGCCGCCCGTGTCGTGTCGTGGTTGATGAGCAGGTCGTAAAGCGTGCGGCTGGAGCTGGCGCGCCGCAGCGCCGCGACGAGGTTGCGCTCGGCGAGCGCGTTCGCGATCCACGAGACTTCCTCGTGATGGCAGCCGAGGTCGTTTTCCCGCATGGGCACCAGCAAGCCGAAGATCAGGTCCACCGGCTCGCGATCCGGCATGTCGAAGTCCACCGGGCGGGAGAGCTTGAGGAACGCGCCTACCGGCGCCTCGAGGTTTTCGAGGCGGCCGTGCGGAATCGCGATGCCGTTCTCGATGGCCGTGCAGCCCAGCTTCTCGCGGCTGATCAGGCTCTGGAAGACGTCGCCCTGGTCGATGCCGGTGGCCGAGGCGAGCATCTCGCTCAATACGTCCAGCGCATGCTTCTTGCTGCGCGCCTCGACGTTGCTGAGGACGTGACCCGGCTGTAACAGTGATTTGAAAGGCATGGGATGACTCCGGGCGGATGTCGCCCGCGGGCTTCAGGCGGTGCGCGGTCGCCCGGCGCCGTTGTGATGATCGGTGAGCTTGTCCTTGTGACGGCGCACCTGGCGATCGAGGCGATCGATCATGCCGTCGATGGCGGCGTACATGTCCTCTTCGGTCGCCGTGGCGTGCAGGGTGTCGCCCGCGACCCGCAACGTCGCCTCCGCCGTGTGGCGCAGCTTCTCCACGGTGAGGATACAGTGGACGTCGATCAGGTTGTCGAAATGCCGGATGACCTTGTCCATCTTGCTGTGCACGTAGTCGCGCAACGGGTCGGTGATGTCGACATGATGGCCGGTCAGGTTGATCTGCATATGTTTACTCCTGGGGACTCAAGGGGTCCGGCGCGTGGGCCGGCCCGTCTTCATGATCTTATTCTAGTAGCCCGCGTCCGTTGCTGGCTAGGTAGCCTGTGCGGCGCCTCGCCGGCCCGCGATTCAGCGGATGGCAACCCGCCGCCGCTCGTTGGAAGAGGGAAATCCCATGGATTCCCGATACTTGGCGACCGTACGGCGGGCGACCTCGATGCCCTCGGAGACGAGGATCGTGGTCAGCGCGCTGTCCGAGAGCGGTTTCCGGGGATTTTCCTCGGAAATCAGCTTGCGGATTCGGGCCCGGATGGCGGTGGAGGACACGCTCTCGCCGTCGCTGCCCGACACCTGGCTGGAGAAAAAGTAACGAAACTCGAACACGCCCCGCGGCGTGTGCATGTATTTGCCGGTGGTAGCGCGCGATACGGTGGACTCGTGCAGCTCCAGCGCCTCGGCGATCTCCCGCAGCACCAGCGGCCGCATGCCCTGCTCGCCGCGCTCCAGGAACTCCTGCTGGTGCGCCACGATCGCCCGCGCGACGCGCACCAGCGTCTCGTTGCGAATCTCCAGGCTTTTCACCAGCCAGCGCGCTTCCTGCAGCTGGGTCCGCAGCGTCGAGTATTCGCCGCTGCGGCCGAGGCAGCCGGCATAGGCGGTATTGACCCGCAGCCGCGGCGCGATCGCGGGATTGATCTCGACCCGCCAGCCGTCGTCGCCGCGCCGCACGAACACGTCGGGCACGATGTACTCGGGCGGCCGGGTATCCGCTGCACTGCCGGGGCGCGGATTCAGTGAACGCAGCAACGCGACCGCGTGCTCGAGGTCCTCGACGTTACAGTCGAGCCGGCGCCGGATGGCGCCGTAGTCCTGCTCGCCCAGTTCCCTGAGGCAGTCCGCGGCCAGGCGCCGGACCAGGTCGAGCCCGGGCGTGTCGGGAGCGAATGGCGCGAGTTGCAGCAGCAGGCACTCCGAAAGATCCCGCGAACCCACCCCGAGCGGGTCGAAGCGCTGGATGCGCGCCAGCACCCGCTCGACCTCGTCGACGTCCGTCGCCAGTTCCGGCGCGAGGTTGGCGCAGATCTCCTCGAGAGGCTCGGTCAGGTAGCCGTCGTCATCGATGGCGTCGACCAGCATGGTGGCGATGAATTTCTGGTCGCCCTCGGGAAATTCCACGTCCAACTGGCTGAGCAGGTGATCGCGCAGCGAGCTGCCGCTGACATCCGCGTAGTCGCGCTGGTCGTCGGCCTCGCCGCCGCCCTGGCCGCTGAAGCTGGTACCGTAGTCCGACACGTCCGCGTAGGGCAGATCGTCGCGGAACTCATCGCGCGCTTCGGACTCTCCCTCGGTCGGCGCGACGGCGGTTTCGCGCAGCCCGTCCGAGGGCAGCTGCTGCTCGCCCTTCGGCGGCGCGAGCTCCAGCCCGTCGTCCATCTCGAGCATGAGGTTCTTTTCGAGCGCCTCGCGCAGCTCCGCCTGCAGATCGAGCACGGGCAGCTGCAGCAGGCGGATCGCCATCTGCAGCTGCGGCGTGAGCGTTAGCTGCTGGCCGAGCTTGAGCTGTAGGGAATGCTTCATCATCGGCGCTGGATCACAGGCGGAAATGCTCGCCCAGGTAGACCTCTCGGACCTGCTTGTTGGCAAGTATCTCATCCGCCGTGCCCGAAGCGATGACTTCGCCGGCGCTGAGGATGAAAGCCCGCCCGCAGATGCCCAGGGTCTCGCGCACGTTGTGGTCGGTGATCAGCACCCCGATGCCGCGGTCGCGCAGGTGGCCGATGATGCGCTGGATGTCCAGCACCGAGATCGGGTCGACGCCGGCGAAGGGTTCGTCGAGCAGGATGAAAGCCGGCTCGGCCGCGAGCGCCCGCGCGATCTCGACGCGGCGGCGCTCGCCGCCGGACAGGCTCATGCCCTTGCTGTCGCGGATGTGGCCGATGTTCAGCTCCTCGAGCAGTTCCTCGAGCGCCTGTCGCCGGCCGAGTTCATCGAGTTCCTTGCGCGTCTCCAGCACCGCCAGCACGTTGTGCTCCACCGTCAGGCCGCGGAACACCGAGGCCTCCTGCGGCAGGTAGCCGACGCCGAGGCGGGCGCGCCGGTGCATTGGCAACGCTGTCAGGTCGGCATCGTCGAGCATGATCCGGCCGCTGTCGCAGGGCACCAGGCCCACGATCATGTAGAACGCAGTGGTCTTGCCGGCCCCGTTGGGGCCGAGCAGGCCGACCACCTCGCCGCTGGAGATGGACAGTGACAGCGAGCGCACCACCTGGCGCGAACGATAGCTCTTGGCGATGCCCTCGGCGCGCAGCGTCTTCACTGGCGGTCGCCCCCGTCCGGCTCAGCCTCGCCCGGGTCGTCCTCCGCGGGCGGCGTGATGACGATCCGGACGCGGTCGCTGCCATCTTCTTCCGCGCTGGCGATGAGGCGGTCTTCCTCGATCCGGTAGACCAGCCGCCCGCCGCTGACCTCGCGCACGCCGTCGCGCAGCGAGGCCTGGCCAGCCAGCTCGAGTTCGCCGGCGGCGAGGTCATAGACGATCCGGTTGGCGGTCCCGCGCACGATGCGCGCCTCCGGCGGAGGCATGGTCCGCGAGAACCGCGCCGGGGCGCCGTCCGCGGTCGCCCTGGCAAGCCGGTGGTTAGTGAACGTAACCGTGGCGCGTGCCGCCTCGATGTCGCCCGTCGGGCTGGAGATCCGCACGTTGCCGGTGAACGTCCAGCTGCCGCGCGCAAAGTCCAGGTCGCGCGACTCGGCCTGGTCGGCGGAAATCACCGTGTCGCCCTGCTGCACGCGCACCTCGCGGAAGACCAGGCGCTCGTTGCGGCGGTCGAAGTCCGAGGAAGTCGCCTCCAGGGTGATCTCCTGCTGCACCTGGGCGGACGACGGCGCTGCGGCCAGCGCGACCAGGGCGGCAGCCAGGGCGGCAACCGGTGCAAGGGCGCGGCTCGGCAGGGCCTGCCGGCGGCGGTAATCAGGGGAGGAAGCGGCCATGAACTTCGGATTGTAGCTGCAGTCGTTCCTCCAGCAAGTAAGCGACCATGCCCACGGCGCTCACCTGCTGCGGGCCGAGCGCCAGGTCCACGTGCGCGTCGGTGCTCGCGATGTGGGTGGTGGTGTCGATTGCCAGGCGCTCCGTGTTGACCGCGGCCCGCTCGTGGTCGCCGGACTCGCCCAGCACCTCCACGCCGCCCCAGAGCTCCAGCAGCGACTGGTCGGCCGAAAGCACGCCTTCCGGCGCCGTGAGCAGCCAGGGCGCCGGCGAGTAGACGTTGTACTCGACGCGCACCTCGCGCAACTGCGTGGGGCCGCCCAGCGACACCTGGCGGATTTCGTCGGCGATGACCCGGTAGCGCGGCAGCCCGTCGGCGCCAGCGGTGGTGATCTCCGCCTCGGTCATGTAGAAACCGTCCGGCGCCGGACGCTCGGCGCCGTCGGCCGGGGTCTCGTCGAGGCGTTTGTTCAGCCACCAGCTGGTGAAGGCCAGCGCGGCGAGGACGAGCAGCGCCAGCCGTCCCCCGGGGGTGTTCATCCGCGTGCCCCAAGCAGGAATTCGCAGAACTCGCGCACCGCGCCGCTGCCGCCTGGCAGGCTCGCGATCCACAGGCCGGCCGCGCGCACTTCGGGGTGAGCATCCGCCACCGCGGCGGGCAGCCCCACGGCTTGCATCGCCGGCAGGTCCGGGGTGTCGTCGCCGAGGTAGGCGACATGCGCGGACTCGACACCGGTTTCGTGGAGCAGCTGCGCGAGCGCGGCGCCCTTGTCCCGAACGCCCTGCATGACGTGCGCGACGCCGAGCTCTGCCATGCGCCGGTCCACCGCCGACGAAGCGCGCCCGGAGATGATCGCGATCTCGATGCCAGCGGCGAGGAGTTGCTTGACGCCGACTCCGTCGCGCACGCAAAAGGCCTTGTATTCCGTCCCGTCGGTGCCCATCCAGATGCGCCCGTCGGTGAACACCCCGTCGATGTCGAACACCGCGAGGCGTATGCCGGCAGCGATTGCGCGCGCCTTGGTCATCACATCACTCCCGCCTGCAACAGGTCGTGCACGTTGAATGCGCCGATCACGCGGCCCTCGCCATCCACCACCAGCAGCGCAGTGATCGCGAAGGTTTCCATCAGCCGCACCGCCTCCGCCGCCAGCATGCCGTCGTGCACCGTCTTCACGTTGCGCGTCATGACGTCGCCGATCCGCGTGGTGGTGAGCTCGCGGTGCGAGTCCAGCGTGCGCCGCAGGTCGCCGTCGGTGTAGATGCCCAGCAGCCGCTCTTCGGCATCCACCACGGCGGTCATGCCGAGCCCCTTGCGCGAGATCTCGAACAGGCCCTCGGAGACGGCGAGTTCCGGGGCGACCTTCGGGATGCGGTCGCCGGTGCGCATGATGTCGCGGACGTGCAGCAACAGGCGGCGGCCGAGCAGGCCGCCGGGATGGGAGAAGGCGAAATCCTCGCGCGTGAAGCCGCGGCTGTGGAGCAGCGCCACGGCGAGCGCGTCGCCCATCGCGAGAGTGGCGGTGGTGCTGGCGGTGGGCGCGAGATTGAGCGGGCAGGCCTCCTTGGCCACGGCGACGTCGAGGTGCGCGTCCGCGGCCGTCGCCAGCGTGGAATCCGGCCGGCCGGTCATCGCAATCAGGGGCACCCCGAGGCGCTTGATCAGCGGCAGGATGGTCAAGATCTCGGGCGTCTCGCCGGAGTTCGAGATCGCCAGCACGACGTCAGTGGCGGTGATCATGCCCAGGTCGCCGTGGCTGGCCTCGCCCGGGTGCACGAAGAAGGCCGGCGTGCCGGTGCTCGCCAGGGTGGCTGCGATCTTGCCGCCGATGTGGCCCGACTTGCCCATGCCGGTGACCACCACGCGGCCCTGGCAGTCCAGGCAGTGGCGGCAGGCGGTCATGAACGCCGCACCAATCCGATCCCGCAGGCCCGCGATGGCCGCTGCCTCGATCTCGAGCACCTCGCGGCCCAGCCGCAGCAGGTCTTCGAGTTCCAGCTTTGTTTCTGCCTGCATCGTCATCACCTCGTCACCAGCCATCCGTGGTAGCACAGGAACGCGCCCAGCAGGATGGCGCCTTCCACGCGCCGGATGCGGCTGTTCCCCCCGAAATTGTATGTCATCAGGAACAGCACCAGCGTCATGCCGATCATGACCGGCAGGTGGAGGGTAAGCAGTTCGCGCTCGAAGGTTGCCGGGTGGATGAGCCCGGCGATGCCGATGACGGCCAGGCTGTTGAACAGGTTGGAGCCGATGATATTGCCGATCGCCATGTCGTGCTCACCCTTCAGCGCGCTGACGACGGACACGGCGAGCTCCGGCAGGCTGGTACCGATGGCCACCACCGTCAGGCCGATCACCAGTTCCGAGACGCCGAACCGCACCGCCATGTTCTGGGCGCCCCACACCAGCAGGTTGGCGCCGGTCAGCAGCACGACCAGCCCGACCGTCAGCCAGCCGAGCGCCTGGCCCATCGGGATGTCGCGCGGGATTTCCGAGGCGATGTCGAAGGCGATCGGGTCGTTGGCCTCGGTCCGGCTGCCCAGCACCACGAGCCAGTAGAGCACCAGGACCAGGGTGAGCATCAGCAGGACGCCCTCGACGCGGCCCAGCTTGAGGTTGACGAATACCATGGTGACCACCAGCGTCACCGCCAGCAGCGCCGGCATTTCGCGGCGCAGGGTCACGGAGCGCACCGAGATGGGCATGATCAGCGCGGTCACACCCAGCACCAGGCCGATGTTGGCGATGTTCGAGCCGATGGCGTTGCCGGCCGCGAGCGCCGGGTCGCCGGCCAGCGAGGCCGTGATAGAAACGAAGATCTCGGGGCCGCTGGTGGCCATCCCCACCAGGGTCAGGCCGATCAGCAGCGGCGACAGGCCGAGGTTGCGCGCAGTGCTGGCCGCCCCGAGCACGAAGCGGTCCGCGCCCCAGATGAGCAGGACGAATCCGGCGAGGGTGGCAACGGTGTAATCGAGCATCGTGGGTTAGCGCGAATCCATGGGACGGCGGCACGTTGGCGAGCGCAACATGATACACGCCCGGGCGGCGCTACCTGAGCGGCCGCCGCCCCCGAATATCGCCCCCGCGCGGCATCCGGTAAACTCGCGTTCCTGTCGGCCGGGATCCCGCCCCGGCGCCACCCGGAATCCAAATGAACAGTGAAAACATTGCGGCCCTGATCCGCCAGCAACTGCCCTCCGCCCAGGTGGAGGTCCAGTCCGACGACAACACCCACTTCGCTGCCCTGGTGGTCGCGGAGGACTTCGCTGGCCTGCGCCCGCTGCAGCGCCACCAGCTGGTCTATCGCGCCCTCGGCGACAAGATGGGCGGCGAGATCCATGCCCTGTCCATCCGCGCGCTGACCCCGGCGGAACTGGCCGCCGGCGGCTGAGCCGGGCCCGCCGTGGACAAGCTGCTGGTCGGCGGGGGGCGCCGCCTCGAGGGCGAGATCCGCATCTCCGGCGCCAAGAACGCCGCGTTGCCGATCCTGGCCGCGACGCTGCTGGCCGACGAGCCGGTGCGCATCGGCAACGTCCCGCACCTGCAGGACGTGACCACCACCATCGAGCTGCTCGGCCGGATGGGCGTGGGCGTCACTGTCGACGAGCGCATGCGCATCGAGGTCGATCCGCGCACTATCCACGACCTGGTGGCGCCCTACGAACTGGTCAAGACCATGCGGGCGTCGATCCTCGTGCTCGGGCCGATGGTGGCGCGCCACGGCAGCGCGGACGTCTCGCTGCCCGGCGGCTGCGCGATCGGTGCGCGTCCGGTGAACCTGCACATCGCGGGGCTGCGCGCCATGGGCGCCACGGTGCAGATCGAGGACGGTTACATCAGGGCCCGGGCGGACCGGCTGCGCGGCGCTCGCATCGTGCTCGAGACGGTGACGGTGACGGGCACCGAGAACCTGCTCATGGCGGCGACCCTCGCCGAGGGCGAGACGGTGCTGGAAAACGCGGCGCGCGAGCCGGAGGTCGTGGACCTGGCGGAGTTTCTCATCGCCATGGGCGCGCGCATCCGCGGCGCCGGCACCGACACCATTGTCGTCGAGGGCGTCGAGCGGCTCGGCGGCGCGGTCTACGACGTGCAGCCCGACCGCATCGAGACCGGCACCTACCTGGTGGCGGCCGCCATGACCGGCGGCCACGTGCGGCTGCGCCACGCGCGTCCCGGCCACCTCGACGCCGTGCTGGCCAAGCTCGAGGAGGCCGGCGCCCGCCTCAGCGCCGGGCCGGACTGGATCGAGCTCGACATGCAGGGCCGGCGCCCCCAGTCCGTCGACCTGCGCACCGCCCCCTATCCTGCGTTCCCGACCGACATGCAGGCCCAGTTCGTCGCCATGAATGCCATCGCACGCGGCACCGGCACCGTCGTCGAGACCATCTTCGAGAATCGCTTCATGCACGTGCAGGAGCTGCAGCGCCTCGGCGCCGACATCCGGCTGGAGGGCAATACGGCGGTGGTGCACGGCGTCGAGCGGCTGCGCGCTGCGCCCGTCATGGCCACCGACCTGCGCGCCTCGGCCAGCCTGGTGCTCGCCGGCCTCGTGGCCGAGGGCGAGACGCTGATCGACCGGATTTACCACATCGACCGTGGCTACGAGTGCATTGAGGAAAAGCTCTCCCAGCTCGGCGCCGCCATCCAGCGGGTCCCTTCGCCGCGCAAGCGCGGCGCCTGAGGCCCGCCCGCCCGCCTGCCGGCCTGCCAGCCGGCCTATTGGGTCAGCCGGCGCTCGGTGACCTCCGCCGTCACCCGGAAGGGCTGGCCCATCCGGCTGCCGCTCAGCACCACTTCGGTCCCCGGGCGCATCGCCGCGATGCTGCGCAAGGCGTCCTGCCACACCACCACGGGCTCGTCGTTGACATGCGTGATGACGTCATTGGGGCGCAACCCGGCGCGATCCGCCGGGCTGTCCGGCTGGACCGTGGTCACGATGATGCCGTAGGGCTCCGGCAGGCCCAGCGCGCGCGTCTGGTCCGGTGTCAGCGTCTGGGTAGTGACG
>Ga0114946_10001318_pt1 | contig 17074 bp, 15 predicted proteins | sample WalLakDeSediment_FD_88676 | JGI IMG/M metagenome (GOLD analysis project Ga0114946, IMG submission 88676) | Lake sediment microbial communities from Walker lake, Nevada to study Microbial Dark Matter (Phase II) - Walker Lake 11/02/13 Deep Sediment | ecosystem: Environmental > Aquatic >... | reverse complement strand
GAGGGGTGGAAGTTGGTGCCAATATCCAGGATAACAAGAGAGGCAACAAAGGGTAGTTGGGTCAAGAGAGCGTCCATTTGATTCGTAGCCACTATTGTTTCCAGATCGCTAGAACGATCAGAAGCCAACAGAAGACGCACCCCAAAGGGAAGCGCTATCAAATATTGCTCTATCTTGGATGGTATTATCTCAGTCACATCTAAGCGAAGCAGGTTGCTCAACCCAGTTGTGTAATCCAGGTTCAATTCTTGAGCCCAGGTTCCCTGTCCCGGACGCAACTCAGCAGCGACAACGTCGGTTTTCGTTGTCTGGGCATAGGCAACAGCCAGGTTAAGCGCCAGGGTCGATACACCCAGGCCTCCTTTGGCTGCCAGCACGCCGATTGTATGTCCCCCTTTCGTTACACCCTCAGAACGGGCTTTCTTCTGGAGGATCAATGCTTTGATATTGGCTTGTAGTTCAACGGGATGCACAGGCTTTGAAAGGAAGATATCCACTCCAGCCTGATATCCAGCGACTTTATCTTCCACCTGTGATTTGGCAGTAAACATCAAGATGGGGATGAGGGCGGTTTCAGGGTGACGACGTAAGCTTCGGGCGACCTCATAACCATCCATGTTAGGCATCATGATGTCCAGAATGATAAGGTCAGGGTGGTCGGAGTGGGCTAATTTGAGGGCTTGCATACCGTTTTCGGCAGCAATAACTTCATAGCCCTGTCGGGTGAGCAGGTTCTCTAAGAAGCCGATGGTATCAGGGTCGTCATCAACGACCAGGATTTTTCCAGCCATGTGCGCTCTCCAATTAAGATGGGGATCATTTGCTGCCAGTCTAGCACATTCTGCACCGAATTTCAAGCAGCGTCATGTGATTGTAAGGTGGATGATAACTAGCTAATTGTGTTCTCTGTTTAAGATCTCTTCAATCTTCTTGACTTTTGCGTAGGTCTGAAAGACCAGAACAAGGATTATGATAGGAATCACTAACAAGACCAGGCTAAAAAATACCACTGGGATGATTATGAGAATCTCTGTAAAACCCATCATATACTAAACCTCCGGTTTTCCATCTTTGTAGAACAATTCACCGTCTATCGTGATCTCACCCTCGGTCATATCGCACAACATATCCCAATGTAGACCAGAGTCATTCATACCGCCAGTCTCAGGGTAACTTGCGCCGACCGCAAAGTGAATGGTTCCACCAATTTTTTCATCGAATAGCATATTCTTTGTGAAACGTTTTATGCTGTAGTTTGTACCGATCCCCCATTCGCCCAGGTAACGTGCACCAGTGTCGGTGTCCAACAATGAGGTGAGTAGCTCTTGACCTTTGGCGGCTTTCTCTTTGATGACTTTACCATCTTTAAACCAAAGTTCGATATCAATAACCTCCCGGCCACCATATATACCAGGGTAGCGGAAGCGCACCCAACCTTCAGCCGTGTCTTCTACCGGTCCGGTGAATATTTCCCCATCAGGGAAATTGTTTCTTCCATCAGCCTCAACGAAGGTGCGATCCAGAATCGACAGGCTCAAGTCAATATCTGGTCCTTTGAAAACGACTCGATCCTTCCCCTTCAACCAGGTAATAAGTTCTCGTTGCCTCTGCCCCGCCTGCTGCCACGCCCTCACGGGGTCGGAGTCATCTAACAACCCGGCAGTGAAGACAAAATCCTGGTATTCTGCAAGGCTCATATCAGCTTCCTGGGCAGAAGCCTGTGTTGGGAATTCTGTATAACACCAATTGGCTTCTTTCCGGGCTGTCCGTTCGAAAAACGATTTGGTCAGAGGTGCATTTGCTCGGTGGACAATGGCAATGCGATTGGGATCAACAGCGGTAAGAGCGCGAGTGTTGTGTTCAGCGCCAATTGAGAGCACAGCGTCAAAGGTCTCCAGGAGCAGCTTGCGGACAGGCGAGATATGTTCTAATTGCTTTTCTGAAGCTTGTTTGTAAAAAACCTCCTCGGTTCCTGGGACAGCGTTTTGGACAAAGACATGAGCCCCGGTTTTGATTGCTTCGGCATAGACTTCTAGAGTAAGTTCTTCTGCCAGGGGCGAAGTGCGGATGAAACACTGCTGTCCGTCTTTCAATTGCAAGGAATAATGAATCAGGACTTGGGCGAGTTTAGTGACACGTGGATCAGGCATGCAATTATGATTTTTCCCTTTCAGTTCCAATTGAGTTCAATTTGCTAGCACAAAACAAAGATAAGCCATTGGAAAGGTTTTTTTTATCTTGACCCGCAGTTTGAGGAATAAAATTAATTATAAATCAGGCTGGAGGAAAACGCAAATTGAATAAAATTCAGGATGATCCATTGGATGCACCCGAATACAGTTGGTCTCAAACCGTGAGTTTATTTATTTGATAAAATGATTTCTGGCTGATGATACAAGCTTATAAATCTCAGCCCAAACTTTATTGAATAATCATGTCGTTTAGGCACACAAACAGCAATCAATCCTCAAAAAAACTTACCAGGCTTTCCCAGTATTTGCATTGTACGAATTATGAACGAACGACATCTAGCAACCGCTCAACTGTTAGTCACCCGTTTGGAACGGCTCTCGGCTGATTCATTCTGGGCGCATCGAGCCAGTGGTATGCGCGGTTCCTTATTGCGCGCAATCGAATTGATCGAGCAGGGGTGTGACTCAGAAATAACTCAGGTTAAGTTGGAAGATTTGCTGCTAGAAGGGTTTGCAATTCTAGAAAAGGGAGCCTTGGAGTATTATCGCGACAAGTCGACAAGAATATCAGGATCTATCACCTTGCAAGTTAGAAAGGTTAAATCGAAAGAAATTTCTATATAATGGGAAGAAAAAGAGACAAGCCGCGGGTGCGTATTGCTGAATAAGGCGATTGCATCTTTATCTGTTTGGAGGATGTGACATGACTGAGAATAATCAAGGTAAAAAGGGCGGTTTGCGGAAGTGGCTGGGGTTAGGGGGTACGCTTGATGATGAAACTACCCAGGAATCTTCTCATGACACCCAAGAGCGGTTCAGTTATCAATTGCGCGAAGCTTTTCTGTCTGAAGCAGAAATTTATTTTTATCGTGTCTTGAAGAAAATGGTATCAGAAAGACTCGTGATATTCACAAAGGTGTCGCAGACAGACGTCTTTTCCATCTCAGGTTCGGATGTTAGTAAAGACTCGGATATGAAAAACCAGAAAACCGTCGACTTTTTGTTGTGTGACCCGGATTCGTTCAAGCCTGTTCTAGCCCTCTTTTTTGAAGATAACAAGAATCTAGATGTTGACCAGATCAATAAGGAAGAGAGTTTGGATGAAGTTTTTGCTAGCGCCGGTCTACCCTTTGTTAAAGTGAATGCAATGGACTCATACGATATTCCGGAGTTAGCCAGGGCATTCCGGAAGGCCATTGAAAATGTGTCAGTTAGCGAAGAAGCAATTTCCTGAAGGTGTCAGGTAGGTTGGCTTCAGACAGGGTCAGTGCAACTTGTTACAATAAATTATGTCTATTAATTTTTCAATTGCCTGTTTCGAATGGTGGTAAACCCAGAACACAAAACTAAAGTGCAGATAGGATTTACCGTGCAAGCGAATTGCAAATTGATTCGCGACTATTCTCGCTGCAATTACTACCCATTTCCATATTAACCTCGCATAATTATCGGATAAAATTGTCTTAAGGACCTGCCTGCCTGGTTTGGCGAATCAGTTGGCTGCTTTATGATTTTTTAAGGAGTGGAGTAGATGAGTAATTCTGCATCAGGGAAGAATCTGGCTGCTTTTGACCTGGAGACCGCCAAGGTTTCTCCCTCAAATCTAATAAATTTCCAATCTGAAGGTTCATTGGGGATCAGTTGCGCTGCTCTGGCTTTATCGGGTCAGGCTAAACCATTCAGCTGGTATGGTATCCCCCAGCTCACTCAGGACGAATGTCGGGGGATAGTGCGTGAACTACACAATATTGTTCAAGAAGGATATACGATCATCACGTGGAATGGATGCAAATTCGACTTTGCGGTTCTTGCTCAAGAATCAGGATTGGTTGCTGAATGCGCCATGTTGGCTAGAGATCACATCGACCTGATGCTTATGGTCACTTTTCACAAAGGGTGGTTGCTCAGCTTCCAGAAAGCTCTGGAAGGAGCAGGTCTGAAAGGAAAATTAAAAAGAGTCACCCTCACAACCGGAAAAGTAATCTATAACATGGATGGTGCCATGGCTCCTCAGCTCTGGGCGGAGGGTGAGTTCCAGGCTGTACTTGATTATCTACTCGAAGACGTGAAGCAACTACTTGAATTGGCGGTTGTGGTCGAAAGGCGAAAGGGAATCCATTGGATTAGCGGTAGTGGAAAACCACAAACGCTTGAGTTTAAAAAATTATTGACTGTGAAGGAATGTCTGGAAATTCCTGAACCAGATGTATCCTGGATGAGTAACCCACCAAAGAGAGCTGATTTTGTGGATTGGGCTCGACCGTACTGGGGTTAGATATGTGATTTCGAAAATCTTATGCTACTGAGGTTTTAATTACCTCATTTGTAGACAAGTTTGGATAATGAGGAGAAGTTCTAATGAAAAAAGATATTGTTCGTCAAATACTGATCTTGCTGTTTGTCCTGGCAACGATTGTTGTCAATGGATTAGCCAATGCCTTACCTCTCAATGATCTAACGACAGGAGAGATTTCGGATCGCTTTGACGTGTATTTTGTGCCAGCAGGCTATGTCTTTTCCATTTGGGGATTGATTTATCTGGGATTGATTGGTTATGCGATATACCAGGCTTTGCCATCCCAACGACAAAACCCACGACTGCAATCCATTGGTGGCTTCTTTGCGTTAGCAACATTGGCCAATATTGCCTGGCTATTCCTTTGGCATTACGAACAATTCCCAGCAACGTTAGTGGCTATGATCGTGCTGTTGATCAGTCTTATTGCTATTTATCTACGCCTGGGTATTGGTAGGTTTAAAGGTTCAGGCGCGGAAACCTGGTTGGTTCACCTTCCATTCAGCATTTACCTGGGTTGGATCAGTGTAGCGACTGTCGCCAATGTCACTTCTTTGCTTGATTACCTGAATTGGGATGGTTTTGGTCTGAGCCCAGAGGTTTGGATGCTCATTGTCTTGGCGGTTGTGGTGGTCATAGCTGGATCGATGATCACAACTCGTCGTGATATTGCTTTTGCCTTGGTAATCTTGTGGGCGCTGGCAGGTATAGCTATCAAACACGCAACAGTAACATTGATCGCCAGTGCCAGCTGGGTCACCTTTGGATTGGTGGGTATATTGTTGGTCTACGGGCTGCTGCGACCAAAGCAAGCACTACCATAATCCTAAATGAAGAAACATCGATTATTCATTATCCTCGGAACAATCCTGGCTGTCTTGCTAGTTTTATTCCTGATTGGGCCGTTTTTGGTGCCTATACCACCTTTGCCGGGAGTTACCTCTCCGGAGGAATTGGCTGATGCTGATAGCCAGTTTATTGAAATCAATAATCTAAATTTCCATGTTAAGACCATGGGGCAAGAAGAACCGGTCTTTGTTTTGCTTCATGGATTTGGAGCCAGTCTGTATTCCTGGAATTCTGTGATGGAACCATTAAGCTGGAGTGGAATGGTTATCGCGTATGACAGGGTTGGCTTTGGCCTGACAGAACGTCCAATCGATTGGAAAGACCAGAACCCTTACAGTATGCAGGCGGCGGTCGATTCACTGCTTGGCTTACTCGATCATTTTGGGGTAGAGAAGGCCATCCTGGTTGGCAATTCAGCAGGTGCGACCGTATCTATGGAGTTCTATCTTCAATACCCTGAACGGGTTCAAGCTCTGATACTGGTTGCCCCAGCGGTGTACGTTGGTGGTGGTACGCCCTCCTGGTTGCGACCTTTAATAAGCACACCACAAGTACAGAGACTTGGACCATTAATCGTCCGTCAGATCCAAAGCCGCGGTCCAGAGTTGATAGAGCTGGCATGGCATGATCCTTCTCGGATTGATGCTGATACGGTTGAACTCTACACCAAGCCACTCAAAGCTGAAAACTGGGATAAGGCGCTATGGTATTTCACCACCGCCAGTCAACCAACTGGTCTGGTTGAGCGCTTAGAAGAATTTACCTTGCCAGTACTGATCATTACAGGTGATGATGATCGTATTGTACCAACCGACACTTCTATTCGCCTGGCTGGCGAATTACCTGACGCCAGATTGATTGTTCTAGAGAAGACGGGACACGTCCCTCAAGAAGAATCACCGTCGGCTTTTTTGAACGCTGTAAAGGAGTTCACCGCGGACTTAATCCAATAACCCAGTATTTTTCTTGTGTTGAAAGTGTGATTAGGTGAGTATGAGGGGTGTCCTGGCTGAAGCCTGACATGTTCTATTAAGCTAATTCTCAAATATTTAATTCTGGCTCAATGAAACGCTTCTTTTTTTCCATTAAATATTCCAGACCGTGATAATATATCATTAGATGATTATATAATTATATTATGGAGTATTTATTATGCTCGATTTCACTAATTACGATTTGAATTCACTTAAAGCCAAACTCTTCCGTGGCTTTGCTGACCCTTCCCGGTTGGGTATTTTGGAAGCACTACGTCATAAACCACTCACAGTTGGGCAAATTCTGGAAAAGACTGGATTAAGCCAGTCAAATACGTCTAATCATTTGTCCTGTCTGCATGGGTGTGGTCTGGTTCACAGGGAGCAGAAGGGGCGGTTTGTATACTACAGCCTGTCTGATGAACGGGTTGACAGGTTGTTGGAAATTTCAGATGAGCTATTGGCAGGTACAGCCAGGCGAATCTATGAGTGCACTCGTTACAACACTGAACAGGAAGGTTAAGTGTGCTAGCGAATCAGACCCTGGAAATTCACATTCATGGAATGGACTGTGCTGAGTGCACCCGGCATGTACAGCAAGCTATTTCAGGATTAGATGGCGTTTACTCAGTTGAAGTACTGCTTGCTTCAGAGAAGGCTATTGTCCAATTAGATTCACACCTGGTAAACAAACAGATGATCGCTGAGGCAGTTAATGCAGCTGGTTACTCTACATCGTTTGAAAAACCGGTAAACATAAATTCTTCTGATTCAAATGACCTTAGCCGTCCATTGTTAAACTTACTGGGCCTGGTATTCGGGGTGGTTCTATTTGTGGTGGTATTTGGTGAATGGCTGGGTTTGTTTGATGAAATAACCGCCCGGATACCTTTTCAATTGGGAGCAATACTTGTGCTGGTGGGTGGTTATCCTGTCTTAAAAAATGTGGTGAGAGCCTTATTAAAGAGGCGAGTCACAGCCCATACATTAATGAGCCTAGGAGCAGCAGCAGCTTTGGTAGTGGGACAGTGGGCAACAGCTGCAGTGGTAGTATTCTTTATGCGCATAGGTGATTATATCGAACGGTTCACCACTGAACGTGCCAGGAGTGCAGTAAAGGACCTGACCATTCTGGCTCCTCAACAAGCTCGGGTGATTAAGAATGGAGTAGAGGTGGAGATAGAGCTGGCGGAAGTGAAGCCAGGAGATACTGTCATAGTTCGCCCGGGGGAGGTTATTCCAGTCGATGGCGAGGTAATCTCAGGCCAGGCAACAGTAAACCAGGCTACCATCACTGGTGAGTCGATGCCTATAGAAGCAGGTCCTGGGACAAAAGTCTTTGCTGCCACGCTGACAACCCTCGGGAGCTTACAGGTGAGGGCAAGAAATATCGGAAAAGACAGCACATTTGGGCAGGTTATAAGAATGGTGGAGCAAGCAGAAACTCACCGGGGAGAGGTGCAGCGATTAGCAGATAAGTTCTCTGGTTATTACCTTCCAGTGGTTGTTTCCATTGCTGCTCTGACATTTTTGATCAGGCAAGATGCTCTGGCTGCCGCAGCAGTATTAATTGTTGCATGCTCGTGTGCCTTTGCCCTGGCAACACCAATAGCTATGCTGGCATCCATTGGTGCAGCTGCCAAGAGGGGACTGCTCATAAAAGGTGGGAAATATCTGGAAGCTCTGGCGCGTACTGATGTGTTATTGATTGATAAAACTGGCACACTCACTTTAGGTAAGCCAGTGGTTACTGATGTTATAACACTAAATGGGGAGCATGAACCCACTTTTTCAAGCAACTCAATTCTCCAACTTGCTGCTTCTGCTGAGCGTTTCTCCGAACACCCACTTGCCACGGCTGTTCGAGATGCAGCAGAGTTGCGTGGCTTGGCTTTATTTGAGCCTGAGGATTTTGAATCTATTCCAGGGGTGGGTGTACGCGCCAGGATTAACGGGTACATGGTTGAAGTAGGCAGCCGGCGAATATTATCCGCGTCTAATTCAGCGAATTATTTAGACAGGGAAGATAATTGTGCTCCTGTGAAAATTTCTAGTACCAAAGTTGTCGCCTGTAATCAGGTAGAGTGTTTAGAGGACTACAAAGAGCTATCGTTGATTCCAGAGTTAGAAGACAGGGGTAAGACGGTTTTCTTTGTTCGCCTCAATGGCTGCCTGGCGGGTTTATTGGCCACCGCAGATACTTTGCGACCAGAAGTGCCTGAAGCGATAAAAAAATTACAAAGTATGGGTTTGAAGCAAATTGAGCTGCTTACAGGTGATAACTACCGGTCGGCTGCTTCACTGGCTGAGCAATTGGGCGTGAAATTCCAGGCAGAGATGTTGCCTGAAGATAAAATCGCAGTTGTTCAGGATTATCAATCCAGGGGTCATACGGTTGTGATGGTAGGCGATGGTGTAAACGATGCTCCAGCTCTGGCACAAGCTGATGTTGGGATTGCCATAGGGGCAGCCGGAAAGGGTGTAGCAATGGAGGCAGCTCATATCGCTTTGATGCGAGAAGACTGGATGTTGATCCCTGAGGTAATCCAGATTGCGCGGCAAACTATGAATGTAGTAAAGGGTAATATTGGATTTACCAGCGTGTTTAATTTGTTGGGTTTATCGTTGGCAGCTTTCGGTTATCTACCTCCAATCCTGGCTGCTGTGTTCCAGGCTATACCTGATTTGGGGATTCTGGCGAATTCTTCACGTTTACTGAAAAGATAACATCGGATTATTAGATATGGGTTATTTATCAAGGGTTAAAACTCATCAAAAGTAAAAACCTTCTGCATTTGTAACAAAATAGCTCCCTCCAACTGATTCTGTTCGATTTCTAATGCAAACAAGCTACATTGGATACCTGGCGAGATCTTCGAAAGGGTTTCCATCATCACTTTTGAAGTTCTGGATTCAATGACTGCATCCTCAACCAACAAGGCTTTGGATATTCCGATTCCAGCAGCCTGTGGTAGTATCCCTTCAACCGGTTCTTTTTCTACCCTTGAGAAAACCATATGCGTTACCAGGATATTAAGGTTTAATCTCTTTTCAAGAACAAGTCCAAGATATTCGCCAATAACACACCCTGATATACCAGCGCAGACAATTAGATCTGGTGGATCGATTGATATATCTTCAGCAATATCGACAAATTGACCTAAATATCGTCTCATCTCCCAAAAACCGCTGTTCTTATAAAGCTGATTCTCATGGGCTTGGTTGATATCTTCTTCTGTTATACCTAAAGCTTTTTTAATGGTAAATAAACCGCTATCAAGCATGTCTCGTTTCTCATCGGTAACCCGGCCTCGTTCGTAAATATCTTCAGCAAATAACCGGCAGTAATACTTGATAAGCACAAAAAGATATTCTGTCGATTTAATCCCTTCAAAAATCTCTTGTTTAGGATCTGAATCAGCGATATGCAGAGCAATGGCACGCAGTTCGTCCATGGATGATTCGTAGCGAAGCATCTCGTTATAATGTCTGAGATCTATTCCTGCTTCCAGCATAAGTTTCTTTGTGGTAACAGACCTGACACCGATTTATCTAACGGTTTGGATGTCAGGTTTGTATGAATATTTACCCTTTTCCTGCGTCAGCTATGGCTTCTACCAGTTCCCTGCAAAAAGCAGGTATATCTTCTACAACCCTTCCCCAGACAAGATTCCCATCTTTGAAAGCGGGTTCATCTACCCATTCCGCACCAGCGTTAATGAGGTCATCTTTTATTCCAAGGGATCCTGTGGCTTTCTTGCCCTTAAGGATGCCAGCAGAAATGAGAACTAACCCAGCGTGACATATGCTGCCCACGATTTTTCCCTGATCATGGACGGTTCGAACCAGGTTGAGCACAGCAGGGTAACGACGGAGTTTATCTGGTGCCCAACCACCTGGAACAACGACCGCGTCGTAGTCATCAGGCCTGACAAATTCTGCGCTTAGATCAGTTTTTGCCTCCAGGCAGTGCTTACCACGATAGATTTTATCTCTTCCGGTTCCAACAATGGTAACCTGGGCACCTTCCTCTTGCAACCGCATAAGCGGTACCCAAAATTCCAGGTCTTCAAACCCATCTTCAACCAGGTAAGCAATTCGTTTTCCAACAAGTTTCATGGCTAATACTCCTTTCTATGTATAAATGACATTTTACAACTTAATCAGCAGGCGAATTTCTTTAAGTATAAAAGGCAGAATAAGTAAACCCCCAAATCCCATAGCAAGTACAGATATTGGGAGAGGGTGGATAGGCAGGGGAATTTGAAGTAAAACGTAAACGAACGCTGAACCAATTATTGAAACCACTGCAACGCGCACCAGTGTGTCACTGACCTGCCATAAGCCAAAAAATTCACGGTTTAGCAACCAGAGCAACACCAAGGTTTGGCTGGTAATCACAATTGCATTAGCCAGGGCAATCCCAGGCACTCCCAAATATCGAGCGAAGATAATCGCCATTGGGATATACGAACCGGCAGCCAGCGCGGCGGCAAATAGGGGAGTACGTGCGTTCTGTTGAGCGTAGAAGGCTCTTACGACCACTTCCAGTAAGGCATGTCCGGCTAACCCGACCAGAAAGGCACGTGTAGTCCACACAACAAGCTCAACTCCAGCAGAGTCGAAACCCAAGATAGCTACAATTGGTCGGACTCCAATGCCCAATAGCAGCGCGCTGGGAATGGTCAAAGCCAGAATTACCCGCATAGTGTGGTTGAGCGCTTTGATGAAAGCATCTCTTTGACCGCGCACAATGTGTTCAGAAATGGTGGGCAATAAGGCAGTCCCAATAGCAGTGCCGATCAGGGATTCGGGTACTTGCATAAAGAGCCAGCCATAGACCAGGGCGGTCACTGCACCTGGAGCCTGGTGAGAGGCGATATTGTCTTGGGCGAAAAAAATCAATTGTATGAAGAAAACGGTTCCCACACGCGGTGCAAGAACAGCCAAGACTTGCCTGACTCCAGGGTGTTGTAAGTTAATTGCTGGTGCCCAACGGAACTTAAAACGGATCAATCCAGGGACAAGAATTAGAAAGAACAGGATTGCACCTAGTATAACGCCATAAACCAACCCGTGGACGCCGTGCCCGAGAGCAGGCAGGGTTATTGGACCAAAGCTGTAAGGTTCGGTTGGAGCTAGAACGAGGACACCTACAAGCATGCCAATATCATACATAGCTGGCGCCATGGCTGGGAGTAAGAAATGCTGGTTCGCCTGCAGGGACGCGATGATCAAGCCGCTGATTGAGAAGATCAGTGTGGCGATCAAATTCAAGCGCATCAGGTCGGCTACCAGTGCTTGCTGCTCAGCGTCGAAGCCTGGAGCGATTCCTAACCGCCAACTGACCAGTTGTTCAGCGAAAATGGCAATAACGATCGAGAGAACCGCCGTAACAATAAAGACTAGGTTGGCGATGCGAGAGAAAAGGTCCCAAGCCAGTGGTCGCCCACCTTTTTCCAGGTATTCCGATAGAACTGGAATGAAAGCCATCGCCAGAGCGCCACCCGAGATCAAAACGAAGATCAATTCAGGTAAGTTGTTGGCAGCATTGAAGGCGTCCAGTTCTCGGGAAAGATCAAATTGGCGGGCTATAAGTACCTGGCGGATAAAACCAAGAACCTTATCAACGCCGAAAAAAACTGCAATAATTAGGGAGGAGCGAGCGATATGGTTCATTAATGTGGCAAGTATAGCACGAACGTATATTGATAGTGTGGAATAAGATCGAGGTTTCGGTTGATAAGTTTTGTATGGTAAAATACGAGCTGCGGGAGAGATTCCTGTTACATCGGCGGTATGTAATAAAAAAGATAAATCCTCATAATAAGAGGATGCTTTGTTCTCAGGAGGGATGGCCGAGCGGTCTAAGGCGGCTGTCTTGAAAACAGCTGTGGGTTCACGCCCACCGGGGGTTCGAATCCCTCTCCCTCCGCCTGATAATGATTGGGGAGGTGCCAGAGAGGCTGAATGGGGCCGCCTGCTAAGCGGTTGTCGGGGCTAAAACCTCGACCGCGGGTTCGAATCCCGCCCTCCCCGCCAGTTTTGAATTCTATTGCGCCAATCAAGAATATTCATGCAGTCTCACATCGAAAAAGAGCCCGCTACGCCAGCGGGCTCTTTCCCTGAGTCCCGACCTGTTTACCAGGACTTCGATCAACCAGAGACCTTTTATGACAACTTAAGTTTCTTTCAGTATTCTATAAGCGATTTTGTAATCATTCATTTATGCTTATGCTATACTCTTCTGCATGTCAAGGTACTCCGATATGACTTACGAGGTATTGCTTCGTTTTCCAATCCATAATTGTTGGCTTCACTTCAGCAACCCCGTCACAGTCCTTGAAGCCCAAAAAGTATATGAAGTGGTACCTTTGCTTGAAAGTTTGGAAGAGGGGTTGGTTGAGGGTCTCTATGCTGCTGGGTTTATTGCCTATGAAGCCTCACCCGCTTTTGACTGTGCTCACAAAGCAAAGCCTGCTGGAGACTTCCCATTGGCCTGGTTTGGTCTTTACAAGAATGTTAAAAAAACAAATACTGCTCCACCCCCTTTTTACTCAGAGAACGACCATAATGACCACCTTTCCTGGTCTGCTTCGACCAGTCAAGGTGAATACAACCAAGCGATAGCCTGTATCAAAGACTATATTGCCCAGGGTGATACATACCAGGTCAATTATACCTACCGACTGAATTCTTTATTCTCTGGCGATCCGTATAAGCTATTTTTGAAGCTGGCAAAGGCGCAGAAAGCTCCCTATGCCGCTTATGTAAATACTGGTAGATTTGTTTTGTGTTCAGCTTCGCCTGAATTATTCTTCTATACCAATGGGGAGCATATTGAATCCCGTCCAATGAAAGGGACTGCACCACGGGGGTTGACCCTGCAGGAGGACAATGACCAGGCAGAATGGTTGAGACATTCACAAAAAAACCAGGCAGAGAATGTCATGATTGTGGATATGGTCCGGAACGATATCGGTCGGATCGCCGTGACGGGAAGTGTAAGAGTCCCCGATTTGTTAGCGGTTGAAAAATATCCTACTGTCTGGCAGATGGTCTCTACGGTAACTGGACAGACACAGGCTGGTTTGATTGAGATACTGCGTGCGCTGTTCCCTGCAGCTTCTATTACTGGGGCACCAAAAGCAAGCACAATGAAAATTATTGAGGAGTTAGAGACTAGCCCGCGCAAGGTCTATACTGGATGCATTGGGTTTGCCAGTCCTAAAAAGCTGGCGCAATTCAATGTAGCTATTCGAACAGCAATCATTGATCGTGATCAGGACCGCGTTGAATATGGCGTGGGTGGGGGTATTACATGGGATTCGGTTGATAAATCTGAATACGAAGAATGCCTGACAAAGGCAAAGATATTATCTGTACGCTTACCTGAATTCTCTTTGTTGGAGACTCTACGCTGGACACCGATCCATGGGTATTTTCTCCTGGATCTGCATATGCAAAGGCTGCAGGATTCGGCCAAATATTTCGATTTCTCGGTGGATATTCGGGATGTTCGCGCCTACTTAGATGAGCTGGTTACTTGTTTTGAAAGCAAGGATTATAAGGTTCGCCTGCTGCTCGACGAGAATGGGTCTATTCGTGCCCAGGCCGAATTTTTGTCAGAAGTATCCAAGCAGACTTTAAAGGTTTGTCTAGCTAAAGAACCTGTGGATTCCAATGACCCTTTTCTGTATCATAAGACAACCAATCGTAAGGTGTATGAACATGCCAGCGATTCTTGTCCCGGTTATGATGATATCATTCTGTGGAACGAGAGAGGGGAGGTGACCGAATCTTGTGTTGCTAACCTGGTGGTGGAGCTAGATGGAAATCTGTATACACCACCAGTGAGCTGTGGGTTGCTGCCTGGGACATACCGGTCCTGGTTGTTGAGTCAGGGAAAGGTTCAGGAGAGGATAATTCCATTAGAGCAGCTTGATAAATGTACCCGCCTGTTTCTGGTTAATTCGGTGAGGGGTCAACAAGCGGCAGAGTTAGCCTGAAGTAAGATTGAGTATGATGTTGAAACTTATTTTTGATACCTATAAGGGAATCTGGGAGTTATCCACAATATGAGGGGAATTATTTATGATGTAGAACGATATTTTAGTGAAGGGAAAAAAGTAGCTCTGGCAACAGTCATCCAGACATGGAACTCTTCACCAAGGGGAGTGGGGGCCAGGATGGCGATGACACCGGAAGGAAATATCAGCGGCTCTGTTAGTGGAGGCTGTGTTGAAGGGGCGGTTTACCAGGCTGGACTAAAGACACTGAAAACTGGTCGTCCACAATTGCTGCACTTTGGAGTCGCTGATGAAACTGCCTGGGAAGTCGGGTTGGCGTGTGGGGGAAGTATTGATGTATTTGTTGAGCCCCTCGATCACTCTGAGTTCCAGAGTATTTGGGCATGTATTAAGGAAGACAAGCCGATTGCCTTGGCTAAAGTAGTAAGAGGACCTGAGAATTTCGTAGGCCAGTTGTTGATGGTCTGTGATAGCACCATCGTGTATAACAAACTAGAAGGAAAATTAAGAAAGAAAACCTTTGATGCCGCGCTTCAATGTTTATCAGAAGGAAAACCACAACAATTGGATTTGGAACTTGTAGGTGAAGAACACGTCAGGCTTTTTATTGACGTAGTGTTACCGTCACCTACTCTGGTGATTGTAGGGGGTGTCCATATAGCGGTAGCTCTCTCGAGCATTGCAAAGGTATTGGGTTATCGTACAATCCTGATTGACCCCCGGGCAGCTTTTGGAAATTTGGATCGGTTCCCTACGGTGGATAAACTCATCCAGAAATGGCCAAAAGAAGCTTTTTCACAACTTAAACTAGATAACAATACTGCTGTAGCCGTGTTAACTCATGATCCAAAAATAGATGATCCAGCGTTAATGATTGCTCTTTCCAGTCGTGCGTTCTATATTGGTGTTTTAGGCAGCCATACTACCCAAGTCAGGCGCAGGCAGCGATTGTTGGAAACCGGAGTCAATGGAGAGCTGCTAAATCGCCTGCATGGACCGATTGGTTTAGATATTGGAGGGGCAACTCCCGAAGAAATTGCTCTGGCAATTATGGCAGAGATTGTGGCTGTGAATAGGCGGGGATCATTGTGATTGTTCTAAATTTATCTAACTGGATTACTTGCGTTTCAATTCAGCAATGAAAGGAAGCGTACGGTGACGGTCAGCAAAATCCAAACCATAACCCACCACCCATACATCCGGTATTTCGAAGCCCAAATAATCAATAGGAGCTTCTAAGCTGTGGCGATCTTTACGTAAGAGTACACAGGTATTTAAAGAAGCTGGATTTCTTTCTTTGAGAACCCGGTAGAGATAATTCATGGTCTGGCCTGAATCCAGGATATCTTCAATGATCATCACGTGCTGCCCTTCAATGGGTTCACGTAAATCCATTAAGATGCGCACCGCTCCAGATACTGTTGTTTTTCCATAACTAGACACAGCCATGAAATCAACTCGATGGGGGATTTGCATTTGGCGGGTTAGATCGGCCAGGAAGATAAAGGCACCTTTAAGGATACCAATCAGATAAAGTGGATCGGCGTGGCTAAAATCGTTTGAGATTTGTTCAGCTAGTTCTTTGACGCGTTTCTGGATTACTTCAGTGGGAATAAGGATTCGTGCCAGGTCAGGATGTAGTTCAGTCATTGTTAACCTCCATTTAGTAAACGTCTACTCTGGTACCATGTCCTCGTCTGTCCCAGGATGAGCGGTCAATAACCGGTACTTCCCAATTTGGAGTGGTCCAGCGAAAAAGCCATTTAGCATCTTCGTTCCGCATGTTGATGCAACCCCGGCTCATTGGTACTCCGAAATTATTGTGCCAGAAGGTTCCGTGGAAGGCCATACCCGTTTCAAGGACAAAGAAAACTGTCCATGGTACACCAGGAAGAACATACCCCTCAGGGGCTCCGCTGGTTTGCATGTGTCCCATATGTTTGGATGGATATTTTGAGACAACGTTGAAACTTCCTTTGGGTGTGTCAGTAGGGATGCCGTTTGTCGGAGGGCGGGTACTGGGTATACCGGAAGCAATGGATACGCTAAACACCTCTTGATTACCTTCAAAGGCGATCATTTTTTGACGCGCCAAAGATACTTCAACACGTTTCTCCTCAGGAGGAACATCGGGTGAGAGAGGAGATATCTCTTGATCTGGGATTGCTCGTAGATAGGTGGCTTGAACATGATATTTTAAGAAACGATCCAGCTCATTGGTAATCTCGTACCAGGGTTGTCCATCAGGTCCTTCGTCCACACCAGTAATCCAATGGGTAGTTTCGTAATAAAGTTGGTAGTGTCGGCGCCAACCATCGAACCTGTTATAGCGATAAGCTTGTGCTATAGGGACTGTTATTTCTCCAAGCTGACCTCCCTCCGGGATTGTATCCAATACAGGATTCAATTGGGTTTTGACGATCTGAATGTAGCCGCTGAAAACATAACCTCCCCAAACTCGGTACCATAAGGGATTGTATTCAGGGCCTTCAGGAGATAGGAGCGGATAATATACAGGTATAAGCTGATCACGGTAACGTTTACCTACGATCAAGCTTACATCTGAAAGCGGTTGACTATAGACATCAATCTCACGAATAGCCACTCTTCCTAGCAAGTTAGGATACGGGGAATCTTCACGACCAAAGATTGGCCCAAAATGAGGAAGAAAAGCCAGGCTGGTGAGGGACAGCCCACCGATTTTCAAGAATTCGCGACGAGATAAGTTCAAGT
>Ga0114946_10001316_pt1 | contig 17121 bp, 20 predicted proteins | sample WalLakDeSediment_FD_88676 | JGI IMG/M metagenome (GOLD analysis project Ga0114946, IMG submission 88676) | Lake sediment microbial communities from Walker lake, Nevada to study Microbial Dark Matter (Phase II) - Walker Lake 11/02/13 Deep Sediment | ecosystem: Environmental > Aquatic >... | reverse complement strand
TATAGACCCATTTCGTTTCCTCCCTTTATGAAATCTGCTGAAGCAGATTTCATAGATAGCCCCTTCGGGGCTTAACTCCACCAAAAGCAGCCGTTGTCTGAAATGCTGACACATCAAATTTGACCTTATTCCTGGAAGGACCACCCGGTGAATCGTTTCAGGACGGCCCTTCGCACCAGCCAGCGTCCGCTCTCCTTGGCCAATTCCATGTCAAGGCGGTAGAGATCGGCGTTTTCTCCGACCTCTTCCAGCCAGCGCTTGGGGTCGTGGGAGAGGTCCTTGAGTTTTGGAAAAGACCTGTCCTCCCTAAGAATGAGAAAAAACAAGCCTGCGGATGCCCTTTTCCCATCAGGTTCCACTTCCATGCTCGGCCGGGGATGGACGATTTTTAAGGCGCCATAGTAGTTGAAAGCCCGCCACAGAATTGCCCTCGTGGAACGGCGATCCAGATCCCCGGGAAGAGCGATGAAATCTTCAGTAGCCAGCTTCATGAGCTCGCCGATGTCGTGTTTCTCCCCCAGAGCGACGCCTTTGTCGATAAGTTTGCGAATGGCCTCAGCATCGTCTCCCTTGCTGCAGGAAAGGGCAAGGAACAGCAAAGCGGCAATCCGGCAGATTCCCGGCAGGGTTGCTGATTTTCTCCGGACCAAAAAGCTTTTTCCCCCTTTTGGAGTATTCTCTTTATTTTTTCTTTTCTGAAATGTTATGATAAATATAATCAATTTACACAAATCCGTCTTTCTTTTTCTTGGAGTCCGAGTCAAAGGCACTCTCCAGGAATGTCATTAAACCCAGGAAAGGTATTGAACAGCCATGTTACTACGTTCGATTTCAGGTCTTTTTTCCCATGATCTGGCCATTGATTTAGGAACGGCGAACACCCTGGTTTACGTTAAAGACAAGGGAATCGTCATGAATGAACCCTCCGTCGTCGCCGTTAAAGTGGATGCAAGGGGGGGCCGAAAAGTATTGGCCGTAGGCAAAGAAGCCAAAATGATGCTCGGCCGTACGCCGGGAAATATTGTGGCCATCCGCCCAATGAAAGAAGGGGTGATCGCGGATTTTGAGATCACCGAAGCCATGCTCCGTTATTTCATTCGCAAAGTCCACGCGCGAAGCAGACTTGTGCGACCCCGGATGATTATCGGCGTTCCGAGCGGCATCACCCAGGTTGAAAAAAGGGCGGTTCGCGAGTCCGCGGAATCCGCTGGCGCCCGGGAGGTCTTTTTCATCGAGGAGCCCATGGCTGCAGCGATCGGCGCCGGCATGCCCGTGACGGAACCCCGGGGAAACATGGTCCTTGACATCGGTGGAGGCACCACCGAGGTGGCCGTCATTTCTCTTGGCGGCATCGTCTACAGCAAGTCCGTCAGGGTCGCCGGGGACCGGATGGATGAAGCCATCATGGATTATATCAAGAGAAAGTACCATCTCCTGATCGGCGGCGGGACGGCTGAGATCATCAAAACCACGATCGGCAACGCCTTTCCCGGGGGGCAAATCGACACGGTGGAAGTCAAGGGCAGAGACCTTGTCTCCGGTATCCCAAAGATTCTGACCATTGATTCGGATGAAGTGAGGGAAGCGATTTCCGAACAGATCAATACCATCGTTGAAGCCGTGCGCAGCGCTCTTGAAACCATGCCTCCGGAACTGGCGGCAGACCTTGTGGACAGCGGCATCATGCTCACCGGAGGGGGCGCATTGCTCAGGAACCTGGACGCCCTTCTGAGAGCGGAGACAAAGCTTCCCATTCATGTCTCGGAAGAACCTCTTTCAGCGGTTGCCGTGGGTGCCGGCAAAGCCTTGACCAACATCTCCATCCTCAGAGGACTCGCCAGGGAATAGGGGATAACGTTTACCGCCTTTACAGGTAGCTTCTGCCTCCCATGTATCGGGCTTTGTAGTAGGCCTCTGAAAGGATGTCTTCGCGCACAGCCTTCCCTCTTCCCGGCGCGTGAATGAATCGCCCCTCCCCCGTGTAGATCCCGACGTGCGAAATTTTTCTTCCCCCGAAAATCGCGAAAAACACCAAATCTCCCTTGTTCAGCCCTTCTCTTTCCACCGGCGATCCAACTCGAAATTGCCCGGCCGAGGTGCGGGGTAGATTGAGGCCGTTTAATTGATAAACGGCCGTGGTGAGGCCGCTGCAGTCAAAACCCTCTGTTAATGAAGACCCTCCCCACCGGTAGGGCAGGCCGATGAAACGCTGTGCCGTCTCCACGATTTCATGACGAAGGAGCGCGTCGCCGTAAATTGCGGCCTTTGCCGCAGAGGAGTCTTCAGGGCGGACGATGTAGTAGGTATCGATGATCCCGGCTGCAGCCAGGTTTTCCGCTTTTTCCAGGGCCTGTTCCCTGGTTTGGAAATCCCCGAATCGAACCCTGTAAAGCCCCTCTTCATGGAGGAAATAATAGGCGTCCAACCCCCGGGCTTCCAGAGAGGCGCTCAGGCGAACGGCGTTTTCCACATTGGAAAAAGCGCCGACCTGAATGCAGTATCCCATGAGGACGATTTCTCTCTTGGGTTTCGGAGGCTCTGGTTCGAAGTCAACGGGCGCCTTGAGAGCACAACCCGTTGCGGCCACCGTGGCCGCGACCGCAAGAGCCGTAAATCGCCTCAAAACAAAAACGCCCATGGTTCGTATCACTTCTTCTATCCCCCCATCGGGGTGAGGGGGGACCGCACATGGATGTGCTCGATTCCGGGTTTAAGGAAAAAGGTGCTCATTTCAACCTTTTTCACATTGGGGGAAAAGGTGAGCACAAACTTCCTCTCGCTGGGCACCCTCTCCAGGCTTTTGATGTCGGCCAGTTCAATGGTCGTGTTGGTGCGAAAAGCCACCGCGATGGTATGGGCGTCCTTCAGGCCGATGAGATCCGCCGGCCCTTCAGGATAGCGCGGATTCCGAAAGGCAGGGATCGGCAGCAGCCCCTGCTCCTTGAGGAATCCGTACAGGACGCAACGGATGGTTTCTTTTACCACAAGATCACTGGCATGTCCCTTCGGGATCTTGCCTAGGGCCTCCTCAATTTCTTTCTTGATTTCCTCTTTCACAGCTCCCCTTGTTCTCCTTTCGTGTCTTCGCTTTTCTTCTTGATTTCGTGGCCAGCCCCCTTCATGCCTTCCGCTTCATAAGGCATTCATAAGCCGCTTTCACATGGACAAAGCTCTCTTTGTCCCCGCCTTTGTCAGGATGGGATTTCATGGCCAATCGCCGGTAAAGTCGAATCAGGGCCTGCCGGTCCATCTTCTCGAAATCGTTGAGGGGAATGCCGAGCTTTCGGCATGCCTCTTTCTCCGAGCCGGACAGGGGGCCGGAAGACGCCCCATCTCTTCCTGAAAATTGGTGAGTCCACACAAAATCGGCCGCATACTCATCCCATACCATCCGGGGGTCAAAGGTGCTGTCAAAGTAGAGAATCGCGTACTTCCAGAGGTAGGGGTGGAGAAGGGCCGGATCATGGTCATCCACACCGCTGAAGAATAGCTTGTCCAGATTCAACCGGCAAAGATCCCGGAGAAAAAATTCTTCCACCTTGAAGGGATCCAGGGCTTCGGGCTGGTATCGCGTCAGCAGATGCCTGAAGTGATTCTCCAGCCCGAGAGCCGTGTAAATATAGCGGTGAACCTCGCGGGGCGGAAGTTCCCTTTCCATGTCTCCAAGCAGATTTTCGATTTCATCCCTGCTTTTGTCATGGAGCACATTGAGGAACTTCCACGGTTTTGCCTCCAGGTTGCCGATATGGACTCGCCCGAATCGAAGATAGTGGAGCCTTCTCTTGTCAAAGGAGTGGAGCGCCCTCTGACGGCCCGGCAATTCCTCGGGGGAACAACGCCGCCACGGGCTTTGAGAGTCGCCTGATCTTTGGAATCGCTCGATAATGCGACGGATAGAAGGATCGAGGAAAGGAATAAAGAGCGCTTCCATTTCGCGGGAGGAGTAATCGGCATTCAGTCGCCGGAGTTCTTCCTCCAGCGATTCGCGGATATAGAAGCTGTTGCCGCCGGGATATTCGATGTACGCTTCGGGATTGATTCCCAGGTCGACAAGGGTCCGGTGTCTCCAGCAGCCTTCACTGGGATAACTTTCACGAATCGTGTAATGATCCTCGCCCCGGATGATTTGACGCTTCAGATACAAAACGGGTCTCCTTCTTCATGAACCTATGCGTTTCGAAGGCCCGTGTCAAATCAAGAGGTTATGATTCGCTTTCGTCCAGAATCCTGCTCAAGACATCATCCGATCCGCGGGGCGCAGGCGCTTCCTCGGGCAAGTAAATCATGACGCCCCCCTTCACGGGCCGGGTGACGATCTTGCCGTCCTCTGCAAGTTTCGTGGTCGTATCAATGGGGTCCTTTTGAAAGTAGTCCCTAAAGGCCCGGTTAAAGCCGCTGTAAACGGAATGGATTCCCTTGTAAGGAGGTTTTCGAAGCTTCTTGATGGCCCTGACAACGAATTCAACTTCCGAGAGTTTCCCTTGTTCCCCTTCCATCGCCAATCCCTCCTGCCTTTAAGATGGCTTTCCACCTGCTTCCTGTGAACGACCTCGCGCCGAGCAAGTCTGACGCTGATCTTCTGCTTAGCAGAGAACGCTTCCCAATGTCAACAGAACTAATTTTAAAGCGATGTTCCCCCTTTGTCCATCGTCCGGACCCGCAGCGGAGGCGATTCGCCGGTTTTGTCCTGACCCATGTAAACCGTGACATGGGGAAAGGGTATCTCGATGTCTCTCTGATCAAAGAGCTTCTTGAGCCTCTTGTTGAACTCTCTTCCGACGCGCCACTGTTGTATGGGCTTGGTGGTGGTCCTGGCCCGCACAATGATCGCCGAGTCGGCAAACCTGTCCAGCCCCAAAATCTCGATCGGTTCGAGAATATGTTCGGCAAACTCCGGGTCCTTTCTCATGTCTTCATCGACCTCTTTAATGATTTGGATCACTTCATCCACGTCCTCCCTGTAGGCTACGCCGATGTCGAAAACATAACGCGAATACCCCTTGGTCATGTTGGTAACCACGTCGATCGTTCCGTTGGGAATAAAGTGCACATTGCCTGAGAGGTCTCTGAGGGTCGTCATTTTCAGGTTGACCTTTTCCACCAGCCCTCCTTTTCCATTGATCTGCACCACGTCCCCCACCCTGATCTGGTCTTCCAGCAGAATAAAAAACCCGTTGATCACATCCTTTACAAGGCTCTGGGCCCCGAAGCCTACGGCGAGCCCGACAATACCGGCCGCTGCGAGTATGGGGCCTATCTCGACCCCGAGCTGGGCCAGGATCGTCATAACCGCCACGATCAGGATCACCACGTTGAGAAGATGTCGAATAACCGATGCCAGGGTATCGGCTCTTTTCTTGTATTCTTCGTCAGGCTGCCGTTTCATCAGCAGGGCCGTCAGCCGCTCCGAAAAAATCCCGACCCCCTTGATGACAATAAGGGCGACAATCAAGATAAGAAAAATCTTCAGACCCGTGTTCACAACCCAACTGCCTAAAGTTGAAAGAATGTGATTCACATCCATATAGATACACTCCTTTTCTTACGCTGTTTTTTTATCGGCCTATACCATTCTTAAAGTACAAAGACTCCCTTCTGTCAACCTCTCACCTGAAAAACCCCACGGTAAATTTGGTCTCCACCCCTTTTCATGAACAATAAAATCCCGGATCATGCCTTGATGGAGTTTCGCAGGACAAACGACGGCATATTGACACAAAATGGCGTCCCCTGTGCGGAACGGTGTACGCCTTTTCGGAATCAGAAAAGGTTGCGGCACGGACTAGATCCCAGAAAATACAAGGAATTTTTTCCACCTACCCGGACAATGACACAAGGCATGAGTTTTGCATACTCTTCTTCAATCTGGAGGAAAGAGCTGTGCGAAGGGCAAAGCTCCTTATCGCATCATGTGTCTGCATTGCTGCATCCTTAACATCGGCCTTGGCCGGCGGTTCAGGCGAAGCGCAACAGGGCGAGAGTTATTTTCAAGGGGCTTTCCCTCATCCCTACCCCTTCTCTCTGGATGATGAACAAGACTCGTCTCTTTACATGAACCTGAAGGGTTTGCGCCTGGCTCCATTGCAAGCCTCCTCTTCGACTCTCCCGGGCGAAACGATTCCTGCGCTTCAAGGCGTGAAAGCCCGGTATAAAATCGGTTTGGGGAATTACAGCTTTGAATTCAGCGGTGGTTATGTTCCGGGAATGAAATCTCTTGCCCCTTCCGAAGCCCACCTCGATCCAGAGGCCCACCTGGGTTACGTAAATTTTACAATCCCTGTCTCCCAATTCTATTTGAAAGGCGGCGCCTTTTTTGGACTCGATATAGAAGCTTTAGGCTTGAGTTTCAAACGCCCATCCGAAGAACAAAACCCGGAAAGAGAACTTTTCGGCTACCAGATTGGTGGAGGGTACCGATTTAGCGAATCCCTGAGCATTCAGGCCGGCTGGGGGCAGGCAACCCAGGAATACGAAACGACCAGGGAGGGTTTGAGGACCTGGTACCTCCAGGCTCAGCTAAGCCTGGGATGGCGGATGTCCGTCACCCCTCACGTGGGGTTTACCGAATTCAGGACAGGGGATGGGGAAAAGATAAAAGAAGAAGCCTTTTATTGCGGCGCAAAGTGGCAGATCAGTTTCTGATGCGAAGAACTTCCCGCTCTTGTCATTCCGGCAGGCATGAATGAACAGCAATTGAAAAGGGCCCGAGAAATCAGGCCCTTTATGATTTCACGGTGACTCCTTCTTTCTCCCTCCTCACGCTCAAGCCAAGCGCTTGAGTTCCGCCTGGGCGAGTTCGATCCTGGCTTTCGCCAGCCTCTGTAGTAATTCTTGATCTTTGCAGCGTTGCCCGCGGCAACCGCTTTTACCAGGTCCCCTTCCAATTCTGCAACCTCCAGCAGCTTGTAGTAGTCGAGGCTTTCTTTGAGGTGGGCCAGCACGATGAGGCCCGTAAGAACTGGATGGTTGTTGGTCACATTGGCATCCTTGAAGGTCATTCCGTGCTCCAGTTCCACCTCGAGACCGGCGCAAAAATCCTTGGGGTCGATCTTCATCTTTTCAACGTTCACCAGGGAAAGAATCTTCTTGGCCTCGTTGAGGGATACCTTGGCTTCCTTCTTCTTGGTCCAGTCGCTGATTTTAAGTTCCTTACAGACCTTTTGCACATCTGCCACAGTCACGTATTGGGGAATCTTCATAAGCACCTCCTCAAAATTAGAATAATAGAATATTGACGACTTCGTAAACGCTCATGACCTTGGGTAAACCACCCACAAAGATGAAAATAATGTAGGGGCGGGCTTTATGCCCGCCCGCGGGAGGGGTAAAACCCCTCCCCTACGGACGTATTTTCACTGTAAGAAGTCCATCTATATCACAGAAAGGGGCAAGGCTCACGACTCAAGATACACGGCAAAACCGTTCTCCCTTGATTTGCCTCCGTGCGCCGTGCGCCGTGAACCCTTCCCCTTCATTTCCCTTCCAATGCCTTCAGCCTCTCCGAGGCTTTTGCCGCGTATTCGCTCTGCGGGTATTTTGCCACGATCTCCTGATACAGCTTTTTTGCATGTACAAAATTCTTTTGAAGCTCCTCGAATTGAGCTGTTTCATAGGTGTCTTGCGCCTTTTTCCCGGAACAGGAAGAGAACGCAAGCATGATAACCAATAATAATATCAGAATAAGCCGTTTCATAAAACCTCCATGATCAGGGAATCAACTTTTTTTGCTCCTGCTTCCTCCTCTTCTTCTTGTCTCTGGGTTTTTCTCCCGGCAGAAACTCGCTGAATTTTTCTTGAAGGGCAAGCAGTTTGTCCTGGTAATAGGGGACATTTTCGTCCGGATTGGAAGGATCATAGCTCGATAAGAGCTTGGAGTTTTCATAGACCCGCACGCTCTTCTTTGTTCCGGTCACATAGTATGAAAGCTGATCCCCTGCCCTGTAAGGCCTGCCCGAGGCCAGAGCCAGTTCATAGAGTGCCGCGGGATTCCTCTTTCCTGCCTGGACCTTCTGAGTGTAGCTCTCAAGGCTTTCCCCCAGGGTCTCGGTCTTGGCAAGACGGGAGATGTCCATCTCGTGCTTCTCGATTTTAGCCATGTAATCTTCCAGGAGTTCCCGGACCTTCTCTCCCTTCCCTTCCAAAAGCAGGTGAAGCATCCGGGAGAGAAAATCTCTCAAGAACTTCTCCATGCCCCTGGATCTGAGAGCACTCCCCTTAATGAGCATCCTTCCTTTCTCATCGAGGAGCGCGTAGTTTTTCATCTTGTACGAGAACATGGCAGGATAGAGTCCGTCCATGCCGACATCGATGCCCTCAGGCAGGCTGCGGGAAAGGCGCGCCACCAGATCCTCCGCTTCCTTCTCCGTGGTTACCCCCGGGGGAGGAACAAAGTAGATGCCGACGGTGTCGATTTCCACGGGCGTGGCCCCTTCCTTTCTGAGCCACTCCAGCATGGCCCGGATGATCTCCCGTCCGGTTCGGGTCACTTCGGCCGCCAACCCGGGATCCGCAAAGTGATGAAGTTCGGTGCCGAGATACCCATAAAAGGAGTTGATCAGGACCTTGAAAGTTTGCTGCAGGGCCTGGTAGTAGTCCCGATCGTGCTGACTCTCGGCCTTGCGGGCCAATTTCTTGGCCTCAAGGCGAAACCTCCTCAGGTCTCTCAGCAACGGCAGAAACACATCGAGAGAGTCCCCTGAAGGCTTCAAACCATAGGAGAGCATCACCGAAGGATAAAGGGAAGCCACATCGCAGTGAACGACGTTTTGCACGAGTCCGTGGACAAATACATCCGTGTATCCCCCCTCGAACTCTCTTCCCCCTTTGGGCTTGGGGACCGAAGTTCTCTTTCTGAGGTATTCCCTCAAAAAGAGCGCATTGATCTTGGTTGCGTTCCCGCGAACGAAAATGTTCTGAAAAGAAAAAGGAAAAATCCTCGCCTGGAGGAAGAAGGAGTATCCCAGCAATTCGGAAAGGGCGAGCGTTTCTTTGGCATCCTCGATGTTGTACTTCTTGAGCATCTCAGGTTCGTTCTCATAGTACCACTGCACTTCTTTGCCTTCGATGTAAGTTCGGCCTTCCTCGGCCAGGCCGAAGTGCCGGGCCGCATACTTGAGCCCGTAGCTTTCAAGCTCCCGGGCCGAGACATCGTAGTACTGGAGCAGGAACATGGTATCCACCACGTGCCGCCCGAAAATATCCATTCGACTGAAGTCAATTATCCTCTCCGCCACCGTGAAACGGGATCGGCGGATATGGGGAGTGCTCCCGTCTCTGCCCCAGGTAATCTTCACATTGTGCAATTTCGCTCTTGCCCGGATATACTCAAGGTCAAAGTTGAAAAGATTGTGGCCTTCGATCACGTCCGGATCCAGTTCCCTGATCCTTTCACCGAGGCTGGCGAGCATTTCCTTCTCTTCCATGTCTCGTCCGAAAAGCACTTCCGAATGGCCGCGACTGCTCGCCAGGGCAATGGAAAGGATCCGGTCTTCCTCCCGCTCCGGGTTGGAGAACTCATATCCCGGCGCACACGCCGTCTCGATATCCAGAGCCAGGCGGTGAATGTCTTTGAACGCCATGCCCTTGAAAAGAGTTTTTCCTGAAAGAAGCAGGAACTGGTGAACCGGGTCGGACAGGAAGAGATATGGAGCTTGAGGGGAAGAGGCCCTCTCCCCCGTTTTACCTTGAAGATACGTTCGCGCCTTCTGGCAGTCGTCCCAGGCCTCGAACAGGACCAAGGCTTTGTATTCGTTGGCGGATGAAAGCTTCTCGACCTGATAGGGCTTCTTGGACCCCTTCATCAATCCTTCGTCTTCCACGAGCAGGAAGGGCGTGAAGACCTCGTCTCTTGTCTGAAGGGACGTCCCCTCCCTTATGAAGAGCCGCATGGCGTCTTGGCCCACAGGCTCCACGGCCACGAGGCCTTCTTCAGGATCCGCCCCGAAAAGGACTTCGCTCTCTTCAAGCTCCAGCGCTTTAGTACTCTTAATCATGACATATGCCCCTCCTGTAGGAGCAACCTCCTGGTTGCGATGCACCCCTGTAGGAGCAACCTCCTGGTTGCGATGCACCCCTGTAGGAGCAACCTCCTGGTTGCGATGCACCTCAATCGTGGCTCTTGCCAATGACAAGGTGCCCGTTCCGAACCAGGTGGTCGAGAGGGCTCACCACCGCCGACACATCCTTCTCCATGACGTGGGTATAGATCTCCGTGGTCTTCACGTCGGCATGTCCCATCAGTTCCTGCACCACGCGAATGTTCACGCCGTTTTCGAACAAATGCGTGGCAAAGCTGTGCCTGAAAGTGTGGCAGCTTACCCGCTTGGTAATCCCGGCCCGATCCACTGCAACTTTTACGGCCTTCCGGAGTCCCGATTCCAGAACGTGGTGTCTTCGAACCTTTCCTGTTCTGGGATCCGCGCTCAGCGACTTTGAGGGGAAGACGTATTGCCACCGGAATTCCCTGGCAGCACCCCTGTACTTTCTCGCAAGACCCTCGCGCAAATAGACCTCCCCCCGCCCTTCACTAAGATCTTGCTCATGCAGTCGCCTGACTTTTTCGATGTGCTGTTTTAACTCGCCGTGAATCGCCTTGGGAAAGAGGGTGGCCCGGTCCTTTCCCCCCTTTTGCGGCCCGTATGTAAAGAAGGCTTTTCCCGAAATCCAGGTCCTGGACACGGAGCCTGACGCACTCCATCAGGCGCAGTCCTCCACCGTAAAGGAGCTTTGCCATAAGAAGATGAGTCCCATTCATCTCCCCGAGAACTTTCTGGACTTCACCCTGCGTCATCACTACGGGCACCCTGGGATGCCGCTTTGCTCTGATAGGGGCGATTTCCCCTTCAATGGGAAGGTCCAGCACCTCCCGGTAAAGGAAAACGATCGCGTTCAACGCTTGTCTTTGGGTCGATGCTGAGACTTTCCCGTGCGTCGCTAGATGGCTGAGGAACCCTTCCACTTCCTTCTTGCCCATGTCTTTGGGATGGGTCTTCCCCCCGTGGAATTTCACGTAGCAGAGAATCCAGTCGCAGTATATCTGTTCCGTCCGGTAAGCGTAGTGGTAGTATCTCAAAACTTGCCTCACCTGATCCATCAGGCGCAACTTGCTGTCGGGTCTAAATTTCGGCTTGCTTTCCATCCTATCGGCTCGTATAATCCAAAAAATGGAAAAACTACACTACTTCTTTCCGTCTTTCGCATTCTAAAAATACAATAGGTGGACTTTTTACCACGCTATAAAGGCGATATCAAGGAAACTTTTCCATCTAACCAAACTGTTCGGTGAAGTGATATGACAATACGGAGACCAAAGTACAAGACACTTCGTGACTTGCTCGCCCACGAGTTGGTCATCAAGGAAGACCCGGGCACGGCAGACTTGATTAAGTCTTTGCGGCATATCAAGCGCGAGGAGCTTCTTACAAAACCTGAACTTGTTGCGATTTGCATGTGGAAGAGTCCTCGTGCTGTCCACCATGTCGAGTTAAACCACGGCGCAACAGTCAGGAGCCTCACCAGAAAGGCACTGTCCACCAGAAGTGAGGAAAAGAGGTTGAAGTACCTGACGGCACTGCGCGGAGTGAGTGTGCCAATGGCATCCGCAATTCTCACACTCATTGACCCAAAACGGTATGGCGTGATCGACATCCGGGTTTGGCAGTTACTCTTCGCGATCAATTCCGTCCGGAAGAACCCGAGTGGTATCGGCTTCAGCTTCAAACATTGGTATCACTATCTAAGCAAACTTCGTTATCACGCAAAGGAACTTGGCGTTTCAGTACGTGCGGTTGAGCGTACGCTTTTCCTCTATCACCGCGAGATTCAGGAAGGGATTCTGTATGACCGCAAATGAACACCGAACCTGTCAGTTCAGGTGACAGCCTGGGCCCTGCCGCTTTTGAAGAATTGGTGTAAAACTGAAATATACTGTCTTTATTGATACCAACGGTAGCCCTGGCTGCCCCTGACTTCTGCGTTATGTCTATCTTCTACATTTGGAGGTGTTACATGGAACGGCAAATCTCTTATACTTCGAACTCAATTCTGGGTGGCTATTAACGGGAATTTCATTGATATCTGTGTCTTAGAGTGGTGCAAACTATTTGGCGACCTGCGCGGTAAACATTCCTGGAAAAGAGCTGTTTCAGATCCAAAATCATTTCAGGTTGGGTTACTACAGGATTTGGAGCTGACTGAAGCCGAGTTCAATGCGTATGTTGTCGGGATGAGAACCTATCGAGATAAATATGTCGCTCATCTGGATTTAGTTGAAAGATTTGATATACCCACATTAGATATTGCCAAGAAGAGCGTCCTCTACTTGTACAACTATCCACTTTTACGAGAGGATCAAGGTGGATACTTCAGCGATGCACCCAGAGATGTGTCCCGGTTTTATGAGAACGCTTTTGAAGAAGGACTGTCAGTATATAGAAAGGTAGCAACGACATAACATTTTTCTTCACCTGACTGGTGTTCCGCTGCGCTTCACACCAGCCGGTGAGAACTTCGATGGCCCGATAAAACCTCATATGACGATAAACATACTTTAAAACAGAAAGGAGAAAACCTATGACCTCAGAAGCGACGACGACAATCATTAAAATGCTTCAGACAATACCGGAGCAAGCCCAAGAGCGGGTGGTCGAGCATCTACGCGAATACATCGAAGACCTCCGGGACGAAGCGCTGTGGGATGAGTCATTCTCCCGAACCCAAGCCAATCTTGTCTCAGCAGCCAGGCAAGCGCGGAAAGAAATTGCAGAAGGTAAGGCATCTCCTTTGGATATCGAGTAGCTATGAAATCCGCCACTGTACCATCATTCTGGGAACGGTATCATAAACTCGACCGTGAAATCAGGGTCAGAGCCAAAAAGGCATACCGACTCTGGACGGAGAATCCTTTTCATCCATCTTTACGTTTCAAGTGCATTAACCATGGTGAAAATATCTGGTCAGTGAGGGTTACACTTGGGTACCGTGCTCTAGGTGTTCTTGACCAAGATACGGTCACATGGTTCTGGGTTGGGAGTCATGACGAGTATATGCGATTCTTCGGTTGACGAAGTGTGGCCATAACATCGCAATTCACCAGACCAGCTACAGCCTGCGGCACCCGCTGGCTGGTGATCGCGGCCGTTAAACCTTTACTGCTCTTGAAAACACATGAAGAAGAAACTAGATGCTTACCGCGGAAGATTGACACCAGCGCAAATCGCCACGGGCATGAATGCCGCGGTAACAAATGCCCGTCGTCTTTCAGAAGACGCAGAATGCCTGATCGCAGCTGGCCGTTTCCAAACGGGAGCGTCAGTAGCGACTCTGGCCATTGAAGAAGCCGGAAAGGTTTCGATACTCAGGGAACTTGCCCTTGCCAAAACGGATGCGGAAGCTATCGAGGTTTGGAAAGCCTACCGCTCGCACACCCGCAAGAATGCGGCGTGGTTGCTTCCACAGTTGGTCGCCGCTGGTGCTCGAAAGCTTGACGATCTGAAGACATTGTTCGATGAAAGCTCAGATCACCCATTCATTCTTGATCAGGTGAAGCAATTGGGCTTCTATACCGACTGCTTGGGCAACGCGCACTGGGCTGTGCCATGGGAAGTTATCGATGAGGCCATAGCGAGAACAATCCTGAAAGTGGCAAAAATCCTCGCTGGTGAGCGCGAGCACACGGAGAAAGAGGTTGCGCTCTGGATTCAACACATCGGTCCCGTCTGGAAACAGAATCCTTTGTGGATGAAGCAAGCAATTATCAACTGGTACGCAGCAATGCAGGAAGCCGGACTAGCCCCTGAGGGCTCAAACCAGATGGAGCATTTCATACGCCAAGGATTCCATGTCAAAGAGGTTTAACAAGCGGTTGAAGATGGACCGGCAAATCCGCTTCGCTCCTTTGCCGCCCACTTAACCGCGGCGTTAGCAGTATGAGGTAAAAGGCAATGGAAAACAGTAGTAAGTTGGCCGTTCTTATTGATGCGGAAAATGCTCAGCCAAGCATAGTCGATGGTCTGATGGTAGAGATTGCAAACTACGGAACAGCCAGCGTCAGAAGAATTTATGGCGACTGGACGGGCGCAGGCCTAAAAGGGTGGAAAGATGTTTTGTTGCAGTATTCGATCCAGCCTATGCAACAATTTGTGTACACAAAGGGGAAAAACGCGACTGACAGCGCAATGATTATTGACGCGATGGACTTGTTGTACGCAGGCAAGTTCGATGGATTCTGCATCGTGTCCAGCGACAGCGATTTTACCAAGCTGGCGTCCAGAATTAGGGAGTCCGGCCTGCTGGTCTATGGCTTTGGCGAGCAAAAGACACCCGCCCCGTTTGTCTCCGCGTGCGACAAATTTATTTACACAGAGGTCCTGCGTGCGAAGACTGCCGAAGGCAAACCGATTATTAGAAAATCGAGCAGTGAGCTGAAACAGGACACGAAACTGGTCACATTGTTACGCAATGCGGTGGAAGCATCGTCGGATGAAAGCGGGTGGGCTCATTTGGCGCCTGTTGGCAGCAATATTGCGAAACAATCACCGGATTTTGACCCGCGTAACTACGGATACGGCAAGCTCGGTGAGCTGGTCGCGGCAACGAAGCTCTTTGACACAGAGGAAAGGCAAATAGGTAATACAAACTCAAAGGCTATTTATGTCCGGGATAAGCGGATGAAATAAAGAGGTATCTGCTAACATTGCTGCGTCAGTGGACGGGCTTTAGGAAAGCCCGCCCCTGAGCAGCCCGTTAGGGATTCACTAATGAAAGAGAAAGAGCTTAGACTCCTTGATGAAAAAGGGGTGGAAACCGTCTTACGCGAAATGGCCCAAGAACGACATGGTTCGCCACCTGATTCTAAAATATGGCTTGAAACTGATGCGTGGGTTCGTTCTTAAATCGTATCCAAGCGTGATGCACGGGAAGCAGAGACTCTTTCAATAGCTAAAGAAGCTAATCGCATTGCCCGTGATGAAGCTGCCGCTGCTGCCCGTTCAGCACGGTGGGCGAAAATCGCGGCGATAATAGCTGCAATCGCCGCGATTGCATCAATCCCAATCATGATAATTAATCTGTTTTCAAATATAACATGAATCATGAGCCACCCTAACCTTTCCCTCCAGCGGACAAGCTATCGCTTGCCGCTGATGTCAGTCGTTCGGCGGACAATGAATGAGGTGATCGAATGATGGACACGCTCTTCAAAATACTGAAGGATCTCATGCCGCTGCAGATTGCCGCGCTAATAGTGATTGTTGTCTACTTCCTGAAGGTCTTCAAAGATATCTCTACGGTCTTCGTAAATCTCGCTAAGCAGCAGGCAGAGTACATGAAGCAGCGTGTTGACTCGGTGGGCAAGACGGCGGGAATCTTTGAGCGGACGGTCACCCACCAAGAGAGGGACCTAAAGCGGTTGTAGGATATCAACGAACAGATGAAGAAGGAGCGCCAGTCAAAGAAGGATCAGACGGTTGCCCGGCTGGACGAACAGATGCAGGAAGTTGTCCGGGGCCTGGAAGACATAAGAAGAGACAAGATATCCCGTGAGGAGATGGCGCGGTTGGAGAGCGCTTTGGCCAAGGCCAAGGCAGACGCAGCACAGGAGTATACCGGGGCGATACGCCGACTGTCCACCGTTGAAGATGTTTCGCGGGTAGAGGAACGTCTGCCCCGGAAGGCATTGGTTGTTATGCCCTTTGGAGAAAGACACCAGGACACATACGACACGATCAGAGCTCCCCTTGAGGAAGAAGGGGTCACCGTATTCCGCGCGGACGAGCGCGTAACGCCTGGTGGTGACATTGCGACTAACGTGCGGCGGTGCATTTCCGATGCGGACGCCATTATCGTCGATCTGACCGACCGTAATCCCAGTGTCATGTATGAACTGGGCTATGCACACGGCACGGGCAAGAGCGTGATCCTCCTGACGTCTGATGCCAAACAAATCCCGTTCGATGTTTCAAACTACCGCGTTCTTGTTTACGACAAGGCGCCGCAAGGGATGCAGATGCTTGGCGACGGTCTCAGAAGCGTTTTATCAGAACTAAGGAGTGCTGCAAGAAAGCAACAGATGCGGAAGTGGCTTGAAGCGCTGGGATACGCTGTGCCATACACTGGCGACTTCCTGAAGCTCTTGCTTAGAATGTGAAGACATGGGATGCCGAACAATGCCATGCACGTGGACGGGAATTCCGCTGCACTCCATTCCCGCCGGTGATGACCACGTTATGCAAGGAGATGAACATATGCCTTTCTTTGATGATGTCGTTCTTAAGGAATCTATAGAGATCACAACCACACCGGAGAATCTCTTTTCCTACTTGACCAGTATTGTTGATGATGCGAGCTTCAAGACCCTTAATGCTGACAACATTAGTTTTCGGTGGCAGCAAGGCGACCCGTGGTCTGTAGGCTCCATAGCCTTCGCCGAGAAATACCTCCACGGCAAACCTCACAGATTTAGATTCATTGTTTCTAATATAGCGCCACATCGGCATATAGAATTCATGCCGACATCAAGATTAATGAGGATGTTCTTTCCGAAGAAGGAGTTCATTATTGAGCAGACGGACGATGGTTGCCGCTTAATCTCATCAGCAACATTCAGGATCGGTTGGATTGGCAAGAAGTTGTTCAAGAAATCTATTGATGATGGATTGTCCCATTTCAAAGCATATCTGAAGGAAGAAGGAAAGAACCTCAGGAAACTATTGGAAGCATAACAAGAGCGTTCAGTGGAAATAACTATGAAAGGGAAAATGGATGATTTGGGCACTCAGAGTTAAATGTGACTTCGGGCCATTTCTTATTGAGGACTGCGTTCGTGTTATCGAGATGAAATCCGATTCTTCATTGCTCGACCTGCATGACGCGATCCAGGATGCTGTTGGGTTCGATCGGGATCACCTCTTTGAATTCTTTGCCGGGCGCCACCGCAGGAACCGAGACATCGTCTACGCCGATACTTTCGATTCTGAAGCTGCCTTTGATGCCTACGGCAATATCTCACTCGAACAGGTCTTTCCCCTTCCGGGCAGTTGCAGGCTCTTTTATCATTTCGATTTTGGGGATGACTGGTATTTCATAATCAGCAAGAGCCGCAAGAAGCCGTTTGAGGCAAAGCCC
>Ga0114946_10001315_pt1 | contig 17132 bp, 9 predicted proteins | sample WalLakDeSediment_FD_88676 | JGI IMG/M metagenome (GOLD analysis project Ga0114946, IMG submission 88676) | Lake sediment microbial communities from Walker lake, Nevada to study Microbial Dark Matter (Phase II) - Walker Lake 11/02/13 Deep Sediment | ecosystem: Environmental > Aquatic > Freshwater... | reverse complement strand
GCCATCCGGCGTCCTTCAGATGGGAAGATTGCCAGGGAAATTGTCTTCGTGCAGTGCGCCGGCTCGCGTGACCGGGAACATGGTGTGGCCTATTGTTCCAAAGTCTGCTGCATGACCGTTGCCAAGCAGGCCATGCTCTATCGTGACCGTGTCCCTGGAGGACAGGCCTACGTCTTTTACATTGACATCCGTTCAGCAGGCAAAGGCTACGACGAGTATGTCCAGCGAGCCATGACCGATCACCAGGTGTTGTACCTGCGCGGTAAAGTCAGCAAGATCTTCCGTGAAAGCGATCAGCCCGGCGCTAAGGTGATCGTATGGGGGGTAGACACGCTCAGCGACAGGACGGTCGAAATTGCCGCCGATCTGGTGGTTCTGGCTACACCCATGTATCCGGCCCAAGGATCGACAGAACTGGGCCAGCTTCTGCATATCAGCACCGATGCCTACGGTTTTTTCAATGAGGCCCATCCAAAGCTGCGACCGGTAGAAACTTTGACAGCGGGCATCTTCCTGGCAGGAGTGGGACAAGGCCCAAAGGACATCCCTGAAACGGTAGCCCAAGCCAGCGGAGCAGCCGCCAAGGTGCTACAACTATTTTCCAAAGATGAAATGACCGCTTCTCCCATGGTTGCCACAGTGATTGAGGAATTATGCGCAGCCTGCGGAGCTTGTGTTGAAGTCTGCCCGTACGGGGCCAGAGAAATCCACCCGGTTTGGAACATTGCCAGGGTCAACGCTGCCTTATGCCAAAATTGCGGCGCTTGTGTGGTGGCCTGCCCGAATAAAGCCAGCCAGGTTCATAATTGGCGCCCGGCCCAAATCCTGGCGATGATTGACGAGGTTTTATGACGAAGTCGATGGCGGATAACGGTCACGAGGTAAATAAAGAGGCTGTCGGTGCAGTATTGGTAGTTGGCGCTGGTATCGGCGGGATGCAGGCCTCACTTGACCTGGCGGAGGCCGGTCTAAAAGTTTACCTGCTGGAAAACTCACCCGCCATCGGCGGGACTATGGCGCAGCTCGACAAGACCTTCCCCACCAACGACTGCGCCATGTGCATCATGTCACCCAAACTGGTCGAGGTTGGGCGGCACCTCAATATTGATATCTTAACCACGGCTGTCCTGGAAGATATCCAGGGTGAGCCGGGTAATTTCAAAGTAAAAATCCGCCAGCGCCCGCGCTACGTCGACATTGCCGCCTGCACTGGCTGTGGCGATTGCGCAACCGCCTGCCCTGTTCCTCGCTTAGACTTGTTCAACGGTGGCCTTTCAGAGCGGCACGCCATTTATAAACCGTATCCCCAGGCCATTCCCAACGCCTACGCCATCGAAAAGCTGGGGGTGGCGCCCTGCCGGGATGCCTGCCCGATCAACCAGCGCGCGCAAGGTTACGTGGCTCTGGTGCGTGAGGGCCGCTTTGCAGACGCCTACCGGACTATCAAAGAAGATAACCCCTTCCCTTCGGTATGTGGACGGGTATGCAATCACCGCTGTGAGGAGGCCTGCTCGCGCGGCCATGGGGACGCACCGGTCAATATCATGGCCTTAAAACGGTTCGTGACCGATTGGGTCCTGGACAAGCGGGCCTCTGGTGAGCGTCCCTCCGGAGAGGGCTCCTTGGGGAACGCTGGCGATGCTACCCCCACACCAGAAGTGCCAGCCAGCGGGAAAAAGATCGCCATCGTCGGCTCCGGTCCGGCGGGTTTAACCTGCGCACTGGACCTGGTGCGTAAAGGTCACGCAGTAACCGTTTATGAAGCCCTGCCCACGCCTGGTGGGATGATGCGAGTGGGCGTGCCAGAATACCGGATGCCTTACCACCTGGTGCAGCAGGAAGTTGACGATATCCTGGCAGAAGGAGTGGAGCTGCGCCTGAATGCCAGGGTTGAAAACGCGCCCGGCTTATTGGATCAGGGCTACGATGCTGTATTTGTGGCGGTCGGAGCGCACCAGGGAGTCAAGCTGCCCATCCCCGGCGCAGACCTGCCCCAGGTGCTGATGGCGACCGATTTCCTGCGCGGCGTTAGCCTCAATAGCCGGCAAATCAGCCCAGAAATTGATATCCAGGCCGATCCCCCCCCAGATGTAACCGGGAAGCGGGTGCTGGTATTGGGCGGCGGCAACGTCGCCATTGACGCCGCCATGAGCGCCGTGCGCCTGGGAGCTGATTGGGTGGGCATGTCTTGCCTGGAGAACCGGGCGACCATGCCCTCCCACGATTGGGAAGTGCGCGACGCCGAGCAAGAGGGTATCCATCTACCCTTCCCGCACATTTAAGGAAGTCACCTCCCAGGATGGACAACTGACCGGGGTGCGCACCGTCCAGGTAGACTTCCGCGGCTTCGTGGAAGGACGCCCTGACTTTGACGAGCTACCCGGTACGGAAGAGGTCATCGCCGCCGATATCGTGATCTTCGCCATCGGGCAGCGCCCGGATATCGCCTGCCTGGGTGGGCAAGTGGAAACGGTGGCCGGGCGCTTCCCTAAAGTAGACTCGCAAACGCTTGCCACCAGCCTGCCCGGGGTCTTTGCGGGTGGGGATGCCGTAACCGGCACATCCTTCATTGTCAACGCCATCGCAGCCGGTCACCAGGCTGCCCGCTCCATTGAGCGCTACTTGCAAGGTCTGGAGCTGGCCTTTGAAAGCCCGCGCCCGCCTGCCGTGCACCTGGAAACGGACGAGGTGACCCGGCGGATGTCGGAAGCCGCGACCACAGAACGGGCTGAAACAAAAGCACGCCCGCCGCAGGAGCGGGTAAAGGACTTTAAAGAAGTCTATGCTGGACTGACGGAAGCGGAGGCCCGCGCGGAAGCCGCGCGTTGCTTGAGCTGCGCTATCTGCTCGGAATGTCTGCAATGCGTATACGCCTGCCGGGCTGGGGCAATCGACCACAACCAGATTGAAGAGTTCATCGAGCTGAACGTCGGTTCGGTCCTGCTCACCCCAGGGCTGGAACCGCTGCGCGGTGACATCCGCCCGGAATACGGCTACGGGCGTTACCCGAACGTGGTCACCAGCCTGGAATTCGAGCGCATGTTGAGCGCTTCCGGGCCGTTTGCAGGAGTGGTCCAGCGACCCTCCGACCAGGCCCACCCGCGCAAAGTAGCCTGGATCCAGTGCGTGGGCTCGCGCGATGAAAGCTGTGACCAGGGATATTGCTCCTCCGTATGCTGCATGTACGCCACCAAAGAGGCCGTCATTGCCCGGGAACACGATGGAAATATCGAGCCCACCATCTTCTACATGGATATCCGCGCCTTTGGCAAAGGTTTCGATGCATATATTGAACGGGCAGAGCGCGAACAAGGAGTTCGCTACGTCCGCAGCATGGTATCCGAAGTGCGCGAGGCGCCCGGAAGCCATAATCTACGCATTCACTATACCCTTTACCATAATGATGGGCAGCCGGTATCCAAAGAAGAAGAGTTTGACATGGTGGTGCTCTCGGTTGGTTTAAAGCCGACCCAGGAGACTCAGGAGATGGCCCGGCGTTTGGGGGTAGATATCAACCAGTATGGATTTGCAGAAGCGCCCTCCTTCCAGCCGGCTGAAAGCTCACGCCCCGGCATCTTTGTGGCAGGGGCCTTCAGCGAGCCCAAGGATATCCCCGAGACGGTCATCGAGGCCAGCTGCGCAGCTTCCAAAGCCTCCGCTTTACTGGCCTCTGCGCGGGGCAGCCTGACTCGGGAGGCCGTTTTCCCGCCGGAGAGAGATATCAGCGAAGAAGAGCCGCGCGTAGGCGTCTTTGTCTGTCATTGTGGGATCAATATCGGCGGCGTGGTGAACGTGCCCGAGGTGGTTGAGTATGCCAAACAGTTGCCTGGAGTGGTCTATGCTGAGCGCAACCTGTACACCTGCTCGCAGGACACCCAGGAAAAGATCACAGCTACGGTCCTGGAACAGGGTCTGAACCGGGTGGTGGTGGCCAGCTGCACCCCGCGCACGCACGAGCCGCTCTTCCAGGATACCATCCGCCAGGCAGGCTTGAACCCGCATTTATTCGAGCTGGCCAATATCCGTGAGCAAGACGCCTGGGTCCACCGCGGTGACCATGAAGTCGCCACCGATAAGGCCAAACAATTGGTGTCCATGGCGGTTGCAAAGGCGAAACGATTAAAGCCGATCCAGCGCGGCACATTGGATGTCCAGCACCAGGCTCTGGTCATCGGCGGTGGCCTGGCAGGCATGACCGCCGCCCTCTCGATTGCAGCGCAGGGATTCCCGGTTTACCTCGTTGAACGGCAGGCCCAATTGGGCGGAAACCTGCGACATCTTTACGTCGAGTGCGAAGGCAGCAACCCGCAGACTCTCCTGGCGCAGACCATCGAAAGGGTCAGCAACGAGCCACGCATCACCGTACTACTTGAAACCGAAGTCGTTGAGGTTGGCGGGTATGTGGGTCAGTACCGGACCAGCGTGCGCAGCTCGGACGGCGCCCAACAGGACCTGATGCACGGCGTGGTGATCGTCGCGACCGGAGGACAGGAGATCGTCCCCCGCAGTTACGGTTACGGGAAGCTAACGGGCGTGCTCACCCAGCGTGAGCTGGAACAAGCGCTACAGGCACAATCGCCGGGGAAACTCGAACTGCTCACCCACGGGAACAAGACGCCTGAGACCATTGCCATGATCCAATGTGTGGGATCCCGGGATGAGGATCACCCCTACTGCTCGCGCGTTTGCTGTTCAGAGGCTTTGAAGAATGCCCTGGAGATCAAACGGCGCAGCCCCAAGACCAGGGTGGTCATCTTCTACCGCGACTTGCGCAGTTACGGCTTTCGCGAGAGGCTGTACCGGGAAGCGCGCCGGGCTGGGGTCGTATTTCTAAAATTCGATGCGGAGACCCCGCCAGACGTATCCGCCCTGCCAGGGGATAGCGGCAAGCTGCTGGTCCAAGTTCATCTTCAGCCAGAAGGGAAACTGGTCCGGTTGGAGACCGACCTGGTGGTGCTCAGTGCTGGGATCGAAGCCGAACCCGGAAACGAGATGTTAAGCCGGCTGCTAAAGCTGCCCCTGACTGCAGAAGGTTTCTTCCTGGAAGCACATGTCAAGCTGCGCCCGGTTGATTTCGCTGCCGATGGCGTTTACCTGTGCGGGTTGGCGCACTCGCCCAGGAATATAGATGAGACCATCGCCCAGGCTCAGGCAGCGGCTGTGCGGGCGGTGGCTTTGTTGGCTAAGAAAGAGCTAACCGCCACACCGATTATCGCCACCGTGAACCCGCGGCTGTGCTCGGCCTGCGGGTTGTGCGTGGAGGTCTGTCCTTACAACGCCCGCCGGCTGGAACCTGGAATGGCTTATGCAGAAGTGGTAGATGTGTTATGCCAGGGTTGCGGCGCCTGCGTGGTAGCCTGCCCGAACAAGGCCAGCCAGCAAAAAGGCTTTGAATTCTCTCAGATCAGCGCCATGCTCGAGGCAGCCCTGGCAAAATTATAAGATCAAGATAGGACCTGGATGCGTAAACGATGACGACAGAACCCAGTTTTGAACCCAAGATCATTGCTTTCCTGTGCAACTGGTGCACATATACCGGAGCAGACCTGGCAGGCACCAGCCGCCTGCAATACCCGCCCAACGTACGCATCATCCGCTTGATGTGCAGTGGGGCGGTCGATCCAATTTATGTGCTCAAAGCTGATTTAGCCGGAGCAGATGGGATATTGATCGGAGGCTGCCATCCAGGTGACTGCCATTATCAAGAGGGCAATTACAAAGCCCGCCGCCGGGTCGTGGCAATGAAAGAAATCCTGAAAAACGCTGGGTTTGATGAAGAGCGCGTCTGGCTACGTTGGATCAGCGCCAGCGAAGGACAGCGCTTTGCAGACACCGTCAGCGAAATGACCGCGGCGATCAAAGAGATGGGCCCCAACCCCCTCAAAAAAGAGTGGGCGGTTTAGGCAGCAGGAGCAGCAATGAAAGCGAGCATACCGGTTATCGAAGGAAATACCACTGAAGCCATACAGCGCTTTTTGAAAATCCTGCTGGAGTCTGACCTGGTTGACGCATTGATGGTCCCCATGCGCACACCCGCGGGCACGGTTACGCCTGCTTTGGTGTCCGACCCACAACTCTTGGCGGCAGCGGACCCCTTAGCCCCGGTGTTGCCAGTCAATGGAGCAACCCTGGCGGGCAAGCTAAGTGTCAGAGAACCACGCGCAAAGGTTGGCGTCCTGCTGCGGGCCTGTGAGATGCGGGCGCTGGTGGAGCTCACCAAGATGCAGCAGGCCAGCCTAGAGAGTCTCCTGCTGATCTCTATCGATTGCCCCGGGACCTACAGCGTTCCGGAATTTCAGAGACGGTCCAGTGGCGATACCAGCGCACAGCTATGGCAGGAGTTGATCGAGACTGCCACGCACAACCCCGACCAACCCATCTCTGCGCTGCGCCAAGCCTGCCAAATCTGCGAGCAGCCCGTCTACGATGGCGCACAGATCAGGATCGAATTGTTTGGAAGCGATCACCAACAGCATCTTAGCCTGAAACTATCAGATGATTTGGCAGCCGCTCTGGGCGATGGTCTGGAAAGCCAGCCCGCAGGAGAAGAGGACCGCCAGGCGATTGTGCAGAAGTTGGTAAAAGCGCGCACAGATTTACGCGAGGTCGAATTTGCCAAGATCCGCCAGCGTCTAGGGGATGAGGGCGGTGCGGAAGGCATTGGCGCCCAGGTGGAAACTCTGACAGGTGTGTTTGCAGCCTGTATCCGCTGCCATAATTGCATGACGGTCTGCCCCATCTGTTACTGTAAGACCTGCGTATTTAAGAGCGAAGTATTTGACCACGACCCCATGCAGTTCATCAACTGGGCTCAACAAAAAGGAGCCTACCGGCTCCCCGCGGACAGCATGTTGTTCCATATGACCCGTCTCAACCATATGGGGCTGTCTTGTGTGGGTTGCGGGATGTGTACTGAGGCCTGCCCGGCAGAGTTGCCGGTGGGCATGGTCTTCCGCGCCATCGGTCAGAGACTCCAACAAACCTTCGATTATGCTCCCGGCAGGAGCGTTGACGAACCGCTACCACTCATCACCTTCAAAGCAGATGAATGGAGCGAAGTAGTAGAGTAGGACGGCATATCTTAACGGCTTTGGGTGTATCACCCGCAGGAGTAAGCATTATGGCAGAAAGAGCAGAATTAATCCCCGTCTATATCATGGGAAAACGCTACGACGTGCCCGCCAGCCTGACGATCATGAAGGCAATGGAATGGGCCGGCTACACTCTGGTAAGAGGCGTAGGCTGCAGAGGTGGTTTTTGCGGAGCCTGCTCGACGGTCTACCGCATCAAGGAGGATCCAAAGCTGTATTTTGGACTGGCATGCCAGACCGTGGTCAAACCGGAGATGTATCTGGGACAGATACCCTTCTTCCCGGCAGCTCGAGCCAGCTACGATATCACCCGCTTAGAACCAGTTGCCAGCACGCTCTTCCAAATATATCCAGAGCTGCTGCGCTGCCTGGGCTGCGGCACCTGCACAAAAGCTTGCCCACAAGAGCTTAATGTCAAAGGCTACATGGCCGCGGCGATGCGGGGAGATATCGAGGCCGTGGCGAACATGTCTTTTGACTGCATCATGTGCGGTCTGTGCGCGGCGCGCTGCCCGGCAGAAGAGCCCCAATATAATATTGCCATCCTGGCACGCCGGCTGTATGGGCGCTACCTGGCCCCCCGTTCAGAGCACCTGCAGCAGCGGGTAGATGAGATCCAGGCCGGGCATTACAACAACGAGTTGGTGGAGCTCAAGTCACTGGACGTCGAGGCCCTAAAAACTCAGTATAAAGCCCGCCAGATTGAAGCCTGATTTTCCAGTAGATGAACCTTATCCCTAAAGGTCGATTTTGAAATAAGAGGCAGACATGACCTATACGCCAGAAATGCTTGAGATGATCAAAGTGGTTGAAGCCTCCCGCCAACGCCGCTTGAAGGAAACCTTCCCAGCGATGTCCATGGAGGAACGAGAAAGGGTGTTGAAAGGCTTTCACCCGGATTATATCCAGGAGGGAATGCGCCCGATCCGGGTTGGAGTCTGCAAGGGAGATCGAACGCCGAATGAGCTGGCAGATGTCCTGGAGGGCCGGCCTCTTATCAGCCCTGATTTTGATTTATCGCAACCTGAATTTGAAACGGATGTGCTCGTGGTGGGCGGCGGCGGTGCGGGGGCTAGCGCAGCCTTGTTAGCCAAGGAAAATGGGGCTAAGGTCACCATCGTCACCAAGCTGCGTTTTGGCGACGCCAACACCATGATGGCGCAAGGCGGTATTCAGGCGGCAGACCGTCCGGAAGACTCGCCTGCCATTCACTATCTAGACGTGATCGGCGGCGGTCATTTCACTAACGTCCCCGATCTGGTAGAAGCTTTGGTGATGGATGCGCCGATCGTCATCAAATGGCTGGAGGAGCTGGGCGTCATGTTTGACAAGACGCCTGATGGATTGATGATGGAGGAGCACGGCGGGGGCACCAGCCGCAAACGTATGCACTCTGCTCGGGATTACTCCGGCGCCGAAATCATGCGGACCTTGCGAGACGAGGTGCGCAACCGGCCAGATATCGAGGTGATCGAGTTCTGCGCTGCAATCGAGCTTGTCCTGGATGATCAAGGCCAGGTTGCCGGGGTGGTGCTGCTGAATATGGAGACCAACCACTATTTCTATGTCAAGGCAAAGTCCGTGATCCTGTCAACCGGCGGCAGCGGTCGTTTGCACTACCAGGAATTCCCGACCACGAACCATTACGGCGCCACCGGTGATGGGATCGTCATGGCGTACCGGGTTGGAGCACAGCTGGCCTTCCTGGACACCATGCAATACCACCCTACGGGTGCAGCTTACCCCGAGCAAATTCTGGGACTATTGGTGACGGAGAAAGTGCGCGGGCTGGGAGCGCAGCCGGTGAACGTAAAGGGAGAGCAGTTTGTTTACCCGCTGGAGCCGCGCGATGTTGAATCGGCGGCCTTCATCCGGGAATGCAGAGAAAGAAAGCTTGGTGTGGTAACCCCCACCCTGCAGCCATGCGTGTGGCTGGATACACCCATGATTGATCTAATCCAAGGACCGGGGACGATCGAAAAAGCGTTACCAGCCATGGTGCGCCAGTATAAACGATTTGACATTGATATGGCGAAAATTCCCATCCTGGTTTACCCAACCCTGCATTACCAAAACGGGGGCGTACAGATGGATGCCAATTGCCACACAAATGTGCCAGGGCTGTTCCTGGCCGGAGAGGTTGCCGGAGGCATTCATGGACGCAACCGGTTGATGGGCAACAGCCTGTTGGATGTATGCGTATTTGGACGGCGAGCTGGGTTGTCAGCTGCTGAATACCAGAAAACCGCAAAACCAGGCTCCCCGAACCTGGAGCATGTAAGCACCTGGAACCGGGAAATGGATGAGGCCGGTCTGAACGGGGCGCTGCAATCCCCGGTCCTGCTGCCGAAGTACACCCGGCAAAGTTAATGCTATAATGTAACTCGCCGCCCCAGTAGCTCAAAGGATAGAGCGAGGCTCTCCTAAGGCCGAGGTTGGGGGTTCGACTCCCTCCTGGGGCGCCTAAAACTCCACACTGCTCCGGTAGACTATAAGAACACGGTTAATAAATCGAAAAGACCTTGCAAAAAGACCAATAATCAGGTAATATTGTCTAGATGAACGTTTGGGTGCCCCCCTCACCCAGGCGTTTGTCATTTAAACGAAGGAATCTCAGCTATCTTTGAGCTGGGCTAAAAGGCGCTGGTATTCGGATGCGTTGGGCGGGTCTAAGGCCAAGATCGCCATGATAATTTCGCGAGCGCCTTTTTGGTCACCTGCTTCCATCAAGATATCACCAGCCACATCCAGTTGTGAGATCGCATCTGCTGGACGGTTGGAAAGACGGTAGATTTCTGCCAGACGGCGGTGGAGGGAGACTTGCTGGGGGTTCTTTTCCACCATTTTCTCAAGAAATTGGGCAGCTGGGTCTTTGTGCCCGCTATTCCACAGGTGGGAAATATAGTTATCAATTTCCGCGACCGCCTGGTTGGACTGCCCCAGGCGAAAGTTTAGGTCAATCAGGCTCTCACGAGCTTCCTGATCATCAGGTTGTAGGGTGCGTATCTGTTCAAAGACACGCACTGCCTGCCGCCAATCTAAACTCTGCAAATCGATATCTGCCATCCGGCGCAAGATTTCCGCTTTTACTTGCTGGTTTATGCCAGACTGCTGCGCCAGGCGCAAGGCCTGCGTGTAGGTCTTGCGAGCAGATATCAGGTCGGCCAGGCTGTAATACACCTCCGCCAGTTTGATGCTCTCATCAACTGCCATCTGCACATTCCCCACAAGCACCAACTGGTCGATCAGGCGAACACGGACATTTAGATCCATTGGAGCCAGCTCAGTGATCCGGTGAAACATCTCCGTAGCCCGGCTTGCTTCTCCACGTGCGCTGTAGGTCTGGGCGACAATGGTGAACTTATCGACTGCTTCCTGCACGCGGCTCTGTTGCAATAGCATCTCACCGATTAGAGAATGTAATGGCAAATAGGTTGGAGAATATTGCAAGGCATAATAGGCTTCTTCCATAGCTGCCCGGTGCATGCCCTTGCGAGCATATTGGTTGACCGTTGTAATCGAATCTACCACGCGAGTCCCTTTGGATTCAAACAAAATCTCAGCCAGGGGGACGGGAATGCCGCCTTCCGCAGGTAGTTGCTGCCGGGCGTGTTCGAGCTGATCGCGCCAGTTGGAGCGTACCAACATATCCTTGATATTTACACACAGACGTTCCTGGGCTTCCAAATCCGTTTGTTGGGATTGGGCCTCTATCAATGGCTCATAAAGCTGGAAGAGCTCATCCGCCTGCCCAGATGGGACGATTTCGGCGTCAGCAATTCTCAATGCTTCCAGGTATTCCATTGCCGCATCCGGGATATTACTCATGCTCTGGTAAACCTTGCCGAGCAACAAGCGCACCGCCAGAGAGTACTGCGGGGTTTTGGCGCTGCGCTGCAAGTTGCGAACAGCGCCATCCAGGCTGCCTGCATCTACCAACAGCAAGCCCAGATCAAAATAGACCGCAGGGTGGTCAAGTCCGGCCTCTATCGAACGCTCAAGCTCACCAATGGCCTGTTTGCTCTGGTTGCGCGCCTGCAAATCAATGGCCTGGCTCAAATGCAAGAAGATTTTCGTCTGGTCTACCTGTTTGGAGGGAGCAATGCCAGCGCCTTGCATGATTGACTGGAGCCCTCGCCGGCCAGCTGGTTGGTCCTTCACCGTTTCCTGCTCAAACAACATCCCAGCTAATTCTGCCAATGACTTCTGCCGGGCTGACTCAATTGGGTCAAGGCTCCTCGATGGTTGCTTTTCGCTCTTGTCCTTATCCGTCAGGCGCACTTGTGTCATTAATAAGGGACCGGTTGCTCCTTTGTAACGGGCTGGTTTGGGCAATAATTGGCCTGTCTTCAGTAAAGCCAGGGCTTGGGTGGCTTCATTATTTCCGGGCATGATCTGCAAAGCATGATTGACGGTTTGGATGGCTTTTTGAACCTCGCCGGCATGCTGCAACAAGCTACTGATAGCCAGAAATTCGTTCAGCGCCTGTTGTTTGCGCCCCAGGCGCTCATAAACCATCGCCAGGCGCGAACGGGCAAGCAGATGCTCCGGATGCAGGCGAATTACCCGTGTCCATGATTCAACCGCTTTGTTCAAATCTCGGTTTTTGGCATACAGGTCGCCGGCCATCATATATACTTTGGAGGCAGGGGCAAGATTTCCCAACCTTTCACTTAGCTCAGCGACTTTTTCGAGAGGCAGTGGATCCTGCGGGGAATTCTTGGCCGCTAACTGGTAACAAGCCAGGGCTTCTTTAAATTTCTGAAGCTCATAAAAGGCCAAACCAAGGCTTGTCAACGCTTTCGGATTATTGGGAGAAGCTTCCAAGGCCTGACGATAAAAATCTGCCGCCTTGTCCCACATTTGATCCCAGGCTGCCGAATGCCCCTGGTTCATTGCTTCTTGAAATGCATCTAATTGTCCGGTCATAATGATTTCCTCGATGATAAGGAATTTGGATTAATTTCGCACGGTCAAGGCAGGGGCTGCATTTCACCCCAATTACGGCCTTTGCGCGCATCTGTTTTTAGAGGGATTTTTAATGTATATGCGTCTTCCATTACCTGCTGCACCAACGCAGCTGTTTCATCGATCTCTCCGGCAGGACATTCTAAGACAAGCTCATCATGCACCTGAAGAAGCATACGGGCTGAAAGATGAGCTTTCCTCAGAGCGGCGGGGACATTGATCATGGCAATTTTCATGATATCCGCGGCCGTGCCCTGAATGGGGGCGTTGATGGCCTCTCTTTCTTCGCGATTGCGGATATTGAAATTGCGCTGGTTTTTTAAGCCAGGGAAATAGCGCCGGCGACCCAAGAGAGTCTCAACATATCCCTGTTCGGTGGCCCTGAGTCGCATTCCATCAAGATAGCGCTTGACGCCAGGGAACTGGCGGAAATACCTCTCCATGAAGTCCTCTGACTCTGCCAAAGTCAGATCAGTGGCGCGAGTCAAGCCAAAAGCACTCATACCATAGATCAGACCAAAATTGATGCCCTTGGCGCGCCGGCGCTGTTGTTTGGTGATCGTTTCAATCGGTACGCCGTAAATGGCGGCAGCGGTGGCAGCATGGATATCTTGCCCCGCCTGGAAAGCCTCCAACATAGCCTGGTCATCCGCCATATGAGCGACAATACGCAGTTCTACCTGAGAGTAGTCCACCGATAGAAGCAACTGCTCTGGCCCAGCCACAAAAGCATGGCGGACCTTGCTGCCCAATTCGGTGCGGATGGGGATGTTTTGCAAGTTCGGATCAGAAGAGGCAATCCGCCCGGTCACTGCCCCAGTCTGGTTATAAGACGTATGCACCCTGCCCGTATTTGGGTTGATTTGAAGAGGCAAAGCATCGACATAGGTAGACTTCAGCTTGGAAAGCTCGCGGTGCTCCAACACCAAGTCCACCACCGGGTGTTTGCCTCGCAGGGCATCCAGGACGTCAGCGGAAGTCGAATAATGACCGCTGGCCGTCCGGCGGGTCCTATCAGGAGGCTGCAATTTAAGACGCTCAAAAAGCGCCTTTGAGAGCTGCTGAGTGGAACCGATATTGAATGGCATGTCGACCAGGTGGTAGACCTGGCTTTCGATCTCAGCCAGGCGCACGCTTAGCTCAGCAGACATCCCCGCCAGAAATTCATCGTTCAATGCAATTCCAGTCATCTCCATTTGCGCCAAGATCGGGACCAGTGGCATTTCGATCTCTTCCATCACCCGCGTTGCCTGACAAGCCTGCAGATCTTGTTCAAGAAGTGACATAAGCCGCAGCACAACAGCTGCATCTGCCGCTGCATATTCTGCACACTGCCCTATCGGCACCTGCGCCATCGTGCGTTGCTCTTTGCCTTTACCGATCAGCTCAAGGATATCGGTCATCTTGATATCCAGGCGCACCCAGGCCAGGTTCTTCAGCCCTAAATTCCGGGAAGTTGGGTTGCTGAGCCATTCAGCGATCATGGTATCAAAAGCAAGGGGAGACACGCGCAACCCATTCCGGGCCAAGAGCACATAGTCGTACTTGATATTATGGCCCACTTTGGGGATATGCGAATCAGTGAGTGGTCCTCGCAATGCTTCAAGCACCGTCTGAAGAGGTAGCTGTGGACCCAACTCTGCTTTGTGACCCACGGGGACGTAGTAACCCTGGTCATCTTCAATAGCCAGGGCAATGCCTACCAAATCGGCGCGCATCTGATCGGTGGAGGTGCTCTCAACATCGAAAGAAATCACTTTCGAGGAGTTGAGCCGGGTCACCAGGGCATCTAACGCTTCTGGGCTATCCACGAGCTGTGCTCTGATGGGTGATTGGACGCCGGATGATCCCTCCAGGGATACGGGCTGCTCACCCAAAAATGAAAGTTGTTGACCGCGCGGGGATGAGCGCAAGCCATAAGATTGGACCAAATTCTCGAGCCGGGTGAGCAGGGTGCGAAATTCGAGTTCTCGGAAAAGAGCCTCGACTACCTGCGGGTCAAAATGTTCCACGCGAGCTTTCTGTAAATCGATGGACAGGTCCAGATCGGTTACGATGGTAGCCAGTTTCTGGCTCAGATAAGCATCCTGACGCCCCGCTTCCAGCTTTTTATGCAGGCTGGAGCTGAGATCGTCCAGGTGCTCATAAACGCCATCCAGAGTCTGGTAGGTTTTCAGCAGATTTATGGCAGTTTTCTCACCCACCCCGGTTACCCCAGGAATATTATCCGACTTATCGCCAACCAGGGCTTTGAAATCCACAATTTGCTGGGGTGGCACACCGATATATGCCTCAACATCCTCTGCCCGGTAATCTTTGGCATCTGAGAGCGACTTTCCAGGCAAATTGACGATGATGCGCTCTTCCACCAGCTGCAGCAAATCCCGATCGCCGGTGATGATCTTAACGCCCAGGCCTTGAGCGGCAGCCTTCTTAGCCAGGCTGCCCAAGACATCGTCGGCTTCATAGTTCTCTACCTCGATACGGGGGATATTGAACGCATCCACCAATTGCCGGACGCGCTCAATCTGCACCTGCAAGTCGTCGGGCATCTTCTCACGGGTTCCCTTATATTCAGGAAAGATTTCATCCCGAAAGGTTTTGCCCGTATCGAAGGCAACCGCCAGATAATCGGGCTGGTCCTGTTCCAGGATACGCAGCAGTACACTGGTGAAACCAAACACCCCGGCTGTTGGCTCTCCCGAGCGAGTCGAAAAGCCGCTGGTCGTACCACGGGTAAGCGCGTAATAAGTCCGATAGGCAAGAGCATGACCGTCAAGTAAATACAGAGTCGGAGGCATTGTCTACCTAGTTTGCTTTGAGCCTGGTCTCAGCAGACCCTGATTACGCCGAGTCTGTTGGATGAAATTTTGCACCAACTCGGCCGGAGGCGGTTGCGGACCAGAAATCAACAGAAAACCCGGCGCCCAAAAATCACCGGAGGGGTTTTCCCGTCCAAAACGGGGAAATTCCTCAAAAATGCGTTGAGAAGTATGCTTGCGAAGGTCTCTTACCATGCGCCCAGGCGCAGTATCCGGTGAGGCGCTGGCATTCCACTGAAGGTAATCTGGGCGGACCGAGATATGCTCCAAACGCCAGGCAAAGGCAATGCATAGCTGTGATACCCACACCGGCAGCCTTTCTGCCAGATCTCCTACCAGATGATGACCCGGCAAGCGCGGAAGCAACAAGAGCCCATAAGTCAGGCTATAAATACCTGATGAGACCGGTTTTAATTCCCAGCTATCCATCATCGATACTTTCGATATCTGAGCAACAGCTTGGCGGGGATGCAGGGGAGATGTGTCGTCAAGACCATGAACTGCTTCTGCCCCCCGGTTTGGTTTCGATGAAGGGTAAGGGCTGTGGATATCATCTTCAATGGAAGCATAAAGCGGGCTACCGGCGGTCAAATCAGGATATTCTGATATCCAATCTTCCTCCCGGACCGGCGGCGGCGGAGAAGGGAGCGGTTCTTCCAACCATTGATCAGGCGTTGGAGGCGGTACATCCTTTACTAGTGGCTCGTAATCCAGAGTATCTAATGGCTCTGCAGCCATTTTACCGGTATTTCCATTTTCAGTCAGCCCTGCATCTTCTTTCAGGGGAGCGTTTCCATTATCCACGACAGGCGGTGAGGCCAACAAACGCGCCAGGTGTCCGGCTTGAGAGCGGATTTTGCTGAAGGGCGTTTCTACACCAAATACGAGGGCCAAGACCATATTACCACCCAGCGCAGTTGCGTACAGCATATATTCGCCGTCATCGCTGTCCAAATGCACAAAGCGAGCCAGATCACTTTCCCCGTTCCTGTCCCAGCAATCAGCCACCGTCTCAGCCAGTTCTTGGGCGGCTGGTTGGGGCAGCTCGCCAGCATACGCCCACAGCCGGCCCTGGCTAACGATCAAGGCAGCCTGGGCAGCTGTTTCCAGGGAAAGACGGGTGAGATGCTGAGCCGCGCGGGTAACGTCTTGGAGCCAGGCCGGCAGCCCGGTGTGTGTCTGTTCAAGGGCAGGCTCCTCTACAACTGGCTCAGGCGCCGGAGCTGGTGCAGGAGCTTTTGGTGAAGCAGCACGATCGTGCATGCCCGCAACCCGGTCGACCGTCCTTAAAATATTACTTGGATAGAGTGGCGTCGTGATAATCCCTTCTGGAGCAAGAGGTCTGATATCTGGATCATAAGGATCGCTGGTGGCTGCTAACACCACCAGGTGAATCTGGGGGACAAGCGCCCGCAGAGTCAAACCCAGTTTTAATAACGAAACGCCGGATTCACCATTTTCCACATCAACATCTAAAATGGCCAGTTCAAAGGGGACAGAGCGAGCTTGCCGAATCCCCTGGACAGCGCTGTTTGAGAGCACTACCTCATATCGGCCGCTTTCCACCAGGGTCCTGCGGACGACCTCTCCTAAACCGGGAGTAGAGGTCACAATCAAAACCAGAACTGTCATGCTTAGAGTGTATCATGGGGTTTAAATGCAGGCAAGTCAGAAGGGGTATGCACCTTTTAGGACAGAAATCCTCCCATCTATCCCTGTTTTCCGGTAAGCAAATAACCTATAATGCTCTCCCGATCCAGGCCGCCCAGACCCATCTTAACCAGGTTCCGGCCCTCACTCCAGGGATCGGCGCCCATAATTGCTCCGCCAATGGCAATCAGCGCGTCCATGATGGGAGTCTCCACGCCAACAGCATCGCCAAGACTGGCCCATGCCACCAGGCCAAATGGGACATCCTCTGTAACGTAACGGTTTTGTAATGATGTAGGGCCTTTTACGGGTGTGAGTCCGGCACTCCCATTGATCGACTCCCATAGGGTTCCCCTCGGACCATATCCGGACTCAACCATCATATCTACTCCGGTTGGCAAGTGAACCCCCAAACTTTCGCCAATCTTGAGGCGCTCCAGATCCAGGACTTCGATCACCTTTACCACAGATGGCGTCATCCCTTCTTCGTACATATAAAAATCACCGTGGGATCTCTCGATACGCCCAGCATTTAATAGCGTACCAGCAGGATGAAGCAGCGGGGTCAGATGACCGAGGCCGGTTTCAATCACAGTTTCTT
>Ga0114946_10001314_pt1 | contig 17140 bp, 12 predicted proteins | sample WalLakDeSediment_FD_88676 | JGI IMG/M metagenome (GOLD analysis project Ga0114946, IMG submission 88676) | Lake sediment microbial communities from Walker lake, Nevada to study Microbial Dark Matter (Phase II) - Walker Lake 11/02/13 Deep Sediment | ecosystem: Environmental > Aquatic >... | reverse complement strand
TACCTTTGCCTTGCCTCGCGGGGCGCTGGATGCCGCAGTGACCGAGACCGCTGTGACCGAAGCATTTGCGCCCGGAGTGGTTGCACCCAACGGCCACACGGTCGCCCCCTGGCGCGACTGGCTGCCCACCGGGCCGATTCGCCACCTATCGCCGCCAGCCGTTCATATCCTCGGTCTGAGCTACACCCTGGTTCGCCGGCCGGACCAGGCCCGCCGGCCAGAATTTGGCCACCAGGCCCGCCGCTGGCTGGAAGCTGCCCTGGTGGCCAGGCAGACGCCGGCCGGTTCAACCCAACCGAAGCGTTCGCGGCCGGGCGCGGTCAGCCGGCTACCCGAACCTGACAGCGCCGCGACCGGCGCCATTTCGAGCGATCAGTCACCATTCGCCACTGGTTTTGGCCAAAATCAGGCTGCCAGCGAGGGACCGGTCACCAGGCCGGGCGCCGAGGGGGCAATTACTCCCGACGACGATACAGCCTTGACCGGCCTTGGCCACGGCACGTTCACCCGCCTGGGTGGGGCCATCCATTTTGTCAATTTGCTGACCCGGCTGGGACTGCCCAAGGCCATCCCGAACCTGACCTCCCTTAACCCCTGGGAGCTGCTGGGCGGCCTGACCGTGGCCCTGCTGGGTGAATCAGTCGAGAAATACGCGGATGATCCCCTGTGGGCCGCCCTCAACAAGCTGGCCGGGTTGGCGCCGGATCAGCCATGGGGCGCTCTCCTGCCGCCGCCGGATGCCTTCCGGCTGCCAGCCGCCTGGGTCGAACGTCTGCCGCCGCGGCAGATCCTGGCCCATCGCCACCGGGACAGCGACCGGCTGCAGCTCTGGACGGCCGATCCCGGCTATCTGCTGGCCGACCTGCCGGCTGACACCGCCCTGACCGCATGGCCGCTGCTTGACCGTCAGCTGGCCGCACCGGTCAACTTGGAGGACCTGCCCAAGGCCGCCGACCGCCGGCTTTCGCCCCACCTGGCCTGGTATGCCCGACGGCTGCGGCCGTTCCTGGCTTGCTATCTGACTCACCTCCTCGGAGTGGATGACCAGGCTGCGGCCGTCATGACTCTTTTCCACCAGCCGGCCACCCTTTACCTGAGCCGGACCCATCTCGACCTGGTCCAATCGCTTGAGCAGATCAGCCTGCCTCTGCGCCGGGCCGGGCTGGATCAGACCCCGGGCTGGCGGCCGGAATTCGGCCACATCATCACCATCCATTTCGAGTGACCGAGCATGAACGTGACCGAGACCACCCTGCCTGACACGGCCTTGACCTACCAAGTCGAGTACTCTCCGGCCGGCCATTTCCAGCTCCACCTGTCGCGGCTAATCGGCCGCCTCACCGCCGGGCTCTACCAGACCCTGCCGCCCGAGCAGTTGGAGCGACTGCTGGCTGACTATCCCTTCGTGGAAGGCTATCGGCGGCAGCTAACCGGCCTGCCCTTTGAAAATTGGCTGGCCCAATTCGAGACCGAATACGCCGGCCATCTGCCCCTGCGGGCCGCCCAGGACGACCTGGCCGTCACCGGCCGCTCCCTGGACCTGCTGCTGGCCGCCGGCCTGATTGAAGAAGACATCCGCTTCGGGGCCCTGTTCGCCGCCCTGCAAGACCCACTGGCCAGCCGCCAGCCCTGCCTGGGCATTCTCAACTGGCTGCTGGCCGGAGACGGCAGCCAGCCGGAAGAGCCTATCTGGCAGGCGGCCGAAACGCTGGCCGGCCGCGGTCTGCTGGCCGTTCAGAAGGGCGAGGGCGCGGTTCGGCTGGAGTGGACGGTGCAGGTGCCGCTGCCGGTCTGGGACGCCCTGCGCGGCCTGCGGTCGGCCCAGCCCGCCCCCCGGCTGGCCCGCCAGCCGGCCATCAGCTTCCCCGATCTGAATGGGCTCATCCTGCCCGAACGGCTGCACGAGCAGCTTCGCCACTTGCCGGCCATGATCGCCCAGGGCCAGCTTGATACCCTGGTGCTGCGGGGCATGACCGGCAGCGGCCGGCGCACCAGCCTGGGAGCCATCGCCCAGGTCCTCGGCCGCGACCTGCTGCTGCACAGTGGCGACAGCCCCGACCAGCCCGGCCTGAGCGACGACGACCGCCGCCTGCTGGGCCCCCTCGCCAGCCTGACCAACGCCCTGCCAGTCATCCGCCTGGCGGCCGGGGCCGGCGAGACGATCCAGGTCCAACGCCTGCCCGGTTACAATGGCACCCTGGGCATCGCCATGAGCCGTATCGGCGGCCTGGAGGGCAGCGCCCTGGAGAATGCCCTGACCCTGACCCTGCCGCCGCCGGCCGAAGCTCAGCGCGCTTTGTTCTGGGCCGCGTCCGGCCTGCCGCTGAGCCAGGCCGGCGTGGCCACCGTGGCCAACCGCTTCCTGCTGACCGGCGGCCGAATCATCCGGGTCGGCCGGCTGGCCCACAACCGGATGCAACTCGACGGCCGCGACCGGGCCAATCCGGATGACGTGCGCACGGCCATGCGGGCGGTTAACCGCCAGGTGCTGGAGACCCTGGCCACGCCGCTGCCGGCCGTGCCTGGCTGGTCCAGCCTGGTCGTCGCCGAGCGGGTAGCCGAGGAGCTGCAGGTACTGGAGGCCCGCTGCCGCGGCCGGGAGCAGCTCCTGGCCCACATCGGCCCGGCCTTCGCCCACAGCCTCAACCGCGGCGTGCGGGCCCTGTTCAGCGGTCCCAGCGGCACCGGCAAGACCCTGGCCGCCCGGGCTTTGGCCGGCGCCCTGCAAATGGACCTGTACCGGGTCGACCTGGCCAGCGTGGTCAACAAGTACATCGGCGAAACTGAAAAGAACCTCAACCGTATCTTCACCTACGCCGAGGAGCTCGACATCATTCTCCTGCTGGACGAGGGCGATTCGCTGATGACCCGCCGGACCGACGTCAAGGGGGCCAACGATCGCTACGCTAACCTGGAGACCAACTTTCTGCTCCAGCGGCTGGAGAGCTACGAGGGCATCATCCTGATCACCACCAACGCCGCCCAGCGCATCGACCAGGCTTTCGTCCGCCGGCTGGACGTGGTTGTCGACTTCATCTTGCCCGAGGCCGAGGAGCGCCGCCTGCTGTGGCAGCTCCATCTGCCGGAAGACCACCAGATTGACGACGCCTTCCTGGAGCGGGCTATCCAGCGCTGCAAGCTGACCGGCGGCCAGATTCGCAACACCGCCCTGCACGCCGGGCTGCTGGCCCTCGGCCGCGGCCAGCCGGTCAGCGCCACCGAGTTCGCCGACGCCCTGCAGCGCGAATATCGCAAGGCCGGCCATCCTTATCCGCTGTCGGCCGCCAACGGAAAAATATAGCCATGCAGTCCACCGCCACCAAGGCCGGCCCCCAGGCCGAGACCGCCAAATCGGAAGCGGCCGTTAATCGCAAAGCGGCCGCGGCCGTCAACGGGTCCCCCCAGCAGATCCCGCTGTGGGCCGGCGGACAGTCCAATGACCCCCGGGCCGCCATCCAGCTTAGCCTCCAGGTCAATGCCCCCGGCGACCCATACGAGCAGGAGGCAGACCGGGTGGCGGAGCAGGTGATGAGGTCGGCGCGGGTAGCGCCGATAGCCCAACCGGCCGTGCAGCGCAAGACCTGCCCCTGTGGCAAGCCGCTGGGACCGGACGGGATGTGCGACGAGTGCAAAAAGAAGCAGGAGCAAGGACTCCAGTGCAAGGCGACGGGTGACACCGGACAGAGCCCTGACTTTGCGGGGGCCGCTCCACCGGTGGTCCAGCAGGTATTGTCCCAGCCGGGGCAGCCGCTGGACGGCTCCACCCGCGCCTTCATGGAGTCGCGCTTCGGGCAGGATTTCGGCCGGGTGCGCGTGCATACCGGCGGGGCAGCAGTGCAATCGGCGGAAGCGGTGCAGGCCAAAGCCTACACGGCCGGGCAGGACGTGGTTTTTAACCAGGGGGAATATCGGCCGGTCAGCCGCAGCGGCCAACAGCTGATTGCCCACGAACTGGCCCACGTTGTGCAGCAAAGCCGGGGGATTCCGCCGCTGGTCCAGCGTTATACGGAAGACGATATCGCCATCTGCCCCTGCCTGGACTGGACGCTGTTCCGCATGAACGCCTACGCAGAATCAATGGTTGCCGGCGGATTCTTTTCCGGGCGCGGCTATGCCTCGGATTTCATGGACCATTTTCTGGCTGAAGACATCTCACCGGCCGATGTGCCGCTGGCGGATGTGCGCTCTAACCCCGGGGGGCTGCTGGCGATTGATACGGTTACAAACCGGCTGATGAACGAGTTTATCGAGGTCGGGGAGTTGCTGGATTGCGACACCCCAACCACTGTCAGCCGCTCCACATCGACTCCCGGACACTTTGCGTCCGGCACCGACCTGTTTTACGCGATGGGAGCGTTTACGCTGCGGGCCAATGCCACCGCCACCGTGACCAAAACCTGTTATGACGGCCAATGTGAATATATTGAAATCGAGGCGGATATCGATTATTCAATAGACGACCTGTATGACTGGAAAGAAGACCCCGGCGGCTGCACGCCCGCCACCGGTGAAGACAATTGCATTCCCAACTTAAAGGAAGTGCAACTGCCGGTGCTGGGCCAGATTTGTGATGAATGCCTGAACCGGCTGGTGATTGCCGGCTGGGCGGCCGAATTTATGGTGCGGGTGCGCGGCCGGGTCGAAGGCCACTATGACATGGTGGATTGCGGGCATCGTTATGATGAGGGTGAATCTTCCGCCCGGCCGGAAGACATCCTGATTCGCTAACCATGAGAGCAGCAGCACAAAAAGCAAGCCCGCCGGAGAGCCGGGACAAGGCGGTGACCCCCAAACGGGCCGTTCGCCAATCTCCCCGGCAAATTCCCGCCTGGGCGAATGCTGCGCCGCCAATGCAATTCAGTTTGCAGGTGAACCGGCCGGGCGACGCCTATGAGCAGGAGGCGGACCGCATTGCCGCGCAAATCGTCTCCCCTACCCAACCTCTCCAGGCAATTACCCAAACCTTTTCCACGCCTGTCCCCATCCAGCGCGAGGAGAAAGACAAAACGGCCGATGTGCTGGTCGAGGGAGCGGGGGTGGTGTATGAAAATCTGGAAAAGCAGCCCGGTTATTCAGCCTGGGAGGAGCAACAAACAGACAGGCTCAAACTGAAATTGTGGGACAGCCAGCCCACCGAGTACAAGGCGGGAATCATCAGCTTCGGGCTGCTCAACGCCGGGTTGTTGGGCACGGTGTTCGCCGCCGACCCCACCTTCCGCGCGGAGACCATCAACTTTTTGCAGGGCAAGAATTTGCTGCTGCCGGCCAAACTGATTCCCTACTCCGAATACTTCCCCGTCTCCTCGTTCAAATACGGGTTGCCCTCGGCCGAAGCCTCCCCCTATACCTTTGAAACGGAATTTTCCTTCGATGCCTGGTTCAAGCTGATGCACGACGAATGGAGCATTCCCCAGGTGGGGCTGAGCCTGGGTGTGGAAAGTGCGTACAGCGGAAGCGGCGGGTTTTCGCCGCTCACCGGTGGCAAATTCAAGTTGAAATTCGGCGGGGGGATCATTGACCTCAGCGCGTTTTATAACCAGACCCTGCCGCCGATACCGATGCTTGTCGGCGACCCGGCCGGTGGCCCGCCGGTGTGGGTGATGCGCTCCCTGCCCGGCCAACTGGAAGAAAACCTGCCCAAAGGCAGCGGGGTGTTCCTGACGGTGGACATCGCCCGCATCCCGGACCTGATCAACCCGCCGGAGAAAAAATCCGGCCCGGCCGTCCAGCGCAAGGAAATGGGGGATAGTGGAGAAACGGCCGCCTCTGCGGTAGCCGCGCCGCCTGTCGTGCAGCAGGTGTTGCAACAGCCGGGGCAGCCGCTGGACACGCCTACCCGGGCCTTCATGGAATCGCGCTTCGGGCAGGATTTCGGCCGGGTGCGCGTGCATACCGGCGGGGCGGCGGCACAGTCGGCGGAGGCAGTCAACGCGCGGGCCTACACGGCCGGGCGGGATGTGGTCTTCAACCGGGGGGAATACCGACCGGGGACGGCAGACGGCCGGCGGCTGCTGGCCCACGAACTGGTGCATACGCTCCAGCAAAATCAATCCGTGCCTGAGCAAATACAACGAGAGGAGCCGGCCGGGACCAGCGAAGGCGAAGAGGCTCCGAAAAAGTTTTTAACCCGGCGGGATGTGGTGTTTATCATGGATTTTGAGCCGGCGGCCCAGCTGGCTTCGGATGATGCCGAATTTATCAAGGTGAACACGCCGGAGGAAATGGGCGCTGCGCTGAAAGCCATCCCCTTTCCCATCCGCACCATTTATGTTTTTGCCCATTCATCGAGCACGGCCGAGATAAAATTCCCCACCTCGGGATGGGTTGACGCCTCCACGCTGGCTGCCGCGCTCAAGGATTCGGTTCATCCCTTCTTTGTACCGCAAGCGATTGACTTCCGGGGCTGTTCGGTGGGTCTGAACCCGGCCGGGATGGAGGAAATTCGCAAAGCCACACGGGCCAGATCCATAATCGGCAGCACCTGCTTCATGGCCTTTATGACCCTGCCTTATCTGGTGAACGGGGTACACATTACGAAACGCTCACAACTTAAGAATCCAGTCTATAAAAAAACCTGGGATAAGGGTTTTAAGGATCACTGGAAAAAATTCACTTCCAGCAAATGCGTGCTGGACAAGAGTGAAGATGCCTACTTTGAGGCCGGCGGTTATCTGGTCAGCATTTACGCCAACAAGGATTTCACCACCGACTATTCGGAAACCGACTCGGTCTGTTTGAAGGATTTGACCGAAAAACAGATCACGCCGCAGGAGGCATTGACCCATAAGCCGGCCACGGCCGACACCTGCCGGCTCATCCGGGTGGATCTGGCGGCCCAAGCGCCGGCCCAAGCACTGGCTGAGACACCGGCCGAGACGCCGGCCCAACAACCCGTTGAACAGCAAGCCGAGGAACCGGCCCTTGAAGGCGGGTGATCGCCCGAGCCACCTTTCACTCCCGGCCGGGTGTCGATTGGCCCGACCGCAATTTCTGGCCCGATCGCCGTTCGTCAGCTAGAATGAGTCGGACCCTTGAACAGCAGAATCGGCAGGTGAACCATGAGGCTAGCCAGCAGCAACCGTCCCAATCCCCACCAACCGGCCGTGCCGCCGGTCAAATGGGCTCCGGCCATCAACCGGCCAGGCAGCCTATCCCTCTGGTCGGGACGCGGGGCCATTCAATTCAGCTTCAAAGTCAACCGGCCGGGCGACCCCTACGAACAGCAGGCCGACCGGCTGGCCAGCCAGGTCATGGGTGCGGCCGGCCCGGCCGCGACTGTCCAGCGCCAGAATTGCGCCTGCGGCCGGCCGATGGGGCCTGATGGCATGTGCGAGGCGTGCAAGCAAAAACAACAGGACGTCCAGCGAGAAAGCATCGCCCCGGCCGCCGCGCCCCCGGCCGTGCAGCAGGCCCTCAGCCGGCCCGGCCGGCCGCTGGACGGCGCTACCCGGGGCTTCATGGAGGCGCGTTTCGGTCGCGATTTCAGCGCGGTCAGGGTCCACACCAACGGTCAGGCCGCCGCCTCGGCCGAGGCCGTCAGCGCCCGGGCCTACACCCACCGCGCCGACATCGTCTTCGGCCCCGGCCAGTACCGGCCGCACACCGCCGGCGGCCGCCGCCTGCTGGCCCACGAGCTGGCCCATGTCCTGCAGCAGCAGGGTGGGGAGACGCCGGCTACCATCCAGCGCGAGGAGAACAAGTCCGAAGAAAAGAAGCCCGAGCCGGCACCCGAGCCGCCCGCTGGTAGGGCCCCCAAACAGCCGACCTCAAAGACCGACGTCGCCCTTTTGCTGGACGATTCGGATCTAGCCAAACAGGAAGCCCGCACCTACGCCAGCACCGTCATCCGGGCCACCAGCGGCACCGACGCGGCCGCCAAGCTCAAAGCCCTGGGCAAACCCATCGGCACCCTTTACATCGTCTCACACTCCAACCGGGCCGGCGAAGTGCAGGTCATTTCCGGCATCGGCACCATCTCTTGGGTGACCCTGGCCGACTTCAGCCGCGATCTCAAAGGGGCCTTACCCGCCGGCAGCGCCCCCGATGTCGTTGATTTCCGGGGCTGCAAGCTGGGTGACGCCCCAACCCAGATGGAGACCTTTCGCCAGAACGTTGGGGCGACCGAGGCCCGGGCTACCGACTGCTGGAGCTTCTCCATGCCGGCCACGCCGTTGACCGCCCCAGACGGTACGGAGATTACCAGCCCGGCCGACATCCCGGCCGGCATGGACAAGGCCTTCAACACGGCGCTGGCCCAGCACATCAACGGCATGAAGGCCGCCGACGGCACCCGGGTCAAGAACTGCATCATTGGCTTGAAGAAGGGCGAAAATGCTGACCAGAACCTGGCCAAGATCCGCCAGATCTATTTTCAGAATGGCGGTTACCTCTCGGCTGGCTGGGCCAGCCCCGATTTCAACGAAAACTGGCAGAAAGGTTCCATCTGCGTCAAGGACATGACTGCCAGCACCTCGCCCTGCAAGCTGGTTATAAAGAAATAGTCACGGCCGTTTTCTGGCTTATCTCCAAGTTCTGTGGCAGTTCTGGGCTTCTCCTGCCACGGCCGCTAACCACGTTGACGACTATCTGCGAAGCCCGGCCGTTAACGGAGACCACCAAAAAACGGGGGCAAATTGTGGAACCAAGTTGAGAAACCTTGCACAGAATGGCCTGTGTCAAACAGGAGAGCATCAACTGGGCGACCAGATATTACCCTCACCAGAGGTAGCCCCCGGTTTTTGGTGGTCTCGAGTTTGATCTGTCAGATGCTTAAACGGCTCTTTATCCTAATCCGGCATCCCGCGCCCGGATGATAGCCTGGGCGCGGTCGGCTACCTGCAACTTGCTGAAAATGTTAGAGACGTGGTTGCGGACGGTCTTGATGCTGATGAATAGTTCACGGGCAATGTCGGCATTGCTGCGCCCCTGGGCAATAAGGTTCAACGCCTCCCGCTCCCGTTCGGTCAATTCAGGGAAGGGCTGTGCTGGTTGCGGCGCGGCAAAGAAATTCATTAACCGGGCGGCAATCGGCGCGCTAAACAGGGCTTCGCCCTGGGCCACGGCCCGGATAACCCGCAGCATTTCTTCCTGGTCAGCCCCCTTGAGTACATACCCCCGCGCCCCAGCGCGCATGGCGGCAAAGAGGGAGTCGTTGTCTTCAAACATGGTGACGATAATCACGCCGATATGGGGACTGGTTTGCACAATCTGGCGCGTCGCTTCGATACCGTTGACGCCGGGCATTTGAATGTCCATGAGAACGACATCGGGCTGGTGTTGGGCAGCCAGGGCGACGGCTTCGGCTCCGGTGGCGGCTTGGGCGATAACGGCCGTATCCGCCAAAGACTCAAACAACGCCTGCAAGCCGCTGCGAAAGAGGGTGTGATCGTCGGCGATAAGGATTTGAATGGGTTCCATGATTTACGATTTGCGATTGACGATTGACGATTTTGTGCCGCGCACGGCCCAGGCTCGCATTTTTAGGGGGATCGTGCCGTCGGTTTGGATGGGGAGATGGTGACGCAGGTGGTGGGCAAGGGCTTCTTGTTGGACGGGGGTGCGGGTGGCAACATAGCCAGGAGCGGGGCCGTTTTGACCGAGAAAGGGCTGCCAGTAGTCGTCGAAATTGGTGAATACGGCCGTTGTCTCTAACGCCTTCACCTCAACCCCATCAAATCCAGCTTCGACAAACAACTCTGCCAGCGGCTCAGGCTGGCAAATAGGAAAACGGTCGCCTTCGTCTAACGTCGCCGCGTCTGGGTCAAGAGTTGCAGCGGCATCCCAAAAGTAGCGCAGCATTTGCATATCGGCGGCGTAATCCCAGACGTAGAGGGCGACTGTGCCGCCTGGTTTGGCGACGCGGTGCATTTGGGCAACGGCCGTATCCGGCTCCGGGAAAAAGTTCAGGGCAATGGCCGACACGACGACATCACAACTGCCACTTGCTACCGGCAAAGCCAGCGCACTGCCCAGGCGAAAATCATAAACGGCTTCGGGATGCAACTGTTGGGCGTGGCGGATAAAACCTGCGGAAAAATCCACGCCGATCACGCTTGTCGGAGCCATCATGTTGACAATGATTTCGCTCAATGCTCCTGTGCCACAGCCGATGTCTAGCCAACGGCCGTTTTTAACCCCAACCACCCAATGCAAAAACTCCCGCGCCACCGGTCTGCTCCACCGACCCATAAACCGCTCATAAGCCTCGCCTAATTGCCAGGGATCAGCCATTCTTGCCTTATTGGAGATTAGAGACTGGGGACTGGAGATTATGAGTCTCTGGTCTCCAGTCTCTAGTTATAAACAACCGTACTCATATCGCCGACAAATTGGGGCAGGTCAGGATGGCCAAGCTGCTGGCGCACAGCGTGGGCTTCGCCGGTGTGGAACCAGTAGTGGTAGGTGTTACGCAGGAGCATCGTGCCGATGGGTTCGCGAGAGCGGATTTCGTCTTGGGTTAGATGGGTGGAGAGCATTTCCGGTGTGATGGTATCCAGGAATTCATCAGCGGCAGCGGTGACATCGTGCCAGGCTTGCCACATGTCGGCCAGGGGAGGGGCGCTGGCGGGACGGCTGTATCCCACCAGTTCATACAAGTGGGGATGCAGCACTTTGGCCTGTGCCAGATAGCACCAGTAAAACTGTTCCTGGGTCGTCAAATGGCCGATCATCCAGCTAATGCAGTTCATCGGCAGCAGCCGCTGCCGGGCATCTTCATCAGACAGACTTTCTAAGCAGCGCACAAATTCGCTGCGAGCAAAGCGGAGTTGGTTTATGTAGGGAATCATATTTAGTAATCAGTAATCAGTATTCAGTGGGATCGTACTGATTACTGACAAAGGGCAATTGCACTGAAATAACCGTACCACTGCCCGGTATGGACTCGATGTGAAATGTGCCGCCAAGTTCGGCGGTGCGTTCGCGCATGGATGATAGCCCGATTCCGGCCTGATAGCCAATGGGTAAACCCACGCCGTCGTCGCGGATTTGTAGGTGGAAGCCGTTGTTGATTTGCAGGTGAAGCTGGCAGGTGTGGGCTTGGGCGTGGCGGATGGTGTTAGTGAGGGCTTCGAGGGCGATGCGATAGGCGGCGACTTCGACGGCGGCGGAAAGAGTGGGCAGATGGTCGGGGGCGGTGAGGGTGATTTGGAGGTTGCCGTTTTGCCGTGCTATATGTTCGCGCAAAGCGGAAACAAGCCCTAACTGGTCGAGTGCGGCTGGTCGTAACTCATTGACCAGGAGGCGGATGTCGCTGATGGCGCTTTGGATTTCACTTTTGAGTTCAGTGAGGAGGTGATCGGCCGCGGTCGCATCGTGTGTCAAGTAATTGCGGGCGGCATCCACTTTCAGGCTGAGGGTGGCTAGCTGCGGGCCGAGGCCGTCGTGCAGGTCGCGCCGGATGCGGCGGCGTTCTTCTTCGCGGGTGGTGACGAGGCGTTCGCGGGAACGTTGCAGGTCGTTGGTAAGCTGGGCGGCGTAGACGGCCGTTCCCGCCTGCCGCGCCACATTTTCCAACAACCGCTGCTCAGCTGGATTGAATGTCTCGCCGGGAGCGCGAGGAGAAACGAGCAGTTGCCCAATGGTTTCAGATTGGTAGATGAGGGGGAAGGTGGCAAGGGGCAAGTGGCGGGTGGCAAGTGGCAGGTGATACTCGGCCAAAATCTCTTCTGCTCCTGTAAGCGAAGCGACGCTCCCCTGCTCCCCTGCTCCTCTGCCCACCACAGCCACATAGGGCAGCCGTAAGGTCTGGGCGATGGTTTCGACGAGGGCGGGCAGGGTTTCGGCGGGTACGGCCGTTTCGGCCAGTCGTCGCCCCAAAGCGGTGAGGACGGTGATGGGGTCGTCCCGTTCGCCGTACATGAGGCGGTTAACGGCCGTTTGCAGTCGCTGCCGTACCGGGTTGAACAGGATGGCGATGAGACCGGTAGCCAGGACGGACAGGACCAGGCTGCTGTCACTTTGAAAGAGGTTGCTCATGAGGCCGACGGTGAGACCGTAAAGAGTGAGGATAACGGCCGTTAAACCCCCATAAACCACCGTGCGATTGATCCAAACATCCACCTCCCACAGCCGATGGCGTAGGATGGCGATGGTGAAGGAGATGGGGAATAATAGAGTCAGCAAACGCAGGAGGGCGATGCCCGTGAAGTGGAAGTAGATGGGTGCGCTAAAGAAGGAAAGACCCAGGCGTTGGCGGAGGAGGTTGGGTACGGCCGTTTCTTCCAAAACTGGCAGAATCACAAACAGCAAGTAGTAGACGAATGGGGCCGCGACGGCCGCTAACAGGCCAAACGCTGCCCATTTCGCCTGCTGTTTTTGACTGGCATCGGGCATATGTTGGTAGCGAATCAATTGCGCCCAAGCCCCAGTGCCTGACCAACTCAGCAAAAGCAGACATTGCCATAAAAAAGGCCAGTTGCCAAAATCCCAACGGCTGTCGGCCAACAGGACGGTTGGCAGCAGCAGCAGCGACCAGGCGATGGTGAGATAACGTGTCCAGGATGGGGTAAAACGGCCGTCGGGAAAGAGATACAACACCGTTACACTGCTGATCAAGCCGAGGTAGATAATCAAATCTACAAGCCAGGTGACGATAGGCGGCAAGATGGCGCTGCGGACAAGCAGCGAAAAGGGGATAACGGCACCATTGCTAATGAGGGTGAAAGCCACCAGAAGGGCCATCATGTCTCGGGGACGGCGATAGTAGAGAACGGCCGCTAACAAAAGATGCACCAGCCAGACCAGCACATCAATGCCAATGACATAAGCAGCGTAACGAGATGGCGAAAGCCCAAGATCGGTAAAAACAGGATCATAGGTTTGCACCAACTGTTGGAAATAAGGGCTAATTCCTCCCACAATCACCCATAAGACCACCAGTGCCAATATCAGCCAACCTATACGGGCGATGGCCAGACGGCGGGATGAGGCGGGAAGATACGGAGCTAGGGAAGACATGCTAATGATAATATATCACGAATTTATGGCCGGGCATTTTCCCGGTACACAGGCGGCAGACTTTGGATGTAAAGCCAGATAGCCCGGAGTTCATCTTCCGTCAAGTGGCGCAGGCGGCCCTGGGGCATATAGGTTGTTTCCAAAAATTGACCATCGGGAGTACGGCCGCTGCGAAGGGTTCTAATAAATTCTGCTTCTGTCCATTGACCCAAATTGCCGCCAGTGGTGATGTTCATCCCTTCACCTGGTTCACTGCCGCCGCCCAAATCTTCTTTGTGACATTCGACGCAGGCCAGGGAAACGAGATAACGGCCGTATTCCACCGTCACGCCGGGCACAGGCGCATTATGAGGAGCCTGATGATCAATCACGGCCGCAGGCAGCACTTCACCGGGGAAAATAAGCAGAAACGGCCGTGCCAATGGCCCTATCTTTCGTTGTGGCCATTGCTGGTTACGTGGTGGCAGCGTTTGTAGATAGGCGATCATAGCCGCTACGTCCGCATCGCTCAGGTTATGCAGGGTAACGGCCGATACCCCGACCAAGGCTCGGCCATCCTGCCCTACCCCATGCCGGATTGAGCGTTCCCAATCGGCAGCAGTGTAGTGACGGCCGATCCCACCCCGGCCCGATGTCAAGTTAGGCGCGGCCAATGTTCCCAGATAGGGGTTGTCAAACTCCATATCACCACCCAATTTATAGCCATGACAATCCTCACAGCCACCCACTGTTTCCACTAAATGCTGTCCTCTTGCCAGACTGGCTTCGTCATCAGGAATGAGTAAATTTTTCTCAGGAATGGGGTAAACCCGGTTCAACTGTATTTCGGAAACAACATAAACCAGTAACGCCAGAGCCACTGGGCCACCCAACAAAATTGCTAAAATTATCTTTGCTTTACGATTCATCTCGCCCGCTATCTCATAACTTTCAGCAACCTATTCTACTTGCTAATTTGAATCCAGCTTGATGATTACCTAAAGGTATTTTTCAGCAAACCACGTAATAAATCAAGGATCGTTTTAGCCAGCAGCCCGCTGAGAAAGCCGTAAAACGCCACTTCTGCCGATTGTGTCAAAGACAATTCAAAGACACCACTCTGAATACCCCAGTAGATAACCGCAGCAACAGTGGCTCCAAGCAACGGCCGTGCCAAAAACCAATAATACATTCCTTGATTAAATCGCTCCTTGCGTGTGTCAGGATCGGGTGTTTGCCGGCCGCATTGATCCTCAAAGCCATTGGCGCGACGATTAAGGCAGGAAACCAGAGCCGTAGTCGCACTACCCAACGCGCCTGCGGCAACGCTGATCCACATTGCTTGTGCCATATTGTAGGTGATTAACCAAAGGGTCACGGGAATCAGGACAAGGATGGTGAGCGTCAGGAAGCCGATGTTAATATGAAAGAAACGGATGAGCGGTTCGCGTTCAGCCTCATTAAAGGTTGGCTTAGCTGATTCTATGCGTTCGGCCGTTGTGGTTTGGCGGCTGAGGAGGAGGGCCGTTACGCCGCCAATTATCGCCGCTAACCCGGCCCAACGAAACCATTTGGGATACTCTATCATCTGTGAGTTAGCCTCCTAATCCGAGGGACCAAACACGTCCGGCGGAAAAAAGAACGCGGTCATTTCACGCACGATGGATTCGGATTTCACTACTTTTTCGGCGAAATAGGGCCAGAGTTCCCCCATTGAGAATGAGTAAAGATGCGTGTTCAGGCAGCGTCGGGCGAATCGTTCCGGCAACTGTCCGTCGGGATAAAATGCTCCCAGGCATTCGCGCATGGCTTCGCGGTCTCGCGTGAATGTCCAGAACCAGTGGAAGGCGATATCCCACTCTGGCGGGCCAAGCATTGCTTCTGCCCAATCAATGAAACCCGTGACCTTTACCGTATCTGTTTCCCGTGCTATGTAAATGTGAGCGTGCGAGAAGTCCGAGTGGGTTAATTTTGGCGGTTCGTCAAGAAAGTTCTGCGCTTCTCCGGTTAAATAGTGGAGTAGAGCATCCCTCTGCCGTACCGAGAGTCGCCCTGTTGCCTTGATTTGCGCGATTCGTTCTGTTTGCATCAGTTTGGCATATTCACGCCTACCACCGAACTGCCGTTCCACTTCAGCAAGGTCTTCCTGTGGCAGGCAGTGGATAGCCGCTGTGATTGTTCCGATCTCTCGAGCGATGGCTAACTGCTCAGCGCGTGTCAGCGTTTTCCAACTGTCTTCTACTGTAGTTCCTGTTATCTCGGTCATAATGAGATACGGTAGGAGTTGGGAACGCTCTCTTGCAGCAATCAGGCGTGGCGCGGGAATAGCGCTGTTGTACTCGGCCAGCGTCCGCAGCACAGAACGCTCTGCGTGAAACGGCCGTTCACCTGCAGCGGTCGGACCATACAGTTTCAGGCATCGTTGGCCACCGATGCGGAAGATAGCGCTGTTGCGATAGGCATCGGAATCAGAGAACTTTTGGTCCCATGTCATAACGATTTCTATGGGGCCATGCTCGACGCCAGCATCGTCACACGCAGCTACGGCCAGGTCAATCCAATTTTCACTATCCATGTGTCTATTTCCTGTTATTCAAGGCGGCGATGGGTGCGATTTAGAAGTTCAACTTCTCCGTAGAAGTTGAACTTCTTGCGGCTAACAAATAATCATCTTCAAAAATGTGATGTTTCTCCTGAACGGAGAAACCAGCCGCGGCGATTAGCTCTGCCAACGCTTGTTTGGGGTAAAGGTAACGAGCAAAACCTGTTTCATTGGGCTTGTCTGTGTCGTAGGGATCGCGCAAGATAATAAGTGTGCCATCCGTTTCAAAGGTGGGGTTGAACCACAACAGGCGTGTCTGGGGATTGTATGTTACTTTCATCTGCAAGAGGCCATCGGGAAATTCACGAGACCATGTTAACTGCTGTTCATCGGGTGGCAACTGGCAATCTATCAGCAGGCGGCCTTTCGGCATAAGCCATTGCCGCGCTTTGGCAATGAGGGCCGCGTCATCTGCCTGGCTCATTAGCCCTGTCAGACCCAAAATGAGGATAGCATCATAGGCAGCCGATGGCTGTTGTAACTGGCGTAAGTCATGGTAAACGAAGGTGACAGCTTCATTCTCAACCAGATTTTGGGCGTGATTAAGGACTGTTTGCATTTGATCAACGGCCGTTACCCGCGCTCCATGCCGTCCCAACAAAATATCCAAAACACCATTGCCGCAGCCGAGGTCTAGAATATGGGGCTGGGGTAAATTGGGAAGATAATCTAACACCCACTGCGCTCGTTTTTCATTAAGCGACCAGAGAGGTGTACTGCCTTCATGAAAACGGACAAATAACAACTCTCCCCAAAACTGTTCAAATGTCTGGATCGTGAGTTCTTTAGCCATGCTGCTTTATATCCTTAAACTCCCTACCTCTTCCGCGCCACCATCAAACTCGTCCCTGGCGCTTTGGCCATGCGGTGAAAGTGGGGGGCGGTGAAGCCTGTTTGCTGTAACCAGGCATGAATGTCATCGTGGGTGTAAACACGGCCGTTTGCCAACAGAAAATAGTGCAGGGCAATCAGCCGGATGAAGGCGTTGGCCACATTGCCCGGCACTTTGCCCGCAATCTGATCCAAAATAGCGACCTGACCACCTGGTTTGAGCGCGGCCGCACAACGGCGCAGCAGTGCCACATTTTGCGCCTCATCGTAGTGATGGATGAGGTTGAACAGCAGAATGGCATCATAACCATCACCCCACGCCGCCTGCCACAAATCACCACGATGCAGATGAACGCGCTCGGTGAGGTTGTGTTGGGCGATGTTGATTTCGGCCGTTTGCAAAGCGATGGGAGTATCCAGCACAGATGCCTGCAAGTGGGAATGCTGCTCACAAAGCATGATGCTAAACAGCCCATGCCCGCCGCCGACATCGAGTACCCAATCGGCCGTTTCCGGCAAGTTCAGCTTTTTGACCACATCCGGCCCGGTGAAGGTGACGCTGGCCATTAACTGCTGCTGGAAGGCGTGGGAGATGTCGGACTTGTTTTCCAGCCATTGGTAGATATTGCCATACGGCCGTTCGCCCGTCTGCATCACTTCTACGGCCTGCGGCGATAAATCGTGGAAAACGGCCGTCCAAAAAGTCAGCGCCGCCCCCAGGTTGAAGCCATCGGCCGGCAGCACCCATTTTTCGATGAGGGGGGCGTTGGC